>OEKC01000124.1_pt2 | contig 17874 bp, 18 predicted proteins | sample 1487481 | NCBI WGS metagenome assembly OEKC01 (sample SAMEA104379570, study PRJEB20068) | metagenome | biome: 1000743; feature: 77; material: 1998 | place: USA | collected 2012 | depth 25 m
CGCCAGCGAATAGACTTCCTGCCCCGTCGAGCAGCCGGCCGACCAGATGCGGATCCGCCGGGTCTTCTGGCGCTGGATCGCAAGCTCGGGCAGCGCGTGGCGCGCGAGCAGGTCGAACGGCGACCGGTCGCGGAAGAAATAGGTTTCGTTGTTGAGCAAGGCTTCGACCACTTGAACGGAAAGGTTGGGCTCGCTGCCCATGACCAGGATGGTGATCAGTTCGTCGAGCGTGCCGATGCCGCGCTCGCGCAGCAGCGCGGCGAGCGCGGTCTCGAGCCGCCAGCGGCGGCTCATCGTCAGCTGTTGGCCGGTTCGCGCCTCGAGCAGGCCGGCCAGGATGCGGCTGGAGCTGTCGCTTATGTGCACGGCCGGTCCTCGGCGCGAGCGGCGATGCGGCGGGCGAGCTTGTCGGGGGGAAGGACGGCGCAGGCGAGGCTCGCTTCGACGATTGCGCGCGGCATACCCCAGACGGCGCAGCTGGCCTCATCCTGGGCAAGGATCGAACCGCCGCAGGCGACGAGCTTGGTGGCGCCCTCGACCCCGTCGCGGCCCATGCCGGTCAGCACGACGCCGAGGGCCCGGCTGCCGAACGCGGCGCCGATCGAAGCCAACATCGGGTCGAGCGATGGCATGCAGCCGCTTGCTGACGGTCCGCGCTGGAGCCGGACGATGGGCAGTCCTTCTTCCATGATGACGGTCAGGTGCGCGTCGCCCGGCGCGAGGATGATGCGATCGGGGAGGAGCGCCATCCCGTCTTCGGCGACCAGCGTCTCACGTTTCGCCGACGCGCCGAGCTGGCGGGCGAACACCGACATGAACGGCGCCGGCAGATGCTGGGTGACGAGAATGGGCACGCCGATGTGGCGTGGCAGCGTCGCGAACAGGACCGACAGCGCATGGATTCCACCGGTCGACGCCCCGATCGCGAGCACGTCGATCGGGTCGGCCGGTGACGCGCGCAGCATCGGCGCGGACACGCCCGCGGGCGCGGGAGAGAAAGTGGCCGTGGCGCCGGCGTAACCAAGCGCCTTAAGCTTGCCCACCAGGACCTCGGAGAAGCGCCCATTGAAGCGTCCAGTGCCCGGCTTGGGCAGCGTGTCGGCGGCGCCGAGCGCGAGCGCGGCAACGGTTTCCTCCGCGCCTTCTTCGGCGAGCGAGGAAACGATCATCACCCTGGCGCCGGCCGCGGCGCGAATGATCCCGGGAATCGATTTGAGGCCGCCCGCGCCGGGCATTTCGAGGTCGAGGAGGACGATGTCGACGCGGACCTGCTTGAGAGCCTCGATCGCGTCCTCGGCGGTACCGGCGATAGCGGCAATCTCGAAGATCGGGTCGGTCTCGATCATCCGGGACAGGACGGCGCGCGCGACCATCGAATCGTCGACGATCATTAGCCGGACCCGGCGACGCGTCGTCCGCGGCGCCTGGTAGCGGTCCCGCGATCTGGCGAGCGCCCGCTCCACGACCGCCCGCTCAGGCGACGCCGACGAGCTGCAGCTTTATGTGAAGCGTCTCGCGGTCGAAGGGTTTCATCACATATTCGTCGGCGCCCGCTTCGAGGGCCGCCCGAATGTGCGCCATGTCGTTCTCGGTGGTGCAGAATACCACCTTCGGCTGGTCGCCATGGCCACGCTGGCGAAGCAGCTTCAGGAACTCCATCCCGCTCATCACCGGCATGTTCCAGTCGAGCAGGACGACGTCCGGCATCCTGGCTTCGCAGCGGGACAGGGCTTCCTGCCCGTCGCCGGCTTCATCGACGTCGAATTCGAGTGTTTCCAGGATGTGCCGCGCGACCTTGCGGATCACCTTGGAATCATCGACGATCAAACAGCTCTTCATGCGTTGGCTTTCCCGCTTTGATTCAGCGGTCTCTTAAACCGCAAGGGTAACGAAGAGCTTAAGCCGCTTTGGCCTCGGCTCCGGCAATCAGCGCTGCGATATCGACCAGCAGCAATGGTCCGGTCTCGGTTTCGACCATGCCCAGCGAAGCGCGCTCCCACCCCGCCCCCATGGCCGCGCGCATCGGCACGGGTTCGGACAGGGCTTCGACCACGTCTTCGACCAGGTCGACGATCAGTGCATAGTGATGGCCTTCGAGCTCGACCACGGCTGCTTCGCGAATGCCGTCGGAGCAATCGGTCATGCCCAGTTCGAGTGAGCGCATGCAATCGATCACGGTCAGCACGCGGCTGCGCAAGGCCGACAGGCCGGCGACATGGGGCGCGGCGCGCGGCACCGGGATCAGCGTGTCCAGCTCGACGACGGACTCCACCGCGGCCGACGGCAGGGCGACCCGTTCGCCACCGATGGTGACGACCAACAGAAGCTCGTTCACTTGCTCCTCCGCTTCGCGATTTTCATTTTCCGCTCCCCGCTCCGGCGGACTTGAGCGCCATCAGCAGGCCGGCGCGGTCGTAGCGATAGATCGTCCCGTCTTTCTTGTTCCTGGGCTCCGGCTCGGTCCGCAACCAGATGGTCTGGCCCGCCGTGGCTTCGTCGACCGGGTCGCCCTGCGACGCGATGACGAGATCCGCGTCGGGTTCATCGTCGCCGACGACCCGATAGCCCGCCGCCTCGACGATCGGGCGCAGCATGTTCTGCATCCACGGGTCGTCGCCCGGCAACTTGCAGGTGAGCTCGTCGCGCGCGTTGGCGGACGCGCCGACATGGTTGGCGAACAGCCAGTGGGCGTCAACCAGCTCGGCGGGTTCGCCCGCGATCAACGTGACCCCGCTGACCTCGCCGGGGTTGTCGGCATGGATCACATCCTGGTCGATCGCGGCGAAGTCGATCACCTCGCGGAAGGCGTAGCCGAGCTCGTGCGCACCGTCGTTGAGGCGGAACAGGCGGACGTTGCCGTCGCCCAGCTCTTCGGCAGTCGCCCCCGCGAGCGGAAGAATCGCTTCGCCGACCTGGACGCGGAGCTGTCCGGCAGCCTGACGGATCGCCACGGCGGGAACTTCCTCGATCCGGTCCACGAGCGCGAGCCGGAGCGCGCGGCGGGCGCCATCGATGCCGCGGAACAACAGCACCTGGGTGACTTTGGGCCCGCTGGCGGCCGCGGGGCCTTCGGCGATGCGCGCGGTGCGCTCCTGGATTTCGAGCCGCACTCCCCCGACCTCGGCCAGGCCGGCCGGGTCGAACAGCAGGATCGGGCTGCCGTCGTCGGCAAGCGTGGTCCCGGCATAGAGGCCGGTTGCCATCACGGCCGGAGCGGCCGGTTTCACCACCAGTTCCTCATGGTCGTGGATGCGATCGACGGACAACGCATAAACGTCGCCGCCCGCGGGACGCAGGACGATCAGCGTCCGGTCCTTTTCCTCCACCTCGCTCGGCAGGCCGAGAATGGTCGCAAGCGACACCTCGGGCACACGGCGGCCACGGATCGTCGCGACCCCCGCTCCGCCGAGATGCTCGAGCGTGACGGACTCGCCCGTGGCACGCACGATCTCCTCGATCGCAGAGCGCGGAATGGCGAAATGCTGGCTGCCGATCGAGACGGTGAGCGCCGGGATGATGGTCAGCGTCAGCGGCACGCGCAGGGTCATGCGCGTGCCTTCGCCGGGCCGGCTGTCGACTTCGACAATGCCGCCGATCCGCTCGACGTTGGAACGCACGACGTCCATGCCGACGCCGCGGCCGGAGATGGCGGTTACCGCTTTGGCGGTCGACAGCCCGGCCTCGAAGATAAGCGCGAGCTGTTCGCGCGGCGTCAGCAGCTCGGCGGCGGCCTTGTCGAGCGTGCCAGAGGCGATCGCCTTGTCGACCAGCTTCTTGCCGTCGATGCCGCGGCCGTCGTCCTGGATATCGATCAGGATCTGGTTGCCCGACTGGCGGGCGGACACGGCGAGGATGCCGATCTCGCGCTTGCCGGCCTTCAGGCGCTCCGCCGGCGTCTCGATGCCGTGATCGACTGCGTTGCGGATGATATGCGTCAATGGATCGCGGATCATTTCGATCATCTCGCGGTCCAGCTCAACGTCGCCGCCCTCGATGTCGACCAGCACCTGCTTGCCGAGCTCGGCAGACAGGTCACGGACCATGCGCGGCAGAGCGACGAACAGATTCTCGATCCGCTGCATGCGGGTGCGGGTGATCGCATCGCGCATCTCGGCGATGATCGAGGACAGCCGCTCGAACGCGCCGTCGACCGGAACATCGCTGGTGGATTCGCGCAGGCGCCGGGCAAGCTCGTTGCGCGCCAGCACCATGTCGGAGACCGTGCTCATCACGCGGTCGAGCAGCTCGACCGAGAGGCGGATGGTGCGTGGCGCAGCCGAAGCCTTGCCCGCAGCATCGCCGACCGTGGCGGCAATGGAAGTGGCGGCGCCTTCTGCACCAGGCGCGAGTGCATCGATCAGCGCGCTGTCGTCGCCCGGGGGCATGTCTTCGCCCGCCTCTATTGCGCCGACCATCTCGCCGATGCGGTCGATGATCGCCAGCACCGCGCTGACCAGCATCCCGTCCGCCTGCCGGCGACCGGCGCGAACATCGGCGAGCGCGTCCTCGGCGGCGTGGCTGAGCGCCTCGAGCCGCGGAAATTCGAAGAAGCCGCAATTGCCCTTCACCGTGTGGACGAAGCGGAAAATGCTGTCGAGCCGGGCGCGGTCGTCGGGCTGCGCTTCCCACGCGACGATTTCTCCCCCCAGGGCTTCGAGCATCTCGCGGCACTCGGCTACGAAATCGGCGATCAGATCGTCCACGGCGCGTGCAATCCCCCGGAATTCCGAGGTCGCTTATGCCGCCGAGGAGTTAACGCGCCGTTATCCCTGCCGAGGAAGGCTCGCGCCGATCATCAGCACCTCGCTCGAGGGATCGGACAAGCGGATCGTGCCGCCACCGCTGGCCGCGAGACTGTGCGCCAGCCAGGCGCCCGCCGCCCGCGGCTCGACCTGGCCGCCCGAGCTGCCCGTTGCGAGCGTCTCGCGCAGCGCCGGATCGAGCAGGATGCGAGGCCCTTCGGCGCGGATCACCAGCTCGATCTGCCCATCGCCGGTCTCCGCGCCGACGTCGAGCCGGCCGCCGCGCACCAAAGCGTCGCCCGCGAGCAGAGCGAGGTTGAGGAGCAGCTTGACCGCGTCCTTTGGCAACTTGTTACCTTCGACCATCCAGCCGAGCTCGATCCGCCGCTCGGGCCCGAATACGCCTTCGAGGGCGGCTTCGGCCTCGTGGGTTTCGATTTCCTCGCCGAACCCGCCGCCGGCGCCAAACGCGAGGCGGAAGAATTTGAGCTTGTTGGCCGACGCCCGCGCGCTGTCCGCGAGCAGCTCGAGGCATTTCTCGCGCATGTCCGGATCGTGCTCGTCCGCGAGCAGTTCGATGCCGTTGTTGAGCGCACCGACCGGCGACATCAGGTCATGGCAGAGGCGCGAGCACAGCAGGCTGGCGAGGTCGACGGCGTTCATGCCGGCTGAATGGGGCAGAGTCCAACCTCGCGCAAGTTCCGCACATTGAAGAAAGATGGTCAAAAACCCATATCCTACCCAGATGGGGGGAATTCAGACGATCGACGTGCGCCTGGAAGCCGCCCATGCGGGCTGGCGCCTTGATCGCGCGCTCGCTGCGACGCTGCCAAGCCTCTCTCGGGAACGCCTCAAGACGCTCATCCGGAGCGGTGCGCTCGAGCGGTCGGGCACCGCGGTGCGCGACCCCGCGACCAAGGTTCGCGGCGACGAACGCTTCCTGCTCGCGGTCCCGGAACCGGAGCCCGCCCACAATGTGCCGCAGGACATCCCCCTGAGGGTGATTTTCGAGGACGAGCATCTGCTGGTGGTCGACAAGCCCGCCGGGCTGGTGGTCCATCCGGCCGCGGGCAACCGCGACGGGACCCTTGTCAACGCCCTGCTTCACCATTGCCGCGGGAGCCTGTCGGGGATCGGGGGCGTGGCGCGACCCGGCATCGTCCACCGCATCGATAAGGACACGTCGGGGCTGCTGGTGGTCGCCAAGACCGACGTCGCGCACGAGGGGCTGGCGAAGCAGTTCGCCGCGCACAGCATCGACCGGCGCTATCTGGCGATCGTTTCGGGCGTACCGAAAGCGAGCGAAGGGACAATCGACGCACCGCTCGCGCGCTCAGCGGCCAACCGCAAGAAGATCGCAATCGTCGCAGGAGGACGCGGCAAGCGCGCGGTGACGCACTGGAAGCGGCTCACGGTACTTAGCGATGCGGCGCTGGCCGAATGCCGGCTGGAGACCGGGCGAACGCATCAGGTCCGGGTCCACATGGCCTCGATCGGGCACCCGTTGCTCGGCGACTCTGTCTACGGCGGCATTCCAAAAACACATCGTAGGCTGTTGAACGATCTCGGTTTCCACCGGCAGGCATTGCACGCTGCCGAGCTTGGCTTTGTCCATCCGGTGACCAAGCGCAGGCTATCGTTTGCGAGCGCCATGCCGCCCGACATGCAGGAACTGTTCAACGCACTTGGTGTATAGGACTTAACCGGCTAAGGGCGGCGCCCCGATCTTGGGGCCCGCCCGGCCCACAGGGAGAAGACGAATAAACATGGCTACGCAAAAAGGGATCGTCTCGCTCCCGGCGTCCGGTGGGGAGGCCGGACTCAACCGCTACCTCGCGGAGATCAAGAAGTTCCCGATCCTCAGCCCTGAGGAAGAATATATGCTCGCCAAGCGCTGGCGCGAGCATGGCGACACCGACGCGGCCGCCAAACTGGTCAACTCGCACCTGCGCCTCGTGGCGAAGATCGCCATGGGCTATCGCGGCTACGGGCTGCCGGTCAGCGAGTTGATCAGCGAAGGCAATATCGGCCTGATGCAGGGCGTGAAGAAGTTCGAGCCCGATCGCGGCTTCCGCCTTGCGACCTATGCGATGTGGTGGATCCGTGCCTCGATCCAGGAATTCATCCTGCGCTCGTGGAGCCTGGTGAAAATGGGCACCACCGCGGCGCAGAAGAAATTGTTCTTCAACCTCCGCCGGATGAAAAACCAGATCGACGCTTTCGAGGAAGGCGACCTCAAGCCCGCCGACGTCACCAAGATCGCGACCGACCTCGGCGTGACCGAGGACGAGGTCATCTCGATGAATCGCCGCATGGCGATGGGCGGCGACACCTCGCTCAACGTGTCGCTGAAGGGCGACGAGGGCAGCGAGAGCCAGTGGCAGGACTTCCTCGTTGATAGCGGACCGCTGCAGGACGAGCGGATCGCCGACGCGGAGGAAAGCCAGGTCCGCCACGACCTGCTGATGACTGCCATGGAGGCGCTCAACGACCGCGAGCGGCACATCCTGATGGAGCGGCGGCTGACCGACGAGCCCAAGACGCTCGAGGAGCTGAGCCAGGTCTATGGCGTCAGCCGCGAGCGCATCCGCCAGATCGAGGTGCGCGCGTTTGAGAAACTCCAGGCGGCGCTGCTGCGCCTCGCCGGCGAACGCAGGCTGCTACCCGCCGCCTGAGGTTCGTCGCAGGCGCTCCTCGCAACAGCGAAGACGAAACGACCCCCTCTTGCCTTCCGCGTAAAACAGGCGGACGGTGAATCTTTCACACAGGCGCCCGAGCGCCCGTTTCGAGAGCGACTCGCGCGCCGCAACGGCACGAAGGGAGAGTCGCATGGCCGGAGAATCAACCAAAGGCACCCGAGTAATCGCGCTGGTGGGACCCGCCGGCGCAGGAAAGACCAGCCTTGCCGAAGCGATGCTGTTCGCAGCCGGAACCACCGACCGATTGGGGTCGACGGCCAACGGCTCCAGCATCGGCGATTCGAGCCCGGAAAGCCGCCAGCGCGGCGGTTCCACCGAGCTCAACCTCTATAATTTCACCTACCTCGGCGACGATTTCGCCATTCTCGACAGCCCCGGTTCGATCGGCTTCGCCGCCGACGGCGCGCGCGCGCTGGCGGTGGCCGACGTCGCGATCGTGGTCGTCGATCCGGACCCGGCGCGGGCTCCGCTCGCGGCTCCCGCACTGCGCGCGCTGGATGAGCTCGGCATCCCCCACCTCATCTTCGTCAACCGCATCGACCAGGCCCACGGCCGCGTCCGCGACCTCCTGTCCGCGCTCCAGCCGATGAGCGTGTCGCCGCTGATTGCGCGGCAGATACCGATCTGGGACGGCGAGAAGGTCAGCGGCTTTGTCGATCTCGCGCTCGAGCGAGCATTCAAATACCGCGCCGGCAAGGAGTCGGAGCGGATCGAAATTCCGTCCGAGCTGCAGGACCGCGAGATCGAGGCCCGCACGCACATGCTCGAACAGCTCGCCGATCACGACGACGAGCTGCTCGAACAGCTGCTGATGGACCAGACCCCGACCAGCGAGAAGGTGTTCCAGGACCTTGCCCGCGAGACCGGCGAGAGCCTTGGCGTACCGGTGCTGTTCGGCTCTGCGAGCAGCTCGTGGGGCGTACGGCGACTCTTAAAGGCGCTGCGCCACGAGGCGCCGGGACCGCAGGGAGCGGCCAGCCGCCTCTCGGTTGGCGATCCGGCAATGTACGTGTTCAAGATCCTCCACGGGTCGATTGGCCGGCTCGCGCTGTCGCGGGTGCTCGGCGGAGCGATCCGCGAGGGCTCGGACCTCAAAACGGCTGACGGCGAGCACGCGCGTGTCGGCTCGCTGTTCAAGGTCCAGGGTGAAAAGACCCAGAAGGTCGGCGAAGCGCGCGATGGCGACATCGTCGCGGTCGCCAAGATCGACGAGGTCAAGGCTGGCGAGTGGCTCGGCGCAACAAAACTGCCGCCGCCGATCGAGATCGATTATCCGGCCCGCAATTGCGCGATCGCGATCGAGCCCGCCGACCGCAAGGACGACGTGAAGCTGTCGGGCGCGCTCCAACGGCTGACCGAGGAAGATGCCGGGTTGATCGTCGAGCATGACGACGCGAACCATGAAATCCGCCTGAAGGGCATCAACGATGAGCATTTGAACACGGTGCTCGCGCGCCTCAAGCGCCGCTACGGCGTCGAGGTGAAGAGCCACCAGCCCGCGGTCGGCTATCGCGAATCGATCCGCAAGCCGGTGCGTCAGCACGGCCGCCACAAGAAGCAGTCGGGCGGCCACGGCCAGTTTGGCGACGTGATCATCGAAATCCGGCCACTGAGCCGCGGTGAAGGCTTCGTGTTCGAGGAAAAGATCCACGGCGGGTCGGTGCCCAAGCAGTGGATCCCGGCGGTAGAGGATGGCGTCCGCGAAGCGATGGCAAAGGGCCCGCTCGGCTTCAACGTGGTCGACGTCGCGGTAACGCTGGTCGACGGCAGCTATCACAGCGTCGACAGCTCGGAGCTTGCGTTCCGTCTCGCCGGGCGGCTCGCGATGCACGAGGCGCTAGCTGCCGCCAATCCTCACTTGCTCGAGCCAATGCACAAGCTGACCGTGGTCTGCCCGTCGAGCGCGACCAGCCGCATCACTTCGGCGGTTGCCGGGCGGCGCGGGCAGATGCTGGGCATGGCCCCGCGCGACGGCTGGGCCGGCTGGGACCGGATCGACGCTTTGATCCCCGAAGCGGAGTTGGCGGGGCTCGAAGCCGAGCTCAGGTCACAGAGCCAGGGGCTGGCGACCTACGAAGCGGAGTTCGACCACCTGGCCGAGCTCAACGGGCCGCTCGCCGACAAGGTCATCCAGCAGCGCGTGCCCGAGCCGGCGTAAGCCGCCGTCATTGCGACCCCGGCCTCGAGCCGGGGCAAGCAATCCAGCGAGGCTACTGGATTGCTTCGTCGCTTGCGCTCCTCGCAATGACGCCTAGAGCGCCAACTCAATGAGGCATTGGTTCAAGGACCGGCACTTCCGGTCGATGCTCAAGAACAGCGGCTATCTCGCGGCCTCCCGCGTGGTGGCGGGCATCGCGTCGATCGCCACCCTCGCCTTCGCCGGCCGCGGTCTCGGCCTCGTCCTCTTCGGCACCTTGGTGCTGATCACCAGCTATACCAAGGCCGCCAGCGGCCTCAGCAAGTTCCAGTCGTGGCAGCTGATCGTTCGCTACGGCGGACAGGCGCTGCACACCGAGCAGCCCGAAGAGTTCAAGACTTCGACCGGCTTTGCCTTCGCACTCGATGTCGTGAGCGGCATCGCGGGCATGCTGGTCGCGGTCGCGGTGCTGCCGTTCATCGCGCAGTGGGTCGGCATCCGCCAGGACCTGTTGTGGCTGGCGATGCTCTATTGCACGCTGCTGCCGACCATGGCGGCGGCGACCCCCAACGGCGTGCTCCGCGCGCTCGACCGGTTCGACCTCATCAGCTGGCAGGGAACGACCTACCCGATCGCCCGCGCAATCCTGGCCGGTATCGCCTATGCCGCCGATGCGCCATTCGAAGCTTATGTCGCGATCTGGTACGTGACCGACCTCGGCGGCGACCTCTATTTGTGGTTCCTCGCCTGGCGGGAGCTGAGGCGGCGCGGGTTGCTCGAGGGCATTCGGCCAACGTTGCGACCAACCAGCCTGCCTGGCGCCTGGCGGTTCGCGATCCACGTCAATCTCACGGCAAGCGTCCAGGCGGCGTGGGGGCCGATCGCGCGCCTCATGGTTGGTGGGCTGCTCGGTCCGGTCGGCGCCGCCTTGTTCCGCGTCGCCTCGAGCCTCGCCGACAGCGCCCAAAAGCCCGCCGACCTGCTCGCCAAGGCCTTCTATCCGGAAATTGTGCGCATGGACCTGCGCACCAAAAAACCGTGGAAGCTGCTGCTCCGGACTTCGGCGCTCGCGACCGGGATCGCGCTGATCGGCATCCTGATCCTGCTGGTCGGCGGAAAGCCCCTGATCTCGCTGCTGTTCGGGAAACAGTTCCTGGGCGCCTACGAAGCGCTGCTGATCCTGATGGTCGTCCCACTGCTCGGGGTGCTGAGCTTCCCGATGGCGCCGATGCTGTACGCGCTGGACCGGCCCGACGGGCCGCTGAAGGCACGCGTCGTCGGAACAGTCACTTATTTCGCCGTTGTCGCACCCCTTTGTCTGCGCTTCGATCTCGTTGGCGCGGCCATCGCCTATGCACTGGGCAATGCGGCAACGGTGATCGTCCTGTTGCTGCAGTTGCGCAGCGAGCACCACCGCGTCCGTACTGCATGAGCCAGGGCGAACCGCGAATCTGGGTCCTCCTCGGTCATCGCCGGGGCGACAACAACCAATTGCTCGCGCTCGCCCACGCGCTTCACCTGCCGTTCGAGACGCGCTCGCTGCGCTACAACCTCCTGCGCAAGGTGCCCAAGCAGGTGCTTGGCCGCCAATTGGTTTCGGTGCTTCCGGAGACGCGCAAATGGCTGGAGCCGCCGTGGCCTGATCTGGTGCTGGGCATCGGCCACCGCAGCGTGCCCGTTGCCCGCCGCATCCGCATCGCCTCGGGGGGCCGGACGAAGCTGGTTCAGCTCGGGAATCCGCGCGTCCATCCGCGCAACTTCGACCTGGTCATCACCACGCCCCAATATGGGGTGCAAGAATATCGCAACGTCGTGCGCCTGCCGCTGGCGATGGACAGCCCGCATGCTCCAAACGTCTTGACCGACGACGAGCGCGCCTTCCTTGATGCCTTGCCGCGGCCACACCGGCTGCTCGTGCTTGGCGGGCCTAACAAGCATTGGTTCGTGGCGCCCGATGATGTGGCGGCGGCGGCAGACAAGCTGATGCAGCGCAGCGACGCCAACGGCGGCACGGTCATTGCGATCGGCAGCCCGCGCACACCGGGCGAGGTCGTCGCGGCTGTCCAACGGCGGCTCAGGGAATCGCGCCACCGCTTCGTTCGGGGCCCGATGCCCCGCTACCGCTCGCTGCTCGAGGACGCCGACGAGATTCACGTGACCGCGGACAGCGTGTCGATGATCTCCGAGGCGGCGTTCACCGGCCGGCCCGTCGGCATCGTGCCGATCCGCCAGAAGCCGCGCGGCAAGTGGCATGATCGTCTTCAGCATGTCGGGCTTCTCGGGCGCCCACGGCCGGACCTGCGCGCCGTCTGGGAGAGCATCGAAGGGAATCAGCTGGTCGGAACGCTGGATCAGCCTCGCGCCGCCGGAGCAAGCGATCCCGTCAATAGGGCAGTCGCTGCGGTGCTGGAGCTCCTCGGCCGGAGCTAGCCGGAATCTTCCGTCGCCGAAGCCAGCCACGATACTCCTCTATGAGTTCGAATGAATCATGGCGGATGTGGTCGGCTTCCATCTCATCCGCCAGCTCGTCCTCGGTGACGATGCCCTCGTCGACCATCTCGCCCAGCAAGGCGTAGACGAATGCTTCCTGGTTGGGGTCGGGATGTGGGTGATAGCGGCGATTGAAGAGCCGGCGGAGAGGATCGAGCGGGCCGCTCTCCCGCAGCGTATAATCGACCGGCAGGCCAGTCTTCCACGGCTGCGTCCGGCGCCTGGTTGTGTGCAGGATTTTGGTCTTCCCGTTAAGCTGGTCGAAACTGTTCCACTCGGGTTTCAGAGCGCCGATCGTCGAGCGGTCCTCATATTTGAGCTGGACCCATTCGACGTAGTCGAAGGCCTGGCCGAACAGGCCGTCGAGCAATGGCTCGAAGTCCCAATGGCGGAGCTTCGCGCAATTGAGCAGCATCACCGAGGTCGCGATATAGTCGGGATCGCCGTTGTGCCCGGGCCGCGGCGTGGCCCAAATCGCCTTCCCGCGCATGTCGCGGTCGAGCAGCTCGGCAACATCGCCGACGCCGAAGCAATCCGGATCAGTGACCAGTGCCCGCCCCTTGAAGCCCATGAGCGTCGGCGGTGCAAAGCGTAGCGGGGTGAAGCTCTGCAAGTCGTCGGGATCCCATTCGCGGACATGCCCGCCGCGCAGGATCGACTGGCCTGGCTCAAGCAGCCGCGGGAAATCCTCCAGCGTCATGATCCTGACGTCGAAGCTGTCGGGGCGGCTGCTGTTCCGTTTGTAGCTGTAGGCCGAGATTTTCGCACCGATCATCTGGCGCGCATTGGCCTGGATGAACACGCAACGCTTCACAACTACGCCTCCTCGAAACCGCGCTCCTTCACCAAGCGGTCAATATCAACGAGCGTCGTCAGTAAACTTTCCATCCGATCGAGGGGCCAGGCGTTGGGTCCGTCCGACTTGGCGTTGGCGGGATCGGGATGCGTCTCCATGAACAGTCCGGAAATCCCTGTCGCCACCGCCGCGCGCGCGAGGACCGGGACGAATTCGCGCTGGCCGCCCGAGCTGGTCCCCTGCCCGCCCGGCAGCTGGACGCTGTGGGTCGCGTCGAACACCACCGGGCAGCCGGTCTCGCGCATGATCGCCAGGCTGCGCATGTCGCTGACGAGGTTGTTGTAACCGAACGACGCGCCGCGCTCGCAGACCATGATCGTTTCTTCGTTGACGCCCGCGGCCTGGGCCGCGTTGCGGGCCTTGTCGACCACGTTGACCATGTCGTGCGGCGCCATGAACTGCGCCTTCTTGATGTTCACCGGCTTGCCCGAAGCGGCGACCGCATGGATGAAGTCCGTCTGGCGGGCGAGGAAGGCGGGCGTCTGCAGCACGTCGACCACCTCCGCCACCGGCGCGACCTGCGGGATGTCGTGAACGTCGGTCAGGATCGGCACGCCGACCTGGTCGCGGACCTTCTCGAGAATGCGCAGGCCCTCATCCATCCCTGGCCCGCGAAAGCTCTGGTCGCTGCTGCGGTTGGCTTTGTCGAAGCTGGACTTGAAGATCAGCAGGATGCCGAGCTTGTCGGTAACCCGCTTCAGCGTTTCAGCGGTGCCGAGCTGCAGCGCCTCACTTTCGACCACGCATGGGCCGGCAATCAGGAACAGGGGCTGGTCGAGCCCGATTTCGCGTCCAAGCAGGTTCATGCAAGCCTATTTAGGCAAGGCCGTCGACAACCGCCACCGGCTGCCACTCGCCAAGGCCGTATTTGTCGGCGAAATCGGCCGGGAACGGCGCGCCTTCGTGGATCCCCCCCGTAACGAAGACGGCGTCGAACCCCATCCGCGCGGCGCCGAGGATGTCGGTCAGCAGCGCATCGCCGACCGCCAGCACCTCGCTTCCCGGCGGATCGCCGGCGAGATGCAGCGCATGCGCGTAGATCGCCGGGTGCGGCTTGCCGTACCAGGTGACCCAGCCGCCGAGCCCCTCATAGACTTCAGCAAGCGCCCCTGCACAGGGCTCGGGCACGCCGCCGCGGACCACCAGCCGATCGGGGTTGAGGCAATGCATATGCACGTCGGCGTCAACCCAGCGGTCGAGGTCGGCGCGATAATCCTCGATCTTCGGACGGTCCTCCTCGAATCCGGTGCAGGCAAGGTCGGTGAAGGCACCCTCGTCGCTGATCTCCACTCCCCGGTCCTCGAGGATCGCGCGGTCGGCCGCGGTGCCGACGAAACCGACCGGCTTGCCCAGCGCATTCAGCGCCTCGATCCCGGCCTCGCCGCTAGTCGCGATGCCGTCCCAGCACTCAGGCGATAGGCCGATGCGCTGCAGCTGGCGTTCGACTGCCTCCGCCGTACGCGGGGCATTGGTGATCAACACCACACAGCGCCCATCGCTGCGCCACTGTTGCAGCCGCTCGGCTGCTCGCGGGTAGAGGTTCACCCCGTCGTGGACCACGCCCCAGATGTCGCACAGGATCAGCCGGTATCTGGGATCGAGCGCGTCCCAATAACTCATTCGAGGCCGGCCTCCGCGAGCGCCTGCTCGATCGGCGCAACATCCTCGGGATTGTTGAGCTCACGCAGCACGAAGGACGGTGTTGCAACCTCGACGACTGCAACCGGAATTCCCGCGGCGAGGAAGCGCAGCTGCTCGAGGCCCTCCAGCGTCTCCAGTTCGCTGACCGGCGTTGCGACGTATCGCCTCAGCGCTTCAGGTCGGTAGGCGTAGGCGCCGACGTGCAAACGGACGGGCGAAAGTTCGGCGTCAAGCGCGCCTGCCGGCAGATGCGGTATCAATCGCTTTGAGAAATAGAGCGCATGACCCTGGTTGTCGGCGACCACGGTCGTCCCGCCGACCCGCCCTGCCGCTTCCTCCGCCTGCAGCGCCCGCACCTCGTCGGCGCGCAGGCGCATGGCGGGAGTCGCGACCAGCGCGTCCCCGTCCTGCTCCATCCGCGCGATCAGGGCCTCGACAAACCCCGGTGGGGTCAGCAGCGCATCCCCCTGGAAGTTGATCACCAGGTCCGGATCATGGAGCTGTCCAAGTGCCTCGGCGCAGCGCTCGGTCCCGTTGCGGCATTCAGACGAGGTCAGGATCACGCCAACCCCCAAGCCGGCGCAAGCGTCGGCGATCCGCTCGTCGTCGGTCGTGACGAACACGCCGCCGACGCCCGCGACGCGGCGCGCGGCCTCGACGCTGCGCTGGATCAGCGGCTTGGATGCTCCGGTCGCACCCTTTAGCTCGACCAGCGGCTTCCCCGGATAGCGCGACGATTGGTAACGCGCCGGGATCAGGATGACGCTGTTCATCTTGAGGCGGGGCAGTCGTGGATGTGCACGACGCCGAGCGGCCGGCCGTCGTCCCCCACCACGAACAGCGTGGTGATCTTAAATTCGTCGAACAGGGTCAGTGCGTCGTCGACCAGCGCGTCCGGCCCGATCGTTTTGGGCTCGCGGGTCATGAACTCGGCCGCGGTATGGTCCAGGCCTTGCTCGATGTGGCGGCGGAGGTCGCCGTCGGTAATCACCCCGGCGAGATGGCCGGCATCGTCTGTTACTCCCACCACGCCCAGGCGCTTGGCGGACATTTCGAACACCGCATCGTGCATCGATGCGCCGGCGCCGATCAGCGGCATTGCCTCGCCCTTGTGCATCAGCCGGCGGACCGGCTTCAGCCGCGCGCCGAGCACTCCCCCGGGATGCAGTCTCCCGAACTCGGTCCGCGTGAAGCCCTTCTGCCGCATCACCGTCATCGCCAGCGCGTCGCCCAGCGCCAGCGTCATGGTCGTCGAGGTCGTCGGAGCGACGGCTTCGGGCCCGACCTCAGCCCAGTGCGGCAGGACCAGCGGCGCGGCCGCCGCCTCCGCCAACATCGACCCCTTGTTGCCGGTAATGGCGATGACCGGGATGCCGACAGCCTCGAAATGCTCGATCACCGGCTCGAGCTCAGCGGTCTCGCCGCTTTGCGAGATGAGAATCGCGATATCGCCTTTCGCCGCCATGCCGAGGTCGCCGTGGATCGCTTCAGCGAGATGGAGGAATGTGGCCGTCGTGCCCGTCGAGGCGAAGGTTGCGGCGATCTTCCGCCCGACGTGGCCCGACTTGCCGAGCCCGCTGACAATCAGCTTACCGCGGCACTCGAGAATCAATCGCACCGCCTGATCGAACTCGGCGCCGAGGCTGTCGGCGAGCGCGTCGAGCGCGCGCGCCTCGTCGTGGAGCACGCTGCGGCCGAATTCGACGACCTTGGTTCCCTCGCCGTCGCTCATTGGGCCGGTTGTAAGCTGGGCTCGGAATCGGGTTCGGCCGCCGAAATCACCTGCGCTGCCACCAAGTCGCCGATGACGTTGAGCGTGGTCCGGCACATGTCGAGGAAGCGGTCGACCCCGAGGACGAGGGCGATTGCTTCCGGACGAATTCCGACCATCGCGAGGATCAGCGCCACGACCGGCAGCGAGCCCGCCGGCACTCCGGCCGTGCCGATCCCGCCGAGAATGCAGACGAGCATGACCATTACCTGTTGCCACATGGTGAGCTCGACCCCGAAGAACTGCGCCAGGAAGATGACCGTGACGCCCTCGAACATCGCGGTGCCGTTCTGGTTCGCGGTCGCGCCGATGGTCAGCACGAAGCGCGCAACGCGTGACGGCAGCTTGAGATTGACGTCCGCGACCTTCAGCGAGGTCGGCAGCGTGGCATTCGACGAGGCGGTCGAAAAGGCCATGACGCTGGCCTCCTGGGTCTCGCGGAAGAAGGCGATCGGGTTCTTCCGCCCCAACGTCGCGAGCAGGATCGGAAAGACGACGAACATCTGGATGCCGAGCGCCAGAAGCACCACGCCGACGTAGGCCGACAGCCGAATCAGCAGGTCCCAGCCGAACAGGGCGGCGAGGTTGAACATGAAACAGGCGACAGCGATCGGCGCCAGCTTGATGACGATCATGATGAGCCGCATCGTCACGTCGAACAAACCTTCGAAACCGCGCTGCAGGGTCCTTGCCGCAGGGGTGTCGGTGAGCAGCAAGCCAATGCCGAAGAAGAGCGCGAAGAACATCACCGATAGGATGGTGCTGTTGCTGCCCATCGCCTCGACCAGATTGCTCGGGATGATGTTGATGAAGGCGTCGATCGCTGATGGTTGCTCGGCGCCGGTGCGGACGATCGCGCCAGCGCGGTCGGCCTGCGCCGCGAGAAGTTCGGCGGCCGCGGCGCGGTCGACGCCGGCCCCCGGATGAAGGAGGTTTACAACCACGAGGCTGACCGCGACCGCGATCGATGACACGACCACCGTGTAGACGAGCGTGCGGATGCCAACGCGCTTCAACGAGCGGACCTCGCCCATTTCCGAAATTCCGACGACCAGCGCCGAAAACAGCAGCGGGATAACGAGCATGAACAGCAGGCGCAGGAAGATCTGGCCGATCGGCTGGGTGACATAAGTCGTAAAGGGTTCGACCCAAGGCGCATCGCGCTGCGCCGAATAGACGATTAGCCCGGCGACGAGCCCGACGAGAAAGCCGACGAGCATTTGCCATTGTAGGCTGAGGCCGCTGCGCCTGGTCTCCGTCGCCATACACGTTCCCCTTGGTTTTGCGCGGCTGACCGCTTCGCGGCGCCGTTCGCAAAGGTCAAGCGCTCAACCGAACGGGCGGTCGATGCTCGGCGGCGGCTGGGTGAAGAAGACCGGGCCCGTCTCGGTCATGTGGAAGCAGTCCTCGAGCCGCACCCCGAACTTGCCGGGCAAATAGATCCCCGGCTCGTTCGAAAAGCACATGCCCGGCGCGAGCGGCGTCATCTCGCCGTGCACCAGATAGACCGGCTCGTGGACCTCCATGCCGATGCCGTG
>OEKC01000199.1_pt8 | contig 16994 bp, 14 predicted proteins | sample 1487481 | NCBI WGS metagenome assembly OEKC01 (sample SAMEA104379570, study PRJEB20068) | metagenome | biome: 1000743; feature: 77; material: 1998 | place: USA | collected 2012 | depth 25 m
CCTGCGCCGACTGCGACGAAGAGAAGAAGGACAAGAAAGAGAAGACCGCCAAGCGCGCGGCGCGCGGCGCGCCCACCGTTGCTCCGGGCGCCAAGGCGGGCCGTGCTGGGGCGCAGGCTTCGGCGGCGATTCATGCAATGGGTTCGGGCAAGCCGCTGAGCCGGGCTGACCGTTCATTTTTCGAGCCGCGCTTCGGCCGCGACCTGTCGGGCGTGCGCGTCCATGACGGACCCGCGGCCGACCGCGCCGCGCGATCGATCGACGCGCGCGCCTTCGCGTACGGCAGCGACATCGCGTTCGCTGCAGGAGAGCGCGAGCGCGGCGGCGCGCATCTGCTCAGCCATGAGTTGGCGCACGTCGCTGCGGGGGGCCAAGAAGCTCGGCGGATGGTCCACCGCGCGACGATCGCCACGACAGACGGGCCCGATCCATTCAAGAAGGTCCCGGCCGGTCACCGGCGGGAAGTCCAGCACGCCCTCAACATCATCAGCGGAAAGCTGAATAACAAACGGTGCCAGGGCTATTTCGAGGACAAGTGCACGCTCGGCGTGGCCGAAACGGCGCGCAAATCATTCGATGCGGCGACCGTTTATTTCACCCCTGGCCGGACCGAGCTCGGCTTATCCGAGGGGGCGAACATCGGCTACAACGAGAAAACGTTCAAAGTCGGGCATTGGAACATCGCCGCGACACTGATCCATGAGCTGTTCCACACCTGCGACCTGGACAAAGACGCTGCGGACGAAATCGTCGCTGAAGGCGTGACGGAAGCCTGCGGCTTCTATTGGCCGACGCTGCGGGAAGCGGAACCGGACGAAGTCTACGTCGGGGACACGCTCACCATCAAAGGCATGCTGCTGGGGCCGAAGAATGACGCCAACCACTATATCGAGATGGGCGGGGTCAGGATCGCCAGCTACGACAAGTGGGAGCAGCCGCCGGATGAACACTCCGAAGTCGTCGTGCAATTCAAAGTTCCGGCAACAATGCTCCGGCCCGGCGCCGTCGAGAGAAAAGTCAGTGTCGTAGCGGTGAACCACGGCTTCAGAAGCGAGCCGAAGACCGTCAAAATTCACGTACCCGAGTGACGCGTGGGCGAGGCGCGCACCCTGGCTGTCGTCCGCAAACCCAAGGCAAGCCGCGCACCCGCATCACGTTTGTTTCGCCAGGCCGCCGACCACCGCGCGATATTTGGCCGGCGCGTCCAGCCTGCGCTTCGGGTCGGCGCGGCGAACGATCCGCTCGAACTCGAGGCCGAGCGCACCGCCGAGCGCATCGTCGCGATGCCGGCGCCGAGCCTCGCCTCTCCGCCGCCCGGCAACGAGCCGCCCGACCCGGGGGAGGCCCAGGCGCGGCGGGCGGTCGACCAGGAAAGCCAGCCCAACACCGACACGTTCGACACCGCGCCGCCGATCCCGGCCGATCACCAGGACCCGGAGGTCCCGAAGACCGAGGACGTCGACACCGCGGGCCTGAAGAATGATGAGTTCGGCGAAATCGAGGAGGGCGAGCCGACGCCTCCCGACGACGAGACGCTGCAGCCGGCACCCGACGGGGCCGCGGTCGGCGCGGAGGGCGGCGCGGCGCCGACGGATGTCGCCAACCGGGTGGCGCAGCCGGGCACCGGACGACCGCTTCCCGCTGGCATCCGTGCCTTCATGGAGCCGCGCTTCGGAGTCGGCTTCCACGATGTCCGTATTCATGACGGACCGGAGGACCGGCGCGCTGCAGATCGGATCGGCGCCCGGGCCTTTACGCATCGTCATCACATCTGGATCGGAAGCGGCGAGGCGGTCGAAGACCGCCGTCTGCTCGCGCACGAGCTGACCCACGTCGTCCAGCAGACCCGGCGCCCCGCGCTGACGGGAGGCGGGCCTGCCAGATCGGTCGCCGAAGAGGACCGGGCCCAGCGTGCGCCCGAGCCGCAAATCCGTCGTGGCTGGTTGCGCAACAAGGCGGAGAAATATGCCCGCGAAGTTCCGGGCTATTTCACGATCGAGGTGATCCTGGGCGAGAGCCCGATCACCGGGGAGAAAATCCCGCGCACCGCGGAAAACGTCTGCGGCGCCTTCCTCAGCCTGCTGCCGGGCGGTCACGCCGTCTTCGAGAAGCTGCAAGAGACGCATGCGTTGACCGATGCTTTCGAATGGATTTCGCGGCGGCTGGGCGAGCTCAACATCACCTGGGCCCGGGTCAAGGGGTGCATCTCAGATTTCCTCGACGAAATGCCGACGCTGCATCCGATCCGTGCCGCCGAACGAATTTTCGGCCCGCTGATTCGCGATATCATCACCTTCGTCACCGACATCGCGGAGAAGGTCCTCGAGTTCATCATTCATGGCGCTCTGAAGCTCGCCGGACCCCTCGGCGAAAAAGTGTGGGGCGTGATCCTGCAGGCCAAGGAAGCGATTTCGTTGATCATCAACGACCCGATCGGCTTCGCCAGCAATCTCATCGACGCGCTGGTCGGCGGGTTCAAGAAATTCAAATCCAACATCTGGAAGCACCTCAAGGCCGGACTGATGGCGTGGCTATTGGGCCCGCTGGGCGAGATGCAGATCCAGATGCCCGAGAAGCTCGACTTCAAGGGCATCATGTCGGTCGCGCTGCAGATCGTCGGCCTGACCTACGCGAATTTTCGGAGCATCCTCGTCACCAAGCTCGGCGTGGGCGGCGAGCGGAAGGTCGCCTTCCTCGAAAAATCGGTCGAGGTCGTGAAAATCCTGTTGAAGGAAGGCTTCGCCGGGATCTGGCAGCGCGCCGTCGACGCGATCGACAATTTCAAGACCACCGTCATCGACGGGATCAAGAATTTCGTCATCGAAAAGCTCGTCATGGGCGCCGTCACCTGGATCGCCGGCCTGGCCAATCCTATCGGCGGGATCGTCAAGATCGCGCTGGCGATCTACAACATGATCAAGACCTTCCTCGAGCGCCTCGAGCAGATCATCGACATGATCAGCCCGATCTTCGCGTCGATGAGCGCGATCGCCAAGGGCCAGATTTCCGAGGCCATCGACTACGTCGAGAAATCGCTGGCCCGGTTCATCCCGGTGCTGTTCTCGTTCGTCGCGGCGGTGATCCCGATCAGCGGTATCACCAACGCGATCCGCGGCATCATCGAGAAGCTGAGGGCGCCGGTGAAGGCGGCGATGACGAAGATCGCGGAGTTCCTGGTGAAGAAGGCGAAGAAGCTGTTCTCGAAGATCCTCGGCAAGATCAACCGCAAGCGCGAGCTCGAGAAGAAGGGCTTCGCGGTCGGGAAAAAGCCACACCAGCTAATCCCGGAGAAGGTCGGCAATGCCTTCAAGATCAAGATCGCGTCGGAGACAAAGGACGCGGACCAGGCTCAGGGCGAAGTGAAGAGCGAAGAGAAGAAAGCGGCGGAATTCGGCGATGATTCCAAATGTGCCGCGGACTTCGGAAAAGATTTCCAGACTGAGATCGATCAGGCCCAGGCAAAATCGGACAAGGTCAAGCCCGAACAGCAGAAGGACCCGACCAAGAAGCAGGCGGACCAGGCAAATGCAGAGACGGCGGACGCCGCGGAGAAGCTATCGAAAAGCGGCCCCTGCCTCGCCGACAACCCCTTCTATGACACAGACCCGAAGGATGGCGCGATCATCCGCGCGCGCGAGCCGCGGATTCCGGAAATCGAAGGCAAGGCCGGCCTGCACAAGGACCGCATCGCCGAGACGACGAAGCGCTTCGACCTCGTCGCCGGCAAGGCGATGCTTGGTGAAAGCGGGAAGCTGCGCCTGTCGAACTATTACGAGAACGACCACATCCCCGAGAAGAGCCTGGGCCGCGACGTTCAGGAGTATATCAAGGGCGACCTGCAGGCGGCGATCGATGCGGGCGAGCGTGCCGGCAAGCCGATCCCCGCCCCGTTGCTCGGCGAGATCGACACCGTCGCCATCAGTGAAGACGGCTCGCAGCTGCCCGCGATCACTGTCTATCGACCGATCCATCGGCAAAAAACGGCCAAGACGAAACGCGATCACAAGGCCATCATCCAGGCGGCCAAGGCCAAGCGCACGCCGCTCGCCAAGATCGCCGCGCTGAGGGCCGGTGTACAGAAGGAGATGGACGCCGAACTGACGCAGGTCACCGAATATTACAACAGCGACAAGGCGGCGACCAATGAGATCCGCGGCAGCCTTCGCGCCGGATTCAATGACCTCGGCACGATGAACAAGGCCCTATTCGGGTTCGAGCCCGGCAAGGCACCGGAGGTGAAGCCCGCCGGGAAGGATGCGGCCGAGGGTTCCGACCTGCCGATGGAAGGCGACGAGGCATCCGGCATCCCTCCCTTCACCAAGCTCGAGGGCGAGAAGGTGCCACACAAGAAGAAGCCGGAGAATGTCGGCAATTACCTCGAATACGACCACGTGGTCGAAGCGACGATCGCGGAAAAGGCGCAGGCCCTGACACTGGCCGACGAAGTCTTCAAGGGCGGGCTGGAGGAGCCGATCAAGACGCGTGCGGCCCAAAAGGCAGCAGAAGAAGCCAAGGCCGATGCGGACAAGGGACGTGCCGCCGAGACGATCGAGGAGCGGGCCAAGGGCCGCATGAGGTCCCTCGAAGGGCCGGCGTGCACCGGCACGATCACCGGCTACACTCGCGAGGAAGCGGGCACCGTCGCGCTCTATCGACCGGTGCACCGAGACGTCACGGCGCAGCTTCAAGGCATCAAGGGCCCCATCGTCGAAGCAGGCGACTTGACGGGGGCGCGCGCCAAGCTCGTCGACTATCTCGTCTCCGATCCGCCCGACATGGCGCTCCGCAAAGCAGCAATTGCCGAGATACCGGTGGCGCTCCGCCTGAAATTCGAAACCGCCATCTCGGAGCATGTCAATGCGATCAACGCGGCCTACGTCGACCAGCTCAAGGAGTTCACGACCCTGAACACCTCAAAGCAGGCGGCCGCCAAGATGAACGAGATTATCCAGCGCGTCGGGACATCCCTGCGCGACCTCCGGACGGAATCGCTCGATTTGCTGAAGTGAAGTGGAGGCCCGAGCCGGAATCGAACCGGCGTGCAAGGATTTGCAGTCCTCTGCGTAACCACTCCGCCATCGGGCCGGGAGAGATGCGCGCCTTTGAAGCGAGCGCGGTCGAGCGGTCAAGTGGGAAGTCGAGCGCCCCGTGTCGAGAGCCCGGACGGGCCTCGGCCCGCCGCGAAAATCGAACAGCCGTTGATATTTCGACCAACGACGGTTGGCGTGCTTCGCGGCTGCCGATAAGAGCGACGCCCCGGCTGCGGCCGGATCAGGCTTGAACTCGAAGTGTATTAGCGGCATATAACAGTTATGACGGTCCACTCCCCGATTCCAGACTATGGCGCGGCGCGCGCCGCGATGGTCGAGAGCCAGTTGCGCCCGCAGGGCGTGACCGATCGCGCCGTGCTCGACGCAATGGGCGCCATCGCGCGCGAGGACTTCGTGCCCGACGAGATCAAGCCCATGGCCTATGCCGATCGCGCGGTCGCGCTCGGCGGCGGACGCTTCCTGCCCGCCCCCGACGTGCTCGGCCGGCTGCTGACACAGATGCAGCCAGCCGCCGGCCAGCGAGCCTTGGTGGTCGGAGCTGGCACTGGCTACTCGTCCGCTGTGCTGGTGCGGATGGGGCTGGACGTCGTCGCACTCGAATCCGCGCCCGAGCTCGCCGCGCGCGCCCGCGACGCCGGGATCGAGGCCGTCGCAGGCCCGCTCGAGGCCGGTTACAAGCGCGGCGCGCCTTACGATTTGATCCTGATCGACGGTGCGATCGAGCACGTGCCCGTCGCGATCGTCGACCAGCTCGCCGACGGCGGGCGGCTCGGCGCGGCGCTGATCGACCGCGGGGTCAGCCGCCTGATCGTCGGCCGCAAATCGGGCGGCGCGTTCGGCTATCTCTCGGTGGGCGACGCGGGCACGCCCGTGCTGCCGGGTTTCTCGCGCCCTCGGGCTTTCACATTTTGAGGGAGCGGTCCTTGGTTCGTAGGTTGATCGGCGGATCGATCGTCGCCGCATTGCTGGCCGGCACGGCTTCGGCCGACACGCTGCGCGACGCTTTGGTCTCAGCCTACCGCACCAATCCTACGCTGATGGCGCAGCGCGAACTGCTGCGGTCAACCGACGCCGGAGTCGCGGTGGCGAGGGCCGCCGGCCGGCCGCAGGTCAGCGGCACGGTCGGGCTCAACCGCGACCTGACTCGCAGCGGCATCCTCAACGTCGGCAGCAAGGGCCCAACGCTCTCCGCCGGGGTCGACCTCAGCTACCCGCTGTTCAACGGCGGCAGCATTCGCAATTCGATAGAGGCGGCCAAGACCCGGGTCGAAGCCGGGCGGGCGACGCTGCGGGCGGTCGAAGGCGACGTCTTCACCGACTCCGTCTCGGCCTACATGGACGTGATTCGCGACCGCGCGATCGTCGAGCTCAACGCCAACAACGTGAAGGTGCTCGAGACCAACCTCGAGGCGACGCGCGACCGCTTCGAAATCGGCGACCTGACCCGCACCGACGTCGCCCAATCCGAGGCCCGGCTCCAGCTCGGCCGCTCGCAGCTGGCCACCGCGGAAGGCCAGCGCACCGCGAGCGAAGCCACCTATCAGCGCGTGATCGGCCACGCGCCGGACCAGCTCGCGCCGCCACCGCCGCTCCCGCCGTTGCCGGCAAGCGCCGAAGAAGCGGTGCGGATCGCGCTCACCAACAATCCCGATCTGGTCGCCAGTGTGCGCACGGCAATGGCCGCGGGCTACGACGTTCGCGTCGCACGCGCGGGCCGCCTGCCGGAGCTGTCGGGCGTGCTCAGCGGCACCTACGTCAACGAGCTCAACCGGTCGGCCGCCTCGCCGAATAGCGGCTCGCAAGCTACCGCCGGGCTGAGCGCCCGCGTCCCGATTTACCAGGGCGGCTTGCCGGCTGCGCGCATCCGCCAGGCGCAGGCGCTCGAGGGCCAGGCACTCGAGCAGGTCGTTGGTTCCGAGCGGCTGGTTATCGCCAACGTTCGCTCGGCCTTTGCCGCCTATGAGGCGGCCCAAAAGGCGATCCAGGCGAATACCGTGGCGGTCCAGGCCAACCAGCTGGCGCTCGAGGGCACACGGGCCGAGCAGAGCGTCGGCACGCGGACGGTTATCGAGGTCCTCAATGCCGAGCAGGAACTGCTGCAGTCCCAGGTCGCGCTGGTGACCGCCAAGCGCGATGCCTACGTCGCCGGCTTTCAGTTGCTGAACGCGATGGGGGTCGCCGATGCTGACGATCTCGGGCTCGATGGCGGACCGCTCTACGATCCGCTCGGCAATTATCGCCGCGTCGCCGGCGAATGGAACGACTGGGCGGGCGAAGGCCGGCACAATCCGGTCGCGACCCGAACGGCGACGCCGAACGTCCTGCCACCGAATCCAGCGGTGACGCCCGAGCTGGTCCCTGGTCCCCTGTCGCCCGAGCCGGTCACCACGTCAGGGGTGACTCAACCGCCGCAATAGGCTTATTTCCCGCGCATGCAGTCGCCCGGCCGAGAACCGTCGATGGAAGACATCCTCGCCTCGATCAAGAAAGTGATCGCGGAGGAGAAAGAGCTGCGCGCAACCGCCGAGCCGGTGGAAGCGGTCGAGGATCCGATGCCCGAAGACCGCGCGGCCGAATACGAGGACGTACTCGAGCTCGATGAGCCGCTGGCGCCGCCGGCCGACCTTGGCCCGCCGCTGCTCGACGAGGGTGCCGCGGGGCACAGCCGCCAGGCGCTCGAGGAACTGAGCACGATCGCCGCGAGCGTGCCTGCGGCGGCTCAGGTCAACCCGCTCGAAGACATGGTCCGCGAGATGCTGAAGCCGATGCTCAAGCAATGGCTCGACGAGCATTTGCCGCAAATGGTCGACGAGCATGTGCGGCGCGAAATTTCCCGGATCACGGGCAAGCCGCTGTAGCTTTCCGCGGCCGCGCCGCTTTGCTACGCCAGCGGCATGATCCGCACCTCACTCCTCATCGCCGCGGCCGCCGCCGCGCTCTCCGCCAGCCCCGCCCTCGCCCGGCCGATGACCGCAACCGACATGCATATGATGCATCGGCTCGGCGCGCCCGAAGTCTCGCCCGACGGCAGGTATGCGGTGTTCACCATCTCCAACACCGACCTCGCCAAGAACAAGCGAATCAACACGCTCTACCTGCTCGACCTGACGCGCCTCGGCGCGGTGCCGCAGCCGATCAAGGGCGCTGCGCGGGGCCACGACGCAGCGTTCGGCAGCGACGGATCGCTCTGGTTCCTGATGCCGGCGGGCGACCGCGATCAGCTGTTCCGGATGCGGATCGGCGGTGCGCCGGTGAAGGCCAGCGATTTCACAGTCGACGTCGGCGGGTTCAAGCTTGCGCCATCCGGCGATCGGCTCGTGGTGTGGGCGGACCGTCCGCTGGTCTGTCCGGACCTCGCCTGCGCCGCCGCGAGTCTGCCGGCCAAACCGGCCGGCACCGGCCGGACGTACGACATGCTGTTCGTGCGCCACTGGGACACGTGGGCGGAACCGGGCGTCCGGTCGAGCCTGTTCGGCTTCAATGTGCAGAACGGCAAGCTTGCCGGACCGGGGGCACGGCTGACGGGGGCTTTGGTGGGCGACACGCCGTCCAAGCCGTTCGGCGGCGGCGAGGAGATCGCGTTCGCGGCCGACGGCCGGACGGTCTTCTTCGCCCTGCGCGAAGCGGGCCGGACCGAGCCTTTGTCGACCAACCTCGATATCTTCCAGGTTCCAAGCGACGGCTCGACCGCGCCGGTCAACCTCACCGATGCCAATGACGCGACCGACACGCTGCCGGCGGTCTCGCCCGACGGCCGCACGCTCGCCTATGTCGCGATGGCGCGCCCGACCTATGAGTCAGATCGCCAGGTGCTGATGCTGCGCGACCTCGCCACCGGCCAGACCCGCGCGCTGACCCAGGCCTGGGACCGGTCGGTCGGCTCGATCGAATGGACCAGGGACGGCCGCGGCCTGCTGGTCACCGCCGAGGACACGCTCGAGCAGCCGATCTACCGCGTCGATGCGGCCAGCGGCGCGGTCACCCGGCTCACGGGGGACGGCCATTTCGGAAACGTCCGCGCGCTGCCCAGCGGGGCCATCGTCGCGACCATGAACAGCATCCGCGCGCCCGACGAACTCTACCGGATCGACGGAGCGCAGGTCGCCCAGCTGACCAACCTCAACGGCGCGCTGCTCGGCCAGCTCGATCCGCTGACCTTCACCAAGTTCAACTTCAAAGGCGCAAACAACGACACCGTCTGGGGGTGGACGCTGAAGCCGGCGAACGCATCCGGGCCGCTGCCGATCGCCTTCCTGGTTCACGGCGGGCCGCAGGGGACGTTCAGCAACAGCTGGTCGTATCGCTGGAACCCGCGCGTGTTCGTCGGCGGGGGCTATGCCGCGGTCAGCGTCGATTTCCACGGCAGCACCGGCTACGGCCAGGCCTTCACCGACAGCATCAACCGCAACTGGGGCGGCTGGCCGCTCGAGGACCTGCAGAAGGGCCTCGCCTTCGCGACCGCGAATGACCCACAACTCGACGCCAACCGCGCCTGCGCGCTCGGCGGCTCCTATGGCGGCTATATGATGAACTGGATCGAGGGCCGCTGGCCCGACCGGTTCAAGTGCATCGTCCAGCATGACGGCGTGTTCGACGCGCGGGCCATGGCCTACGAGACCGAGGAGCTATGGTTCGACGAGTGGGAGCACGGCGGCCATCCCTATTACGAGGCGGCGGCCGAATATGAGAAATGGAACCCGGTCAATTATGTGACCGCGTGGAAGACCCCGCAGCTGGTGATCACGTCGGAGAACGACTTCCGCATCCCCTACACGCAGGGGATCGCCGCCTTCACCGCGCTTCAGCGCCGCAATATCCCCTCGCGGCTGCTGGTGTTCCCGGACGAGAACCACTGGGTGCTGAAGCCCAAGAATTCGATCCAATGGTATGACGAGGTGTTCGGCTGGCTCGGCCGCTGGCTCGGCGTGGGTGCGCCGCCGCAGGCTGCGCCCCCGGCGCAGCCATCGCCGACCGAGCGCGGGCGCTAGCCTCAAACGCAAAGGGCGCCGGACCCAGCCGGCGCCCTCGCCCCCTCCCCAGAAGCGGCGCTACGCGTTCATCTGCGGCAGATAGCTTTCGTCGGCGACGTCGCTGAACTTGGTGATGCGGCTGTCGAACTTGAGGCGGACCTTGCCGGTCGAGCCGTGGCGCTGCTTGGCGACGATCACTTCGGCCAGGCCGTAAACCCGGCCCATGTCCTGCTGCCACTGCGCATAGGCCTCGACGATCTTGATGTCGTCGTCATCCTTGGGCGCCTTGGGCTCGCGCGCCGTGACGTAATAATCCTCGCGGTAGATGAAGAGCACGATGTCGGCGTCCTGCTCGATCGAGCCCGATTCCCTGAGGTCCGACAGCTGCGGGCGCTTGTCCTCGCGCTGCTCGACCGCGCGGCTCAATTGCGACAGGCCGATCACCGGCACGTCGAGCTCCTTGGCGAGCTGCTTGAGGCCGCGGCTGATCTCGGAGATTTCCTGGACGCGGTTGTCGTTGCTGTTGCGGCCGGTGCCCTGGAGGAGCTGCAGGTAGTCGACAATGACCATGCCGATGCCCTTCTGCCGCTTGAGACGGCGGGCGCGGGTGCGCAGCGCGGCGATGGTGAGGCCGGGCGTGTCGTCGATGTACAAAGGCAGGCTCTGCAATTCGGCGGCGGCGCGGGCGAGCTGGCGGAACTCCTGCTGGCTGATCTTGCCCATGCGGAGGTTCTCCGAGCTGATGCCCGACTGCTCGGCGAGGATGCGGGTGGCGAGCTGGTCGGCCGACATTTCGAGGCTGAACAAGGCGACTCCTGCGCCGGCCGACTTGGCCGGGTCGATCCCGTCCTCGAGGTCACGCAGCAGGCGTTGGGCGGCGGCGAAGCCGATGTTGGTGCCGAGCGCGCTCTTGCCCATGCCCGGACGCCCGGCGACGATGATCAGGTCCGACTTGTGCATCCCGCCGATCTTCGAATTGAGGCTGTCGAGCCCGGTGGTGATGCCCGAGAGGTGACCGCCGCTGTTGAGCGCGCGTTCGGCCATTGCGAGCGCGTCGCGGGTCGCCTCGGCGAAGCTCTTGGCCTTGCCATCGGCGCCGCCCTCCTCGGCGACCTTGTAGAGCTCGGTCTCGGCCTTCTCGATCTGTGCGAGCGGCGCGACTTCCTCGCTGGTGTCGAGCGCGCCCTCGACGAGGTCCCTCCCCACCCCAATGAGGGCGCGCAGCAAAGCCAGATCGTAAATCTGCTGGGCGAAGTCGCGGGCGCCGATCACCGCCGCGCCCGAGCCGGTCAGCTGGGCGAGATAGGCGGGGCCGCCGACCTCCTTCATCGATTCGTCCGCCTCGAACAAAGGCCTGAGCGTCACCGGATTGGCGACGCGGTTGGCGTCGGTCATCCGCAGGATCGATTCGTAGATGCGGCCGTGCAGCGGCTCGAAGAAATGGTGCGGCTGCAATTTGAGCTGGACGTCCTCGACCAGCCGGTTGTCAATCATCAGCGCTCCGAGAAGCGCGGCTTCCGCTTCGATATTCTGGGGGAGCGACGGGGTTCCGGCCGGTTCCGCCGGCTCGGCGATACGAACAATCTCTGCCATGCGAATCCTCTAGGCGTGCGCGGCCCCGCACCCAACGAGAACGAAAGTAGCACAAACCAGCGCGCCTGTGGATTGTTTGTGCACGAATCGCATCGCGGTCCACCCGAATTGCCGAATTTCGATTTTGCCCAATCCACAGAAATAATCGGCGCCAATTTGATGCGTTCAGACCGGCCCGTTAGGCATTTGGAATGGCGATATTGTCAGACCGCTGGATTCGCGAGCAAGCTCAGCAGCACGGCATGATCGAGCCGTTCGTCGAGGCGCAGCGGCGCGAGGGCTGCATCAGTTATGGCCTGTCGTCCTACGGCTATGATGCCCGGGTCGCGGACGAGTTCAAGATCTTCACCAACGTCGATTCGGCGACCGTCGACCCCAAGGATTTCGCCGCCAACAGCTTCGTCGACCGGCAAACCGACGTCTGCATCATCCCGCCCAACAGCTTCGCACTGGCGCGGACGGTCGAATATTTCCGCGTTCCCCGCGACGTGCTCGTCATCTGCCTTGGCAAATCGACCTACGCGCGCTGCGGGATCATCGTTAACGTGACTCCGCTGGAGCCCGGCTGGGAAGGCCATGTGACCCTCGAATTCTCCAACACCACGCCGCTGCCCGCCAAGGTCTATGCCAACGAGGGCGCGTGCCAGTTCCTGTTCCTGCAGGGCAACGAGCCGTGCGAGGTGAGCTACGCCGACCGCGCCGGCAAATATATGGGGCAGCGAGGCGTCACTCTGCCCAAGCTATGATATCTTGTTGATTCAACTGGTTACAAACTCCCTGGATAAAGCTAGGACGAGTTGCGGCCAGCGCCCGCGGTTCGAGCTCAGAGGAACAAAGATGTCGACGGCAGTTGCCAACCGGTTAGTTGAGATCGACGAGGAGGCCCGCCTTGCGGCGGTTCGCCGGTACGACATCCTCGATACCCCGCCCGACGGCTCTTTCGATCATGTCGCCAAGGTCGCCGCGAGCCTGTTCGACGTCCCGATCGCAATCATTAGCCTGGTCGATCATGACCGCATCTGGTTCAAGGCTCGCTATGGCCTCGACGTCGAACAGATCGGGCGTGATCCCGGTCTGTGCGCCTCTGCGATCCTGCAGACCGACCCCTACGTGCTGACCGACGCAAGCTGCGATCCGCGATCGCTCGCCAATCCGTTGGTGGCAGGGGAATTCGGATTGCGCTTCTACGTCGCCGCCCCTTTGAGAACCGGCGACGGGCATAATCTCGGTACGCTGTGTGTCATTGACCACAAGCCTCGCGTGGTGAGCGAAGAGCAAATCGCCCAGCTGGAGGCCCTCGCAGCCGTAGTCATGGACCAGATGGAGCTTCGTCTCGCCGCCCGCCGCGCGGTCACGGAACTCGAGCAGATGGTGGCGCTCAAGGACGCGGCTCTCGAGCGCTCGAGCATGCTAACCCGGGAGATCGATCACCGGGTGATGAATAGCCTGCAACAGGTTTCCGCCCTGCTCAGTTTGCAAGCCCGGGGGCTCGGCAATTCTGACGCCGCCCATCAGCTGACACTCGCCTCCACCCGGGTCTCTGCTGTCGCCCGCGTCCACCAGCACATCTTTCAAAGCGAGGACGGCAAGATCTTTGGCTGCCTGGAATACCTGACCCGTGTGTGTGCTGACCTTTCCGGCATGTTCGGGGACGAACTGACCATTTCTATCGAGGGCTGCGAGGCCGACCTGCCGGTCGCAATCATCCCTCCCATTGGCCTTGCCGTGAACGAGCTGTCGACGAATGCGGCCAAGAATGGCGCGACTGCCATCTCCGTATTGTTCGACCGAAGCGGCGAGCGTCATTTCGTGTTGGCAGTGTCCGATAACGGGCGTGGATTCCCGCCTGGCTTCGATCCCGAGAATTCACCGGGGCTCGGCATGAAAGTCGTTCGGATGGTCGCCCGGCAGCTCGGCGGCACTTTGACCTTCGACCGCTGCGATCGCCTCGGCGGAGCCCGCGTCAGGATTATTTTCCCTGAACCGCGAGACGAAGCCAAATCCTGATAGTCTGCTGGAGGCGTGCTGAACCGCACACTCATGTCCAGTTTCGACCTCGCCGCAAAGCTCGATCGCGCCGATCCTTTGGCCATGGCCCGAAACCGTTTCCTGCTTTCGGAAGCGATGATCTACCTCGACGGCAACTCGCTCGGCGCTCTGCCGAAGGCCACTGCGCAGCAGCTTGAGGTCGTCCGCGAACAATGGGGCGAAGACCTCATCTCCAGCTGGAACAAGCATGGCTGGATCGACTGGCCGGTGCGGATCGCGGCGCGGCTGGCACCGATCATCGGCGCGAGCCCCAATGAACTGCTGATCGCCGATTCGACGAGCGTCAGCCTGTTCAAGCTGCTCGCGGCCGCGGTTCGGGCCCGGCCGGGACGGCGGACGATCGTCACCCAGCAGGGCAATTTCCCGACCGACCTTTATGTCGCCCAGGGCCTGGCCGAGATGCTCGGCCTTTCGCTGAAAATCGTCCCGCCCGAGCGGCTCGTAGGAGCGATCGACGCCGACACCGCCGTCGTCACCCTCACCCATGTCGACTATCGCAGCTCGGCGATCCACGACATGGCGGGGATCAACGCCGTCGCGCACGCGGCCGGCGCGCTGACCGTCTGGGACCTGTCGCACAGCGCCGGAGCGGTCGAGCTCGACCTCAACGGCACGGGTTGCGATCTCGCGGTGGGCTGCGGCTACAAATATCTGAACGGCGGCCCGGGCGCACCGGCCTTCATCTACGTCGCCGGGCGGCTGCAGGGTGAGCTTAGGTCGCCGCTCCAGGGCTGGATGGGCCATTCCGAGCCCTTCGCCTTCGCCGAGGATTACCGGCCGGCCGAGGGCATCCTCCCCTTCCTTACCGGAACGCCGTCGATCCTCGCGCTCGCCGCGCTCGAGGCCGGGCTGGCGACCTTCGAGGGAATCGCCATGGCTGATGTCGAGGCCAAGTCGCGCCGGCTGTCGGACCTGTTCGTCGCCGAGGTCGAGGCCCGCTGCGGCGACCACGTCCGCCTCGCCTCCCCGCGCGACCCCGCCAAGCGCGGAAGCCACGTCGTCTTCGCCCACCCCGATGGCTATGCCGTGGTGCAGGCGCTGATCGAGCGCGGAGTCGTCGGGGACTTCCGCGCCCCCGACCTGATGCGCTTCGGCTTCACCCCGCTCTACACCCGTTTCGAGGACGTGTGGCGCGCAGCCGAGTCGCTGGCCGACATCCTCGCCACCCGCGAATGGGACCAGCCGCGCTTCCGCGAGCGCGCTAAAGTGACTTAGGCGCCCGCGCTCTGTCGACGCTCCACGCCCCGGCTCCCGCGGCGACGAGATAGAGGAAGACGAAGCAGAACAGGATCGCGGTCTCGCCCTTGTTGGCGATCGGCCAGAAGCCGTGCGGGAAGTGGCCGATGAAGTAAGCGGCGGCCATTTCACCCGAGGCAATGAATGCGGCGAGCCTGGTGAATAGCCCGAGCGTGATCAGCGTGCCGGCAACCAGCTCGATCACGCCGGCGGCCAGAAATTGGTTCGTCAGCGGGAGCATTGGGAACGGCACCGGGAAGGCGAAGAATTTCTGGATCGCGTGAGCGAGGTACAGGAGGCCGGCGACGATGCGCAGCACTGCCAGCAACTGAGGCTGCCAGCGCGAAAGCCCGTTGAATTCCATTGCATCCTCCGAATACCGGCGATGACGCTTACCTAACGGGCACCGCGTGGCGCCGCCAAGTGTCAGGCATGTTGCTTGGCCTTGGCCTCCTCCGCCGCATGCGCCGCATCCTCGGCCAGCGCGGCCCGCGACCGCTGAACCATGTCGATCCAACCGTAGAAGGCATGCGCGAGCTTGGTCACCACGTCCTTGAAGGGGCCTTCCCTGAGCCTGCCTTCCGCGTCGAAATGATCGTCGCTGACGTTTCCGAGATAAGCCTCGGGTTGGGCCATGACAGGCATGTTGAGGAACACGCAGGACTGGCGGATCTGGTGATTGGCGAGCGCCCCGCCAATCGCGCCGATTGAGGAAGTGACGACGGCCGCCGGCTTCTTGTCGAACACGCTCTGCCCATAGGGCCGGGAGCCGACGTCGATCGCATTCTTGAGGACGCCCGGGATGCCGCGATTATACTCGGGGCTGACGAACAGGATCCCGTCGGCCTGGCTGATCTGGTCGCGGAATCGGACATATTGCGAAGGCTGCTCCGCAGCCGAGTCATAATCCTGGTTGTAGAGGGGCAAATCGCCGATCTCGATCATCGAACAATCCAGATTATCGTCGCGAAGCGCGCAGATCGCTCGCGCGATCTTCCGGTTGTAACTGTCCTTCCTGAGGCTGCCGACGAGGATCGCGATCTTATAGGCCATGGCGAGTTCCTTTCGCCGCAGCCAATGACCGGCGCGACGAAAGGTTGCGAATGCCGTCAGGGCATGCGCCGCGCCCGCTCGACAAGGTAGGCGTGGACGGCTGCGACCTCTTCGTCGGTGAGATATTTGAAGTCGTCCTTGGCGACGCGGCCCATCAATCCGATGTCCTTGTTCCCCGGGGCGATGCCGGTCCTCAACAGCGCGCGGAACTGGTCGAGATCGTAGGCCCCGGCGATTTGCAGATCGGCCGAGACCACGCCCGGCTCGACCTCCTGCCCGTGCAACTGTGGCCCGTGACACTCGGCGCAATTGGTTTCGACGATGTGTCGGCCGCGCGCGAAGGTGGGCCCGAGGTCCGGAATTCGGGCCGCGCGGAAAGTTCTTATCAATTCGGGCGTCGTGTGGAACTTGCCGAGGGCGAGACCAAGTCGGGCCTTGGGCCCGATGCGGCGAGGAGGCACCTGCTTCCCGCCCCGCGGCAGCGCGCGAATGGCCGCGATCAGCGCCGCCACTTCACCATCGGTCAGGAATTGATAGCCTTCGGAAGGCATGATCACGAGCGAGCGGCCGTCGTGCCCGATTCCCTGCCGGATGGCTTGCGCCAGCTGCTGGTCGCTCGCCTGGGCCGCGACCAAGGTCAAGTTGGGCGCATAGATCGTGGCGAGACCCGGCTCGTCGAGGAACTTATCCCCTCGGAGCCCGTCGCCATGGCAGCTGAGGCAGCCAAGCACGTGCAATTGGCGCGGCCCGTCGGCGAGCTGATGCGGGCTGGGGGCGGCCAGTCGTTCAGGATGGGGGGTTGCCCCGTTGAGCTTCTGCACGCCGATTAGCCAGATCGCGCCGGCGGCCACAAGAAGCAGGATCAGCAGGCCGCCAAGGCCATAGCCTCCCCAACGCAACATCCGTCGCATGCTCAACCCCCGTTTCCCGGGGGCCCCCTTAGCGCAGTTCAGCCTCTCCTTCGACCCTGGTGGCGGATGTTGGCCGGCCGGCCGCGGCGCCCGGCGGGGCGCTGGCGATCAGCGCGCGGCCGCGGCGCGGC
>OEKC01000034.1_pt1 | contig 15928 bp, 28 predicted proteins | sample 1487481 | NCBI WGS metagenome assembly OEKC01 (sample SAMEA104379570, study PRJEB20068) | metagenome | biome: 1000743; feature: 77; material: 1998 | place: USA | collected 2012 | depth 25 m
GCGCCCTTCTGGCCGCGCCCGGCGGTCTTGCCGAGGCCGGAGCCGATGCCGCGGCCGACCCGCACGCGGCTCTGCCGCGCGCCCTTGTTGTCACGAATTTCGTTGAGTTTCATGTCGTTGCACTCGCTTTCGCTTTTGTCGCGCAGTTGAAAAAAGTCAGGCCGCGTCGACCTCGACCAGATGCTGCACCTTGCGCACCTGGCCGCGGACCTCGGGCGTGTCCTCGACCTCGACCGAGCGGCGGATCTTGTTCAGCCCGAGGCCGACCAGCGTCGCGCGCTGAGTCTTGTCGCGGCGGATCGGGGATCCGGTCTGGGTGATTTTGATCTTGGCCATCACGCTTACTCCGTCACCGCTTCGGCCTGAGCCTCGGCTTCCGCCGCGCTCGCGCCGCCGCGTCCCAGCAGGTCGGCGACCTTCTTTCCGCGACGCTGCGAGACCGAGCGCGGGCTGGTCTGCTCCTTGAGCGCCTCGAAGGTCGCGCGGATCATGTTGTAGGGATTGGAGGTCCCGACCGACTTGGTGACGACGTCGGCCACACCCAGGCTCTCGAACACTGCGCGCATCGGGCCGCCGGCGATGATCCCGGTCCCGGCCGGAGCCGAGCGGACCGCCACGCGGCCGGCGCCGAAATGACCGTGGCCGTCGTGGTGCAGCGTGCGGCCGTCGCGCAGCGGCACTCGGACCATGGCCTTCTTGGCCGCGGCGGTCGCCTTGCTGATCGCCTCGGGCACTTCGCGCGCCTTGCCGTGGCCGAAGCCGGCGCGGCCCTTGCCGTCACCGACCACCACCAGCGCGGCGAAGCCGAAGCGCTTGCCGCCCTTCACCGTCTTGGAGACGCGGTTGATGTGGACGAGCTTTTCGATCAGCTCCTCGCCACCCTCGTCGTCGCCCCCGCGCCCGCGACGGTCGTCGCGCCGGCCACGGCCGCCACGGTCGCCACCGCCACGCCCGCGCCCACCGCGCGGACCGCGCGGACCGCGGCCCCGCGGCTCTTCGGCCTGGACTGGCTGCTCGACCGGCTGCGCCTGGGTAGCAGCTTCGACTGAAGCCTCGATCGCCTCGGGGGCGGCTTCGACTGGAGCTTCGACCGCCTCGGGGGCAGCTTCGACTGGAGTCTCGACCGCCTCGGGAGCAGCTTCGACCGGGGTTTCAACGGCCTCCGGAGTCGCTTCGTTGTTCTGGTTCTCGTCTTGCATTCTAAAACTCCAGTCCGCCTTCGCGCGCGGCGTCGGCGAGGGCCTTCACCCGGCCATGGAACAGGAAGCCGCCGCGATCGAACACGACCTTCGACACGCCGGCCTTCTTGGCGCGCTCGGCGAGCGCCTTGCCGACTTCGGCCGCGCCCTTGCGGGTCGCTCCGGCCTTGCCCTTCAAATCCTTGTCGAGGGTCGAGGCTGCAGCGATCGTGGTGCCGGCCGTATCGTCGATGACCTGAGCATAAATGTGCCGGCCCGAACGGTGCACCGACAGCCGTGGCTTGCCGCTGGCACGCGCGCGAAGCGCGGTGCGCACCCGGCGGCGGCGGCGATCGAAGAGGGAGAGTTTGGCCATGGCTTACTTCTTCTTGCCTTCTTTGCGGAAGATGTACTCGCCGCGATACTTGATGCCCTTGCCCTTGTACGGCTCCGGCTTGCGCCAGCGGCGGATCTCGGCCGCGACCTGGCCGACCTTCTGCTTGTCGATGCCGCTGATCTCGACCGTATTCTGGTCGGGAGTCTTGACCTCGACGCCCTCGGGCACTGGAAAGTTGACGTCGTGGCTGTAGCCGAGCTGGAGGCGCAAATTCTTGCCCTGCGCCTGGGCGCGATAGCCGACGCCGCTGATCTCGAGCGTCTTGGTGAAGCCGTCCGTGACCCCGGTAACGAGGTTTTGCACCAGCGTGCGCTGCATGCCCCAGAAAGCGCGAGCCTCCTTGGTCGCATTGGCCGGCTGGACGCTGATGCCCTCGTCCGAGATGTCGTAGCGGATCTCGTCGCGCATGTGCAGCTGCAGCGTGCCCTTGGGGCCCTTGACCGAGAGGGTCTGGCCTTCGGTGGTGGCGCTGACGCCCGAAGGCAGCGCAACTGGTCGTTTGCCGATGCGGGACATCAGAACACCTCCGCCAGCACTTCGCCACCGACATTCGCCTCGCGCGCTTCGGCGTCCGACAGCACGCCGCGCGGGGTCGACACGATGATCGTGCCGAGACCGTTGCGGATGCGCGGCAGCTCGCGCGCGGCCGAATAGACCCGGCGGCCGGGCTTCGACACGCGGGCCAGGTGCTGGATCGCGGGCTGGCCCTCGAAATATTTGAGCTCGATGCGGATGCCCTTCTGGCCCGCCAGCTCTTCCTCGGCGTAGCCGCGGATATAGCCTTCGCGCTGGAGCACATCGAGCACGCGCGCGCGCAGCTTCGACGCCGGCGTCAGGATCGAATCCTTGCGCGCCTGCTGGCCGTTGCGGATGCGGGTGAGCATGTCACCCAGAGGATCGGTCATCGCCATTTACGTGATCCTCCTTACCAGCTCGACTTGGTGACGCCCGGGATCAGGCCTTTGTTGGCCAGCTCCCGAAGCATGATCCGCGACAGGCGGAACTTGCGATAATATGCGCGCGACCGGCCGGTCAGCTCGCAGCGGTTGCGGATGCGCGTCGGGTTCCCGTTGCGGGGCACCTCGGCCATCTTCAGCCGCGCGATCAGCCGCTCGGTCTCGTCCCTGGACTCGTCGTCCGCGATCGCCCGGAGCTTCGCATATTTCGCCGCATATTTTTGGGCGAGCTTCTTGCGCCGCTCGTTCTTGTTGATCGAACTCAGTTTCGCCATGACTTAAGTTCTTCTCCTCTCGGGAAGCCGCTTACGCGGCCTCCCGCTGCTCCTCGGCCGGGAAGGGGAAGTTGAACAGGCGCAGCAGTTCGCGCGCCTCCTCGTCCGTCTTCGCGGTCGTCGTGATGATGATGTCCATGCCCCGGACCTTGTCGATCTGGTCGTAGTTGATCTCCGGGAAGATGATCTGTTCCTTGAGGCCCAGCGCGTAGTTGCCGCGGCCGTCGAACGACTTCGGGTTCAGCCCGCGGAAGTCGCGCACGCGCGGCAGGGCGATGGTCACCAGCCGGTCGAGGAACTCGAACATGCGGTCGCGGCGCAGCGTTACCTTGCAGCCGATCGGCATGCCTTCGCGCAGCTTGAACTGGGCGATCGATTTCTTCGCCTTGGTGATCACCGGCTTCTGGCCCGCGATCTGCAGCATTTCCGCCGCCGCTGTCTCGACGCGCTTCTTGTCCTGGGTCGCCTCGCCGACGCCCATGTTGATGACGATCTTCTCGAGGCGCGGAACCTCGAGGCGGTTCTTGTAACCGAACCGCTCGATCATCGCCTGAACGATGCGCTCCTCATAGTCGGCCTTGAGGCGCGGCTTGTAGTTCGCCGGCAGCTTCGAGGGCTTGGCGGCCGTCTTCTCCGGCTTCGGCACCTCGGCTTCCTCGACCTTCGGCAGCGCTTCGATCGCCTCGGCCTCGACCTTCTCAGCCTCGCCGACGAGTTCGACCTCAACCTGCTCGGTCTCGGCGTCCTGCGCCTCTTCGACCTTCTTTTCCTTGTCAGCCATGGATCAGCTCTCCGGACTTGGCCGCAACGCGGACCTTCTTGCCGCCGCGCTCCTCGAAGCGGACGCGCGTCGGCTTGCCGTCCTTCGGGTCGGCGATCGCGACCTTCGACACGTGCAGCGGCGCTTCCTTGCGCTCGATCCCGCCCTGCGGGTTCAATTGCGACGGCTTGCGGTGGCGCGCGTGGACGTTCACGCCCGACACCACGACCTTCATATCCTTGGGCATGGAGCGGATGACCTCACCGGTCCGGCCCTTGTCCTTGCCCGACAGCACGACGACCTTGTCGCCCTTGCGGATCTTAGCGGCGGCCATGGTTAGAGCACCTCCGGCGCAAGGCTGATGATCTTCATGTGCTTCTTGGCCCGAAGCTCACGCACGACCGGGCCGAAGATGCGGGTACCGATCGGCTCCTCGTTCTTGTTGACGAGCACCGCGGCGTTGGAATCGAAGCGGATCACCGACCCGTCGGGCCGGCGGATGTCCTTGGCGGTGCGGACGATCACCGCATGATGCACGTCGCCCTTCTTGACGCGGCCGCGCGGCGCCGCTTCCTTGACGGAAACGACGATGATGTCGCCGACGCCGGCCGTGCGGCGCTTCGACCCGCCCAGCACCTTGATGCACTGGACGCGCTTGGCGCCGCTGTTGTCGGCTACGTCCAAATTGGACTGCATCTGGATCATTGTTCGACCCTTATCCTCTCAAATCTCTCGCTCAGGCGTCCGCTTCCGCGGGCTCCTTGGCCTTGGCCTTCTTCGCCTTGGCCGCCGGCTTGGCCGCTTTGGCCTTGGCCGGAGCCTTCTTCTTCGTCTCTTCCTCGACCACCGGCTGCTCGGTCGCGCCCTCGACAATCTCGACCGCAGCCGCCTTGGCCGCGCCGATGCGATCGATCACCTCCCAGGTCTTCAGCTTCGAGATCGGCGCGCGCTCTTCGATCCGCACCTGCTCGCCCGTCTTGTAGGCGTTGGCCTCGTCATGGGCGTGGTACTTCTTCGACAGCTTGATGATCTTGCCATACAGCGGGTGCTTCACCCGCCGCTCGACACGAACCACGACCGTCTTGTCGGCCTTGTCGGACACCACCGTTCCGGTGAGGACGCGCTTTGGCATTCCTATACTCTCCTCAGCCCTTGGCCGCGTTGTTGGATGATTGGGCCTGGGCGCGTTGGTTCTGAAGCGTCCGGATGCGGGCGATGGTGCGGCGCACCTCGCGCACTCGCGACGGCTTCTCCAGCTGGTTGGTCGCCGACTGGAACCGCAAGTTGAACTGCTCGCGCTTCAGTTCGAGCAGCTGCTGCTGCAGCTGGTCGTCGGTCTGGACCTTCAGCTCGTCGATCGCAGCCATCTTACTTTTCCTCCGCGGCCAGGGTCTCGCCCAGGCGGGCAACGACCTTGGTCTTGATCGGCAGCTTTTCGGCTGCCCGCTCGAACGCCGTCTTGGCCAGCGCTCCGGTCACTCCGTCGAGCTCGAACAGGATGCGGCCGGGCTTCACCCGGGCGACCCAGAATTCGGGCGAGCCCTTGCCCGAGCCCATGCGGACTTCCGCCGGCTTGGAGCTGACGGGGACGTCCGGGAACACGCGGATCCACAAGCGCCCGGTGCGCTTGATGTGGCGCGTGATCGCGCGGCGGGCCGCCTCGATCTGGCGAGCCGTGATCCGCTCCGGCTCCATGGCCTTGAGGCCGAAGGCGCCGAAGTTGAGCTCGGTTCCACCCTTGGCGTTGCCATGGATACGGCCCTTGAAGGCCTTGCGGAACTTGGTGCGCTTGGGTTGCAGCATCGTGTGGTCCTTTAGCCTCGGCTACCGCGGTCTTCGCGCGCCGGGCGCACGCCGGAGGTCTGGGCCTCCATCATCAGGCGGTCCTGGGCGAGCGGATCGTGGGCGAAAATCTCGCCCTTGAAGACCCAGACCTTGACGCCGCAGACGCCGTAAGCGGTGTGCGCCTCGGCCTCGGCATAATCGACATTGCCGCGCAGCGTGTGCAGCGGCACCCGGCCTTCGCGGTACCATTCGGTTCGCGCGATCTCGGCCCCGCCGAGGCGGCCCGAACAAGTGATGCGGATGCCCTCGGCCCCGAGGCGCAGCGCGGACTGGACCGCGCGCTTCATCGCGCGGCGGAAGGCGATCCGGCGCTCGAGCTGGTCGGCAACGCCCTGGGCAACAAGCTTCGCGTCGACCTCCGGCTTGCGGATCTCGACGATGTTGAGGCTCACTTCCGACCCGGTCTTTTTCTGCAGCTCCTTCTTGAGCTTCTCGATGTCCGAGCCCTTCTTGCCGATGATCACGCCCGGGCGCGCGGCATAGATGGAGATGCGGCAGATTTTCGCCGGCCGCTCGATCACCACCTTCGAGATCGCGGCCTGCGGCAGCTTCTCGATGATGTAGCGGCGGATGTTCAGGTCCTCGAGCAGCAGCCGGCCGTATTCCTGGCCTTCCGCGAACCAGCGGCTGTCCCAGGTGCGGTTGATCTGCAGGCGCAGCCCGACAGGAGAGGATTTCTGACCCATTATGCTTCTTCCTGCTCGCGGACGACGACCCGGATCTGGCTGAACGGCTTAACGATCCGCGACGAGCGGCCGCGCGCACGGGTCGCGAAGCGCTTCATCGAGATCGACTTGCCGACGCTCGCCTCGGCGACCACCAGGGCGTCGACGTCGAGGTTGTGGTTGTTCTCGGCATTGGCCACCGCAGACGCGAGCACCTTGCCCACGTCGTCGGCCATCGCCTTGGGCGAGAACTTCAAGATGTTCATCGCCTCCTCGACCTTGCGGCCGCGGATCATCTGAGCGACGAGGTTGAGCTTGCGCGCCGAGCCGCGAATGGTGTTGCCAATCGCCAGCGCTTCCTTGTCGCCAACCTTGCGCGGAGCGGACTGCTTACCCATCAGCGCTTGCCCTTCTTGTCGGAGGCGTGGCCGTGGAAGGTCCGCGTCGGGGCGAACTCGCCGAGCTTCATGCCGACCATGTCCTCATTGACCGACACCGGCACGAACTTGCGGCCGTTGTAGACATTGAAGGTGAGGCCGACGAATTGCGGCAGGATCGTCGAACGGCGCGACCAGGTCTTGATGGGGCCAGCGCGGCCGCCACCCTTTTCCTGCGTCGCTTCCGCTTTCTTCAGGAGCGAAAGCTCGACGAACGGACCTTTCCAGACGGAACGGGCCATGGCTTAACCCTTCTTCTTCGCGTGACGCGACCGGATGATGAACTTGTCGGTCGCTTTGTTGTGACGGGTGCGGGCGCCCTTTGTCGGCTTGCCCCATGGGGTGACCGGGTGGCGGCCGCCCGAGGTCCGGCCTTCACCACCGCCGTGCGGGTGATCGACCGGGTTCTTGGCGACGCCGCGGGTCAGCGGGCGCTTGCCCATCCACCGCGTGCGGCCGGCCTTGGCAAGCGTCTGGTTGGCGTTGTCTGGGTTCGACACCGCGCCGACGGTCGCCATGCAGTCCGAGCGGATGTAGCGCTGCTCGCCCGAATTAAGCCGGACGATGACCATTCCGCGGTCGCGGCCGACGACCTGCACATAAGTGCCGGCGGCACGTGCGATCTGGCCGCCCTTGCCGGGCTTCATCTCGACATTGTGGACGATGGTGCCGACCGGCATCTGGCCAATCTCCATCGCATTGCCGGGCTTCACGTCGACCTTCTTGCCGGCAATCACCTTGTCGCCGGGGCCGAGGCGTTGCGGCGCCAGGATATAGGCCTGCTCGCCGCCCTCGTAGGTGACGAGCGCGATGAACGCGGAGCGGTTGGGATCATATTCCAGCCGCTCGACGGTCGCCGCAATGTCCCATGTGCGGCGCTTGAAATCGACGACGCGATAGCGCTGCTTGTGCCCGCCGCCGATGCCGCGCGAGGTCACGTGGCCCTTGTTGTTGCGGCCCCCGGTCTTGGTCTTGCCCTCGGTCAGCTGCTTGACCGGCTTGCCCTTCCACAGGTTCGCGCGGTCCACCAGGATCAGGCCGCGGCGAGCCGGCGAGGTCGGCTTATACTGCTTGAGTGCCATTATGCCGGAACCCCTTGCGTAACATCGATCGACTGGCCCTCGGCGAGGGTGACGATCGCTTTCTTGACGTCCGACCGCTGGTAGGGACGGCCCTTCCAGCGCTTGGTCTTTCCCTTGGCAACCATGGTGTTGACGCCGGTGACGGTGACTCCGAACAGCGCCTCGACCGCGGCCTTGATTTCGGGCTTGGTTGCGCCGGGAGCGACGCGGAACACCACCGAATTGGTGTCCGACAGCATGGTCGTCTTCTCGGTGATGTGGGGCGCGAGCACGATGTCGTAATGCTTCGCCTCGAGCGCCTTCTGCTGCTTCTTAGCCATTGAACCGGGCCTCCAGCGTTTCGACCGCGGCGCGGGTCAGGACCAAAGTGTCGTGGCGCATGATGTCGTAGACGTTGGCGCCGACCGCGGGCATCAGGTTGATGCTGTCGATGTTCGACGAAGCGCGGGCAAAGCCGACGTTGAGCGCATCGCCGTCGATCACCAGCGCGGTCTTGCCGAAGCCGAGCTTGCCCAGCTTCTCGCGCAGCTCTCGGGTCTTGCCCTCGTTGAGGTCGAGACTGTCGAGCACGACCAGCTGGCCGCTCTGCGCCTTCGACGACAGCGCCATCTTCAGGCCCAGCGTGCGGACCTTCTTGTTGAGGCTCGATGTGAACACCCGAGCGCGCGGGCCGTGGGCCTTGCCGCCGCCGACGAAAATCGGCGCGCGGCGGTCGCCGTGACGGGCGGTGCCGCCGCCCTTCTGGCGGCCGTACTTCTTACCGGTGCGGGCGACGTCGCTGCGTTCGCGCGCAGCGCGCGCCGGGGCGCGGCGGTTGATCAGCTGCCAGGTGACGACGCGGTGCAGGATGTCGGCACGCGGCTCGACCGCGAAAATCGCGTCGTCGAGCTCGATGTCGCCGCCGGCCTTGGCATCGAGGGTCTGTACCTTGACCTTCATCTTAGTCTTCCTTGCTCTCGTCGGTCTCGGGCTTGCCGGCCTCGATCGCCTTTGCCTTGGCCTCGGCCTCCTTGGCCTCGGCCTCGACCTTGGCTTCCGCAGCTTCGGCGGCGTCGGCCTCGGCGGCGGCCTGCTCTTCCTCGATGTGAGCGGACTGCTCGGCAGCGATCGCCGCGACTTCCTCGTCGCTCGGCAGCGCCGGGATCTCGTGGACCGCGGCCTCGTCGACCAGGCCGGCCTCGGGTACCTCGAGTTCCTCGATCTTGCGACCCTCGAGGATGCCGGCCGGATAAGGCGCGGCGTCGGGGCGCGGCAGCTTGATCGCGTCGCTGACGGTCAGCCAGCTGCCCTTGTGGCCCGGGACCGAGCCTTTGATGAACAAGAGGCCGCGGATCGGGTCGGTGCGGACGACCTCGAGGTTCTGCTGGGTCCGGTTCCGGGCGCCCATGTGGCCGGCCATCTTCTTGTTCTTGAAGACGCGGCCCGGATCCTGGCGGTTGCCGGTCGAGCCGTGCGAGCGGTGCGAAACCGACACGCCGTGGGTCGCGCGGAGACCGCCGAAGCCCCAGCGCTTCATCGCCCCGGCGAAGCCCTTGCCCTGGGTGACGCCGGCAACGTCGACCAGCTGGCCGGGAACGAAATGGTCGGCGCTGATGTGGGCGCCGACGTCGAGCAAGGCGTCGTCGGCGACGCGGAACTCGACCACGCGCGACTTGGGTTCGACCTCGGCCTTGCCGAAGGCGACGCGCTGCGGCTTGGCGACATTCTTCGCCTTGGCCTTGCCGGCACCGAGCTGGACGGCGGCATAGCCGTCGCGCTCCGTTTCCCGCCGGCCGACGACCTGGACGTCGTCGAGTTGGAGGACGGTGACCGGCACGTGCCGTCCGTCCGCCTGGAACAGGCGGGTCATTCCGACCTTTTTCGCGATCACGCCGGTGCGCATGATCATGCTCCTCAACAGAGGCACCGCGGACCATTCCGGGTGCGTGCAGCCCGACCAAATTGATGCGTGCCCCGCCTGGGCTAGTGCTCCCGTGAAGGGAGCGGCGGGGACGCAGCCCGGAGCAAGTCTCCGGCGGTATCACCCAATGTGCCCCGCGAACGGGGCGCGCTGGCGGTTAAGCCAGCTTAATCTCAACGTCGACGCCGGCGGCGAGATCGAGCTTCATCAGCGCATCGACCGTCTGCGGCGTCGGCTGCACGATATCGAGCAGCCGCTTATAGGTCCTCACCTCGAACTGCTCGCGCGACTTCTTGTCGACGTGCGGCGAGCGGTTGACGGTGAACTTCTCAATTCGCGTCGGGAGGGGAATGGGACCGCGGATGAGAGCACCCGTGCGGCGCGCCGTATCGGCGATGTCGCCGGTGGCCTGGTCGAGCACTCGATGATCGAACGCTTTCAGGCGAATCCGGATGTTCTGCGTTTCCATGTCCCTACCGATGCGAAAGAGCCGACGAGCCACAGCTGAGAGCCGGGGCTCGCTTACCTAATCAAACTTCAAAAGCGAACCGCGCGACCCTGATCCAGAATCGCGCGGCTGGCGCCCTATATTACTTCGTGATGTTCGCGACAACCCCCGCGCCGACGGTGCGGCCACCCTCGCGGATCGCGAAGCGCAGGCCCGGGTCCATCGCGATCGGAGCGATCAGCTTGACGCCCAGATTCACGTTGTCGCCCGGCATCACCATCTCGGTGCCTTCGGGAAGCACGACCTCACCGGTCACGTCCGTCGTCCGGAAGTAGAACTGCGGCCGATAGTTGGCGAAGAACGGCGTGTGACGGCCGCCCTCGTCCTTCGACAGGACGTAGACCTCGGCGCTGAAGTCGGTGTGCGGCGTGATCGAGCCGGGCTTGGCCAGAACCTGACCGCGCTCGACATCCTCACGGCCGACGCCGCGCAGCAGCGCGCCGATGTTGTCGCCCGCCTGGCCCTGGTCGAGCAGCTTGCGGAACATCTCGACGCCGGTGACGACCGTTTTCTGGGTGTCGCGGATGCCGACGATCTCGACTTCCTCGCCGACCTTGATGACGCCCGTTTCGACGCGGCCGGTCACGACCGTGCCGCGGCCGGAGATCGAGAACACGTCCTCGATCGGCATCAGGAACGGCTTGTCGAGCGGACGGTCCGGGGTCGGGATCCACTCATCGACCGCGTCCATCAGCTTGAGGATCGATTCCTTGCCGATCTCGTCATTCTTGCCCTCGAGCGCGGCCAGCGCGGAGCCGGCGACGATCGGAATGTTGTCGCCGTCGAAGTCGCGCTTGCTGAGCTCCTCGCGGATCTCCAGCTCGACCAGCTCGAGCAGCTCGGGATCGTCGACCTGGTCGACCTTGTTCAGGTAAACGACCATGGTCGGGACGCCGACCTGCTTGGCGAGCAGGATGTGCTCCTTGGTCTGCGGCATCGGACCGTCGGCAGCCGACACGACGAGGATCGCGCCGTCCATCTGGGCGGCGCCGGTGATCATGTTCTTCACATAGTCGGCGTGGCCCGGGCAATCGACGTGCGCATAGTGGCGCTTGTCGGTCTCATATTCGACGTGCGCCGTCGAAATGGTGATCCCGCGCTCGCGCTCCTCGGGCGCCTTGTCGATGTTCGCATAGTCGGTGAACTCGGCCTGCCCCTTTTCGGCCAGGACCTTGGTGATCGCCGCGGTCAGCGACGTCTTGCCATGGTCGACGTGACCGATGGTCCCGATGTTCACGTGCGGCTTCGTCCGCTCGAATTTAGCCTTCGCCATTTTTAACGCCTCTTCTTCTTGGAAAATCGGGTCGTCGCCCGTTTCGCGAGCGCGCCCATAACTAGTATTTTGCGGTTATGCCAGCTTCGCCTTCACCTCGTCGGCGACGCTCTGCGGCACTTCTTCGTAATGCGAGAACTGCATCGTGTACTGCGCACGTCCCTGCGTGAAGGAACGCAACTGGTTCACGTAGCCAAACATGTTGGCCAGCGGGACGATCGCTTCGACCACCTGCGCGTTGCCGCGGCTGTCGGTGCCCTGGATCTGTCCGCGGCGGCTGTTCAAGTCGCCGATGACGTCGCCCATGAAGTCCTCCGGCGTGACCACCTCGACCTTCATGATCGGCTCGAGCAGCTTGATGCCGGCCTTCTGCGCGGCCTCGCGCATCGCGCCGCGGCCGGTGATCTCGAACGCCAGCGCCGAGGAGTCGACGTCGTGATAGGCGCCGTCGACCAGGTGGATCTCGAAATCGATGATCGGGAAGCCGATCAGGGACCCGGTCTCGGCGGTCTCGCGCATGCCCTTTTCGACCGACGGGATATACTCGCGAGGGATGTTGCCGCCCTTGATCTCGTCGATGAACTGGACGCCCGAGCCGCGCTCGCCGGGCTGGACCTGGACCTTGACGCGGCCGAACTGGCCGGAGCCGCCCGACTGCTTCTTGTGGGTGTAGTCGACCTCGACCGCGCGGGCGAGGGACTCGCGATAAGCGACCTGCGGCGCGCCAACGTTGGCGTCGACCTTGAACTCGCGCTTCATGCGGTCGACCAGGATCTCGAGGTGGAGCTCGCCCATCCCCTTGATGATCGTCTGGCCGGACTCATGGTCGGTGGTGACGCGGAAGCTCGGGTCCTCGGCGGCCAGGCGAGCGAGCGCGAGCCCCATCCGTTCCTGGTCAGCCTTGGTCTTGGGCTCGACCGCCACCTCGATCACCGGGTCGGGAAACTCCATCCGCTCGAGGATGATCGGCTTGTTCGGGTCGCACAGAGTGTCGCCGGTCGTCGTATCCTTGAGGCCCGCAATCGCAACGATGTCCCCTGCATAAGCGGTGTCGATGTCCTCGCGGTTGTTGGCATGCATGAGGAGCATGCGCCCGATCTTTTCCTTCTTGTCCTTGACCGAATTGGCGACGGTCCCCTTCTCGAGCTTGCCCGAGTAGATGCGCGCAAAAGTCAGCGATCCGACGAACGGATCGTTCATGATCTTGAATGCCAGCGCCGAGAACGGCGCATCGTCCGCTGCTTCGCGGGTTTCGGGCGTATCCTTGTCGGGATTGATGCCCTCGATCGCCGGGATGTCGAGCGGCGACGGGAGGTAATCCACGACCGCGTCGAGCAGGGGCTGGACGCCCTTGTTCTTGAACGCCGAGCCGCACAGCACCGGCACGAACGAGAAATTGAGCGTGCCCTTGCGGATCAGTCGCTTGAGCGTATCGCGGTCGGGCTCGTTGCCCTCGAGATAGGCCTCCATGACCTCGTCATCCTGCTCGACCGCCATCTCGATGAGATGCGTGCGCGCTTCGGCCGCGGCCGCCTTGAGGTCGTCCGGAATCTCCTCGTACACGAACTTCGCGCCGAGGCTTTCCTCGAGCCAGATGATCGCTCGATTTTCGACCAGGTCGACCAGGCCCTTGAAGCTGCTCTCGATGCCGATCGGCAGGTACAGCACCGCCGGGCGAGCGCCCAAGCGATCCTTGATCATGCCGACGCACATCTCGAAGTTAGCGCCGGTGCGGTCGAGCTTGTTGACGAAGCACATCCGCGGCACCTTGTAGCGCTCGGCCTGGCGCCACACCGTCTCCGATTGCGGCTCGACACCCGCGACGCCGTCGAAGCAGGCGACCGCTCCGTCGAGCACGCGCAGCGACCGTTCGACCTCGATAGTGAAGTCAACGTGGCCGGGCGTGTCGATGATGTTGATGCGGTGCTCTTCGCCCTTGCCCTCATCGGCGCTCCAGAAGCAGGTCGTCGCCGCCGACGTGATGGTGATCCCGCGCTCCTGCTCCTGCTCCATCCAGTCCATGGTCGCGGTGCCCTCGTGGACTTCCCCGATCTTGTAGGACTTGCCCGTGTAATAGAGGATGCGCTCGGTCGTCGTCGTCTTGCCGGCGTCGATGTGCGCCATGATGCCGATGTTGCGATAGCGTTCGAGCGGATGGCTGCGGGCCATTTCTTATGCTTCCTTAGCGATGTGGGGAGCCGGCGGGTCCGGCTTCCCCGAATATAGGTATCAAACTTACCAGCGGTAGTGGCTGAAGGCCCGGTTGGCTTCGGCCATGCGGTGCGTGTCCTCGCGCTTCTTCACGGCGTTGCCGCGGTTCTGCGACGCGTCCATCAGCTCGCCCGAGAGGCGCGCCGACATCGTCTTTTCGGAACGCGCGCGCGCGGCCGCGATGAGCCAGCGGATGGCGAGCGCCTGGGCGCGCTCGGCGCGGACCTCGACGGGCACCTGGTAAGTCGCACCGCCGACGCGGCGGCTGCGCACCTCGATGCCCGGCTTCACGTTGTTGAGCGCGTCGTGGAAAACCTGGATCGGGTCCTTCTTCAGCCTCGCCTCGACGCTTTCGAGCGCAGTATAGACGATGCCTTCGGCGACGGATTTCTTGCCGTCGAGCATCACCGAATTCATGAACTTGGACAGCACCTGATCCCCAAACTTGGGATCGGGCAGGATCTCGCGCTTCTCTGGGCGGCGGCGACGGGACATTGGCTATTCCTTTCTCTTCAGCCGTGTCCGGAATGACTCCGGGGCTTACTCGCTGCAGTGGATTATTTAGGGCGCTTGGCGCCGTACTTGGAACGCGACTGCCGGCGGTCCTTGACACCCTGGGTGTCGAGGACGCCGCGGAGCACGTGATAGCGCACGCCCGGGAGATCGCGGACGCGGCCACCGCGGATCAGCACCACGCTGTGCTCCTGGAGGTTGTGGCCCTCGCCGGGGATGTAGCTGATCACTTCGCGCTGGTTGGTCAGGCGGACCTTGGCCACCTTCCTGAGCGCCGAGTTCGGCTTCTTCGGGGTCGTCGTATAGACACGGGTGCAGACGCCGCGCTTCTGCGGATTCTGCTCCATCGCAGGGACCTTCGACTTGGCCTTCTGCGGTTCGCGACCCTTGCGGATCAGCTGGTTAATCGTCGGCATGAAGCCTTCACCTTTCATTGCCGGAAAGCCCGGCGGTTACTTTGCCCAACACAAAAGCGCGAAGTCCGGGCAGCCTGCCGGCCGCCTGGCCATCGCGGTGTCGAGCAATGTTCAGCTCTTGCCCGGCGGAGGAACGAGCACGCAGCTCCGCGGACGCGCGGCCCATAGCCGGAGCGCTATCGAGGGTCAACGGTCAGAGCGGACGAGCGACGAACATGCGGCGCGAACCGACGAACGGACTCCGTCGAAACCGCACAGCCGACAGTCGATGGACGCGAGCAATGGCCCCCCGAATGCGGCATCCAGATGGCGTTTCCGGCAGGAGAAACAAGATGTCGTACAAAGGGATAGTGGTTCTCGCGAGCGTGACGCTGATGGCATCCCCGGCCGCCGCCGAACAATCGGCCAAGGCCCGCCCGGCAACTCCGGAAAAGACCTATTGCCTGCAATATTCGCAGGATACCGGGAGCAGGATCAACCGCACGGAGTGCCGGACCAAGAAGGACTGGGCGCGGATCGGCGTCGATATCGACGAGCTGACGCGGAAGTAGGAACCGTCCGCACGAGCGGCTCGTTGACCGGCCGCCCCCAACGGCAGCCCGGCATGAGCAGAGCCTTTCTTTCCGTGATCCTGTGCCTGGCCGTCGCCGGCTGCGGCGGGAGCGACCCGTCGACCAATCGGGGCGGTGGAGAAAGATCTGTGCAAAATTCCGCGCTGACCCGGCTCAGCCTGATTTCCAGCGCATTCCAGGAGGGTCAGCCGATCCCGGCCGAGTTCACCTGCGACGGCGCCAACCGATCTCCGGCGCTAAGCTGGGGCGATCCGCCCGCGGGAACCAAGAGCTTCGCGCTGGTGGTCGACGACCCCGACGCGCCGGGCGGCCTGTTTCGGCATTGGGGCGCCTATGACATTCCGCCGGACACGCGCTCAATCGCGGCCGGGCAACCGGTCGGCTCGCAGGCAGTGAACGACATGGGCAAGCCGGGCTACGGCGGCCCCTGCCCGCCGCCCGGACACGGCGTCCATCATTATCATTTCAAGCTCTATGCGCTGAACGCCGAACAGCTTGGACTCCAGCCGCATGCAAAGGCGGCGGAGGTCGAGGATGCAGCCAGGCCCTACGCGATCGGCCAGGGAGAGCTGATCGGGACCTACGAGCGGAAGTAGGAGCGGCCTCGCCTCAGGTAGAAAATGACGCTAATCTCCGGTCGCCAGGGGATGCCAGCGTTGCCATTCAGGGAGAAACGACATGGCACACACAGCATTGATCGCTGCGCTGAGCGCGATCGTCGCCGGCTCGGCCGCGGTAGCACAGCCTGAACCGGCTCAGGGGGCAGGTGCGCCGGCGGCGCCGCCGGATGCGCTTTATTGCCTCAAGACCGAGGCCGTCACCGGCACCCGTCTCGAGGACGTCCAATGCTGGACTCGCGAGCAATGGGCCGAGCAGGACGTCGATCTCGACAAGGAGTGGGCCAAGGAAGGCGTCAGCGTCATCCGGGCATGAGGCGGTG
>OEKC01000256.1_pt4 | contig 15427 bp, 9 predicted proteins | sample 1487481 | NCBI WGS metagenome assembly OEKC01 (sample SAMEA104379570, study PRJEB20068) | metagenome | biome: 1000743; feature: 77; material: 1998 | place: USA | collected 2012 | depth 25 m
GCCCGGCTGCGCACCTCGGCGAGGGGGCGCCTCGCGGGCCAGGCGCTGCCGCGCCTCGACGGCCCGGGGAAATGCGACGGCAGCCTGCGCTTCGCCGGCGACGTGCGCCTGCCGGGGATGGTCTATGCCGCGGCGCGGCTCGCGCCGCCCGGAGGCAAGCTCACCGGCCTTTCCCGCGCGGCGATCAATCGCGTGCCCGGCGTCCGGCACATCGCCGCGCGCGACGGCTGGCTGGCGGTGGTCGCCGACAGCTGGTGGACAGCCGAGCAAGCCGTCAAAGCTGCCGACGCCAAATTTAGCGGCGAGCGGACCCCGGCGGAGATGCGCAGCCTGTTCGACGCGGCGTTGGCCAGCGGCGACGCCCACGAATGGTTCAGCCGCGGCGATTATGCCGGCGTAGTGCGCGGCTCGCACCCGCTGGCCGCGACTTATTATGTCGCGCCGAGCCAGCATCTCGGGCTCGAGCCGCTGACCGCTACCGCGCGGTTCACCGGCGACCATTGCGAAGTGTGGGCGGCGAGCCAGGCGCCCGACGCCGCCCGCGCCCGCGCCGAGCAGGCGGCGGACGGCGCCCGCGTGACTTTCTATCCGATGCCCGTCGGTGAACCGGCCGGCCGGGCGCTGGAAGCCGACCTGATTCCGCTTGCTATCAATCTTGCTCGTGAGACCGCGCGGCCGGTCCAGCTTGGCTTGTCGCAGTCGGCGAGCCAGAGCCACGACCGTCCCTCGGGCGGAGCTATCTCGAAGATGATGGCGCTTCCGGGCACTGGGGGAATCACAGCGGCATGGAAAATGCGGGTCGCTGCCGCCGACGGATTTGGCGCCGGGCTCGCTTCACTCACCGGGGACAAGCCGCCGGGCAAACCCGGCCGGCCCGGGCTTGACGGCTCGGTCCCGCCTTATGCGATCCCCAACGTCGCGGTCGACGCGATCGCTGTGCCGGTGCCGTTCGAAGCCGGTTACATGCGCGGCTCGCCGCAGCGCGAGTTCACCTTCTTCACGGAGAGCTTCGTGGACGAGCTAGCGCACGCCGCCGGCATGGAGCCGCTCGCCTTCCGCATGTCGATGCTCGGCGGCAACCCGCGCCTCGCGCGCTGCCTGCAAAGCGCCGCCCGGCTCGCTGTATGGGATGGCGGCGGGCGCGGCAGCACAATGGGAATTGCCGGCTGCTCGGCGTTTGGATCGCATATCGCGGTCGTCGCCGACGCGACCATCGGAGAGGACCAGCGGGTCAAGGTCCACCGGCTCGTCGCCGCGGTGGATTGCGGCCGCGTGATCAACCCCGGGCTGGTGCAGCAACAGATCGCAGGCGGACTCATCTGGGCGTTCGCCCAAGCCTCGATCCTGGCGCCCGAATGGGTCGCCGGGATGCCGCGCGCGCGGCCACTCGGTAGGCTCGGCCTGCCACGTCTCGGCGACATGCCGGACTTCGCCATCCACCTGATCAATTCTACCGCTCCCTCCGGCGGCATCAGTGGTCTTGGGCCGGCGGCGCTCGCTCCGGCTGTCGCCAATGCGATTCATGCCGGCACCGGTCGCCGGTTGCGCTCGCTGCCGTTTGACCTGAGCATTGCGGCATGAGCGATCCCGCGCGCCCCGAGTCCCGCGTGCTGGTCCTGCTGGTCAATCTCGGCACGCCCGAGGCGCCGACTCCGGCGGCGGTCCGGACTTATCTTGCCGAGTTCCTCAGCGACCGGCGCGTGATCGAGATCCCGCGCACGATCTGGCTGCCGATCCTCTACGGCCTGGTGCTGCCGCGACGTCCGCGCAAGTCGGCCGAGGCGTATCAAAAGGTGTGGACGGAGGAAGGCTCGCCATTGATGGCCATCTCGCTGCGCCAAGCGGCCGCATTGCGCGAGCGATTCGGCGACTATCCGATCGTCGGGCTGGCGATGCGGTACGGGCGCAAGTCGATCGCCTCCGCCCTGTCACGCGCGGGTGACCATGCGGGCATCGACCGCCTGCTGTTCGCGCCGCTCTACCCGCAATATTCCGCGGCAACGACAGCTTCGGCGCAGGACGCTTTGTTTGAGTTTCTGGCCGGCGAGCGGGCTCAGCCGGCGGTCCGCACGCTTCCGCCTTATTACGACGACCCGCTCTATATCGGCGCACTCAAGGCCAACCTCGAACGCCAGCTCGCGGCGCTCGACTTCGAGCCGCAGCGCCTGCTCCTGAGCTTCCACGGCATGCCCGAGCGCACGCGCCTCCTGGGCGATCCTTATCATGACCAATGCCAGGAAACGGCGCGGCTGCTCGGCCAGCAGCTGGCGATCCCGACCGACATCGCGTTCCAGTCGCGCTTCGGCCCGGCGAAGTGGCTCGAGCCGGCCACAGAGCAGGTCCTCGCGGTCTATCCGGGGCAGGGCGTGAAACGCATTGCCATCGCCGCGCCGGGCTTTTCGGCCGACTGCCTGGAAACGGTAGAGGAACTCGGCCTGCGCGGGCGGGAGACATTTCTCGCGGCCGGGGGCGAGCAGTTCGCGCGGCTCGACTGCCTCAACGATTCGCGCGAGGGAATGCACATGCTGGAAGCGCTGATCCGCCGCGAGCTTGCAGGCTGGATTGAGCCGACCTAAGCGCCGCAGCCAATCAGGATGGGAGAATGGACATGGCTCGAGTGGCGATCGTCACGGGCGGGACGCGCGGTATTGGCGAAGCGATCAGCATCGCGCTTCGCGACATGGGAATGAAAGTCGCCGCCACCTACGCCGGCAACGATGCGCGGGCGCTCGACTTCACCGCGCGAACCGGCATCGGAGGCTACAAGTGGGACGTCGCCGATTTCGAGGCGTGCCAGGAGGGGGTGAAGAAGGTCGAGGCGGAAATTGGCCCGGTGGACGTGCTGGTCAACAACGCCGGCATCACCCGCGATTCGACGATGAAGCGAATGGACCACAGCAAGTGGCAGGAGGTCATGGATACTAACCTTGGCGGCTGCTTCAACATGGCCAAGGCGGTGTTCGAAGGGATGACCAACCGCGGTTACGGCCGGATCGTCAACATCGGTTCGATCAACGGCCAGGCGGGCCAGTACGGACAGGTCAACTACGCCGCGGCCAAGTCCGGCATCCACGGCTTCACCAAGGCGCTGGCGCAGGAAGGCGCGCGCTCGGGGGTGACGGTCAACGCCATCGCTCCGGGCTATATCGACACCGACATGGTCGCCGCGGTGCCCGAGGAGGTGCTCGGCAAGATTGTCGCCCGAATTCCCGTCGGCCGGCTCGGCAAGGCGGACGAAATCGCGCGCGGAGTCGCCTTCCTGGTTGACGAGGACGCGGGCTTCATCACCGGCTCGACGCTGTCGATCAACGGCGGCCAGCACATGTATTGAACGCGCCGCCGAGCGCAGGTGAGCGATTGCGCAGCAATCGGGAGGCAGCGCGAAGCGACGGCAAGTTCCGGCCGACGGGTCGCGAAGCGGACCCGATCGACGGCGCGGATTCATTCCGCGCCGGCCGCGCGCGGAGGACCAGATGACGCCAGATTACGCGCCGCCGCAGAAGCGCTCGGTGTTGATTGCCGGGCACGCGACCTCGATCAGCCTCGAGCCCATCTTCTGGCAAGCGCTGGAAGCCGCGGCCAAGGCGCGTGGCTGCCCGGTCAATGCGCTGGTCGCGGAGATTGACGCCGATCGCCTTACCGCGCGACCCACGCCGAACCTGACCTCCGCGATCCGCCAGTGGCTGTTCACGCGCGGCGCATGACGGCCCGCGCGAAGGCGGCGCCGCCATCGGGCGCATGGTCGAGGAACAGCGCCGGCTCGATCAGCTCGAGCTCCATGATCCGCAGCACGCCCTCGTCATCGGGGACTATGTCGACCCGGGCATAGGCCGCCTTGGCCGGAGCGGCGGCGAGCGCCTGCCTGGCCAGCTCGATTCCGCCGGGCGGCGCCTGAGACGGCAAGGTGACTCCGCCGAGGTGCTCCTGGACGCGAAAATCACCGGACTTCGGTCGCTTGACCACCGCATGGCTATATTCGCCGTCGAACAGCATCAGCGAGAATTCGCCGGTGCGCGCGATCTCCTCCACCAGCGGCTGGATGATCATTGCCCGGCCGCGGCTGTCGGGCGGGAGACGATCGTTCGGCCCGATCAGGTGCGTGCCGGCCGCGCTCGCCGAAACCGTCGGCTTGATCACCAGCCGGTCGCTCGCGAACTCCCGCCGCGCTTCCTCGAGATCCTCGTCGCAGCAGGACTCGACTGCCAGGGCCGGCACGGTCGGAACGCCGGCGTCGGCCAGCTCGGTCAGATATTCCTTGTCGCCGTTCCAGCGCAGCAGCGCCGGCGGGTTGACGAAGCGCCAACGCGCCGCCTCGGCGCGGGCGAGCAGGCCCAGCCAGCGCTCGTAATCATGATGATAACCCCAGGCGACGAGCGGCAGGACGAGGTCGTAACGGTCGAGGTCGCCGGGATCGGACCAGCAGACCGGCTCGACCGTCGCGCCGGCCGCGGTCAGGACTTCCGCCTCGATGTCGTAGGCCCAGTGCCACTGCTCCGGATAGTCCGGCGCCGGGATCAGCACCGCGATACGCATGGCTAGCGCGCGAGCAGGATGCGTGCCTGGCCCGCGATCTGGGCGAGCATCGGCGCGCTGACATTGCCTTCGATTCGCGCGCGATCGATGAGCTTGCGGAACTGGTCGATCCGCGCGCTCTGCTGCGCGATCCACTCCTCGACCGCCTCATCTGGCGATTTGCCGCGCACGCGCGCCAGGAACTCGATTCTGAGCTGCTCGAAATCCCGCGCCAGGCCCGCGTTCAGCAGCCGCTCCCACTGGTCGGCGGGAACGAAGCGCGCGACTTGCTGCTGCGCCCAGTCGAGGCCGAGCGCTTCGCCGAGCCTGGTGTAGGCGCGCGTCAGCGCCAGCTCGTCGAGCTTGCGCCTGGCCGCGAGCGCGGCGATCCCGAACACGCCATCGAGCTCGAACAGCCGGACGAGGTCGCGGACGATGGCGTCGCTGGCGCCGAGCGCGAGCAGGCGGTCGCGACGCGCGGCGGCTTCGTTGCGCACCTCGGCGCGGATGAGCTTGGCCGCCGCCGCCCCGATCTTGCGCACCGGCGTTTCGAGCAGCTTGCACAGTTCCTTGATCCTGGTTTCGGATCCCGCGCTGCGCAGGATGTCCGAAAGGTGCGAGCGGATGCTCGCCGCGGCGATCGAGAACAGCTCGATGCGGACCGATTCAGGCAACGCCGCACCCTCGATCTTCTGCCACAAGTCGCCAAGGTCGAGCAGCCGCTCGGCGACCAGGAATGCGACCAGCACCTGGCCGAGCGATGCGCCTTCTTCCTCGATCAGGTCGAACGCTACCGACGGGCCCATGCGGTTGACGAATCGATTGCCGACCTTGGTGGCTAGGATTTCGTGGCGCAGGCGGTGCGCCTGAATTGCCTTGGCGTGCGCCTTGCGCATCGGCTTGGGGAAGGCGTCGAACAATTCCGGCTCGAGCAGCGAATCGTTGGCCAGCTGGAGCTTTTCTCCAGCCTCTTTGAGCACGATCTTGGAGGTCGACAGCACGACCGCGAGTTCCGGGCGCGTCAGCCCGCGATTTTCCTGGGCGCGACGAATCAAGTCCTCGCTCGCCGCCAGCCCTTCGACCTTGCGGTCGAGCCGGCCTGCGGCCTCGAGCAGCTCGATGGTCCGCACCTGGCCGGGCAGGGCCTGCGCCCCGCCCGCTTCGGCGATCGACAGCGCCAGGCTCTGCAGCCGGTTGTCTTCCAGCACCAGCTCGGACACTTCGTCGGTCATCTTCGCCAGCAGCGCGTTGCGCTTGTCGAAGCTCAGCCGGCCGTCGCGCATCTCGCGGTTGAGCGGGATCTTGATGTTCACTTCGTTGTCCGAGCAGTCGACTCCGGCGCTGTTGTCGATGAAGTCGGTGTTGATGCGTCCGCCGCGCTGGGCGAACTCGATCCGCGCCGCCTGGGTGACGGCAAGGTTCGCGCCTTCGCCGATGGCCAGCGCCGCGATCTGGTCGGCGTCGGCGCGCAGCGGGTCGTTGGATGGGTCGCCGACGTCCGCGTGGCTCTGGTCGGACGACTTGATGTACGTCCCGATGCCGCCGAACCACAGCAAGTCGACCGGACTCCTGAGGATGGCATTCATGAGCGTGGTGGGGTCGACCGCCTTGGCGTCGAGCCTGAGCGCCTTGCACGCTTCGGCACTCAATTGGATCATCTTCTGCGTGCGCGGATAAATGCCGCCGCCTTTCGACAGCAGCTCGCGATTGTAATCATCCCAGCTCGACCGGGGCAGGTCGAACAACCGCTTGCGTTCCTTCCAGCTGACGGCCGGGTCGGGATCGGGGTCGATGAAAATGTGGCGGTGGTCGAACGCGGCGACCAGGCGAATGGCCTTCGACTGGAGCATGCCGTTGCCGAACACATCGCCCGACATGTCTCCGACGCCGGCGACGCGGATCGGATCCGATTGGACGTCGATGCCCAGCTCGAGGAAGTGCCGTTGGACCGAGATCCACGCTCCCTTGGCGGTGATCCCCATCGCCTTGTGGTCGTAACCATTGGAGCCGCCGCTGGCGAAGGCGTCGCCAAGCCAGAAGTTGTGCTCCAGCGCGATGGCGTTGGCGACGTCGGAAAAGGCCGCCGTGCCCTTGTCTGCCGCAACCACGAAATAGGGGTCGTCGCCGTCATGGATGACGACGCCGTCGGGGTGCACCACCTTGTCGTTGACGAGGTTATCGGTGACCGACAGCAGCGCTCGGATGAAGATCCGGTAGCTTTCGGTTCCTTCGGCCAGCCAGGCGTCGCGGTTGGCGCTTGGCGGCAGCTGCTTGGGATAAAAGCCGCCCTTGGCGCCGGTCGGCACGATCACCGCGTTCTTGACCATCTGGGCTTTAATCAGACCCAGGATTTCGGTGCGGAAATCGTCGCGCCGGTCGGACCAGCGCAACCCGCCTCGGGCGATAGGTCCGCCGCGCAGGTGAATGCCTTCGACGCGCGGCGAATAGACCCAGATTTCGCGCCACGGCACCGGCGCCGGAAGCGCGGGCACGAGGGAGGAATCGAGCTTGAACGCCAGCGCCTCCTCCGCAGCCGGGGCGAAGGCGTTGGTGCGCAGGATCGCGTCGACCAAAGCGCGCCAGCGGCGCAGGATGCGGTCGTCGTCGATGGAGCGGACCCCGGCGATCGCCTGGTCGAAATCGCCGCGGAATTTCGCGACGGCCGCTTCGCGCCTGGTTTTGCGCGCGGGATCATGGGCGACCGCGAACAGCTCGACCAGCGCCCGGGTCGCGTCGGGAGCCCGGCGCAGCGCGTCGACGACGGTGACCAGGCCGAAGCTGCTGCCGGTCTGGCGCAGGTAGCGGAACCAGGCGCGCAGCCACACGACGGCGCGGGTTTCGAGCCCGGCGTAGAGCACCAGCTGGTTGAACTCGTCGTCCTCCGATATGCCGCACAGCACTCGCGCGATCGCCGATTCGATTTCGTCGGCGCGCCCGAGGACCTGGTCGAGATCGCACTGGTTGCCGATCTCCAGCCGGAAGTCGTGGATGAACGCCTGGGTGCCGCCGCCGAGCACCGTCGGCATCTCTTCGAGCACGCGAAAGCCGAAATTCTCCATCACCGGAACCACGTCGGACAGCGGGATCAACCCGCCGCGCCGGTAGGTCTTGAGCCTCAGGTGACCGGGCCCATCGCTCGGTGAGCGCCAGATGCGCACGCGGCGGTCGTTGTCGCTTTCAAGGGCGCACAGCTCCAGGATGTCGGCTGCCGCTTCTTCGGGGCTGGTGCGGTTGCGATAGCTGTCGGGAAAGGCGGGAATGTAGCCCAGCGCGAGGCGCGTCGCGCGAGCGGCGCCAACGCTCTCGATCATCTCGGCCTCGACCGCCGGGGCCCAGCCCTTGACCATCTCGACCAGCGCCGCGTCGAGCGCCTCCTCGTCGGGCATCGGCGTGGAAGCGTCGAGATATTGGGTATAGCGGATCAGCGCGAGGTCGCCGTCGCCGAGCTCAACCGACCAACTGCTGACGTCGGCGGCGACCTCGGCCCCGAGCATCATCGCGATCGCCTTGCGCCGGGCCGTCGTCAGCTCCTCGCGCGGCAGCCAGACGAAGGTGAACAGATGGCCCTTGAGGATGCTCCGCACCTGCAGGAGCGCCGGGCGCGGGCGGTCGGCGAGCGACATTGCCATCATCACCAGCTCGCGCACCGCGTCGAGGCCGAGGTTGATCAGCAGGTCGCGCGGCAGCGACGAGACGGCGTGGCGCAGCGCCTTGCCCGAATGGCCTTTCGGGTCGAACCCGAAATCCTTGTCGAGCTGATCGAGCCGGCGGCGAAGCACCGGCACTTCCTCGGCCGGGAGCGTCAGCGCCTGGCTGGTCCACAGCCCGGCGTGAACCCCGATGCCGGTGATCTTGTCGCCCTCGCGGATCGGCACGACCACCAGGTCGAGCGGCACGCGCCGGTGGACGGTCGACTTGCGCTCGGCCTTGGCCAGCAGCGGCACCTCGCCGCCCTGCTCGAAATAACGGATTGCGCCGACCGAGCCGCCGGGGTCGGTCGGGGCGCCCGGGATGCTGAAGATCCCGAGCGTCTGCGACGGCTGCTCGCCCGGCCGCTCGACCTGGTAGCCAAGCAAGGTCATGGCCCCGTCAGCGAACCAGTTGAGCAGCGCCGAGCCTTCCGGGTCGGCGACGAGCTTTGCGTCCTGATGCATGCGCGCCTGCAGCGCTTTCCAGTCGCTCACGCTGACGCGGACGTCGGCGAGTACCGCGCGGAGCTCGGCGGCAAGTTCCTGCCGGCCGCGCGCATCGGCGCGGTCGAGCTCGATGTACATCATGGATTCCTGGCGGCTGTGGTCGCCGCACAGGGGTTCGACTTCGCGCAGCACGCCGTCCGCGTCGCGCTTCGCACAGACCACCGGATGAAGCAGGCGGTGGATAGTCAATTGGCGCGCGGCGATCGCATTGGCGACCGAGTCCACCAGGAACGGCATGTCGTCGTTGACGATCCCGATCCGCATCCGCCGCCGGCCGGCTTCGCCGCCGGTCGATTCGATCGCCAGTGCGACTTCACCCCGCTTCCGCTTCTCGGCGATCCCGGCGAGGAATTCCGCGGCCTCCAGCTCGTGCTCCCGGCCGAACCTTTGGGTTTCACCGGGCAGGGCGTCCCGGGTCAGCGCCTTGCGAAGGGAATCGACCAGCGGCTTGGCCAGGCGCGAATGAACGGTCATGAAATGATTGGGCTCCGCCAGTGCTGCGATGCCCGGGGCCTATAGCCCTCCCGGCGAGAGGGGGACAACCCCGGCAGTTTGGCTCGTCCTTAAGGGTGAAGTCAGATGGCGCGGCGGATTGCGCGCTCGACCAGCGCCGGGTCGGTGACGACCGCGACCGGCTCATGGCCGCCGTCGGCGCGGCGGCGAGTCACGACAACGCTGAACTCCTCGTCGGACGGCATGGCGTCGAGCGACAGCGCGGGCGCCTGGCGCAGTCGGCTGCGCGCTTCTTCGCCGCGGGTATCGGGCTTGGGCTCGGGCCGGCGGGCCAGCCGCTCGGCCGCGACCAGCCCCTTGAGGCCGCCCGGATGGGTCTCGATCAGCTCCTGGAAGCCGCCGAAGGCGACGGCCTCCCGCTGTGCATAAGACAGCGCCGCCGCGAACTCCGTCAGCCGCGCTTTGTCGTAGTCGATTCCGAAGACGAGCTTGACGATCGGGGTCATCGGCGCCCGTGCCTGAGCCTTGACGCCCGAATCCGCCAGCAGCTCGGCATAATCCTCCGGGTTGCGCCCGGCCTCGATCGAGAAATTATAGGCCAGGGACAGCGCGCGGTAGAGCGCGGCGCGGGTGCGTCCCTCGCCCGACTTGGCAGCCTCGGCGGTTTCACGCGCGGCCCACAGCCAGTCGGCCAGGCCCGCGCCTTCGTCGAGAGTGATGGCGACTTCGCTCTCGGCGTCGGCCTCGCCGCTCTCGGCGATGCCGTCGATCGCCCATTCGGCCTGGGCGGCCGCGGCCTCTTCTTCGGCCATCGGCACGAAGACGCTGGAATCGTCGTCGCCGGCGTCGGGCGCAGGCTGGTCGAGCAGCAGTTCATCGGCGGGCGTGCTGGGCTCCTCGGCGGGCGGAAGGGCCGCCGCGATCGGCTCATCGGCGACGGCGCGATCGGCGATCTTCCAGTTGATCACCCCGTAAAGGAAGTCGATCGTGTCGCCGTCCGACGAGAAGGGCATCAGGATGCCGCGATAGCAGAGCGTCTCGCCGGCCTGGTTGACGAACTCCGCTTCGAACCCGACCGGGGCGCGGTTGGCGATGATCTGCATGTAATGGTCGGTAAGCCGCGACAGCAAGGACCGGCTGGGGACATCGGAAATGGTCTTGACCGTGCCGTCGATGTCGCACGCTTCGCGAACCCTGTCGCCGATGTAAGGTGTCGCCGGATTGTCGCAGCCTCCGGTAAAATCGAGCAGGACGCTATGCGTGGCGAATTCTGAGACCTCGCCTGGCTCGAGGTCCTCGATTGACGGGAAGTCGCGGCCGGCGAGCAGCGACACCCAATAATTGTAGGCGCGGACGTGCATCCGGCGTTCGTCGGTACCAATGACGGCCGAGACCTGCTCCGCGGCGGCCGGTTCCGGCACCTGCGGCAGGTCGAAGTCGCTCGGTTGAGCGCCAAAGCTGTCCATCAACGCGGCCCCACTTGTTCCACTCTGCCCGAAGATCACTCAGAGCCGTTACCAAAGCGTTAAGCATGTTCAGTAAATCGGGCGCATATCGCTATTCCCTTGCGGCATGCTTGCCCGCCCGCGGGCGCGCTGATAGGGGCGCACAGCCTTTGGCGCGAGGCCAAGCCGCTTTAGCTCAGCTGGTAGAGCACATCATTCGTAATGATGGGGTCGTGGGTTCGAGTCCCTCAAGCGGCACCACCTTCATTTCATGGCGCCGAGACGCCGATCGGAGCCGCTGAGCCGCTCCGGACACGGATAAACGTCGGAAAGCCGTGGCCGAACGTCATCGACAAGGTCCCCAGCGCCTAGCGCCAATTCTGCGGCCCAAATGCGTTCGCAATTCGATGCGATCAGGATAGAGCGAGTCTGGTCGACAATCGGGAGTTGGCATGTCCGACGAAGCGCGAATCGGGTCCGTAATCGATGAAATGTACGCGATGATCTCCGGGCCGGCGGGGCCGCGCGACTGGACGCGGCAGGCCAATTGCTTCCTGCCCGAGGCGCGCCAGGTCCGTACCTGGGTCGACGAGCAGGGACGGCCGGCGATGAAGAGCATGACGCTCGATGAATATGCCGAGAACACGCAGCCCTTCTTCTCCGCCAATGCCTTCTACGAGGTCGAGACCAGCCGGCGCATCGACCTGTTCGGCAACATGGCTCACGTGTGGAGCCGTTACGAAGCGCGCCGCACGCCCGACGAGGAGCCGCCCGAGCGCCGCGGCATCAACTCGATCCAGCTGTTCCGGCATCCGGACCTCGGCTGGCGCATCATTCACATGATCTGGGACAATGAGCGCTAGCCGCGCTCCCTCGCGAGCGCCTATATTTTGCTTGCCTTCGCCGCGCTTACCTATGGTAACAGGCGCGTCCGGAAGGGGCAGATGTCCGACATTTTCGTGTCCTATGCGCGTCCGAACGAGCGGCAGGCCCGGCAGATCGCCGACGCCCTGCGCCAGCGCGGCTATTCGGTCTGGCGCGACGACGAGCTTCCGGCGCACCGCGCCTACAGCGAAGTCATCGAGGAACGCATCAAGTCAGCCAAGGCGGTGGTCGTGCTGTGGTCGGCCGAAGCCGCCAAGTCGCAATGGGTGCGCGCCGAGGCCGATGCCGCGCGCGAGGCGGGCACTTTGGTCCAGGTCACGCTCGACGGCTCGATCCCGCCGATGCCGTTCAACCAGATCCAGTGCGCCGACCTTTCCAATTGGGCCGGCGACACCACGTCGCAGGGCTGGCAGAAGGTGGAGGCGAGCATTTCGCTGCTGTCCGGCGCGGCTGCCACCGCCGACAATGGCGGCGCTCACGCGGCGGCATCGCCGTCGTCGCGCAAGCTGTCGGTGTGCGTGCTTCCGTTCGTCAACATGAGCGGCGATGCCGAGCAAGAATATTTCAGCGACGGCATCAGCGAGGACATCATCACCGATCTGTCGAAAATCTCGGCGGTCTCGGTGGTCGCCCGCAACACCGCCTTCACCTACAAAGGCAAGGTGCTCGACGTGAAGGAGGTGGTGCGCGATCTCGGCGTCAGCCATGTGCTCGAGGGCAGCGTGCGCAAGGCCGGAAGCCGGGTCCGGATCACCGCGCAGCTGATCGACGGCAAGGCCGGCGATCACGTCTGGGCCGAGCGCTACGACCGCGACCTCGACGACATATTCGCGATCCAGGACGAAATCTCGAAGGCGATCGCGAGCGCGCTCCAGCTGCGGCTGTTGCCAAAAGAAAAGAAAGCGATCGAGGAGCGCGGCACCGACAGCGCCGAGGCCTACAACCTCTATCTGATGGCCCGTCAGCACTGGATCAGCGGTAATGACGGCGATCAGCGCCGCGACGAAGTCGTGCAGCGCATCTGCCGTCAGGCAACCGCGGTCGACCCCAATTATGCCCGCGCCTGGGCGCTGATGGCGCTGGCGCAAGCCTCGCTGCGGTTCCGGTTCGGCAAGACCGGCGACGACGGTCTGAAATCCGCCGAGCAGGCTCTCGCACTCGATCCCACCCTCGCCGAAGCCCACTGCGTCAAGGGCATCTTTCTCCGGGAGCAAGGCGTCCAGGACCGTGCCGACGCGGAAATGCAGATGGCGGTGAAGCTCAATCCGGAATCATGGGAAGTGAACAAGGAATATGCCCGGCACCTGTTCCGGCAGGGCCGGTTCGCCGATGCGATCCCTTTTTTCGAAAAAGCCGCCGCGCTGATGGAGACCGATTACAACAGCCCGGGACTGCTCATCAGCTGCTACAACGCGCTCGGCGACGTGGACGGCCGCCACCGCGCCGCTCAACTGACTCAGCAGCGCGCGGAAAAGGCGATCGCGCAGGACCAGAGCAACGGCGCCGCGCTCGGCTATGGCGCGAGCAGCCTCGCCGTCCTCGGCGATGCGCCGCGCGCCAAGGAATGGATCGACCGGGCGCTTCTGATCGATCCCGACAACCAGACGATGCGCTACAATCTCGCTTGCTCGCTGACGACCTACCTGGACGATTCCGAAGGCGCGATGGACTTGCTCGAACCCTATTTCGGCTTTGTCGGGATTTCCGACCTCGAGCACGCAAAGATCGACCCGGACATGGATCGCCTCCGGGGTTATGAGCGATTCAAGGAAATGGTCGCCGCCGCAGCGGCCCGAATTGGCGCCGGCACCGAACAATCGGCGGTCGCGGGCTAGACTACGTTCGGGACCACCCGGCCGACGCACTCGCCGAAGCCGATGCGCACCGCGCCCTCCGCCTCGCACCAGGCCTTGAGCGTCACTTCGTCGCCATCCTCGAGGAAGCTGCGCGTCTCGCCGCTCGCCAGCGCGAGCGGCTGCTTGCCGCCATGGCTGATCTCGAGCAGCGAGCCGAGCCCCGTGTCGCTATCGGTCGACAGTGTGCCGGTGCCGATCAGGTCGCCGGGCAACAGGTTGCAGCCGTTCGAGCTGTGATGGGCGACGATCTGCGCCGCGCTCCAGTACATCGCCGCGTCCGCCGAGCCGCGCGACAGGATGTGCGGCGCAAGGCCGGCCGCGCGCATCCGTTCGGTCGTCAGCGTGACTTCCAGCCGGACGCAAAGCGCGCCGCTCTCGCGATCGCGAGGATTCTCGAGATAAGGGAGTGGCTGCGGGTCGCCGGCGGGCCGGGAAGGCATCGCCACACGAAATGGTTTGAGCGCATCGGGAGTCACGATCCATGGTGAGACGCTGGTCAGGAAGTTCTTCGCGAGGAACGGCCCCAGGGGCTGATATTCCCACGCCTGGAGGTCGCGCGCCGACCAGTCGTTGAGCAGGCAATAGCCGGCGATATGTCCCGCAGCCTCGCCGATCGGGATCGGCGAGCCCAGCTCATTGCCCTGCCCGATCCAGATACCGAGCTCGAGCTCATAGTCGAGACGGCGGCTGGGACCGAATTCCGGTGCATCCGCGTCCGGCGCCTTGCGCTGCCCGTTGGGCCGGATCACCGGCTCGCCGGACGCGCGCACCGAACTCGCCCGGCCGTGGTAGCCGATCGGCACATATTTATAGTTGGGGAGGAGCGGATTGTCGGGCCGGAACAGCCCACCGACGTTGGTCGCATGGTGGATGCCGACGTAGAAATCGGTGTAGTCGCCGATCAGGCAGGGCACGTGCATCCGCACCTCGCTCTGGCCGATCAGCCGCGGCTCGACGTCGTCGCGGTAGCGCTCGTCGGAAAGCAGCTCCTGGAGCCGCGGCCGAAGCTCGCGCTGCGCGCGTGGACCCCGCGCGAGCCAGGCGTTGAGCACCGGCTGGCGAAGGTCGTTCCGCCAATCCTCGTCCAGAAGATCCGCGACCGCCGGAAGATCGAGCAGATAATCGCCGATCGCGATGCCAGGCCGCCGACGCCCCTTCGCTTCGGAAAAGATGCCGAGCGGAAGGTTCTGGATGGGGAAATCGCTGCCCTGCGCGCTCGCGACCCAGCTGACGAGCGCCGGATCGTTGGTGTCGTCGGTCACGGCAGCCTGGCCTTGGGGAAGCCCGCCCACGCCTCGTCGTAATCCGGCTGCGCCCGCTCCAGCGCCCATACGGTTGGGCGGTATGGCCAGCAGGTTTCGACCATGAACGCCATGGTTCCTTCTATCTTGTGGGGCTTGAGCTCGGCCGCGCTCGCCTTCTTCCAGCTGTCGAGGTCGGGCCCGTGCCCGCTCAGCAGATTGTGCAGCGACAGCCCGCCGGGCGCGAAGCCTTCCGCTTTCGCGTCATAGGCGCCGTGGATCAGCCCCATCGCCTCGCTCATGACGTTGCGGTGGAACCAGGGCGGCCGGAACGTGTCCTCGGCGACCATCCACCGGGGCGGGAAGATAACGAAGTCGGCGTTGGCTCGACCGGGCACGTTGCTGGGCGAGGTCAGCACGGTGAAGATCGACGGGTCGGGATGGTCGAAGCTGACCGTCCCGATCGCGTTGAAGCGCGACAGATCGTAGCGCCAGGGCGCGTAATTGCCGTGCCAGGCGACGACGTCGAGCGGCGAATGGTCGAGCGTCGTCGACCACAACGCCCCGAGCGATTTCTGGATGACCTCGGTCGGCTCCTCCTTGTCCTCATACCAGGCGACGGGCGTTTCGAAATCGCGCGGGTTGGCGAGGCCGTTGGACCCGATCGGCCCCAGCTCGGGCAGGCGGAACGGCATTCCGTAATTCTCGGCGACGTACCCGCGCGCTGCCCCGTCGGAGAGCATCACCCGGAACTTCATGCCGCGCGGAACCAGCGCGACCGATCCCGGCGCGACTTCGAGCCGGCCGAGCTCGGTGTGCAGCTCGATCGTGCCCTGCTG
>OEKC01000060.1_pt1 | contig 14937 bp, 19 predicted proteins | sample 1487481 | NCBI WGS metagenome assembly OEKC01 (sample SAMEA104379570, study PRJEB20068) | metagenome | biome: 1000743; feature: 77; material: 1998 | place: USA | collected 2012 | depth 25 m
GGTCCGACCGCATAGGCCGGGGTGGCGGCCAGGCTCAGCGCCGCGGCCGTCGCCGCCAGCGACGTCATACGAATGAAATTCATGTCTTATTCCCCACTGGTTTGGCGGCTGGCCGACACACTGACCGGACACCCGTGGCGCGCCTATTAACCTTAACCGCTTACGGCTTTGCTCAGCGGCATGGTAAACGCGGCGTTAGGCATTTGGCGGCGGCGATCAGAGATATTCGGCGGTGATCGGCAATTCGCCGCGATAATCGCCCTCGGCATCGCCGCTGATGCGCAGGCGCCCGCCGAAGCGGAACGTCAGCCGGCCCGCGGCATCGAGCCGGGGCAGCGACGGCAGGTCGCTCGTCACATCGTCGAAGCTGATCGATCCGCCGCTGAGTGAATAGAGCTGGATCCGCGGCGGAATGTCGATCCGCACTGCCCGGCCCGGCTCGCCCCGCAGCGTAACCGTCCCCACCACCGTGCGCGGGCTCATGTCGGCGACCGAGCCGCCGGTCGTCGCCGAGCCGTCGGGCCGCAGCGTCGCGCTGCCCTCGCCCTCATTGGCCAGGATCAGCCGATCGAAGTTGAGGCTGGTCTCGACCTCAAGCTTGATCTCGCCGGCGACTTCCGGCTCTTCGCGGGTGGTCGTGGGTGTGCCGCACAGGCGGCATTGCGCTTCGGCGGCCGAGGGCGTGACAAGGCCCGCAGCCGCCGCCGCGATCGCAAGGCTGACAAGCGCGGTCCGGCCCAACATAGGCGAGGGTCTACGCGCCGAGAGGCTAAAACAGGGTTAATCCGCCGGTAAGATCGCGCGCGGCAGTGATGCGCCGCCTTTACCACGATGCGGAGTCGCCCCGCTTGCCCTGTCCGCTATTGTCGCGCTCGCCGCGACTTCCTATCCACCGACGCTGAATGGCCCGCTCCCCATCCGCCGCCTCTTCGGGGCGCTCGACATTCGGCACCATCGTCAGATGGACGGCGTACGCCGCGCTTGGCCTTCTAATGATCCTCGTGATCCTGGTCGGGGTCGCCTACAGCCAGCTGCCGAGCTACGGCGAACTCGCTACGCGCTCCAACCTCGGCCAAACGATCCGCGTGCGCGCCGCGAATGGGACGGTGCTGGTGTCGATGGGGCCGACCTTCGGCGAGTGGCTGACCTATGACCAGATCCCGACGGAGATGCGCGCCGCGATGATCGCCGTCGAGGACCGCCGCTTCCGCAGCCACATCGGCGTCGACCCGCTCGGAATCGGGCGCGCCGTGACTTCGGCCCTGCTGGAAGGCCACCGCGTCCGCGCCACCTCGACCATCACCCAGCAGCTCGCGCGCAACATCTTCCTGACCAACAACCGCAGCGTCGGGCGCAAGCTCAAGGAAGCGATCCTGGCGCTCGCGCTCGAGCGCAAATTCTCCAAGGACCAGATTCTCGAGCTTTACCTGAACCGCGTCTATTTCGGCGGCGGCGCCTATGGCATCGATGCAGCCTCGCGCCGCTTCTTCGGCCACAAAGCGGACCATTTGAGCCTCGGCGAAGCAGCGATCATCGCCGGCCTGGTCAAGGCGCCGTCCAATTACTCGCCGACGGCGGACGCCGAGGCGGCGCGCACGCGGTCAACTGTCGTGCTCCAGACCATGGCGCGGAACGGCCTCATCACCCAGGCGGTCGCCGAGGCTGTCAATCCGGCCACGATCCGCATCCAGCCGACGGCCAGGCAAAACAGCGTCCGCTACTTCACCGACTGGACGCTGCCCCAGCTGGACACTTTGATCGACGAGACCCAGGAACCGATCGACGTCTGGACCACGCTCGATCCGGGAATGCAGGCGGCCGCCGACCGGGCGATTGCAGCGAACACGCCGCGCGGCGCGCAGGGCGCGCTGGTGGCGCTCGACCGCGACGGCGCGGTGCGGGCGATGGTCGGCGGCAAGGACTATGTCGATTCGATCTACAATCGCGCCACCCAGGCGACGCGCCAGCCGGGCTCGGCGTTCAAGCTGTTCGTCTATCTGACCGCGCTCGAAGCGGGGATGAAGCCGACCGATACGATCGTCGACGAGCCGGTGACCATCGCCGGCTGGAGCCCGCGCAACTCCACCCGCACCAACCTCGGCCCGGTGTCCCTGCGCGAGGCCTTCTCCCGCTCGATCAACACGATCAGTGCGAAGATCGGCGCCCAGCTCGGCTTCGGCACCATCGCCGATATGGCGCGGCGATTCGGGATCACCACGCCCATTTCCACTTTCCCCTCGATGGTGTTGGGAACCAGCGACGTCCGGCTGATCGACATGACCCGCGCCTTCGCCGCCGTTGCCAACAAGGGCATCGCGGTGACGCCCTATGCAATCCGCAAGGTCGTGACCGCCGACGGCCGGCTCCTCTACCAGCATGAAGGCATGGAGGAGCGAGTGCTGGTCGCGCCGTGGGTCGCGGCCTCGATGACCGACCTCCTCCAGTCCGCGGTCCTGACCGGCACCGGCCGGGCGGCGCAGATCGGGCGTCCGGTGGCAGGCAAGACCGGCACCACCAGTTCCAACAAGGACGGCTGGTTCATCGGCTTTTCGAGCGGCCTGACGACCGGGGTGTGGATGGGCCGCGACGACGCCCGGACTGTGAGCGGGCTGCAGGGCGGGACCGCGCCCGCGCGCGCCTTCCACGACTTCATGGCCGTTGCCGTCGCCCGCCGCCCGGTCGAACAATTCGAAACCCAGGTCCCGATTCCCGACTGGCAGCTAACGCCCGAGGAAGAGCTGTTCGGCGACACGGCGCTCGAAAACGGCCTGCAGCCGCTGGTCGATGAATATGGCAACCCGCTGCAGACGCCCCCGCCCGAGCAGCCGGGCGCTCCCGAATCGATGGTCCGGCCCGACGGCACGGGCGAGCCGAACCAGCAGGAGCTCGGTGTCCCGCCGGGGACCGCGCCGACGCGCCAGCTCCAGCCGCCGCCGCGGCAGCCTGAGCGCTTAACCCCGCCCAAGCCGGCGGAGCCGCGGCCCGGCGCGCCGTAGCCGCGCCTTCGCCTCGCTGACGCCGGGACCGAGCAGCCGCGCTTCAAGGGCCTTGAACTCGGGCCCGTGATTCAGGTGGACCAGGTGCGCGACCTCATGCGCGACGACGTAGCGCCGCACCTCTGGCGGTGCGAGGATCAGCCGCCAGCCGAGGCGGATTCGGCCATCTGATGAGCAACTCCCCCAGCGCGTCCCGGCGTCACCCACGCCGACTCCCCGCGCCGTACGGCCCGCGGCCCGAGCGAACTCCGCCACCTCGGCCGACATCACCTCGAGCGCGCGGCGCTTCAGGAAACGCTCCACCCTCCGCTCGAACCCCTCGATCGGTCCGCCACAGACGAGTTTCCCGTCGCCGAGCCTCGGCGTGCGCGACTCGCCTTCGCGCCAGACCAGGGTCGTTTCGCAACCCTCGATCGGAATCGACGCTCCCGGCACGAATGGCTCAGCCGGCAGCGCGCGCGCCAGCTGCGCCTCGATCCACTCGCGCTGGTCGAGCGCCCAGGCGAGCGCCCTGCGCCGGCTGGTGCGCGGCGGACAGGTAAGCTTGAACAGGCCGCGAACGTCATCGTAGCGCAGCCTCAGGTGGCGCGCGCCGCGGACCTGGCGGATTTCGATGCGCGCGGGCAACTCGGCGAGGAGCGTGGCTTCAGAGCGGGCGCTCGACCACATGCCACTCGAGCTCCCCCGCATCCTCCTCGCTCACCGTCCAGCCGCGCGTCGACTGGCCCGCTTCGTGCACCGTCTCGCGGCTGCCCGAGATCAGATAGTGCCAGTCGGGCAGCGGCTCGCCCGCGGCGCGCAGCCGGTACGCGCAAGTCTCCGGCAGCCAATCCAGGTCATCGAGATTCTTTCGGTCGATCTTCACACAGTCGCTGACCCGCTGCATCCGGTGCTTATAGTCGAGACAGCGGCCGTTCCTCCGGTCGAGCAGCTTGCACGCGACATTGGTCGGGTAGAGCAGGCCCGTTTCGTCATCCTCGAGCTTGTGCACGCAGCAGCGGCCGCAGCCGTCGCACAGCGCTTCCCACTCGCCGCGATCGAGCATGCGGAGCGGCTTCTCCCAAAAGGGTGTGCGGCTATTCATGACAAGGCCACCCATGCTCTGCTAAACGGCCCCGATCAAGCGGGTGCCAGAGGTCTAAGTCCATGAAGTGGTTGAAAATCGCGGCGATGGCGGCGCTGGTTGCCAGCATCTGCGTGCCGGCCCTGGCGCAGACCGGGATGAACGGCCTGGACTTCGTCAACGCGGTCCGCGCCCGCGACGGCAACAAGGCGACCCAGCTGCTCGAGGCCCATCCGACGGGCCTGGTCGACACGCGCGACGGCGACGGCAACACCGGCCTGATCATCAGCGTCGCGCGCGGCGACGTCGACTGGACCGCCTTCATGATCAACCACGGGGCCGACCCCAACCTGCCCGGCAAGGGCGGCGACACGCCGCTGATCGCGGCATCGCGCATCGGGTTCGAGGAAGGCGCCGCCTGGCTGCTCGAAGTCGGCGCCAAGGTCGACCTCGCCAATCGCATGGGCGAGACGCCCCTGATTATCGCCGTGCAGCAGCGGCAGGTGCCGATCGTGCGGCTGCTGCTCGAAGCCGGCGCGAATCCCGACAAGACCGACAGCGCCGCCGGCCTGTCGGCTCGCGATTATGCAACCCGTGACCCACGGGCCCGCGACATCCTCAACCTGATCCAGGCCAAGCGGCCCAAGGCCAGCGCGACGGCCAACTAGCGGCCTTCGCCCAGCGTCGGGTCGATCTGCGCCGCCAGCCGCCGCGCCGCGCGACGGGCGAAATGGAGGAGCTCGGCCTTGCGCCGGGCAGGTGCAAGCGGGCGATGCGCCGCTTCGCGCGCAACCACCGCATCATAGCGATCGGCAACGATCAACCCCGCCTCGCCCGGAAGAAAGCGTTCATGTTCGCAAATTGTCGCCAGTGCTGGCGGCACCGCCCAGTAGAAGCGGTCGCAATAATCGAGATAGTCGCGCCACTTGCCATCGCCGACCAGATCGGCCTTGGCGACCTTGATCTCGACGATGGTCAATCCGCCCTTGGCATCGAGCGCCATCAAGTCGGCTCGCCGCCCATTCGGCAGCGGCATCTCGCAGATCGCGAACAAGTCCTGCCGGCAGAGCAGGCGGGTCACCCCACGGGCGACCTCGGCCGCGATCGGCGGCAGGCCGTCAAAGCAAAGAGAATCGGGCAGGGTGGCCATCGGGCCACCCTAGAACATAACGGGAATGTTCGAAACGCCCTAGCGGTAGAAAACGTGGTTGCCGATCGAGGCCACGCGCTTCAGCCGCCAACCTGGCGACACATAGCGCGCATGGAAGAAGAGCGCATTGCCGACTGCCGAGTCCTTGAGGTCGCGATCGACGATCTTGGCGATCGCCACGGCGGTCTGCCACTGGCGACTCGATCGCGGTACCGACGGCAGCGACCGGCCATGGACGAACGAGAACTGGCCACGCTGGAACAGCACACCGCAGTAGGACGACGGGAAGCGCCCGCCCGAATTGGCGCGGTTGGCAATCACCTGGCCCACGGCCAGCTGGCCGGCCAGAGGCTCGCTCTTGGCCTCGAAATAGATGCCGGTCGCGAGGCACTCGAGCTCGCGGCTGCCGGCATCGGGGCTGCGCAGCTGCGCGACCATGTCGCTGAGGTCGCCGGTCGGCGTGCCCGGCTGCGGCTCCGCTGCCGCCGAATCGGCCGGAGTCGCGGCGCCATCGGGCGCGGACAACACCGGCTCGGTTTCGGGAGTGAGCAAATCGGGTACTGTGATCGTCGGCAGCGTCGCGCTGGCGGCCGGAATCAGGGGCTCGTTGCTCTGGCCAGCCAACGCCGGCGTGACCGAACTCGCGCCGAGTGCAGCACAAATCAGCAGTGCTGTACGCAATGAAGGCAACATAATTTCCACAGAAGTTGCGGTGAACCACCCAAATCAGGAGCGCATTTTACTCAGCGAATACTATCGCTGTTCGCCCCCTGGGTGATCCTCCGTCTCGCGTGGCATCTCGCCGGTTCTTCCGGCAGAGGAAACCCCCGCTCTTGTTGTTGACAATGGCTTTCTGCCGGATGCGCCGCAGGGTCAACCCACAGAGGTCGTTTCAGCGATGAACCGTTCAGGCTCCGCGATATCCAGTTCCACGACCCACAGATCCGGGTCGAAGCGGGTTCGTTTCGCGAGGAAGGCCGGCAAATCGTCGGAACCTTTCGATTCCTCCGGGCCGGTGGAACGCCATTCGTAGCTTCCGCTCATGCCCAGGATCCGCTCTAGAGCGGCCACATAGCGTCCGCGACTGCTGACGATCAGCAGCAGGGCGCCCCCTTCGGCATCGCCGCGATGAAGCACGGTCGCAAAGCCGCCGTCGGCCTCGGCCTTCCGCAGCAATCCCGAAACTTCGAGCTTCGCCGGAAGCCGACTGTCGCTCATCGGCTCTCAGGCGGCGTCGCGCTCATCCGCTCCCATCAGCACCGCGGCCAAGGCATCGCGGCTGCGCGCGCCGCGCATCTTCTCGAGCGTCAGCGCATGGCGGGTCACGCGGCTGATCGCCGCCAGGGCCTTCAAATGGTCGGCGCCGGCGTCGGGCGGCGACAGCAGCAGGAAGACGAGATCGACCCGGCGGCCGTCGATCGCCTTGTAATCGAGTGGCTCGCTCAGCCGCGCGAACAGGCCGTAGATCCGCGCCAGGCCCTCGATCTTGCCGTGCGGGATGGCGACGCCCTGGCCGAACCCGGTCGAGCCCAGCTGCTCACGCTCACTGAGGCTGGCGAGGATCGCCGCCGGATCGACGCCGAGCCGTTGCCCCGCGGCATTGGCCAGCTGCTGCAGCAGCGAGCGCTTGTTGCCGCCCGGGAGCCCGGTCTTGATCGCGTCGAAATCGAGGAAGTCGGATAGCTGCATGTTCTGGTGCACTCGTTACGCGCCGCACCAGTCGCACCTGGGCTGCTGGAATGGGAGATGGAATCAGGTGCCTCGCGGCTCAACCCAGCCGATATTCCCGTCCTCCCGCCGATAGATCATGTTGAACTCGCCGGTCGCCGAATTGCGGAACAGCAACGCGGTGGTGTTCCGCAGGTCCATCAGCATCACCGCGTCGGACACGCTCGCCTCCGGAATATCGACCCGGGTCTCGGCGACGATCGCCGGCCCTCCGCCTTCGTTTTCTTCGGCCTCGGCACCAGCGAAAATCGTGTAACCCGCATTCTCGACGATGTCTGAAGGCGGCGATTCTTCGACCCGATGATCGTTCAGCCGCCTGGCATACCGGCGCAGCTGCTTTTCGATCCGGTCAGCCGCGCCGTTGAACGCCAGCGGCGCTTCCGGGGCGCGGTGCGAGGCCTTGAGCACGACTCCGTTCACCACCGGGACGACGATGTCGCAGGTATAGTCGTTGTTCGGCCCGCGGCCGAAGGTCACGTGCCCGGTAAAGGCGCGCGCGAAATACTTCTCGGTGATTTCCTCGATGCGGGCGATGGCGCGTTCGCGCAGGGATTCGGAAGTGTCGACCTGATGACCCGCGACTCTGACGTCCACTTGTCCTCGCTCCATCACACTTGGGCGGCGCTTAGGCCCGCCCCGGAGGTGCCGTCAACCGGCCTCGGCGAACCGAGCCCACACGGGATCGACCAGCCGGGCCATAAACGCGCGGTGACGTTCGAGTTCCTCGCGGGCCGCAAAATGCGGGCGCGGAGCGCGCAGCTCGCGCACCCGAACCGTCCCCGCGTTTGCGGCGACTCCGATAAGCTGGCTCTCGGCGACCAGGCCCAGCCCGATCTGCCGCCCGCCGGTCAGCTCGACATAGACCTGCGCCAGGAGTTGCGCGTCGAGCAGCGCGCCGTGCTTGACGCGGTGACTGCGGTCAACCCCGAACCGCGCGCACAACGCGTCGAGGCTGTGTTTGGCGCCGGGGTGGCGGGTCCGGGCGAGTGCGAGCGTGTCGACCATCCGCCGCGTGTTGATCCCGGGCCGGCCGCTGCGCTCGAGCTCGAAATTGAGGAAGCTGAAGTCGAAGCCCGCGTTGTGCGCGACCAGCGGTGAATCCTCGAGGAAATCGAGCAGCGCGTCGGCGAGCTCGGTGAAGCGCGGCTTGTCTGACAGGAACAGGTTGGTGAGCCCGTGGATTTCCTGGGCCTCGAACGGCATGTCGCGTTCGGGGTTGAAGTAAGCGTGGAACGTGCGGCCGGTCTCGACGCGGTTGTAGATTTCGATGCAGCCGATCTCGACCATGCGATCGCCGCCGGCGGGGTTGAGGCCCGTTGTCTCAGTGTCGAAGACGATTTCCCGCATGGGGAATCTATCCCCCGGCGGGGAGTCCCAGACAAGCGAGAATATCTCGCACCTGGCGTTCAGTTGTGGATAGGTCGGTGCCGGTGTCGACGACGAAGTCGGCGCGTGCGCGCTTGTCCGCGTCGGGTAGCTGGCGGCCAAGGATCGCATCCAGTTTCTGCTCAGTCATCCCCGCTCGTGACAGTACACGCTCGCGTTGAATCTCGGCCGGCGCGGATACGACAATGACCTTGTCGAATGCTTGTTCGCCGCCGGTCTCGAACAGCAAGGGGATCTCGAACAGCACCGCCGCAGCCTCGGCATGATCGGCCAGGAAGCGCTCGCGTGCCGCCTGCACCGCGGGATGAACGATTGCTTCAAGTGCGGCGAGCTCGTTCCGATCGGCGAGCACGATCTCCGCCAGCCTGTCGCGATCGAGCTGCCCGGCGATCACGCTGCTCGGGAATCGGTCGCCGATCGCTTCGACCAGGGCTCCGCCCGTCTCCTGCAGCCTATGCACCTCGGCGTCGGCGTCGAAGACCGGAATCCCCGCCCGCTCGAACATGCGCGCGACGGTCGACTTCCCCATGCCGATCGAGCCGGTGAGCGCGAGCTTGATCATGCGCGAAGCAGCCCGCGCTCGCGCAGCGCCCCAAGCAACGGCAGGAGCGGCAGCCCGAGAATGGTGAAATGGTCGCCGTCGATTCCCTCGAATAATTGCGCGCCGCGGCCCTCCAGTCGGAACACCCCGACGCAATAGCCGACCTCGGGCCATTCGGCGTCGAGGTAATCGGCGATAAAAGCCTCTGACAAAGGCCGCACCTGGAGGCTGGCGGTTTCGACGTGGCGCCAGTCGACCACACCGCCGCGGGCCAGTGCCGCTGCGCTGGTCAGCTTCATCTCCTTGCCCGAGAAGACGCGCAGGTGGTCGGCCGCGTCCTCGCGGTGCGCCGGCTTGCTGAAGATCCGGCCGTCGACGGCGACGACGCTGTCGCTGCCGATCACCCAATCGTCCGGCTGGTGGGCGCTGACGCTCAGCGCCTTCGCCTGGGCCAGCTCGCCCGCGATGTCCGGTGCCCGATCGAACCGCGCCTTCAGCGTCTCCTCGTCGACACTCGGACCGGCGACGTCATGGGGAATGCCCGCTGCGTCAAGCAACTGCCGCCGGATCGGACTGGACGAGGCGAGAATCAGGGACACGGCAAACCTTGTGGAAAAAGCTGTGCCACGACCTAGCGCGACCATGGGGGCAGGCTCAATCGGCGATCGGTGCCCATCCGCTTTGTGCTTGTCCGATGATTCATCCCCGGGGATGAATTCCATCCCCAGCCTGTGAATCCCGGGTGGGAATCGAGTCGACTCGCGGATTCCAAGAAGGTGCGCCAAAGGCCGCTTTGTTGGCAAAACCGGGACGCGCGCCTAAGCCCCGCTCTCCCGTCGCCAATTACATCATCAATCTTCTTCTAGAATCTAATATTAAGGGAGAGAATAGGGGTGGGCGCCAAACCTGTCGGCCAGGCGGACAAGCCCTTGCTCGCGGTTTTGAGAGGCGAGCGTCGCGACCCTCCGCCGCTATGGGTGATGCGCCAGGCGGGTCGCTACCTGCCGGAATATCGCCAGCTGCGTGAAGACAAGGGCAGCTTCCTCGAACTGGTCTACGACAGCGACGCCGCGGCGGAGGTGACGCTCCAGCCGCTGCAGCGCTTTCCCAGGCTCGATGCCGCGATCCTTTTTTCCGACATCCTGATCGTGCCGTTCGCGATCGGCCAGAATCTGAGCTTCGTCGCCGGCGAAGGCCCGCGGCTGACGCCGCCACTGGCGAACGCAAGCCTGGATGAGATCACGGCCTACCCGGCACGGCTCGAGCCGATCTACGAGACGGTGCGCAAGGTGCGGAAGCGGCTTGGGCCGAAGACGGCGCTGATTGGATTTGCCGGCAGCCCGTGGACTGTCGCCACCTACATGGTCGCGGGCCACGGCAGCCGCGAACAGGCCGAGGCGCGACGGCTGGCCTATTCCGACGGGGACGCCTTTGCGGGACTGATCGAACGGATCGAGGAGGTCACTCTCGCCTACCTCTCGGGCCAGATCGAAGCGGGCGCCGAAGTCATCCAGCTGTTCGACAGCTGGTCTGGAAGCCTGGCGCCGGCCGAATTCGAGCGTTGGGTGATCGCGCCGACCGCGCGGCTGGTCGGCAGGCTTAGGTCAACCCACCCGGCAGTGCCGGTGATCGGCTTTCCAAAGGGCGCGGGCGGCAAGCTCGGGGCTTATGCCCGCGAGACCGGGGTTGATGCGATCGGACTCGACGAGACGGTCGATCCGGTCTGGGCGCACAAGGAGCTGCCCCGGCGGCTCCCCGTCCAGGGCAATGTCGATCCGCTGGCGCTCCTCGCCGGCGGGGACGCGCTGAAGAGCGCGGTCCGGCGAACCCTTGACGCATTCGCTGAGCGTCCACACATCTTCAACCTGGGGCACGGAATCCTGCAGGACACGCCGGTCGCTCATGTCGAAGAGCTGATCGCTCTGGTGAAAGGGCAGTGATGACCGACCTGACCGGTTTCCTGGGCGTCGCATACCCCTGGGTCAAAGCAGCGCACGTCACGTTCGCGATTTTCTGGCTGGCGGGTCTGTTCCTGCTGCCGCGGCTATACGTCTATCACCACGAGACGACCGTCGGATCGCCCGAGGACCGGGCATGGATCGAACGCGAGGCGCGCGTCCGCTCGATCATCCTGACGCCGGCGATCGGACTGGTGTGGATCCTCGGGCTGATGCTGGCCTTCGATATCGACGCCTGGCATCAAGGCTGGTTCATGGCCAAGTTTGCGCTGGTCATCGGCCTCAGCGCCTACCAAGGCTGGCTTGGCGCTTACGGCAAGAAATTGGCGAACGGTGAGCGGCCGCTGTCCAATCGCGCGCTCCGGCTGATCAACGAAATCCCCGGCATAGCAGCGGCGCTGATCGTCGTGCTGGTGATCGTCCGTCCCTTCTAGGATGGACCAGTGCAAAAGCTCCCGCCCGTTCTGAACCGTTCGCCGCTTCGGGCTGCGCCGACTGATTGACACTGGCTCCGGCCAGACATACCTGAAAATCGCGACGGCTGTTCGGCCTGTTCCCACATCCGCCGGCCATCGCTCTCCATCCAGGCGGCGTCCTGCCGCCCTCCGGCTTTAATCGACCAGATCAAAGAAGCTCGAGCGCAACTCCCCAAGAAAAGACCATATTATGCATTTGAAAGATTTGAAGAAAAACACCCCTGCCGAGCTCGTCGCGACGGCCGAAGAGATGGGTGTCGAGGGCGCATCGACGATGCGCAAGCAAGACCTCATGTTCTCGATCCTCAAGATCCAGGCCGAAAACGGCGTTGAGATCATGGGTTCGGGCACGATCGAGGTGCTGAACGACGGCTTCGGTTTCCTCCGCTCGCCCGAGGCCAATTATCTCGCTGGCCCGGACGACATCTACGTCGCGCCATCGATCGTCCGCCGATTCGGGCTGAGGACCGGCGACACGCTCGAGGGCGAGATTCGCGGGCCCAAGGAAGGCGAGCGCTATTTCGCCCTGACCCGGGTCAGCCAGATCAATTTCGACGATCCGGAGGCGGTCCGCCACCGCGTCAATTTCGACAATCTGACGCCGCTTTATCCGGACGAGAAACTGACGCTCGACAGCGCCGACCCGACGATCAAGGACAAGTCGGCTCGCGTGATCGACATCGTCGCTCCGCAAGGCAAGGGCCAGCGCGCGCTGATCGTGTCGCCGCCGCGCGTCGGCAAGACCGTGCTGCTGCAGAACATCGCCCGCGCGATCACCGACAATCACCCCGAGGTGTTCCTGCTGGTGCTGCTGGTCGATGAACGGCCGGAGGAAGTCACCGACATGCAGCGCTCGGTGAAGGGCGAGGTCATTTCCTCGACCTTCGATGAACCCGCTTCGCGCCACGTCCAGGTCGCCGAAATGGTGATCGAGAAGGCCAAGCGCCTGGTCGAGCACAAGAAGGATGTCGTGATCCTGCTCGATTCGATCACCCGCCTCGGCCGCGCCTACAACACGGTCGTGCCGAGCTCGGGCAAGGTGCTGACCGGTGGCGTCGACGCCAACGCGCTGCAGCGGCCGAAGCGTTTCTTCGGCGCCGCGCGCAACATCGAGGAGGGCGGTTCGCTGTCGATCATCGCGACTGCGCTGATCGACACCGGATCGAAGATGGACGAGGTCATCTTCGAGGAGTTCAAGGGCACCGGCAATTCCGAAATCGTGCTCGACCGCAAGGTTGCCGACAAGCGCATCTTCCCGGCGCTCGACGTCGGCAAGTCGGGCACTCGCAAGGAAGAACTGCTGGTTGACCAGGGCACGCTCACCAAGATGTGGGTGCTGCGCCGGATCCTGATGCAGATGGGCACGGTCGACGCGATGCAGTTCCTGCTCGACAAGATGAAGGACGCCAAGTCCAACGAGGACTTCTTCGCTTCAATGAACCAGTAAGAGACGCGGCGCGTGACGGAGGTGCTCCACAGCCTGAACTTCGGGGCTATCTTCACCGCCGCCGGACTCGCCAAGCTGTTCCAGGTGATCGTCGGCGACCTCACCATGGCCGGCGACAATGTCGTCATCATGGCTTCGCTCGCCGCGGGCCTGCCCGCGCGCGAGCGGAAGAAGGCCTTGCTGTTCGGCGTCAGCATGGCGCTGGTGTTTCTGATCACCTTCGCGGTGATCGCGACCCAGCTCCTAAGGGTCACCGGCCTGGTCTTCGCCGGCGGACTGTTGCTCCTGTGGGTCGCCTACAATCTGTTCAAGGAGCTGCGCCCATCGAAGGTGTACGACGACCCCGACACGCCGGAGATCGAAGGTCCGCGGCGGACCAAGACCTTCCTGCAGGCCGCGATCCAGATCACCATCGCCGATCTCAGCATGAGCCTCGACAATGTCCTGCTGGTCGCGTCGATCGCGCGCGACAATCCGGCGCTGCTGGTCGTGGGCCTGAGCTTCTCGGTGCTGTTCATGGGCTTTACCGCGAACTACGTCGCGCGGCTGATGCAGCGCTATCACTGGATCAACTACATCGGCCTGGCGGTGATCCTGTGGGTCGCCGGCAATATGATCGTCGAAGGCTGGCTGGATAACGAACATGGCTTGAGGCACGCCCTCGGCCTCGGATAGGGCGGACGATAAATGGACTTCGCCAGCCTGCTCACCCCCGAGGCGCTCACCGCCTTCGTCGAGATCATCCTGATCGACCTCGTGCTTGCCGGGGACAATGCAATCGTCGTCGGCGCACTCGCCGCCGGGCTGCCGCCCGAGCAGCGCAAGCGCGTGATCATGATCGGCGTGCTCGCGGCGCTGGTGTTGCGGATCGGTTTCGCGCTGATCGTCACCCAATTGCTGCAGGTGGTCGGGCTGGTGCTGGCCGGAGGCCTGCTGCTGTTGTGGGTCGCGTGGCGAATGTGGCGCGAGATTCGGGAAGGCCCGCAGAGTCCCGGCTCGGAAGAGATAGTCGGCGACGAGCATTCGGGGCTGCCACCGAGCCGCAGCTTCGCCAGCGCCGCCTGGGGTGTCGCGGTCGCCGACGTTTCGATGAGCCTCGACAATGTGCTCGCGGTCGCCGGGGCCGCGCGCGAGCATCCGTGGGTGCTGGTGTTCGGCCTGGTCCTGTCGGTGGTGATGATGGGCGTCGCCGCGAACGTCATCGCCCGCTACATCGAGCGCTATCGCTGGATCGCCTGGGTCGGCCTGCTCGTGATCCTGTGGGTGGCGCTGAAGATGATCTGGGAAGGTGCGCATCACGTTGCGCCGGTGATCGCCCCGATTTTCGGCTGACGTGGCCAGCGACACGATTTTCGCGCTGTCGAGCGGGCGCCCGCCGGCGGCGATCTCGGTGATCCGGATCAGCGGCCCGGACGCGATCGCGGCGGGCGAGCGGATTGCCGGGCCGCTGCCCGAGGCGCGCCGTGCCGCTGTGCGCGAGCTGCGGGATCCCGCTTCCGGCGACCTGCTCGATGAGGCGCTGGTGCTCCGATTTGATGCTCCGGGGAGCTCAACCGGCGAAGATGTCATTGAATTTCAATGTCATGGCGGACGCGCCGTGGTGGATGCCGTACTGTCGGCTCTCGCGTCTGTCGAGGGCCTGAGGGAAGCGCGGCCGGGCGAGTTCACCCGCCGCGCATTCGAGCATGGCCGCATCGACGTGACCGAAGCCGAGGGGCTGGCCGACCTGATCGAGGCCGAGACCGAGAGCCAGCGGAAGGCGGCGCTGCTGCTGGCTGAGGGCGGCTTGCGGAAGCAGATTGCGGGCTGGCAGGCGAGCCTGCTCGCGCTGTCAGCGCGGGCCGAGCGTGCCATCGATTACGATGACGAGGACGAGTCAGTCGATCCGGCCCTCCTCCGCGATTGCGGCGCGCTCGAGCGCGAGCTGCGCGACTGGCTGGCGCAGCCGCGCGCCGAGCGGCTGAAGGACGGCGTGCGGATCGTGGTCGCCGGCCCGCCGAACGCCGGAAAGTCGAGCCTGCTCAATGCGATAGCTGGTGATGAGCGGGCGATTGTTACCGATATTCCGGGCACGACGCGCGATCATATCGAGGTCCCGCTGGCGCTCGGTGGCGTACCGCTGCTCCTGACCGACACGGCCGGGCTCCGTTCTGCGGAGGACGAGGTCGAGGCCATGGGTGTTGCCCGCGCCC
>OEKC01000009.1_pt1 | contig 13806 bp, 10 predicted proteins | sample 1487481 | NCBI WGS metagenome assembly OEKC01 (sample SAMEA104379570, study PRJEB20068) | metagenome | biome: 1000743; feature: 77; material: 1998 | place: USA | collected 2012 | depth 25 m
GCGGTGGACCCGCCGCGGTACGTCGAGCAGGATTCCCGCGCCCTTCTGGGTTGCGTCGAGATAGGCCAGCAGGCCGCCCGCGGCGGCGAGCTCGGCCCACGAGGGTGCCCCAAGCCCGTCGAGCGTTGCGAGGCCAAAGCGCGACTTGAGCGCCCGCTCTCCGGTGAGGCTGTCGAACCCGCCCTTGCCCGCCGACGTGCGTAAACCCGGCACGGGCGCATCGGCGATCGTCTCCGCCGGCGCAAAGCGCGCGAGCTCGGCCGCGAGTTCGCCCGGCCCGCAGCTCACGAGCTCGAACCGGCCGGTTGAGATGTCGGCCGCGGCAACCGCCCATTCCTCGCCCGCCCGCCCGACAGCCGCCAGCCAATTGGCCGACGCTGACTCGAGCAACGTTTCTTCGGTCAGCGTGCCGGGCGTGACGAGGCGGACGATCGCCCGCTCGACCAAGGCCTTGGACCCGCGCGCCTTGCGCGCCTCGGCCGGGCTTTCGGTCTGCTCGGCGATTGCGACTCGGTGGCCTCCGCGGATCAGCCGCGCGAGATAGGCTTCGGCGGCGTGGACCGGGACCCCGCACATAGGGATCGGCTCGCCCGCGTCGGTGCCGCGCTTGGTGAGCGCGATATCAAGGCAGGCCGCGGCGACCTTGGCGTCGTCGAAGAAGAGTTCGAAGAAGTCGCCCATGCGGTAAAACAACAGGGCGTCGGCGGCCTCGTCCTTGAGGCGTCGGTATTGCGCCATCATCGGGGTCGGTTCGTCGGCGCGGGCCACGCGCCATTGTTAGTGGCTTCTCGCGAGATTCGGAACCGCGGATGCCCCCGAACTTGCGACTGTCACGAACCGCGGCCTAAAGGTTTCGCCAAGGAGCGGGGATGTCGGAAAGCAACGTCAAATATACCAAGGCCGAGGCGCTCGAGTTTCACTCGAAGGGGCGTCCGGGCAAGATCGAGATCATCGCCACCAAGCCGATGGCGACCCAGCGCGACCTGGCGCTCGCTTATTCGCCGGGCGTCGCGGTGCCGGTCCGCGCGATCGCCGAGGATCCCGGCAGTGCCTACGATTATACGGCCAAGGGCAATCTCGTCGCGGTGATCTCCAACGGCACCGCGATCCTCGGGCTCGGCAATCTCGGGGCGCTCGCGTCCAAGCCGGTGATGGAAGGCAAGGCGGTGCTGTTCAAGCGCTTCGCCGACGTCGACGCGATCGACATCGAGGTGAAGACCGACGACGCTCAGCGCTTCATCGAATGCGTCGAACTGCTCGAGCCGACGTTCGGTGGCATCAACCTCGAGGACATCGCCGCGCCCGACTGCTTCGTGATCGAGCATACGCTGAAGGAGCGGATGAACATTCCGGTCTTTCACGACGACCAGCACGGGACCGCGATCATCACGGCCGCCGGCCTGATCAACGCCTGCTATCTGACCGGCCGCAAGCTCTCCAGCGTCAAGGTGGTGGTCAATGGCGCGGGTGCGGCGGCGATCGCGTGCACCGAGCTGATCAAGGCGATGGGCGTGCGCGGCGACCGGGTCATCATGTGCGACCGCAAGGGCGTGATCTATCAGGGCCGTACCGACATCGACCAATGGAAGTCGGCGCATGCGGTCGAAACCAAGGCGCGGACGCTGGACGAGGCGCTGGTCGGCGCCGACGTGTTCCTCGGCCTCTCGGCCGCCGGAGCACTTGGTCCGGAGATGATCGCGAAAATGGCCAAGGCGCCGATCATTTTCGCCATGGCCAATCCCGATCCGGAGATCTGGCCGCCCGACGCGATCAAGGCGCGGCCCGACGCGATCATCGCCACCGGCCGGTCGGACTTCCCCAACCAGGTCAACAACGTGCTCGGCTTCCCGTTCATCTTCCGCGGCGCGCTCGACGTGCGGGCGACCGCGATCAACGACGAGATGAAGATCGCCGCGGCCGAGGCGCTGGCGGCGCTGGCGCGCGAGCCCGTGCCGGAGGAAGTGGCGGCGGCCTATGGCGGGCGCAGCCACACTTTCGGGCCCGACTATATCATCCCCGCGCCGTTCGACCCGCGGCTGATGGAAAAGGTCGCCTCGGCCGTGGCCGAAGCGGCGGGGCGCACTGGTGTCGCGCGAAAGCCGATCGCCGATATGGCCGCCTACCGCCAGGGGCTGCGCGCGCGGCTGAACCCGACCGTGGGGGTGATGAGCCTCGCCTACGAAGCGGCGCGGGCCAAGCCGAAGCGCGTCCTGTTCGCCGAGGGCGAGGAGCCCAACGTGCTGCGCGCGGCAATCGCCTTCAAGGATGGCGGCTACGGCACGCCGGTGCTGGTCGGGCGCGAAGACGTGTTCGACCTGCTGAAGGAGCTGGGGGTGGAGAACCCCCGGGATTACGAGGTCCTCAATAGCCGCAACTCGCCACTGGTCGGCCGCGCGGTCGAATATATCTATCAGAAGCACCAGCGGCACGGGCTGCTCCGCCGCGAGATCGAGCGGATGGTCAACCAGGACCGCAATTACTTCACCGCGGCGATGCTGGCGCTGGGCGAAGCCGACGCGATGATCACCGGGACCACGCGGCCGTTCAGCCAGTCGCTGCGCCAGGTGCGCACCGTGATCGACGACGAGGAAGGTGCGACGCCGTTCGGGATCAACGTCATTGTCGGGCGCCACCACACCGTGCTGATCGCCGACACCGCGGTCACCGAGCGGCCCGACGCCGAGCAATATGCGGCGATCGCGCTGCGCTCCTCCGCGTTCGCGCGGCGGATGGGGATCGAGCCGCGGGTTGCGTTCATCAGCTACACCACTTTCGGCAACCCGCCCGGAATGCACATCGAGGAGTTGCGCGGCGCGGTGAAAATCCTCGACGGCTTTACGTGCGACTTCGAATATGAAGGCGAAATGGCGCCCGACGTCGCGCTCAACTACGACGTGCAGCGCCGCTTCTACCCGTTCAGCCGGCTCTCGGGACCGGCCAACATCCTCGTCATGCCGGGCCTCCAGTCGGCGAACCTATCGGCCAAGCTGCTGCGCGAGCTCGGCGGCGAAAGCGTGCTCGGGCCCTATATCCTTGGCCTTGCCCAGCCGGTGCAGATCGCGCCGATGACGGCGAGCGCGTCGGACCTGGTGATGCTGGCGGTGCTCGCCGCCGGCGACGCCGAAGCCCGGCGACTGCGCGAAAAGGCTAAATCCGCTCCACCGAGCTCACGGGGTCGGCTTCGCGCAAGGCGGCAATGATCGAGTGGAGGTGCGCCAAATCGTGCACCTCGACGTCCAGGTGGAAGGTGTGGAAGTTGCCGTCGCGGTGGACGAGCTGAAGGTTGATGATGTTGGCGTGCTTTGAACCGAGAATGCCGGACATTGTCCCAAGCGCGCCGGGAATGTCGCGCAGGATCACGCACAGCCGCGCCGCGCCGCCGTCCGAGCCCTCGCCCCAGGCGAGGTCGAGCCAGTCGGCGTCGATCCCGCTGGCGAGCGTATCGCAGCCGATTACATGGACTTCGATCTCCTCGTCCTCGCGGCGCAGCCCGACGATGCGGTCGCCGGGGATCGGGTGGCAGCAGCTCGCGAGATGATAAGCGACGCCTGGCGTCAGGCCCTTGATCGAGATCGCCTTGCGCTGGCCGAGGGGACGCGGGCTGACGTCGGCCCCGGCTGAGCCGGGCATCAGCGCTTCCATCAGCGCCTCGTCGCTGACCCGCTTGCGCGCGATCGCGATCATCAGCGCGTCCTCGTCCTCCATCTTGAGCTTCTTGAGCGCGCGTTTGCCCGCGTCCTTGTCGAGCTCGGCAGGGAGCCGGGCGACGATTTCGTCGTAGATCTTGCGGCCAAGCTCGACCGTCTCCTCGCGCTCCTTGTGGCGGACGAAGCGGCGGACTCCGGCGCGCGCCTTGCCGGTGGCGACGAAGCGCAGCCACGACGGCTGCGGGTGCTGAGCCTCCGAAGTCAGGATTTCGACCTGGTCGCCGTTCTCGAGCATGGTCCGGAGCGGCACGACGCGGCCGTTGACCTTGGCGCCGACGGTGCGGTCGCCCAGGCCGGTGTGGACAGCATAAGCGAAGTCCACCGGGGTCGCGCCCTTGGGCAGCTGGATCAATTCACCCTTCGGGGTGAAGGCGAAGATCCGGTCCTGGTACATCGCCATCCGCGTGTGCTCGAGCAGCTCTTCGGCGCTCTCGGCATGGTTCAGAATCTCGACCAAGTCGTCGATCCAGGGGACATGGATGTCCGCACTGGGCTTGCCTTCCTTGTAGGCCCAGTGGGCGGCGAGGCCGCGCTCGGCCTGCTCGTGCATGTCCTTGTCGCGGATCTGGATTTCGATCCGCATCTTGGAATCGTGGATCACCGAGGTGTGCAGCGAGCGATAGCCGTTGCGCTTCGGCGTTGAGACGAAATCCCTGAATCGTCCCGGAACCATCGGCCAGCGCCGATGGATCAGGCCCAACGCGCGGTAGCACTCGCCGACGTCCTTCACGATCACCCGGAACGCCATGACATCCGACAATTGCTCGAAGCTGATGTGCCGCTCGGCCATCTTCTTCCAGATCGAATAGGGATGTTTCTGGCGCCCGGTGACCTCGGCTTCGAGGCCGTTGTCGGCGAGGTACAGCTGGAGCCCCAGGCCGATGCGGTTGACGAGGTCGCCGCCCTGGTCGGTCAGCTGCTGCAGGCGCCGGGTGATCGAGGCATAGGCATCCGGCTCGAGTTCCTTGAAGGCGAGCGTCTGCATCTCGTTCATCATTTCGTACATGCCGATCCGCTCGGCGAGCGGGGCGTAGATGTCCATCGTCTCGCGCGCGATCCGGCGGCGCTTCTCCTCGTCGGGGATGTGATGGAGCGTGCGCATGTTGTGCAGGCGATCGGCGAGCTTGACCAGCAGGACGCGGATGTCGTCGGACAGCGCGAGCAGGAACTTGCGGAGGTTCTCGGCGGCGCGCTCATTCTCCGACTGGGCTTCGATCTTGCTGAGCTTGGTCACGCCGTCGACCAGTCGCGCGACGTTCGGACCGAACAGCTTCTCGATCTCTTGCGGCGTCGCCAGCGTGTCTTCGATCGTGTCGTGGAGGATCGCAGTGACGATCGTCTGGTCGTCGAGCTTCAGGTCGGTGAGGATGCCGGCGACCTCGATCGGATGGCTGAAATAGGGATCGCCGGAGGCGCGTTTTTGGGCCCCGTGCGCCTTCATCGAGAAGACGTAGGCGCGGTTGATCAGGCCCTCGTCCGCGTCGGGATCATAGGACCTGACCTTCTCGACCAGCTCATACTGTCTAAGCACCACCCGCTTAGATGGGGGGAGCGGGCGCTTTTGTGCAAGCGCGAAAGAAGGATGGGGCCGCGCGAGGGAGTAGGGGCGGCGCGGCCCCGGGGGACTTATTGCGCGTTGGCGACCGCCTGAGTTGGCTGTGCCTTGGCCGAGGCATTGCACCGCTCGAGCGCGGCGGCATCGAACGGTCGGCCGTCGACAGCGAAGCTCTCGATGCGGCCGGCGCGCTTGGCCAGCGCCTGGCACAGCACCGCAGGGCGGCTCTCGTCGCTGCGGCCCTGGCATGCACCGGAGGAGCAGGCCCACACGATGTCGCGCGTGACCAGTCGCTCGGCGGTCGGCGCCGCTGGCTTGGCGGAATAGGTCGCCGCAGCGGCCGGGCCGGCGACCAGCGCGGAAAGCAGGACCAAGGAGCGCAGCATCTCATATCCCCTATTATGGTTGCATTTTGAAACTGACTAAAATATCACGTTTCACTTTGCAACTGTTTTTTTGAGCCCGCTTGTGCTTTCATTCGAGTCGAGACGGAGAGGGGCCGAATTGCCGGCAGATCGAGTCACGTCCGGGATCGACGCCTTCAAGGAGGCAGCGCTGCATTGCCCGATCCCGCCCGCGGTCGAGCTGATCGGCGAAAAATGGGCCTTCCTAATCCTGCGGGGCGCGCTGAACGGCCTCCAGCATTTCGAGGAATTCCAGGCCGGGCTGGATATTGCCCGCAACATTCTTTCGGACCGGCTGGCGAAGATGGTTGCCGGCGGGATCCTGCAGCGCGAGCTCGACCCGTCCGACAAGCGCAAGGTGATCTATTCGCTGACCGCCAAGGGCGAAGGCCTGCTGCCGGTCGTCCTGGCGCTGCGCCAATGGGGCGAGGAGTGGGGCCACGGCGAGCAGCAGGCGGTGCTCGTCGACCGCCGGGACAAAAAGCCGGTGCGCAGGATTGGCGTCCTCGCGCACGACGGGCGCGAGCTGACGTTACCCGATCTCATGTGGCAGAAGGCCGAAGGCGAGGAAGTCCCGCTCATTCAGGCGGCCGAGTAAGCCTTACTCGTAGTCTCCGCCCGACGGGGTCGGCCGCGGCGGGGCGGCGGCGGTGAGCCGCAGCGCCTCGGCCGCGTCGCTCAGCGACGCCAGCTCCTCGGTCTCGTCCTCTTCGTCGACCCGGACCTTCTGCAGGTTGGTGACGATCGATTCCTCGAGGTCCTTGGGCTTGACGGTCACTTCGGCGATTTCGCGCAAGGCGACCACGGGATTCTTGTCGCGGTCGCGGTCGATTGTGAGGTCGGCGCCGCCCGAAATCTGGCGGGCGCGCTGGGCCGCGAACAGCACCAGGTCGAACCGGTTCGAAACCTTGTCGACACAATCTTCAACGGTCACGCGCGCCATTCGTCGCCTCTAAGCTAAGCATTTGGGAAAACGGGAGGACGGCGACTTAGGGAGCGGCGCCCGGAATGTCAACGAAACGGGCGTCTCAAGCGCCCTTGCCACGCACCGCATCGACGGCCAGACGAGGGCATGGCCGATGCTCGGGACCATCATCGTACGCATGTGATCGACGGCGCCCGCTTGACGCTGCTGACGGAGGGGCCCGAGCGGTTGGACGCCCTCATCGGGCTGATCGACGGCGCGCAATGCTCGGTCCGCCTGCTCTATTACATCTATACCGACGACCGCACCGGAGCGCTGGTGCGCGATGCGCTGCTCCGCGCGGTCGACCGCGGGATCAAGGTGTCGCTGTTGATCGACGGCTTCGGCAGCAGCCGCACGCATGAAAGCTACTTTCGCGAGCTGCACGAACGCGGCGCGCGCTTTTGCCGTTTCAACCCGGCCTGGGGCCGGCGCTATTTGCTGAGGAATCACCAGAAGCTCGCGCTCGCCGACGGCGAGACCGATGCCGCGCGGGTGTTGATCGGCGGCTTCAACATCGAGAATGGCTATTTCGCGAAGATCGACGAGGTCGGTTGGCGCGACCTCGGCCTGATGGTCGAAGGGCCGGCAGCGGCGCGCGTGGCCCCTTATTATGACGCGCTGATGGGCTGGGCGTTGAACCCGCGTTCGCGGCTCAAGGCGTTGCGTGAGGTTGTCCGCCGCTACAGCGAGGCCGAGGGACCGTTGCAATGGCTCTACGGCGGGCCGATGCAGCTCAAGTCGCCGTGGGGACTGGCGACGCTGCGCGATATTTCCGCCGCGCACGACCTCGCGATGCTCGTCGCTTACTTCGCGCCGATGGCCGGAATCCTCGACCGGATCGGGGCGGTCGCGGCGCGTGGCCGGGCGCGGCTGGTCATTCCTGCCAAGTCCGACAACCCGCCGACGATCGACGCGGCCCGCAGCACCTACGCACGGCTGCTTCGCAGCCGGGTCCGCATCTTCGAATATGAAGCGACCAAGCTGCATTCGAAGCTGCTGGTGATGGACGATGTCGTCCACATCGGCTCCTCCAATTTCGACTTGCGCAGCCTCTACCTCAACATGGAGATGATGCTCCGCGTCGACGATCCCGAGTTCGCGCAGATGATGCGGAATTTCTTCGAGCACGAGCTTGGCGACAGCATCGAAATCACGCCGGCGCTGCACAAGCAGCGGGCGACCTGGATCCAGCGCCTGAAGTGGCGGTTCGCCTGGTTCCTGGTCACGTCGATTGACTATACCGTGACCCGGCGGCTCGCGATGCGCGTGCCCTAGCGGGCGTTATTCCCCGTCGCGCCAGGCCCAAAACAGCGTCGCGGGCGGGACGTTGATCCACTCGAACCCACGCTCGAGTCGCTCGAAATGCGGCGCGATGAAGTCCTTCACCTTCGGACTGAACTGATAGACCAGGAAGGCGCCGCCCAGACGGATCACCTTGGCCGTCGCCTCGGCGATCGCGTCGCCCACGCCCGGGGGGAGGGTCGAGAAGGGCAGCCCCGACAATACGTAGTCGGCCTGGCCGAGCCCACGTTCGGCGAGGATATGCTCGACGTCCGCCGCCGACCCCGTGACGGGCACCAGCCGCGGGTCGTCGATCGACTCCCTCAGGTATTTGGTAAACTCGGGGTTGGTGTCGATCGTGACCAGCGTGGCGTCGGGTCCAAGCAGGTCGAGGATCGGGCGGGTGAAGGTGCCGACGCCCGGACCATATTCGACGAACAGCCGCGTATTCTCCCAGTCGACGGGCCGCAGCATCTTCTCGATCAGCACTTTGCTCGATGGGATGATCGAGCCGACCATCACCGGGTGTTTGAGGAAGCCGCGAAGGAATTGCCATTGCTGGCTCCGGGCACGCCGGTCATGGCGCCGGGCAAGGCGGCGCGGACCCTTCATCGTTCGGGCGGACGAAATCGGCATGCAAGCTCCGTGGGGGTCAGAGAGGGCGCGAGAGTTGGCAAATGCGTCGCCGCTTGGCAAGTTTCGGCGAGACGAACCGAACGATAAACAGCCGGAAAAGTCCGACGGCACGTGGCGATCAGCTCTCCGGCTTGCCGCCAGGCCGCGGTCGGAGCATCCCCGGCAGAACGAAGCCGATCCCGCCCAATGGCCGCACGGCGTCGCTCTTCAGCGTCTCCTGGATGCGGTCATATTCCTCGAGCATGGCCGGCGTGACCGACGCGCGAGTGTCGGCCAGCGCGGACTCGAAGTCGGCCATGGTGACCTTGGCCGAATCCAGCCCGCGACGCAGCGCGGTGAGGCCGGCGCGGCGGACCAGGTCCTCGAGGTCGGCGCCCGTGAAGCGTTCGGAACGCTTGGCCAGCGATTCGAGGTCGACGTCGTCGGCCAGCGGCATGCCCTTGGTGTGGATGGCGAGGATTCGGCGTCGTCCGGCGGTATCCGGCGTGCCAACATAGATCAGCTCGTCGAAGCGGCCGGGCCGAAGCAATGCCGGGTCAACCAGGGTCGGCCGATTGGTAGCGCCGATGACGACCACGTTCTGCAGCTCTTCGAGCCCGTCCATCTCGGACAGGATGGTGTTGACCACCCGTTCGGTGACCTGGGGCTCGCCCAGACCCCCGCCGCGTGCCGGAACGAGGCTGTCGATTTCATCGATGAACACGATCGTCGGCGCGACCTGGCGCGCGCGGGCGAACAGACGCGCGATCTGCTGCTCGCTCTCGCCATACCATTTGGACAGCAGGTCGGATGATTTGGTAGCGATGAAATTGGCCTGGCTCTCGCGGGCGGCGGCCTTGGCCAGCAGAGTCTTGCCGGTGCCGGGGGGGCCGTAGAGCAGGAAGCCCTTGGCCGGGCGGATGCCGAGCCGGCGGAAGGCCTCGGGGTGCTTCAGCGGGAGTTCGACGCCCTCGCGCAGCCGATCGCGCGGGGCGTCCAGGCCGCCGATGTCGTCCCAGCCGATGGTCGGTGCTTCGACCATCACTTCGCGCATCGCCGAAGGCTGCACGCGCTTCAGCGCATTGTTGAAGTCGCTGAGCTCGACCGACAAGGCATCGAGCACCTCGTTGGGGATGGTTTCCTCGGCGAGGTTGATCTTCGGCATGATCCGCCGGACCGCCTCGAGCGCGGCCTCGCGGGCCAGGGCGGCGATGTCGGCGCCGACGAAGCCGTAGGTGCGCCGGGCGAGGTCATCCAGGTCGACGTCGGGCGCCAACGGCATGCCGCGGGTGTGGATGCCGAGGATCTCGCGGCGGCCCGGCTCGTCGGGCACGCCGACGACGATCTCGCGATCGAATCGGCCGGGGCGGCGCAGCGCCTCGTCGAGTGCCTCGGGGCGGTTGGTCGCGGCGATCACCACCAGGTTCTGGCGTGGCTCGATCCCGTCGAGCAGCGTCAGCAATTGCGCGACCAGCCGCTTTTCGGCCTCGCCCGAGACCTGCTGGCGCTTGGGCGCGATCGAGTCGATCTCGTCGATGAAGATAATGGAGGGGGCCGACTGCGCGGCCTGCTCGAACAGCTCGCGCAGGCGCCGCTCGCTTTCGCCATAGGCCGAGCCCATGATTTCGGGCCCATTGATGCCGAAGAAACGCGCCGCGCTTTCGTTCGCTACCGCGCGCGCGAGCATCGTCTTGCCGGTGCCGGGCGGACCGTGGAGCAGCACGCCCTTGGGCGGATCGACGCCAAGGCGCTGGAACAGCTCGGGGTGCCGAAGCGGCAGTTCGACCATCTCGCGCAGCGCGTCGATCGTGTCGCGCATACCACCAAGATCGTCGTAGGTAACGTCGGCTCGGCGGGCGCCGTCGCCCTCGTGATATTCGGGCAGCAGCTCGACATTGGTCTTGGCATCGATGTGGACGATGCCCTTGGGCGTGGTCGACATGACCACCAGCCGCAGCTCCTGCAGCGCGAAAGCCGGCGCATTCAGCAACTGCCGGATGTTTTCGGGCATGTCGGCATTGACCCGCTGGTGCCCGGTGGTGGCGATGGTGTCGCCCTCGGTGAGCGGCCGCCCGGCGAAGCTGCGCTTCAACGCTTCGGCTGACCCCTGCAGCCGGATATTGGGCTGGGCAGGCGCGAATGTGACCCGTGTCGCGGGCTTCGACTGCGCCTTTCGGACCTCGACGAAATCGCCCGAGCCGATCCCGGCATTGGCGCGTTGGAGGCCGTCGAGGCGAATGACGTCAATGCCCTCGTCTTCGTCATAGGGCCGCACCGCAACCGCTGCGGTCGAGCGCTTGCCGGCGATCTCGATCACATCGCCTTCCTTGATCCCCAGCGCCTCCATCAAGGTCGGCGACATGCGGGCGAGGCCGCGGCCGGTGTCGCTCTTCGACAGGCTGGCGACCTGGACCTTGCGCGATTTGGGGCGGTCTAAAGTGTCGGTCTCGGCCATTGCTGCTCCTGCATCCCGCTGCTCGTGCCGCGTTCGTAACGGGTACGAGCCGAAGTGGGTTCAATCGTCCGCGTCAATATTTGATCGACCCCGCGATCTTGCGGACGATCGGCCGCGGGGCAAACCGCGTGCTTGCCGCAACGATCTTGTTGACGATTCCTGGCACCACCACTGCATGATTCTTCTCGAGTCCCTGCAAGCCGGCCGCAACCACCTCGGGCGCCTCCATCGCGACCCGATCGAAGGCGGCGTTGCCGCCGAAGCCCGCGACCTTGCCAAACTCGGTCCGAGTCGGTCCGGGGCAGAGGCAGCTGACGTTTATGCCGTGCGGCTTGAGCTCCTCGTGGACCGCCTCGGTGAATGACAGCACAAAGGCCTTGGTCGCGAAATAGACCGCCATCTTCGGCCCGGGCTGGAAGGCGGCGGTCGAGGCGACGTTGAGGATCGCGCCTTCGCCGCGCAGCCGCATGTCGTTGAGTACGACAAAGGTCAGGTTGGTCAGCGCCCGGATATTGAGGTCGATCATCTCCAGCTGGCGCGCCAGCGACAGGCGCTCGAACTGCCCGATCAGGCCGAAGCCGGCGTTGTTGATCAAGGTCCGAGTCCAGAGGTTGCGTGTGATGACCTCGGCCGCGACCTTGGTGGCCGCCCCGGGCTTACTGAGGTCGGCGACGATGATTTCCGCCCCGCCGATCTCCTCGGCGATTTGTCTCAGCCGGTCCTTGCGGCGCGCGACCAGCACCACGCGGTCGCCGCGGGCCGCGCATTGGCGCGCGAACTCCGCGCCGAGCCCTGACGATGCGCCGGTGATCAGGGTCGCCGGCCGGAACGGCTGATCGGCCATGTCAGGCGACGCTGGCCTTCACGATCTTGCCGGGCTCGCGCGGCGGCTCCCCGACGGGCAGCGCATCGATATGTTCCATGCCGCTCTCGACCTCGCCCCACAATGTGTACTGGCCGTCGAGGAAGGTGGCGTCGTCCGTGCAGATGAAGAACTGGCTGTTGGCCGTGTCGGGCTGCGGCTTGCGCGCCATCGACACCGCGCCGCGCACGTGCGGCGCATCCGAGAATTCGGCCTTGAGATCGGGGAGGTGGGACCCGCTCATCCCGGTCCCGGTCGGATCGCCGCCCTGGGCCATGAAGCCGGGGATCACCCGATGGAACACGACATCGTCATAGAAGCCCGAGTTGGCGAGCTCGGTGATGCGCTGGACATGGTTGGGTGCGAGGTCCGGCCTGAGCTTGATGACGACGTCGCCGCCGGTCGAAAGCGTCAGGGTCAGGCGGTCGGCGTCGGCCATCGGAAGGCTCCGTTCTCAAGGTCACGAAGGCGGCGATTTAGGGATGCGCGGCGGGTTGCGCCAGAGCGGCCCGGTCCATAGGAGAGCGGCACCGGATCGGAGAAGGGGAGCGCAAGTGAGCGAGAGCGAGCATATCGCCGCCGCGCACCCGGAGGATTCGGTCCCCGATTCGGTCGTGGACGAGGAAGATCGGCTGCGGCCGGAATTCGTCGACAAGGTGCTCGACGCGGTCGAGGCCGGCGATGACGAAACCGCGCGCAAGCTGGTCCAGCCGCTTCATCCGGCCGACGTCGCCGACCTGATCGAGCTCGCCGCGCGTGACGAGCGCGAGGGTCTGGTCGCGGCGCTCGCGGACATTGTCGACGCCGACGTCTATGCCGAGCTCAACGATTACGTCCGCGAGACGCTGATCGACGAGATGGCGCCCGAGCAGGTTGCCGACCTCGCCGGTCAGCTCGATACCGACGACGCGGTCGCGATCATCGAGGACCTCGACCGCGACGACCGCCAGGCGGTCCTCGAAAAGATGGAGCCCGACGACCGCGCAGCGGTCGAGGAAGCGCTCACTTACCCGGAGGAGACCGCCGGCCGCTTGATGCAGCGCGATCTGATCGCGGTGCCCGAGCATTGGAAGGTCGGCCAGGTCATCGACTATATGCGTTCGACGGCCGAGCTGCCGACCGACTTCTGGGAAGTGTTCGTCGTCAATCCGGCGCACCACCCGGTCGGCACGTGCAAGCTGTCGATGATCCTCAGAACCCCGCGCAACACGCCTGTCAGCGAGATCATGGCGCGCGAACAGACACTGATCCCGGTCGACATGGACCAGGAGGACGTCGCGCTGCGCTTCCAGAAATATGCGTTGGTGTCCGCCGCTGTCGTCGACGACGAGGGCAGACTGGTTGGGATGATCACGGTCGATGACGTCGTCCACATTATCCAGGAAGAAGCCGGCGAGGACGTGCTGCTGCTGTCCGGCGCGGGCGAGGGCGACATTTACGAACCGGTCCGGCTCACCGTCCGCCGCCGGCTGTTCTGGCTGGTGATCAACCTTGGGACGGCGATGCTTGCCGCCAGCGTCGTCAGCCTGTTCCAGGGCGAGATCGGCAAATTTGCGGTGCTCGCGGTGCTGATGCCGATCGTCGCCGGCATGGGCGGCAACGCAGGCACGCAAACGCTCGCGGTCGCTGTCCGGGCACTCGCCACCAACCAGCTGACGGAATCGAACACGCTGCGCGCGTTCGGCCGCGAACTGACCATCGCGCTCGCCAACGGACTGACGCTCGGCTTGCTGATCGGGACTGGAGTCGCGCTGGTTTTCGGTAATCCGTTGCTCGGCGCGGTGATGGGCGCGGCGATGGTAATCAACAATCTTGCCGCCGGGCTCGGCGGGATTCTCGTCCCCGTGACCCTCGATCGCATGCGGATCGATCCTGCCGTGTCGTCGGCAGTGTTCGTCACTACGATCACCGACGTCACCGGCTTCTTCAGCTTCCTCGGCCTCGCGACGCTGGTCGGGCT
>OEKC01000219.1_pt2 | contig 13696 bp, 15 predicted proteins | sample 1487481 | NCBI WGS metagenome assembly OEKC01 (sample SAMEA104379570, study PRJEB20068) | metagenome | biome: 1000743; feature: 77; material: 1998 | place: USA | collected 2012 | depth 25 m
CCGACGCCGAGCCGGAAGAGGAACAATTGCCAGTATCCCGTGGCCGTCCCGCAAAGCGCAGTGAATCCGCTCCACACGGCCAGTGCGCCCGCGATGACCGAGCTTCGGCTGGTCCGGTCGGCCAGATAGGCCAGCGGCACTCCCAAAAACGAATAGAGCAATGCGAACGCAAGGCCGCCAACCGCTCCGAACTGGGTGTCGGTCAGGTCGAGGTCGGCCTTGATCGGCTCCGCCAGGATCCCGAGTATTTGTCGATCCAGGAAGTTGAAGATGTAGGCGAGCAGCAAGAGCAGCAGGACGCCGGTGCTCCCGGCGTGTCGCTGCTGCTCCGCCCCGCTCAGAAATTGACCCCGAGCGACAACCACACCTGCCGCGGCGCGCCGTAGAAAGCGGTCAGGATGCCCTCGCGGCCGAGCGCCGAGCTGAGCGCCGGCGCTCCGGCGGTGTTGATGAATTCGCCCGTGAACGGGTTCTGCCGAAGGAAGTTATAGCCTGACACGATATAGCGCTTGTCTAGCAGGTTCTTGCCGTGGAGTCCGACTTCGAAGCGGTTGCCTTGTGACCGCCAGATGAGGTTGGCGTCGAGCAACGCGAAGCCTTTCTGGTCGAGCCCGGGGATGCGGAGCTCGAACTGCTGGCTCTTGCTGCGGTAGGACAGGGTCGTGTTCGCATTCAGCCGCCCGTTGAACAAGGGCGTGTCATAGTCGAGCGAGCCGCTCAGCGTCCACTTCGGCGTGTTCTGGACCTTGCGGAAGTCGGCCACGTCCTCTTCGTGGGCCGGAACCGGCAAGCCGGTGACCCGGTCGAAGCCGACGACCGTGATGAACTCGCGATATTCGGCGTGCAGATAGCCCAGCGTGCCCGCCCACGTCAGCCGGTCGCCCGGAGTGGCGAGGTCATTGGCGATGCGCCAGTTGGTCTCCAGCTCGACGCCGCGGAAGCGCGCTTTACCGGCATTGGTGGTGATTCCGACGAAGGTCGGAATACCGCCGGCGGTGACGCCGCCGGCCGAGCCCGGTACCTGCACGTCCTTGTAGTTGGCCTGGAACACCGCCAGCGCGACCTGCAAGCGCCGGTCGAACAGCGCCGCCTTCCACCCGGCTTCGTAGCTGTCGACCGTTTCGGGATCGAACGCCATGAATTCGTAGATTTCCTCCGGCGTCGGCGGAACCGCCGGGTTCGACCGGGGGGTCGCAGTGGTGAGTCCGCGCGGATCGAAGCCGCCGCCTTTGAAGCCGCGCGAGTAGCTGAGGTAGAAATTGTGGTCACGGTTCGGCTTGAAGCTGACCGACGCGCGGGGGGTGAATGCCGTATCGGTTCGACGGCCGTCGAAGTTCGAGGTCGGGGCCCCTACCTGGGTGCCCGTTTGATCGAACGGCGGCGATCCGCCGAGCTCGGGTGCGCCGCCGTTGAACAGATTGGCCCGAAAGACAGTCGCGTGGCGCTTGTCGTTGGTATAGCGGCCGCCAAGCGACACGCTCCACTGCGGTGAAAAATCGTAGGTGAAGTCACCGAATACAGCCCAGGTCTTGGTCTCCACATCGCCCCGGGTCGTAGCGGTCAGGCCCGGCAGCAGAATCAATGGCCCGGTCGTGTACAGCCGCACATCGAAGACGTTGAACGCGTCGGCGTTGAGATAGTAGAATCCCGCAACGCCCTTGAGCGGGCCCTTATCGACCGCGACCTGGAATTCCTGGCTGAACTGGTGGTTTCGGTAGATCGCCGGAACGTCGACATCGACCGAGGGAAGCGCGTCGAAGTCGATCGGCGTCTTGCTGTTGTCCTTGCGATAAGCGGTGATGGTGCGGAGCGTCAGCCAGTCGGTAACGCCTATTTCGCCGTTCAGAGCCACGCCCCACGCGCGGACCTTCTGCTTCGGGTCGACGAGCGCACCCTGGCTGTCGAATTCGTCGTCCAGCACTGGCGTGCCGCTCAACAGACCGGGGATTAGGCGGTGGCCGCCGCGCGGATTGCTGTCATCCCAGAACTTGTCGCCCGACACACGGAAGAACACGCTGTCCGACGGTTGGAACTCGACCGTGCCTCGAGCGGCCCAAACGTCCTTGTTGTAATTCTCCTGGCCGGTGGTCAGGTTGTCACCGAAGCCCTGCCGTGACAGCCGCGCGGCCGCCGCACCGATCCGCAAGCTGTCCGTGATCGGGGTCGAAACGGTGCCGACCACATCCGCCTGGCGATAGGTGCCGAGATTGGCGCGAAGGCTGGCGTGCGGTCCGTCGGTCGGGATCCGCTTGGTTACATATTTGATCGCGCCGCCGATTGTGTTGCGGCCGTACAGGGTGCCCTGCGGTCCCCGCAGAATCTCGATCCGCTCGACATCGTAGATGTCGAGCAGCGCCGCTTGGGGACGGTTGAGATAGACGTCGTCGAGATACAGCCCGACGCCTTGCTCGAAGCCGGCCACTGGATCCTGTTGACCCACACCGCGAATGAAGGCGGTGAGCGTCGAATTGGTGCCGCGAGACGTTTCGAGGTTCACATTCGGCGTGGTGTCGCTGATGTCGCTGATGTCGAGGGCGCCCTGACGGTTGAGCTGCTCGCCCGAATAAGCGGTGACCGACACCGGGACGTCGAGCAGTAGCTCGCTGCGCCGCCGGGCGGTGACAACGATTTCCTGGTCGCTCGCGGTCGACGCCTGATCTTGAGTCCCGGCATTCACCTTGGGCGCTTCGGTGGCGGCCGGGCTCACCTGCGCGACGGCCGGAGTGGCGATGAATGCCGCAGCGGCAACGGTGCCGAGCAAAGCGGCGCGTGCGTGAATGACGCGCATTCTGATTCTCTCCCCCTGGCGAGCGAATGGATTGCGCTCGCGGTCAGAAAGGTGCCATACTGAAAGTTGAACCAGCTTTCAACTTGCGAAATGTTTTGCGTGACCGGTAGGGGATGGATGATGGGGGCCGGCGTGGCCAGCAATGTGCAAACCAGCCCGGCCAGCGACGGCAAGGCACCGCGAACCGCGCGCGGCGAACGCACGCTGCGCAAGATTCTCGACGCGGCTCAGGAGGAGTTCGGCGAGCGCGGCTTTTCGGAGAGCTCGATCGTCGGAATCACTCAGCGCGCCGGCGTGGCGCTCGGCACCTTCTATACCTATTTCGATTCCAAGGAGGCGGTGTTCCAGGCGCTGGTCCGCGACATGTCGGCACAGGTCCGCGATCTCGTCGCTCCCGCCTTCCAGGGTGCGACGGACGCACTCGACGGCGAACGCCGCGCGCTCGAAGCCTTCCTCAGATTCGCCAAGAGCCATCGCTACGTTTACCGCATCGTCGACGAGGCGGAGTTCGTCGATCCGGCCACCTATCGCGAACATTATGAGACGACCGCGAAGCGCATCGCCAGCCGCCTCACGGCCGCCCGCGACAAAGGCGAGCTCGCCGCCGACCTCAGCGATGAGGATCTTGAAATCCTCGCCTGGGCGTCGATGGGCGCGAATGTCTTCCTAGGGCTTCGTTTCTTTGTCTGGGAAAGCGCCGATCCCGAGCGCGTCGCCGAGGTGATGAACCGCCTGCTTAGAAAAGGCCTGGGAGAATGAGCGACGCGGCCGCCGCGAAGCGGTGCGAGGACCGCTTTTTCACCGTCGACGACGGGTTGCGGCTCCACTATCACGATTATCCGGGGGATGCCGGCAAGCCGCCGCTGTTGTGCCTTCCCGGCCTTACCCGCAACGCACGCGACTTCGAGGATTTCGCAGAGCGCTATTCGCCGCGCTTCCGGGTGCTGGCGATCGATTTCCGCGGGCGTGGAGCCAGCGACTATGATCCGGTGCCGGACCGCTACATCCCACCGACCTATGCTCAGGACGTGATCGATCTGCTCGACCAGCTAGCGATTCCCGGGGCGATTTTCGTCGGCACCTCGCTCGGTGGCCTCGTGACGATGCTCATGGCGATCATGGCCCCGCAGCGGATCACCGCCGCGATCCTCAACGACATCGGCCCGGAGATCACCGACGCCGGGCTCGACCGGATTAAATCCTATGTCGGCCAAGGGCAGCGCTTCAGAAGCTGGGACGAGGCGGCCGAAACGATTGCCGCCAACAACGCCCGAGCGTTCGACAACTACACGCACGCCGACTGGGTGCGCATGGCCGAGCGCAACTGCCGCGAGGACAATGGCGCAATCGTCTTCGATTATGACGCGGCGATCACGCTGCCCTTCAATGCCGCGCCGGCGAACCCGCAGTTCGACATGTGGCCCCTGTTCATGGCGCTGGCGCAAAAGCCGCTGCTGGTGGTGCGCGGCGCGAAAAGCGATCTGCTCTCCGCCGAAGCGCTCGATAGAATGCACGCCGCTGCGCCAGCCATGGAATCGGTCGTGGTGCCGGGCGTCGGCCACGCGCCGGATTTGAGTGAGCCGGAAGCGGTCGCGGCGATCGATATGTTTCTTGGCGAGCTTGAAGCGACGCGCCCCTAGCCGCCTTACATCGCTCCGATCGCGACCGCCGCGGCGAGGAACAGCCCGGCGGCGATGAAGGCGAAGGTCAACAGGGCCGCGGTCCTCAAAAGCGCGCTGGTGCGGCCCAATTGATACGCGCCCTTGAGGTGCCGGTACATGTGGAACGGCGGGACGAGGAACAGCAGGCTGGCGAGGCTCGGCAGGCCGACCGCGACCAGCAATCCGCCGACGATCACCAACATCATCATGAACGACAGTGAGTAAGTGACGAACACCGTGTGATCGTAGGTGTTGTAGCGCCGCCGCAGGGGAAACAGCAGCCACAGGAACGGCACCGAGAGCGGGATCAGCAGCCAGCTGTATTTGGACGCCGCGTCCTGGATGTTGGTCGTCAATTGTTCGGGGTTCTTGGACGCTTGCTCGACGAGCGGCCTGACCCAGCCCGGCGTGTCCGCGTCGACCTCACCGGACGTGAAGACTTCGCCGGTCAGGACCTTCTGGCTGTCCGCGATATCCTCCTTGCGCTTGGCGATCCGCCGGTCGAGTTCGGCCAAGTCCGTTCCCGCCGCCGCCGCTCGACGCTTCGCTTCCAGCTTCGCCAGCGCGGCCTGGTCCGCGGCGATTTCCGCCTTCAGGCCCTGCTTCATGCCGGCGGTCCCAATCGGGCCGCCGCCGGGACCGAAAGTGCCGGTGAGATTGAGCACGGCGAACATCAGGAAGACCGTGAACAGGTAGAGCGCCACCGGCGAAATGAAGCGGGCGCGCTCGCCGGCAATGTAGCGGCGGGTCATCTCGCCCGGTCGCCAGGCGAGCATGGGCAGTGTCCGCCAAATCTTCCCTTCGAAATTGAACAGGCCCTGGACGAAATCGTGGAAGAAGCCGCGGATCGACCGATGGACGTGCGCTTTTTGGCCGCACGCCGAGCAATAAGGCCCGGTCAGGGGTGTTCCGCAATTGAGGCAATTCTTCTCGTGCGTATGGCCGTCGGCGGCCTCGCCCGCCGGGGGCTCGACCGCGCGCGCCAAGAGGCCGCCGGTCACCGCGTCGCCGATCGCTTCGAATTCGCCGCCCATCCGAACCCCCGTGCCGAGACATTATGCTGAGGCGCGGCCACGTGCTAGCCGTCGCGCGCCATGGCCCGCATCGGTCTCCTCGGCGGTTCGTTCAACCCCGCGCATCGCGGGCACCGGCGTGTCAGCCTCGAGGCGCTGCGCACGCTCGGGCTCGATGAAATATGGTGGCTGGTGTCGCCCGGCAATCCGCTCAAAGCCGAGAGCAAGGACATGGCCGCCTATGAGGCGCGGCTCGCCTCGGCCAAGCAGCTCGCGCGGCGGAGCCGTATCCGGGCCAGCGATTTCGAGCGCGTGGAAGGGACCCGCTTCACCATCGACACACTGAGGGCGCTCAAGCGCCGCTTCCCTCAGCATCGGTTCATCTGGCTGATGGGATCAGACGCGCTGCCAAATTTTCACTTCTGGAAGGATTGGCGGGAAATTGCGCGTTCCGTACCGATTGCGGTCATACTCCGCCCCGGCTATGATTGGGGAGCCCACGCGGCGCGCGCGCTGGGCTGGCTGCGAAGGTTCGTCCGACCTCCGAGCCAGGCGAGCAACTGGACGGAGTGGAGTGCACCGGCGATCTTGCTGCTTCGCCTGCCGCCCGACCCGACGTCGGCCACCGCCATCCGCGCGCAAATCCCGAACTGGCACCGAAAGTCGCATCCGCGCGTTTCGCGAGCACAGCGTCCCGGACTGCCATTATCCTCCAGGAGACCCCTTGACCGAACGTCCCGCTGAGACCGCCGCCAATGGCCGTACTCCCATCGACGTTGAAGAGCTCCATCGCCTCATTCTGCAGTCGCTCGACGACGATCAGGCCGTGGAAGTCGTCTCCATCCCGCTCACCGGCAAGTCGAACATAGCCGATCATATGGTGATCGCTTCGGGCCGCTCGACGCGGCAGGTGGCATCTATGGCGACCAAGCTCGCCGAGCGGATCAAGGCGGTGGTCGGGCGCAGCCCCCGGATCGAAGGGCTGCCAGCGGCGGATTGGGTGTTGGTCGACGCCGACGACGTGATCGTGCATCTATTCCGTCCCGAAGTAAGAAATTTTTACAATTTGGAACGAATGTGGGCATTTGGCGATGATAGCAGCCTGAGTGCTGCTGCTTCGCGCGGGTGAGGGCTCACATGCGGACATTGAAATATCTGCTGGCTCTAGCCGTATTCGCTGCCCAGCCGGCATGGGCAGCGTCGTCGCCGAGCCTCTACAGCCTCGAGCAGCAGCTCCAGTCGCTGGTCGCGAATCGCTCCGCCGACGTCGGCATCGCCGCGCTCGACCTCACCAGTGGCAATATCGTGAGCATCCAGGGCGACCGGCCATTCCCGATGGCCAGCACGGTCAAGGTTGCGGTCGCCGCGCTCTATCTCGCGCAGGTAGACCACGGCCGCCGCTCACTCGACGACATGATCAACGGCCTGTCGGCGCGCGTCCTGATGCAGCGGATGATGATCCACAGCGACAATCGCGCGACCGACATCCTGCTGAACGATCTCGGAGGTCCGCGCGCGCTGAACGATTGGCTCCAGGCCAACGGGCTGCGCGGCCTCCGCGTCGACCGCAACATCGCCCGGTTACTGAGCGACCGCCGCGACTTGTTGGACGTGCGCGATTCGAGCACGCCGACGGCCATGGTCCACCTCCTGCAGCGGATCTATCGCGCCGAGCTGATCAAGCCCGAGAGCCGCAATTACCTGCTGCACCTGATGGCGCAGTGCCAGACCGGCAAGAACCGGATGAAGGCACTGCTGCCATTCGGCACTCCGGTCGAGCATAAGACGGGCACGCTCAACGGCCTCACCGGCGATGTCGGCTTCATTACCATGCCCGACGGCCGCCGAATCGCGATCGCCGTTTTTGCCCGCGGCGGCAGCGATCGGCCACGCACGATCGCCGAAGCCGCCCGGACGATCTACGATGGCTTCTCGCGGCTGCTGACCTGGCCATTGAGCGGCGCGTTCAGCGGCCAGTAGTTGCTCCTCCATATTGTCGCTCGCGGGAAGATCGGCCGGAGCCCGGAAGCCGAACTAGTCGAGCGCTATCTGAAACGCATCGCCTGGCCGACCAAGGTAACTGAGCTGCCCGACCGCGGCGGCAACATCCCGCCAGTGCCGGCGAATGCCGTGACGGTCGCGCTCGACGAGCGCGGTGAAGCGTTGTCGTCCCTCGCGTTGGCTAAAAAGCTCGAAGCGTGGCGCGACGGCGGCAAGCGCGAAACGCGCTTCCTGATCGGTGCGGCAGACGGCCACGATGAGCACAACAGGGGAAATGCCGACCTGCTGCTGTCGTTCGGTCCCGCGACCTGGCCGCATTTGCTCGCCCGCGCGATGCTGGCCGAGCAATTGTTCAGAGCAACATCCATCCTTGCACACCATCCTTATCATCGCGAAGGTTGAGGCGTGACGCGCCTCGCAATCCTGCTGATCCTCGCGCCGCTGCTGGCGGCGAGCGGTCCGGTCCAGCCGCAGGGCATGACGCTCGACACGACGCTGCGCGAGGCCCGTGCCGAGCAGGCAAGCGCCGAGGCCGAGGCCACGCGCCTCGGGCGCATCGCCGACCATGCGCGCGGCGAGGCGGCGCAGCTCCAGGCGCGCGAGGCCGCTGCGGCGCAGGCTCTGCAGGCGGCTGAAGCCCGGATTACCGCGGCCGATGCGCAATTGCGGCTGATCTCCGCCACGCTCGAGGCGCGCCGCGCGCAATTGCGGCGCGAGCAGCAACCCGCCGCCGCGCTGCTCGCCGGGCTGGCGATGATGGCGCGGCGGCCGCCGCTGTTCGCGCTCACCGAGCAGGGCGGCACCGACGAACTGGTCAAGGTGCGTATCCTGCTCGATTCGACGCTGCCGGTGATCCGTCAGAGAACCTCGGCGCTGTCGGGCCAGCTGGCCGAGGCCGAGCGGTTGCGGCAGTCGGCGATCGCCGCACGACGCGAGCTGGCCGACAGCCGCGCGACGCTGGCGCAGCGACGGCAGGCGTTCGCGGCGCTCGAGGCGCGGGCGCTTCGGGTTGCAAGCACGGCCGGGGGGCAGGCGCTCGGCGTGGGCGACGTCGCGATCGCCCAGGGCGAGCAAGTCGAGGCACTGCGCGGAGCGGAGGCCGGCAATCGCGCGGCCCTCGCCCTCGCCAGCGAGTTGGCGTCGACGGATCCGGCGCCGCCGCGCCCCCTTGCGCCCGAAGGAGGCCCCTCAGCGCGCCCCTTCGCCTATCGGCTTCCCGTTGCCGCGCCGGTCGCCGAAGGCCTCGGCGCGGTCAATGCAAGCGGCATCCGCTCGCGCGGCCTCACCTTCTCGGCCGGGCGCGGCGTCGTGGTCAGCGTGCCCGCTTCCGGCGTCGTCCGCTTTTCGGGCCCATTCCGCGACCACGACGGCGTGGTCATCATCGACCATGGTGGCGGCTGGATGACCTTGATCGTCAACGTCGCTTCCGAGCGCAAGGCTGGCGACCGCGTCCGTATTGGCGAGCCGCTCGGCCGCGCGCTCGGCCCGCTGTCGGTCGAATTGTCCCAAAATGGGCGCCGAATCTCCGCTGCCCTAATCGCAGGTTCATCTGTAAGCCTGTCAAATAGGCCCAAAGGCGGCTAAATCGCGCCCGCTTCATCAGGACGACTTTACATGATTCCGATCCGTCAGCTTGTTTCGCCGCTCGCGCTCGCCGGAGCGCTCGCGATCGTTCCGGTCACCGCCAGCATTTCGGCGGCGGCCGACACGACCAACTACCAGGAGCTCGAGCGCTTCATGAGCGTCTATGAGCGGGTCAAGGCGAACTATGTCGACCCGGTCGACGATCACACGCTGATCAAGGGCGCGATCGACGGCATGCTGGCCGCGCTCGACCCGCATTCGAGCTACGCCGAGGCGACCGATTTCGACCAGCTCAAGACGACGACCGATGGCAATTACGGCGGGCTCGGGCTGACCGTCTCGACCGAGGATGGGGCGGTGAAGGTCGTCGCCCCGACCGAGGACACGCCGGCGTGGCGCGCCGGGATCAAAGCCGGCGACTATATCACGCACATCGATGGCCAGCTGGTCTTCGGGCTGACGCTCGACGAGGCGGTGGAGAAAATGCGCGGCGCGCCCGGCACCCCGATCAAGCTGACCATCGTCCGGCCCGGCAAGGACAAACCGTTCGACGTCGCGCTGGTCCGCGAACGGATCGAGCTGCGTCCGGTCAAGTGGGAAATCCGCGACGGCATCGGGATTATCAACATCAACACCTTTTCGGGCAATGTCGCCGACCAAACCAAGTCGGCGCTGGTCGCGATCGACAAAGCCACCGGCGGCCACCCGCTCGGCTACATCATCGACCTGCGCTCGAACCCGGGCGGGCTGCTCGACCAGGCCGTCGACGTGAGCGATGCCTTCCTCGAAAGCGGCGAAATCGTTTCGCAGCGCGGCCGCGCCCGGGACGACATCGAGCGCTACTACGCCAAGCCCGGCGACATGGCCCACGGCTTGCCGGTGGTCGTGCTGGTCGATGCCGGCACCGCCTCGGCCTCGGAGATTGTCGCCGGCGCGCTCCAGGATCACCGCCGCGCGCTCGTCATGGGCGAGCGGAGCTTCGGCAAGGGCTCGGTCCAGACCGTCGTGCAGACTGGACCGAACAGCGCCTTGAGGCTCACGACGGCGCGCTACTATACGCCATCTGGCCGCTCGGTTCAGGCCGGCGGGATCGATCCCGACATCACCGTGCCGCAGCTGTCCGACGAGGATTACAAGGACCGGCCGCGGATTCGCGAAGCCGATCTTCGCCGGCACCTGCTGGCGCAGGCCGGGGTCGACGACAAGCTGCTGGAGAGCGACAACAGCCCCGATCCGCGCTTCGCGGCCACGGCTGCAGACCTGCAGAAGCGGGGCATCAAGGACTTCCAGCTCTATTATGCGATGAACACGCTGCGGCGGTTGGCGCGTCCGGTCGCACCCGCGACCGTCGCCCAGAAGAGGTCGCGCTAGCGCGGATGGCCGAAGCCGTCGCCGATCGGCCGAGCGCTTCGCCTTTGCCGAGGACCGCCGCGGCTGCGCGGCTGATTGCCCTGCTGCTGCCACTGTCGCTGCTCGCCGCCGCCTACGGGTCGCAATATTTTGGCGGCCTATTCCCGTGCGAGATGTGCTGGTGGCAGCGGTACGCACATTTCGCCGCGCTGCCGCCGGCGGCGCTTGCCTTCGCCAGCGCGGCGGAATCATCGCGGGCGCGCGCGTTCACCCTGCTCGCCGCGCTGGCGATCGCCGTGTCCGGCGCGATCGGCGTCTATCATGCCGGGGTCGAGCTCAAGATCTTCGAAGGCTTCACCCAGTGCACTGGTACGGGCGCAGTGACGCTTCAGGAGATCATCCATGCCCCGCTGATCCGCTGCGACCAGGTGCAGTGGTCGTTCCTCGGCATTTCGATGGCCGGCTGGAACGCATTCATTTCGCTCAGCGGCGCGGCTACAATCACGTTCCTGGCGCTGAAAGGCCGGCGAGCGTGACCGGGTGGCGGCCAGGCGACCGGCGACCCGACCGCGCTTCGATGCTGCGCGTCGACCAGGCGGGTGAATATGGCGCGACGCGCATTTACGCCGGCCAGCTCGCCGTGCTGCGCCGCAACAGCCCAGAAGCGAAGCTGATCGCGCGCATGGCGTCGCAGGAGGAGCGGCACCTCAAGCGATTCAACCAACTGATGGCCGAGCGGCGCGTGCGCCCCACCGCGCTCCAGCCGGTGTGGAACGTCGCCGGCTTCGCGCTCGGCGCGGTCACCGCTTTGATCTCGGAAAAGGCGGCCCTCGCCTGCACCGATGCGATCGAGACCGAGATCGACCGCCACTATTCGCGCCAACTCGCCGATCTCGGCGACGAGGACTCCGAATTGGCCGCGGACATCGAGGCCTTCCGGGCAGACGAACTGGAGCATCGCGACACCGCTCGTGCCGCGGGCGCAACCAGTGCCCCCGCCTACCCCCTGCTGACCGCGGCGATCCGTGCCGGATGCAGGGTGGCCATTGGACTGTCGAAGCGAATTTGAAGGAACTTCTCTTGCGGCGCGCCGCTAAGAGGGCAAAAGGACAGGAGTGATGAGGAAAACCGCGTTCACCTTTGCATCGATCACGGCCCTGGCCGGCGGATTTGCCGCGCTTCCCGCTCCCGCAGTGGCGCAGCAGCAGAATTCCGTCGCCGAGATCATCGTCTTCGGCAGCGACCCATGCCCGCGCTCGACCGACGACCAGATCGTCATCTGCCGTCGCGTGCCCGAGAGCTATCGCTATCGCCTGCCCGAATCGTACCGACCGACATCGCCCCAGGAGAGCGATTCCTGGGCGAACCGGGCCAAAGTGCTCGAAACAGTCGGCGACACCGGCACGTTTAGCTGCTCGCCGGTCGGGCCAGGCGGCTATACCGGCTGCCTGACGCAGGTGATCAAGCAGGCGCGCTCGCAGCGGCGCCAACAGGCCGAGGACAGCACCCCGCCCGAAGACTGAGTATCGTCGGCTCGACTAAATTTGCTTGCCCGGGCGCGTGCGCCCGTTACCCCACTCATTTGATGGCTGGGGGGGAGCGGGCGACGTGAGCACGGCAGCGGCGGCTGACAGCATCGATCTGGACCGCGAGGAGACGGGCTTCCTCGGCCACCCCAAGGGGCTCGCCTATCTCGCCTTCACCGAAGTGTGGGAGCGCTTTTCCTATTACGGAATGACGGCGCTGCTATCGCTGTACATGGTCCAGCAGCTGCTACTCCCCGGTCACGCGGAGCAAGTCCTCGGGCTCGGCGCTCTGCGCGACCTGTTCGAAGTCCGCGGGCCGATGTCGAACATCGCTTTCGCGTCGCTAATCTACGGCTGGTACGGCGGGTTGGTCTATTTCACGCCTTTGTTCGGTGGGATGGTTGCTGACCGGTGGTTGGGCACACGAACCACGGTCGTGTTGGGTGCCCTGCTAATGAGCGCCGGACATCTGGCGATGTCGTTCGACCAGAGCTTCCTGCTCGCGCTGCTCCTGCTGATCCTCGGCTCGGGGTTCCTCAAGGGCAACATCTCGGCCCAGGTCGGCCAACTCTATCCGCGCGAGGACGAATCGAGGCGGACACAGGGATTCACGATCTTCTCGGCCGGCATCAATATCGGTTCGGTGCTCGGTCCGCTCGGCTGCGGCGCGGTAGCGGCCGCCTATGGCTGGCACGCGGGTTTCGGCCTCGCCGCAGTGCTGATGATCGTCGGCCTCTTCACCTACCTCGCCGGCCAGCGGCACCTTCCGGACGGAAGCGTGCGCAAGGCCCGGAACGAGGACCGGCCACCGCTGTCCCGGGAGGAACGGCGCCGCACCTGGCTGCTGTTCGTCGTCATCGCTTTCGCGGTATTGCCGCACGCTGCTTATTCGATGATCTGGAACATCGGGCTGATCTTCATCGACGCCCAGGTCAGCCTCGCCACGCCGGTGGGAACGGTGCCGACCGCCTGGTTCAATTCGGTCGACAGCTTCGCGAGCATCGTCGCCGTGCCGCCCCTGGTCGCGCTATGGGCGTGGCAGGCCAAGCGCGGCCGCGAGCCGGCGAGCATCGCGAAGATGGGTATCGGCTCGGCGATCGTTGGAGCGTCGTCGCTGTTTTTCGTCGCGGGCTGCCTGCTGGCTGGCCCGAATGAAAAGGTCTCGGTGGTCTGGCCACTGCTGGCCTTCACCGGGATGGGCGTCGGGTTTCTCTATTACTGGCCCGTCCTGCTCGCGCTGATCTCGCAAGCCGCGCCGACCAGGATCAATTCGACGATGATGGGCGTGACGTTCCTGTCGCTGTTTGTCGCCAGCCTGCTGATGGGCTGGGTCGGGAGCTTCTACGACCAGATGTCGCCGGCTTCGTTCTGGACGCTGGACGCAGCATTGGGGTTTGGCGGCGCGCTGATCGTCCTGGTCCTCAACCGGCCGCTGTCCCGCGCGCTGGAGGCGAAAGGCACCCACTCCGCCTAGAAGCGGTAACCGACCGTCGCCTTGACCGTCCGCGGCGCGCCCGGCGCGATATTGTTGTCGCCGTTCGAGGTCGCGAAATAATGCGCACCGAACAAATTCTCGACATTGACCTGGGCCTCGATCCCGCGCGGCAGCGCGTAGAATAGGGCCGCGTCGATGCGGGCATAGCCGGGCAACTTCACCGCATTGCTGATCGATGCATAGGATTTCGAGCGCGCGATCACCCCCAGGCCGACGCCGATCCCGCGGGTGAAGTTGTAGCGGTTCCACAGTGAAAAGCTGTGGCGCGGCACCAGCGG
>OEKC01000236.1_pt4 | contig 13646 bp, 7 predicted proteins | sample 1487481 | NCBI WGS metagenome assembly OEKC01 (sample SAMEA104379570, study PRJEB20068) | metagenome | biome: 1000743; feature: 77; material: 1998 | place: USA | collected 2012 | depth 25 m
TTGCCCTTGAAATGCTCGCCGCTGGTGGTGGGCTGCGGGCCGTCGGGCGTGGCGATCGCCAGCGGAACGTCGGGCAGTCTCTCGCCGACTGAAATTGTCATGGGGAAGTCTCCTCGCGTTGGGACGAAGGCCAGATAGGCACGGCGAATGGCGTCCTCAAGGCTTGCCCGCATCAAAGTCGCGGACCATGGTCTCACGCGTGGTTGAGCAACCGGCGTTCCTGTCCGGCAAGCTGCTCCTGGCGATGCCGGGAATGGCCGATCCGCGCTTCGAACGCGCCGTGATCGCGATGTGCGTGCACGACGCGAATGGCGCGATTGGCGTCGGCATCGGTCACAAGCGCGCCGGAATCAGCTTCCGCGGCCTGCTAAAGCAGCTCGAGATCGATCCCGCGCAGGCGCCGGATTGCGCCGTCCATCACGGCGGGCCGGTCGAGCCGGGGCGCGGCTTCGTATTGCATTCGACCGACTGGGGCGGGCAGGATTCGCTCGAGGTCGCCGGCCCCAACGGCACCATTTTCGCGATGACAGGCACGATCGACGTGCTGAAGGCGATCGCCGAGGGGCAGGGCCCGTCGCGCTGGATCGTCGCGCTCGGCTATGCCGGATGGGGCGAGGGCCAGCTCGATGAGGAGATGACCCGCCACGGTTGGTTCGCCGCACAGGGCACGTCGGACATCCTGTTCGATACGCCAACTGACGAGCGCTGGGCCGCCGCGTTCAAGGCTGAAGGCATCGATCCCCGGCTCCTTGCGAGCGAGACCGGCGCGGCCTAGGCGGCAAGCTCGCCCAGCTCGTCGATCATCGGGCCCAGCCATTGGCGATAGGGCTCCGCGGCGCCGATGCTGTCGCGGTTGATCGGGCGCCGCACCTGTTCGCTGCTGGGCGTGGCGACCGCGCTGGTCGACAAGTGAAAGTTGATGCAGTCGGGTTCGTACTCGAGTCCCAGGAACTCGAGCATTCGCCGCGTCTGACCTTCCACATCCTCCACGACGTCTTCGTACCGGATCGGCAGGATGGAGCCGGGAGACGCCGCACCGACGGCCTCGGTCAGCTTCACATAATCGCGGTAGAAGCTGGCAATGTCACGTTGGTTGTTGGATGCAACATGACCCTCGGCAAACAGCATCTTGAAGTTGGACCAGCAGCAATCGAGCGCATTGCGGCGCAAGTCGATGATCCGGGCATTGGGAAGCATCAGCCGGATGAGCGGCGCATGGAACCAGTTCGAGTTGAGCTTGTCGATGAACCGTGGCTTGTCGGTCATACGATAGTCGCGCGACCGCTCAACATACCAGCGGCCGAGCTTGGTCAACTCCTCGTCGCTCATCGCGGCGACGCGTCGCGGATAGCTTGAGTCGCCATCACGGCGCAGCCGCTCGTGAAGCCGCGGCATGATCGGCAGCTCGCCGCTCGCTTCAATCTGCGAGTGCCGACCGAGGATGCGTTCCACCAGCGTCGTGCCCGACCGCGGCATGCCGATGATGAAGATCGGTGAGTCATCGGGATCACCAGCCCCGCAGTGCGCCGCAAATCGCTCCGCAGTGAAGGTACGGATCAATTCGTCGACATTGGCGCTGGCGACGGCCGCGCCATATGGGTGTTGGCTCGCGCGCAGTGCCTTGCCCTCGGCAAGATGGCGGAATGCTTCCGCATGATCCCCGCGACGCTCGGCCAGGATTGAAAGGGCGATGTGGAGGGGCCCGCCGTCCCGAGGGCTTTCGGACGTCCGAGCAAGGGCTTGCTCCATCGCCTCAACGTCGGCGTCGGCGAGGTCGGACGCGAAATATTGCGCAAGGCCCCACCAGGCCGCGCCGCTGTTTGGGTCAAGCGCCAGGGCGCGGCGGAACGCGGCAATGCTCTCCTGCTTGCGCCCGAGAATCCGCAGGTGCTGCGCCTGCATCGTCCACAGGTCGATTTGATTCGGATCGATTTCGAGCATCCTGCCGTAGATTTCGGCCGCTTTCTCATGGCTGTTGGCCTCGGCGTGCAGCTGAGCAAGGTACTGAAGCGCGGTACGATTGTCGGGCTTGCGACGGATAACCTCCTCAACCACCGCGATGCCTTCCCGGAGCCTCGCCTGCAGCATCAGGCATTTTGCCATCAGCATGATCGCCCTCAGGAAGGTCGGAGCACGCCCGAGCACCACCCGCAGCCGGGCCTCCGCCTGTTCGAGCTCCCAGGCAAGGATCTGGGCTTCCGCGGCCATCGTCAGCGCGAGCAGATTCCCCGGATTCTCTTGCAGGAAAAGTTCTACCAACTCCCTCGATTCGACGTTGCGGCCTTCCTGTCCGGCGACGGCCGCGTCATCGAGCTCCGAGATGGCAAAGCTCACCTTGATCGCGGTCAACTCGGCTTGTTCGGCCTCAGCGGTTCGTCCGAGACTGCGAAATGCCGCAGCCGCGAGCTCTAGAGCGCGTGGTTCAGGGCCGAAGCGAAGGAGGCTTTGCGCCTGTTGCAAAGCCGCCGCCGGCTGCTCGACCAAGAGCCGCCGGCCGCTGGCGAGGGCTTCCTCAAAGGTGCCGCCGCGCGTCTGGACGAGTGGGTCACCGCCACTCCCATTCACATGAAATTCCCCGAAGTCTGCATCCTCGCATTACTAATCGAAAAGCCCGCAGTGGCAACGGAGGGGCACATATAAAGAATTCTTTATATTTGCTTTGGAGCGCTCTCGCGGCTAGGGGCTGCCGCGATACAGCGCCGTTGGGCGCAACACTCATCATTGGAGATTCTCGACGTGGCGACGCAGGCTGAAACTCGTTTCAACGACTATGTCGTCAAGGACATCGGCCTCGCCGATTTCGGCCGCAAGGAGATCGAGATCGCCGAGACCGAGATGCCGGGGCTGATGGCGCTGCGCGAGCAGTTCGGCGCGGACAAGCCCTTGAAGGGCGCGCGGATCACCGGCTCGCTGCACATGACGATCCAGACCGCGGTGCTGATCGAGACCTTGCTCCACCTCGGGGCCGAGGTGCGCTGGGCGTCCTGCAACATCTTCTCGACCCAGGACCATGCCGCCGCCGCCATCGCCGCGGGCGGTATCCCCGTGTTCGCAATCAAGGGCGAGACCCTTGAGGACTACTGGAACTATGTCGTCCGGATCTTCGACTGGGGCCGCGACACCACGGCGAACATGATCCTGGATGACGGTGGCGACGCGACCATGTTCGCCTTGTGGGGTTATCGCGCCGAGCAGGGCGAGGAGCTGTTTGCGCCGTCGAATGAGGAAGAGGAGATCTTCGTCGCGACCCTGAAGCGTTTTCTCGCCGAGCGGCCGGGCTACCTCACCAGGACCGTCGAGACGATCAAGGGCGTGTCGGAAGAGACCACCACCGGCGTCCACCGGCTCTACGATCTCGCCAAGAAGGGCAAGCTCCCGTTCCCGGCGATCAACGTCAACGACAGCGTCACCAAGTCGAAGTTCGACAATCTCTACGGTTGCCGCGAGAGCCTGGTCGACGCGATCCGCCGCGGCACCGACGTGATGCTCGCCGGCAAGGTCGCCTGCGTCGCCGGCTTCGGCGACGTCGGCAAGGGCTCGGCCGCGTCGCTGCGCAACGGCGGTGCGCGGGTGATCGTCACCGAGGTCGATCCTATCTGCGCGCTCCAGGCAGCGATGGAGGGCTATGAGGTGGTGACGATGGAGGAAGCGGCGCCGCGCGCCGACATCTTCGTTACCGCGACCGGCAACATGGACGTCATCACGCTCGATCACATGCGGGCGATGAAGAACATGGCGATCGTCGCCAACATCGGCCACTTCGACAGCGAGATCCAGATCGGCGCGCTGGCCAACATGAAATGGACCGAGGTCAAGCCGCAGGTCGACGAGGTCGAGTTCCCCGACGGCAAGAAGATCATCATTCTGTCCAAGGGCCGGCTGGTGAATCTCGGCAACGCGACCGGCCACCCGAGCTTCGTCATGTCGACCAGCTTCACCAACCAGGTGCTCGCCCAGATCGAGCTGTGGACCAAGTCGGACAAGTACCAGAAGGACGTTTATGTCCTGCCCAAGCATCTCGATGAGCAGGTCGCGCGCCTGCACCTCGAGAAGCTCGGCGTGCATCTGACCAAGCTGACCGACAAGCAGGCAGACTATATCGGCGTTTCGCCCGAGGGCCCGTTCAAGCCCGAGCATTACCGCTACTAGGCGTTCATTCGACGATCAGGGGAGCGGCGCGGATCCAGCGCGACGCGAGATGCTTCACGCCGCGCGTTACCGGTAGGCCGGCATGGATCGCGCGCGGATCGGGCTGCCCGTCGGCCGAGGCGTTGCGGAACAGCAAGCCGTCGCCTGGTTGTCCGCGAAATGTGATGCCGAGCGCCGGGAAGCTGGTCTCGCCGCCATCATAGCCCTCGTCGAGGTAGACCAGGAAGGTCAGCACCCGCTGTTGCGCCGGCGCCACGCCAGGCAGAGCGTCGCTGTGCTGATGATATTGCTCGCCGGGCGCATAGCGGAGGATTTGCAGCGGCTCGCCAGAGCGCACGTCGGTCCCGCTCGCGGCGGCCAGGCGACGGTTGAGCGCGTGGATCGCGGGGTTTTCGTCCGTGAAGGGGAAGCCCGCCGCGCTGGACGTGCGGACGGGGTTGGGCACCTGCTGGCCCGTGCGCGGGTCGACCACGACGCTCGGCCGGAGCAGCGGCGCCGCCGTGTCGATGAGATATTTGCACTCGGTCGGCGTGAAGAGGCGGGGGAAGCGCCGCACCTCCGGCGTCTCGCTTAGGACTTCGGAGCGAAGCTCGGCGAACGGCTCGCCGGCAGGGCCGAGTTCCATCGCCTCGATCAACCGCAATTGCTCGTCGGCCGGCTCGTCGCCTGAGGCAGCAGCCTCGCGCAGCATGCTGACCGCGCGCGGCCAGTCCGTCGGCCCGCCGACCCCGCCGGCAATGAACGCGCGGGTGACGGCGGCCGACGAGGGGTCGCCGAGCGTTGCCGCGCGCTCGAACATCGCACGTGACCCGGCGAGGTCACGGCGCACCGGCTGCCCCGTGAGGTACCAGATTGCCAGTTGGCGAGCGGCGAGGGCGTCGCCGGCGCGTTCTGCCCGCTGCAGGACCCCGGTGGCGCCGGCCACGTCGCCGCGCCGGAGCAGGGCTTCGGCCTGGTCGAGAACGATGCTCACAATTCACCTTTGGCAGGGTGCGGTGTGCAAAAAAAGAGCCGGGAGTTTCCTCCCGGCTCCAAGAGTTCGACGATCCGCTCGCGGCCTAGAAGCGAGCCTTGATGCCCGCGTAATAGTTGCGGCCGCGGATGTCGTAGATCGCGCTGCCGGCGCCGGTGGCGGTCGTGCCGAGCGGCGGATGCCGATCGAAGATATTGTCGATGCCGGCGTAGATCTGCACGTTCTTGACCACGCCCATCTGGCCCGTGTCCCACTGCACGCGGATGTCGTTGTACCAGACCGCCGGGAACTGCCGGATGTCGGCCCAGTCGGCGTCGTTCGGCGGGCAGCCGGCGAGCGAGCAGGCCGTATTCAGCCGGTTGAAGTCCTCGAACAGGTTCACATACATCGGACCGATGTAGTGGAGCCGATGGCCGACCGTCAGCTTGCCGATCCGGACGTCGGTGTCGAGCCGGAACTCGTCCTTGGGATTGCCGAGCTCTTCCAGCAACCGGTTCTCGAACGTCGGATCCGATGGGTTCTGGAAGTCGCTCTGCTTGATCGTGTGGACGTAGATCAGGTTGGTATCGAGGATCCAGTTCCGGAAGAACCGCGTCCGATAGCTGGCGTTGACGTCGATGCCCTTCCGTTCGCGGCTGGCGAAGTTCAGCGGGCCGGAGACGAGTGCATTGCTTGCGTCGCCCGAAACCCAGCCAGGCAGGTCACCGGCTGCGTTCGTTCCTGGGCCCAGCCAGCGCGTGAAGAAGCCGCACAGCGGGTTGCTGGTTCCCGGCGCCCTGTCATAGCAGCCGTTGACGATCGCCTGCGCGGCCAGCGAGACGATGACGTCCTTCACCTCGATGTCGTAATAATCGGCACTGACCGAGAAGCCCGGCAGGAACTGCGGGGTGAGCACGGCGCCCAGGGTGAGCGAGTGCGAGACTTCGGGCTCCAGATCGGGGTTGCTGCCGCTGTAGATCGGCAGTGACCGGGTAATCGCCGCCAGAGGAGCCAGGCTGCCGAGGTCCGCCGCGCAATTGGCCGCTCGGTTCGGGTTGGCGCTGATCGCCCCAACCTGGCACGGATCCACAAAGCCCGGCGCGAAGTTGAAGACCTGCGGGAAGCCGGTTTCCGAGAGGTTCGGAACGCGGACCGACTTGCCGTAGTTGCCGCGGAAGCGGAAGCCGCGAACCGGCGCCCATTCGCCGCCGTAGTTCCAGGTCCAGACGGTCCCAACCGCGCCCTTATAGTCGGACACGCGGGCGGAGCCGTTGAGTTCCAGGTCGTAGAGCCAGCGGGTATCCTTCGCGATCGGCACGCGAAGCTCGCCGAACGCTTCCTTGACGACGAAGGACGGCGGATCGAACTCGCCGATGATGACGCCGTTGGTCAGGCCCGTTTGGGCGAAATCGTCGTCATCGTAGCGGGCCCGCTCGCGCCGGTATTCGCCGCCGATCGCGAAGCTGATCGGGCCGCCGGGCAGTTCGAACAGCTGGCTCGAATCGCCGTTCACAAAGCCGAGGAAGTCGAGCTGGCTGAGCCAGGCCTTCTTATGGGCGTTGTAGGTGAAGTATTGAACGGCCGCCGCGTTCGCCGCCGGGTTGAAGCCGAACGGATTGTAGGGCACGCAGGCGGCGATATCTGCCGCCAGCCTGGATGCCGCCAGCGCTTGCGCGGACGCGCTGAGCGCCCGGGTGAGCTGGACAGCCGCGGCCGGATCAAATTGCGACCGGCACTGGATTTGCCCGTTTGCGGGGTTCACGCCGGCGTCGAGCGACAGCATGAACCGCTGCTTGTCGAGGAAACCGGCGACGCTGATGTCCTCGTCGAACCGGCCGTAATTGGCCGAGACTTCGTAGTTCCAATCGCCGTTGAAGGTGCCGCGAGCGCCGCCGACCACGCGCCACGTGTCGCGCTGGAACTTCTCGTCACGGATACCGACGTCGAGCAGGTTGCGGGCCGTCACGAAACGGTAGGTGCCCGCATTGATCGCGGCGATGTCGGCCGCGTTGAGCGGGCCGCCGATGCCTTGCGTCGGGCCGCCGCTGATACCGGCAGACGTGGATCGGGCAGCCAAACAGGACGCGGTCAGGCTGGTGTTGCACCCTGAGGCCAGGATCGCACCCTGGATCGTCGCCCGCTCGGCCGGGGACAGGAACGGGTTGTCCAGCCGGATGCGCTCGCGCAGGTCGAACGGGTTGAACGTACCTTGCATGAACGACGGACCGGCATTGTTGCCGAGCGCGTCGATCCGGTTCCACTTGGCCTCGACGAACGGCTCCAGCGCGTCGGAGATGGTGAAATGCGCCAGCAGGTTGAGGTTGATCCGCTTCAGCCGCGGCAGGATCGACACCTGGTTGCGCTCGCGGCCGGTGGTGCCATTGCCGCCGAAGATGCCGCCGATGATGCCTGTGCTGAACCGCGTGCCGGTCTGCTGGGCGAGGTCACCAGCTTCGTTGAAGAGGTAGGTACAGTTGTAGGGCAGGCCGCCGACGGAGCTCGGCGGACCATTGGTCGCGCCTAGTCCAACTCCGCAGAGCGGGTTTGCCGCGGGCTGGGTGATCGGGATCAGGCTGGTGTAAGCGATGCTGGTTTGGCGGATGTCCTTGATGAAGGTCCGGTCCGCGAAGCCGTCGCTGCCGTTTGGCAGGCCGGCCGGATCGACGTCGACCACGCCGAGGGCATCGTTCTGTCGCAGCCACGGAATGTCCGACGCGAAGATGCGGTCCTGGTGCGCATATTCGGCGTGCAGCGTGACGTTCGCCCGGTCGCCGAGGAAATTCTTTCCGGCCAGCACCGACGCATAATAGTTGGTGCCGTAATTATGCTCGGTCGTGGCGCCCTGCGCGCGCAGCTGAATCCCGTCATAATCGCGCTTCAGGATGAAGTTGACGACACCGGCGATGGCGTCGGAACCGTAGACCGACGAGTTCGCGCCGGTGACGATGTCGACGCGCTCGATGAGGTCGGCCGGGATCGAGCTGATGTCCACCGACACGGCGTTGTTGAGGATGTCGGCCGCGACGTGGCGGCGGCCGTTGACCAGCGTCAGCGTACGGACGGTGCCGAGGCCGCGCAGATCGAGCAGGTTGAGGCCGGCGATGCCGATGCCGAGGCCCGGGTTCTGCTGGGCGAAGGTGCTGCGCAGCTGCGGCAGGTCGTTGAGCGCGTCGCCGATGTTGGTCTGGCCGCGCTGGAAGAATTGCTCGCCCTGGAGCGACGTCACCGGAACGCTCGACGTGAGGTTCGGCCGGCGGATGCGCGAGCCGGTGATCGTGATCGCGGACGCATCAGTCGTCGCGGGCTTGTTCGCTTCCGTCGCCTGGATCACCTGGTTCGGCTGGGTCGAGTTGGTGCTCGTCTCTTCCTCAGGCGGCGTCTGCGGTGGCTGCGCGGTCTGGGCAAAGGCCGGCGTCGCCGACGCCAGGAGAATCAGCGCGCCGGTCTGCAGCGCGGTAGCGGTCAATAAGTTGCGATTGGTCACTTCAAGCTCCCCCGAGTTTGTGACGGGGTGGTTACGGTCACTCGGGGAGTGCTGCAACCGGATAGTCGGCCGCCGCAGTTAGATTCGGCTTGATGTTGCAGAAGAGTAACACGCGTCGCGATTCTGCGAGCGCGAACAGGTCATTTCATTGCGAGGTCTACAAAGCGGGTTAATCTCGATTGATTCCGTTGGAGGGGACCCCACGATCATGCGTACCATCAGCCCGCTCGCGCGATTCTCGCTTTCCGCTTCGGTCATTGCGTTGGGGGCCGCGCTTGGCGCGCCCGCGTCCGCGCAGACACCGGCCCCCGCAACGACGCAGCCTGACTGCTCGAGCATCCAGGACGAGGCCCAGCGGCAAGCGTGCGCGAGTGCCGCGGAGCAGGTCGATCCGCTCGCCAATACCGGCGAGGTCGGGACGACGGCTGGAGGCGCATCGGCGGATTCGACGCAGGGCGGTCAGGGCGCGATCGTCGTCACCGGCTCGCGTCTGCGCCGCGACGAGAGAACCAGCGCCGATCCCCTGACGGTCATCGACCCCAACGTCGAGGCCCGCGAGGGCCGGCTCAATACCGCCGAGGTCCTCCAGACGAACCCGCTGGCCTCGGGCTCGACCCAGATCACCTCGGCGCTGTCGTCCAATTTCGTCATCAACGGCGGCGAAGGCGTCGAGACGATCTCGCTGCGCGGCCTCGGTGCGAACCGCACCCTGGTTCTGCTGAACGGCCGCCGAGCGGGCCCCGCCGGCGTCCGCGGCGCCGTTTCCTCCTTCGACCTCAACGTGATTCCGGTAGAGGCGATCGCGCAGGTCGACATCCTGAAAACCGGCGCCTCGTCGATCTACGGCTCTGACGCGATCGCGGGCGTGGTCAATTTGATCACCAAGAAGGACCTTCGTGGGCTGCAGGTCCGCGGTTTCGCCAACATCCCGACCTACTCGGGCGGCGGCGGCGGCGAGAAGAGCCTGTCCGCGCTCTACGGGTTCGGTATCGGCGATCGCGGCCACGTTATGCTCGGCGTCGACTGGTACAAGCGCGACGCGCTGAAGCGCGGCGACCGCAGGTACCTCGGCTGCGAGGAAGAGAATGTCACCAGCGAAGCAACCGGCAACCGCGCCGACCCGATCGATCCGCGCACCGGCGAGCCTTATTGCGGTGCGTTCCCGAACAGCCAGCTGTTCGTCACCGACCTAATCCCGTTCGGCTTCGGCTTCGGGCCGACGAACCTGTGCGGGCCACCCGTGACCATCCGCCCTGCGCCACCGGTCGGTACCCCCTGCAATAACGGACAGCCGACCCCGGCCGGGACTATTCGCAGACAGATCACCAGCGTCCAGTTCAACTATCCAGGAACGCGGCTCGACGAGTTCCTGTCGGGCGTGCTCGCGCCTCCGGCGACGCCGTGGCAGTTCGGCGCGCCTGCGGGCTTCTTCCCGGTCGGCGCGTTCAATGCGACCGGCCTGGCCCTGCAACAGAATTACAACAGCCAGCTCGACCAGGATTCGGTCATCCCGCGGACGAAGCGCTACACCGCGTTCGCCGAGGCGGGTTACGACATCACCGACGACATCAACCTCTATTTCGAGGGGCTGTACAATCGCCGCAAGACGCACACGGTCGCGCACCGCCAGCTGTTCTTCTATCAGTTCCCGGGCGTCGCTCCATCGGTCTTCACACCTTACTACGGCCTCTACCTGCCGTACTTCTTCTGCGACGGCTCGACCTGCGACCCGTTTGCGCAGGGCGACCCGCTCAATGCCGGGTTCAGTGGTTCGCAATTGCTCGTGCCGGTCATCATCGCGCCGTTCGATTCCGGCACCGACGTCAAATATTATCGCGGCGTGGTTGGCGCGCGTGCCGACCTGAGCAAGATCCTGCCGAAGGGCTGGGCGGATTTCTACTTCCAGCACAGCCGCTCGGATGGCGACTATTTCCGCCAGATCATCTTCCGCGATGCCATCGAGTTTGGCGTTGCGAATTTCAGGACGGATCTCTGCGCCGGAACCAACACCGCGATTCGCGGCGTACCGTGCATGGACATCGACTATACCGACCCGCGCGTGCTTCGCGGCGAGTTCACACCGCAGGAACAAGCCTTCCTGTTCGGTGTCGACGAGGGCAATACGCTGTACAAGCAGAGCACGGCGGAACTGTCGTTCGGCGGCGACCTATTCCAGCTGCCGGCCGGACCGCTCAAATTCGCGTTGGGCGGTCAGTGGCGGCGCGACTCGATTCGCGATGTGCCGGGCGAAGCGACGCTGGCCGGCAACGTCTGGGGCAGCACGACCTCCGGAATCACGGCGGGCTTCGAGCGCACGACCGAGCTGTTCGGCGAAATCGAGGTCCCAGTGGTTCGCGATATCCCTGGAATCAAGGAGCTGACTTTCAACGGTGCGGCGCGCCTGACGAACACTTATGCGCGGCGCGCCGATGGAGTGCACGACTCCGACAAAGGCAACTGGACCTACAAGGTTGCCGGCAACTATTCGCCGACCAGCTGGCTGCGACTGCGGGCCACGTACGGCACGTCATTCCGCTCGCCGGCCTTGTTCGAGCAGTTCCTGGCAGATGAATCCGGCTTCCTTGGCCAGCGCAGCATCGACCCCTGCATCAACTGGCAGAATTCCCAGTCGACGCAGATTCAGACGAACTGCGCGTCGCAGGGGATTCCGGGGAACTTCCCAGGCGGCGGAAGCAGCGCGGAGACCTTCTCGCAGGGTGGCATCGGCCTGCTGGATCCGGAAACGTCGAAGGCCTTGACGCTGAGCGCGATCTTCACGCCGGAAGGCTGGCTGTGGGGCGGCGGGCAGTTCAGTTTCGCCGTCGATTACATCGACATCAATGTGAAGGATCAGATCACCCAGCTCGGCGCGGCCAATATCGTGCTCGGCTGCTACGTGTCGGAGAGTTTCCCGACTGATCCGCTGTGCGACCTGTTCGAACGTGCGCCGGCAGGAGCGCCGAACCAGTTCACCATCCTGACGGTCAACGATCCGTTCCTGAACATCGACCAGCAGCGAAACAAGAGCCTCGATTTCACGACCCGGTTCAAGCAGAACCTGGGCAATCTTGGCACGTTGTCGATGGTTGGGCAGCTCACCTACCAGCTGAAGGACCGGTTCACCCTGTTCCGGGGCATCACGACGAATGACAATGGCGAGTCCGGCGATCCAAAATGGGTCGGCGATCTCAACGTGACCTGGGCCAAGAACCCGGTCACGCTGACCTACGGGCTGCGCGTCATCGACGGGACCAGCGATAAGCAGGACATGATCGACGCCAACGGTCAACCGGGACCGCTCCCAGCGACGCTGACGCCGAATCTGTGCCTTGCAACCGCCGCGGCCTATGCCCTGCGCGGTGGGCCGTACTGCCCGATCTTCAAGCTGCCGACCGTCGCCTATCACAGCTTCTCGGCGGAGATTCAGGCGACGAAGAATTTCAGCTTCACGATCGGCGTCGCCAACATCTTCAACAAGAAGCCGCCGCTCGTGTCGAACGTCGGTTCTCAGATCAGCTCGTTCGGACAAATCCCGCTGCTGGGCACCTACTACGACTGGATCGGGCGCCGGGTGTTCGTCACCGCGCGCGCGAAACTGGGAGACATGCTCGGCCTCTGATCGAGACCGAGCGAATCCTTCGGGGCCGCCTTCCGTTGCGGAGGCGGCCCTTTTTTGCGCGGCGGGTGCTCGAGATGCGCGCTCTAGTCCGTGATTTTGCTTCAAACTTCACTGGCTTGCCGCTTATGACCGCGCGCATGGGGAGCAGTGGGGACCAGCGATGAACATGCCGACCGTTGAGGTCGCGATTGTCGGGCTGGCCGTCGTTTGGCTCGGCATTGCGGCGGCGATTGCGTTCGTCGCCGCGCGGCGGGCCCGGTTGGCCCAGGCGGTCCTGGATGCGGCCCGCTCGGGCGCGGCGCTGCTCGAGACCGCGCCGGCGCGCCCGCTGCTAGTTCGCACCGACGGACGGATCGAAGCCGACGCGCAGTTGCTCCGCGACCTTGGTCTGCCCGCAGACCGGGCCCGGCTGGCGGAGCTGACGGGCAATGACAGTGGCCTGATCGAGGAAGACCTCGCCGAGTTGGTGTCGGAGATCGAAACCGCGCGCGTGTCGGCCGGGCGTGTAACACGAAAGGTTCGCGCGCGGGGTTCTGGCCGGGTGTTCGAGGTGCGCGGCGGGCCGGCGCCCGCCCCGGACCCGCCCGGGACGCTGCTGCTGTGGTTCTTCGACACCAGCGCCGGCGAGGAGGAGCGGGCGCGGCTCGCGCTGCGGTTGCGGCAAACGGAGCGCGCGCTCGATTCACTCACGCATCTGATCGAAGCGGCGCCATTCCCGATGTGGTACCGCGGTCCCGACCTCAAGCTTGGGCTGGTCAACAGCGCGTTCGTCACTGCGGTGGAAGGCCGCGACGCGGCCGACGTCATCGCCCGCAACGCCGAGCTGATCGACGCCGAGGGCGATCAGGGCGCGGTGTCGGCGGCGCGCGAGGCGCTGGAGACCGGCGCGATTCAGTCGAGCTTGCAACCCGCGATCATCCGCGGCGAGCGGCGCATGCTGAAGATCGTCAACGTGCCCTTGTCGACCGGCGCGGTGGCCGGCTTCGCGATCGACGAGCAGGAACTCGAGGACGCCCGCGCCGAGCTCGTCCGCCACATTGAATCGCAGCGCGAGCTGGCCGACCGGATGACCGCCGGAACTGCCCAGTTCGATGCCGACCGGTCGCTGAGCTTCTTCAACCGGCCTTTTGCCGTAATGGCCCAGCTTGACCCGGAGTGGCTCGGCGAACGGCCCGAATTCGAACGCGTGCTCGACCTGATGCGCGACCACCAGCGGGTTCCTGAGACTCGCGACTATCCCGCCTGGAAGGCCGAGCGCCAAGGCTGGTTCAGCAGTCCCGAGGAGGTGCTCGAAGAGGAATGGATGCTGCCCAACGGCGACCATCTGCGGGTCGTGGCCCAGCCGCTGCCGGACGGCGGCCTCAGGCTGTTCCTCGAGGATCGCACCGAGCAACTGCGGCTCGCGTCGGCGCGCGACACCTTGCTGCGCGTGCGCGCCGCGA
>OEKC01000021.1_pt1 | contig 13382 bp, 12 predicted proteins | sample 1487481 | NCBI WGS metagenome assembly OEKC01 (sample SAMEA104379570, study PRJEB20068) | metagenome | biome: 1000743; feature: 77; material: 1998 | place: USA | collected 2012 | depth 25 m
CCAGGCTCGCGAGCTGGATGAGGTCGAGTCGGGCAGCGTGGTCGTAGCCGGCTATTGTTTTGGCGGCTTGTGCGCGCTCGACGTCGCCCGCAGCGGCGCCGACATCACAGCCGCCGTGGCGTTCCACGCCTTGTTCGACCCGTGCGGCCTGCCGCCCGAGAAAATCAAGGCGAAGGTCGCCGCCTTCCACGGCTGGGAAGACCCGATGGTGCCGCCCGAGGCGGTGGTCGCGCTGGCGAAGGAGCTGACCGACGGCGGCGCCGACTGGCAGATTCACGCTTACGGCCACGTCGGCCACGGTTTCACCAACCCCAAGGCACACGAACTCGGGATCGATGGAGTCGCCTACAACAAGGTCGCCGCGGAACGTTCGTGGACCAGCTTTGTGGACCTGCTCGAGGAATTGTTCGGCGGGCATGGCTGACACGATCAGCGAGGCCGACGCCGCAAAGCGCCTCAAAGCGCTCGCGCTGGAGATCGCGCGGCACGACAAGCTTTATCACGACCAGGACGCACCGGAGATTTCCGACGCGGAATATGACGCGTTGGTGCGGGAGAACCGCGAGCTGGAGGCCCGCTTTCCGCAGCTGGTCCGGGCGGATTCGCCGTCGAAACGCCTCGGCGCCGCGCCGACTACCGGGCTCGCCAAGGTCGCGCACGCGCGGCCGATGCTCAGCCTCGAAAATGCGTTCTCTGCAGAGGAAGTGGGCGAGTTCGTCGCCCGGGTGAAACGCTTCCTCAACCTGCCCGCAGACGCCTTCGTGGCGATGAGCGCCGAGCCCAAGATCGACGGTCTCTCCTGCTCGCTGCGCTATGAGAATGGGGCGCTGGTACTCGCCGCAACGCGCGGCGACGGCGCGGTCGGCGAGGACGTCACCGCGAATGCTCGGACCATCGGCGACATTCCGCAGAGGATCGCGGGCGCGCCGGATGTGCTGGAAGTGCGCGGCGAGGTCTTCATGTCCAAGGCCGACTTCGAGGCGCTGAACCAACGGCAGGAGGCGGCGGGCGGCAAGGTCTTCGCCAACCCGCGCAATTCAGCGGCCGGCTCACTGCGCCAGAAGGATCCGTCGATCACCGCCGCGCGGCCGCTGCGCTTCCTCGCCCACGGCTGGGGCGAGCTCTCGGCGCCGCTCGCCGACACGCAATTTGAAGCGATGAAGCGCATCGAGAGCTTCGGCATCCCGGTCACCGACCTGCTCGTGCGCTGCGACGACCTCGACGCGATGCTCGCCCATTATCGCGCGATCGAGAAGGCGCGGGCGGACCTGCCGTTCGACATCGACGGCGTGGTCTACAAGGTCGACCGGCTCGAACTGCAGGAGCGGCTTGGCTTCGTCGCCCGCGCGCCGCGCTGGGGCTTGGCGCACAAATTCCCTGCCGAGAAGGCCGAGACCACGCTCGAAGCGATCGACATTCAGGTCGGCCGCACCGGCAAGCTGACTCCGGTCGGACGCCTCAAGCCGGTCGGCGTCGGCGGCGTCATCGTCGCCAATGTCACGCTCCACAACCGCGACGAGATCGCCCGGCTGGGCCTCAGGATCGGCGACCGGGTGCGCATCCAGCGGGCCGGCGACGTGATCCCGCAAGTGATCGAGAACCTGACCCGCGACGAGCCGCGAGAGCCGTACATCTTTCCCGACCATTGCCCCGAATGCGGCAGCGAAGCGGTCGCCGAGGAAGGCGAGGTCGACGTCCGCTGCACCGGCGGCCTGATCTGCCCGGCGCAACGCTTCGAGCGGCTGCGGCATTTCGTGTCGCGCGGCGCTCTCGACATCGAAGGGCTGGGCGAGAAATCGATTCTCGAGTTCATCGAGCTTGGCTGGCTCCATTCTCCTGCCGACATCTTCCGCCTGCGCGGGCACCGCGAGCAACTGCTCGGCCGCGAGGGATGGAAGGACAAATCGGTCGACAATTTGCTCGCAGCGATCGAGGCCAAGCGCGAACCGGACGGGCCGCGCTTCCTGTTCGGGCTCGGCATCCGCCATGTCGGGATCGTCACCGCCAGGGACCTGCTCAAATGCTTCGGCACGATCGAGGCGCTGCGCACCGTCGCGATGGGCGACGGGGGTGCTGAAGAACTGGCATCGGTCGAAGGCGTCGGCCCGGTCGTCGCCGAGGCGCTGGTCGATTTCTTCCACGAGCCGCACAACCGCGAGGCGCTCGACGATTTGCTGGCGGAGGTTTCGCCCAGGCCATTCGTCAGCGACGCGCGCGAAACCGAATGGAGCGGCAAGACGATCGTGTTCACCGGCAGCCTCGAGACGATGAGCCGCGACGAGGCCAAGGCGCAGGCCGAGCGCCTGGGAGCCCGCGCGGCGGGCTCGGTCAGCGCGAAGACCGACCTGGTCGTCGCGGGGCCGGGCGCGGGATCCAAGCTCAAGAAAGCGGAAGAGCTTGGCATTCGCGTGATTGGCGAGGAAGAATGGGCGAAGATCGTCGCCGAGGCGACTGCCTGACGGGAGGGGTTGATGAAGCGGTTGTTGTTTGGTGCGGCGCTGGCCGCGGTAGCGGCTCTGGCCCAGGCGCAATCTGCGGCAACTCCGGCGCCGGCGCCTACGCCGCCCGTCGCGGCGCAGAAACCTTACACCGTCAAGGGGCCCGAGAACCGCAGCGACCCTTATTACTGGCTGCGCGACGACACCCGCAAGAATCCGGAGATGCTGGCCTATCTCAACGCCGAGAACGCCTACGCCGACGCGCTGCTGGCGCCGACCAAGCCACTGCAGGAACGGCTGTTCAACGAGATCGTCGGGCGCATCAAGCAGGACGATTCGAGCGTCCCAGTGCGCGAGCGCGGCTATTATTATTACACCCGCTACCAGACCGGGCAGGACTATCCGATCGTCGCGCGCAAGGCCGGCACGCTGAAGGCGCGTGAGCAAATCATGCTCAATGAGCCGGTGATGGCCAAGGGCCATGGCTTCTTCGCCATCTCGGAATGGGAAGTCAGCCCGAACAACCGGCTGCTGGCCTACGCGCTCGATACGGTCGGGCGGCGGCAATACACCCTGAAAGTGAAAGACCTCACGACCGGGCGGACGCTCTCCGACAATGTCGCCAACATCGAGCCGGACCTGGTCTGGGCCGACGACAACCGCACCGTTTTCTACATCGACAAGGACCCGGTGACCTTGCTCAGCAAGCGGGTGAAGGCGCACGTCCTCGGCACGCCCGCCTCGGCCGACCGGCTCGTCTACGAGGAAAAGGACGACAGCTTCTACCTCGGCGTCGGCCGCACCAGCGACAACAAGTTCATCTGCATCTTCCTGCAAAGCACGGTCAGCGACGAGCAGCGCTGCACGAGCGCGGCCAAGCCCGGAACCTGGAACGTGCTCGCGCCGCGCGAACGCGAGTTCCGCTACGCCGCCGACCATGTCGGCAACCGCTGGATCATTCGCACCAACGCCGACGGCGCGAAGAACTACAAGCTGGTTACCGTCGCGGACGCGTCCGCCGGCCGCGGTGCCTGGCGCGACCTGGTGCCGCACAACCCGCAAGTGTTCATCGAGAACTTCCAGCCGATGAACAGGTTCATCGCCATCGAGCAGCGCGCCAACGGCAACAAGCACATCCGCCTGCTCGCCAATGACGGGAAGAGCACCGATGTCGCTTCGGATGAGCCCGCCTATGACATGAGCATCGGCGCCAACCCCGAGGTGACCAGCACCAGGCTGCGCTACACCTACGATTCGCTGACAACCCCGACGATTACCTATGAGGTCGACACGCGGACCGGCGAGCGCACCGTGCTCAAGCGCAATCCGGCTCCGAACTACGATGCATCGCAATATGTGACCGAGCGCGTCTGGGCGACCGCCCGCGACGGCACCAGGATCCCGGTCTCACTGGTGTACCGCAAGGGCTTCCAGAAGAACGGCACCGCGGCGATGCTGCAATATGCCTATGGCAGCTACGGCTTCTCGACCGACCCCGCCTGGTCGGCGACCATCGTCCCGTTGCTCGACCGCGGCATGGTCTATGCGCTGGCGCACATTCGGGGCGGGCAGGAAATGGGCCGCGCCTGGTACGACGCCGGGCACCTCATGAACAAGAAGAACAGCTTCACCGACTTCATCGACGTAACGCGTTATCTTGTCGCCGAGGGCTATGCGGCGAAGGACCGCGTCGCCGCGGCCGGCGGCAGCGCGGGCGGGCTGCTGATGGGCGCGGTCGCCAATATGGCGCCGCAGGATTATCGCGTGATCGTCGCGCAGGTGCCGTTCGTCGACGTGGTGACGACCATGCTCGACGCCTCGATCCCGCTCACGACCAACGAATATGACGAGTGGGGCAACCCGGCCGAGCGGCCCTATTACGACTACATGCTGTCCTATTCGCCCTACGACAATGTCGGGCGGCACGCGTACCCGGCGATGTTCGTCGGCACCGGCCTGTGGGACAGCCAGGTGCAATATTACGAGCCGGCCAAGTGGGTCGCGAAGCTCCGCGCCTACAAGACGGACTCGAATCCGCTGGTGTTCCGGGTCAACATGGAGGCGGGACACGGCGGCAAGTCGGGCCGCTTCCAGCAGTACCGCTCGCGGGCTGAATATTATGCGTTCATGCTCGACCAACTGGGGGTGGCGAGCCAAGCACCAGCACCGGCCACTCCCCCGAGCCCTGAGCGCGGCAGGTAAGGCCAAGCCTCTCGTAAGCCGCGGTCACCGCGTCGGCCTGGGTGTCGAGCAGGCCGGCGAGGATGATCGTGCCGCCGGGGGCGAGGGCATTGGCAAAGTCGGGGGCGAGGTCGATCAGCGGCCCGGCGAGGATGTTGGCGACGATCAGGTCGAACGGCGCGCGGGCTGCGAGCAGCGGCGAGTCCATCCCGTCCGCGACGGCCAACAACAGTTCGCCCGGACCATGGCCGAGGGGCACGCGGTTGATCGCGGCGTTGTCGCGGGCGACGTCGATCGCGACCGGATCGACGTCGGTCGCGATGCACTTGGCCTCCGGCCACAGCGTCAACGCGGCGAAAGCGAGCAAGCCGGTGCCGGTTCCTACGTCTGCAATATTTGCGAAAACAGAACCCTTGCGTCCTAGCAAGTCAAGTGCTTCGAGGCATCCCGCTGTGGTCGTATGCTGCCCGGTGCCGAAGGCGAGGCTGGCATCGATCTCGAAATTGACCGCGTCCGGATCGGGCGCGTGGGTCGGGGTGTGGACGTGGAAGCGGCCGGCGCGGATCGGCTGCAGCCCGGCCTGGCTCATCGCGACCCAGTTGGCGTCGCCTAATTGTTCGATCTGCGGATTGCCGCTGCCGAGCGATCTCAGGATCGCAAGCTCGTCCGCGGTCGGCTCGTGCTCGAAATAAGCATGGATCAGCCAGTAGTCGGGCCTGGACTCATCGGGCTCGTCGGCGACCAGCACCGGTGGATCGATGCGCTCGGCGAAGGCGTTGGTGCCGGGGACCGCTTCCGCCTGCGCGCGGCTGCAGGGAATCGTAACGCGCCAGCTCACCTGACGTAGCTGGCGCCGTTGACGTCGACCACGCTGCCGGTCGCCGAGGCGGGCGCGTCGACCGCCAGCCAGCGGATCACTTCGGCGACCTCATCGGTCGACGCCACGCGCCCGAGCGGGATGTCGGCGACGATCTGCGCGCCGCCGCGGCCGGCGAGATATTCGTCGGTCATCTCCGATACCGTGAACCCGGGCGCGACCGCGAAGCACAGCACGTCGTCGGCGGCGTAGCCGCGCGCGACCGTTCGGGTCATTGCCACCATCGCCCCCTTGGACGCGGCATAATGCCAGTGTTGGGGCGAGTCGCCGCGAAAGGCGGCGCGGCTGGCGACGTTCACGATCCGGCCCGGGATGCCGAGGCTGAGGAAATGCGAGACGGCGAGCTTGGAGAGGTCCGCGGCCGCCTGCAGGTTGATGGTCAGCGTTCGCTGCCAGGCGGCGTGCCAGTCCGCGTCGGTCGCATTGTCCGGGACGGACTCATAAATGCCGGCATTGTTGACCAGCACGTCGATCCGGCCATCGAGCTCGGCGAGCGCAGTCTCCCAGATGACGCGCGGGGCCGCCGGATCGGCGAGATCGCCGGCAATCAGCTCGTCGCTGCCCCTGGTCGAATGGCCCGCGACGCGGTGGCCATGGGTCTTGAGCAGCGCATAGGCCGCGCCGCCGATGCCGCGGCTCGCTCCGGTGATCAGGATGTTCATCTTTCCGCTCTGTCATTGCGAGCGTAGCGAAGCAATCCAGTCTGGATTGCCGCGGCCTCTTCGAGGCCTCGCAATGACGGTTGCGGCGGTTAGGCGGCGATGCCGCTGACGAACGCCTTGGCGGTCAACTTGAAGTTGGCGATCTGCTCGGAGAAGCGGCCGAAGCCCTGCTCGACCTGGTCGATGTCCTTGGCGACATTCTCGGTATCGGTGCGGATCGCGGCGATGGTCGAGCTCATCGAATCGGCGGCGAGCGCGGTCTCGTCAACCGCGGCGGTGATCATCGTCACCGTCTGCGCCTGGAGCTCCATCGCCTGGCGGATGCGGTCGGCCGACGACTGCACTTCTTCGACGGTACCCTGGATCGAGCCGTTGGCCTCGACCGTCTGGCGGGTCGCCTGCTGGATCGCGGTGATCTTGGCGGTGATGTCGTCGGTCGCCCGCGCGGTCTGCGAGGCGAGGCTCTTCACTTCCTGGGCGACGACCGCAAAGCCACGGCCGGCATCGCCCGCGCGCGCCGCTTCGATGGTGGCGTTGAGCGCGAGCAGGTTGGTTTGGCCGGCGATGTCGCGGATCAGGCCGAGGATCGATTCGATGGCTTCGACGTGGGCGGACAGCGCCTGGCTGACCTTGACCGCCTCGCTCGCCTGGTCGCCGGCGCGGATCGCGACCCCGGCCGCGGTCTCGACCTCGGTGCGGGCGTCTTCGATCGCGCGGATCAGGCCCGCGGCGGTCTGGGCGGCTTCGCGCATGGCGACCGCGGACTGCTCGGCGGCGGCGGCGACTTCGCTGGTCTTTCCGAGCATCCCGCGCGCCGAGGCGGCAGTCGAGCGGGTGCGGTCGGTCAAGGCCTTGGATTGGTCGGTCGAGGCGCGGACCAGCTCCGCGACGCGGCGCTCGAATTGCTCGCTCTCGCCGCCGCGCTTGTCGGCCGCGGCATTGGCTTCGAGCAAGGCGATCTGCGCCAGCAGGATGTCGCCGCAGACGCTCTGGGCGCGGCAGAGGATGTCGATCGCGCGGATGCGATCCTCAGTGCGGTCGGCGAAGCGTTCGTCGAGGCGGCGGATGATTTCGGCCATGACCATCGCCCGGGCGGCGACGAACTGCGGCACGCTGACCTTGCCCACGTACATCGTCAGGCCATAGTCGGCGACCTTGCGGATCCAGGCTTCGTCGAATTTCATGGTGAAGCGGTGGCGCTCATATTTGACAGCGTCCTCGCCGAGATGGATGCGCGAGACTTCCTCGATGATGTCGCCGGCCTGCTCCCACAGCCAGTGCAGATTGGCCTCGAAGCGGCCATTGTCCGCATAAGCGGCAATCCGGGCATGCACCTGCTCGTCGGTCAGCGGCTGCAGCTGTCCAGTCTCGCCAGTCATCGATCGCTCTCCACTCACGTCTCGCTTGTCCTGCCCCACTTGTCGGTGCGTTGGCGGCGGTCATGCGCGCACAATGGTTAAAGCGGGGTTAGGGCGGAGCGCTCAGCGCCTCCCAAACTTGCTTCGGAAGAACCGCCGCCTTAAGCGGGCGCCAGCGCGCGGACCCCTCGCGCCGACATGCACAAAGAAAGCTTGAGGGCTTGATGGCCGACCAGAAAGATCGACCCGTTTCCCCGCACATCACCATCTGGCGATGGGGACCCCACATGGCCGTTTCGATCATCCATCGTGTTACCGGCGCGGGCCTCACGATCGTCGGCCTCGCCGTGCTCACCTGGTGGCTGATGGCGCTGGCCTATGGGCCGGAGCCCTATGCCGCCTTCACCAGGTTCAGCGGCAGCTGGATCGGCCTGGTTATCTTGATCGGCCTGACCTGGGCCTTCTTCCAGCATTTGCTGTCGGGCGTTCGCCACCTCGTGATGGACACCGGCTCGGGGTTCGAGATCGGCGTCAACAAGCGCTTCGCGGTTCTTACCCTCGTCGGTTCGGTGGTGCTGACCGCGGCGCTGTGGGTCTATCTTCTGGAGTATAAGCCATGAGCATCGGCGAAAGCGCAACCCCGCTGGGCAAGGTCCGCGGCCTCGGTTCGGCGCGCGAAGGCGGCGAGCATTGGCTGACCGAGCGGCTCACCAGCATCGCCCTGCTGCTGCTTGGCACCTGGCTGATCGCCGTCATGCTGCTGCTCCCCTCGCTCGAGCCCAAGACCCTGGTCGAGCTGCTGCGCGGCCCGAGCGGGGCGGTGCCGATGGCGCTGCTGATCATCGTCGGCTTCATCCACGCGCTCGAGGGCATGAAGGTCGTCGTCGACGATTATGTCCATGACGAGGGCAATCGCTTCGCGCTCAATACCGCCCTGCTGTTCCTGGCCGTCGGCGGGGCGGCGCTGGCGCTGTTCGCGCTCGCTCGGATCGCCCTCGGAGGGCAGGCTTGAGCGCCTATCAGATTATCGATCACACCTACGACGTCGTGGTCGTCGGCGCCGGCGGCTCCGGCCTTCGCGCGACGATGGGAGCGGCGGGGCAGGGGCTGAAGACCGCCTGCATCACCAAGGTCTTCCCGACGCGCAGCCACACCGTCGCAGCGCAGGGCGGCATCGCCGCCAGCCTCGGCAACATGGGCCCGGACCATTGGACCTGGCACATGTACGATACGGTCAAGGGCTCCGACTGGCTCGGCGACCAGGACGCGATCGAATATATGTGCCGCGAGGCCCCGGCCGCGGTGATCGAGCTCGAGCATGCCGGGCTGCCGTTCAGCCGCACGGCCGAAGGCAAGATCTACCAGCGCGCGTTCGGCGGGATGACCCAGGACATGGGCGAGGGTCCCCCCGCCCAGCGCACCTGTGCCGCGGCCGACCGCACCGGCCATGCGATGCTCCACACGCTCTACCAGCAAAGCCTCAAGTACGACGCCGACTTCTACGTCGAATATTTTGCGCTCGACCTCATCATGCAGGACGGGGCGTGCCGCGGCGTCATCGCGCTCAATCTCGACGACGGTTCGATCCACCGCTTCCGCGCCCAGGCGGTGGTGCTCGCCACCGGCGGCTACGGCCGCATCTATTTCTCCTGCACCGGCGCGCACACCTGCACGGGCGACGGCAATGGCATGGTCTTGAGGGCCGGCCTGCCGCTGCAGGACATGGAGTTCGTCCAGTTCCACCCGACCGGCGTCTATGGCGTCGGCGTGCTGATCACCGAGGGGGCGCGCGGCGAGGGCGGCTACCTCACCAACTCGGAAGGCGAGCGGTTCATGGAGCGCTATGCGCCCCACGCGAAGGACCTCGCCAGCCGTGACGTCGTCTCACGCGCGATGGCGATGGAAATCCGCGACGGCCGCGGGGTCGGCGAGCGCAAGGATCATATCCACCTCCACCTCGACCATCTCGATCCGAAAATCCTGCACGAACGGCTACCCGGCATCAGCGAAAGCGCGAAAATCTTCGCTGGCGTCGACGTCACGCGCCAGCCGATCCCGGTCATTCCGACCGTCCACTACAATATGGGCGGCATCCCGACGAACTATCACGGCGAGGTCGTGACGCTGAAGGACGGCGAGCCCGACAGCGTCGTTCCGGGCCTGTTCGCAGTGGGCGAGGCGGCCTGCGTCTCGGTCCACGGCGCCAACCGTCTCGGCTCGAACAGCCTGATCGACCTGGTGGTGTTCGGCCGCGCCGCCGGCATGCGGCTGGGCGAAGTGATCAAGACCGGGATCAACCAGGACGATTTGCCGAAGGATTCGACGGACCTCGCGCTCGGCCGGCTCGACAGGTTCCGCCATGCCGACGGAGCCAGCCCGACCGCTGAGATCCGGCTCGACATGCAGCAGGTCATGCAGGCCGATTGCGGCGTGTTCCGCAACGACCGCACGCTGGCCGAGGGCGTCGCCAGGATCGACCAGGTGTTCGGCCGGATGGCCGACGTGAAGGTCAGCGACCGCAGCCTGATCTGGAACAGCGACCTCGTCGAAACGCTCGAGCTCGACAACCTCCTCGCCCAAGCGGTGGTGACCATGCACTGCGCCGCCAACCGCAAGGAAAGCCGCGGCGCGCACATGCACGAGGATTATCCCGAGCGCGACGACAAGCAGTGGATGAAGCACACTTTGAGCTGGCTCGACGGCTGGGGCGGCAAGGGTGGTTCAGTGAAAATCGATTACCGCCCGGTGCACGACTTCACCCTCACCGACGACATCGACTACATCAAGCCCAAGCCGCGGGTGTACTGAGCGTTACGGAAGGTCGACGCTTCGAGAACTCCACCACGTCCGCGCGATAAACACAGCCAAGCCTACGATTGTCACGATGCCGAGGCCCTGCAGCGCATATTCCACTGCGTCTTTAACGTTGCCTGGAGTGTCTGGGTGAATGTCCCTCCAAAGGAGGAAGCTGAAGACCGCAGGGAGTGCAAGAGATCCGACCAGGGCCGGCCAGCGCATCCGCCCGCGTTCAAAAAAGGCTGCAAGCAGTTTGCCAGTTAGTAGGCCCACTGAGACGCACAGTGCAGCCCAACCAAGAATCTCTGCAAAGCCGAGCGGACCTGGGGGACCGGGATAGTCGAGGATCATAAATGCCCCGATCGCACCGGCAGGAAAGACGAGCGAACAACCGACAAGCCTGAATGGTTGTTCGGCGTCCAAGGGCACTTTAAAAATCCACCTTGTCGTAGTGCTGCGGCGGGACGATCACCTCCATCCGCTCGCCCAGCAAAGGCCGGAAGCAGGGCCGCGACTTCATGACGGCGTACCAGTCCTTGGTCTGCTTATGCCCGCGCCAGTCGAGCGCTCCGAGATAGTCGATCACCGATAGATGCGCGGCGGCGGTGAAGTCGGCGAGGCTCAGCCCCGGTCCCGCCAGCCAGCGGCGGTGGTCCAGCAGATAATCGATATAATCGAGATGCTCGGATGCGACCCGCATCGCCTCGCGCAGCACCCGCGTGTCGGGGCTTTCGCGGCTCACCAGCCGCTTCCTCATTCGCTCGTTCATCAGCGGCTCGACGGCCTCACGAAAGAGCTTCAAGTCGAACCACTCGGTCATCCGCCGGATCTCGGCGCGGAGCTGGCCATTGCCGTGGATCATCGGCATCCGGTCGACCGTCTCGTCGAAATATTCGACGATCGGCTGCGACCCGATCAGCGTCACGCCCTGGTCGGGCTCGACCATCACCGGCGTTTCGCCAGCGGGGTTCAGGTCGATGAACTCGTCGCGCTTCTCCCACGGGTTCTCGCGCACCAGCTCATGGCCGACGCCTTTCTCGGCGAGGACCAGGCGGACCTTGCGCGAAAAGGGGCACAGCGGGAATTGGAAGAGCTGCCACATGGCGGGCCAGCTTTAACGCGTGTGGGCGGTGCGTCTAGCGCTTCGGGTAGGTCGGATCGGGCATGTTCGCGGCGGCGCGCTCGAGCGACCGCTGGGCCTGCTGCAGGCTCTGGACGATCCCGGGCAGCGCCTCGCCCAGCGCCTTCATGCTTTGCTGGATCATCGGCCGCGCCTGCGAGATTTCGCGTCGCACATCGAGGTCGGGCTCGAGGTCGCGTATCGTCCGTCGCTTGTCGGCGACGGTCGGGGTGCGACCCTCGACCGCGGCCTGGACCTCGCCGACCGGCAGGTCGAGCATCGCGTTCGACAGCGACTGCATCACGTTCGTCATGCGCTCGGCCATCGCTGGGTCGTTGAGCGCGCGCTGAATGTCCTGCACGGGCTGTGGCCGCGACTGCGCGGCGGCCGGCGTGGCGATCATAAGCAACGGAAACACAAGCACGATTCGCATAAGCGGATTGTATCAGCGCATGGTGAGCCAGACCAGCGCCGCGCCGCCGACCAGTATCCGGTACCAGGCGAAGGGCGCGAAGCCGTGCCTCGAGATGTAGTGGACGAAGCCCTTCACCACGACGATCGCCACGACGAAGCTGACCACGAACCCGACCGCGACGGTGCCGAAGCCGACCCCGCCCGCGCCGGCCATCAGCGTGTCGCGGTGCTTGACGAACTCGAGCGTGGTCGCGCCAAGCATCGTCGGAATCGCGAGGAAGAAGCTGAATTCGGCCGCGGTCCGCCGCTCGACGCCCAGCGACAGTCCGCCCATGATCGTCGCGCCCGAGCGGCTGACTCCCGGGATCATCGACAGGCACTGAACCAGGCCGATGCCGATCGCGGTGCCGAGCGGCATCTCGGCGACACCGACGATCGGCGTCTGCTTCACCATCCGCTCGATCACGAGGATGGCGATGCCGCCCAGGATCAGCGCCCAGGCGACCACCTTCGCATTGCCGAGCAGCGCCTCGATATTGTTGATCAGGAGGAAGCCAAGGATGGCCGAGGGCAGGAAGCCGACCAGTACGTTGCGGACGAACCGCCACGACAGCCGCTGGCCCTTGAACAGCCCTTCGAGCACCGCCCAGAAGGTCCGCCAGTAGAGCACCACGATCGCCAGGATCGCGCCCAGCTGAATGATGACGTTGAACGCCGCCCATTTCTCGGCGTCGAAGCCGAGCAGCTCGGTGGCGAGGATCAGATGCCCGGTCGAGGAGACCGGGAGGAACTCGGTGACGCCCTCGACGATGCCGAGGATTATGGCGATGATCAGGATCGGCACGTCAGCTCGTAGCCGTCATTTCGATGTGGCGGCCGGCGAACGTGCCGCCCTTGCGGAAGCGGCTGAGCCATTCGAAGCCGACCGCGTCCAGCGGCGTCGGCCTGATCCCGAACGCTTCCAGACCCGGATGCTCGCCCGACTGCACATTATCGCGGCCCAGCATCAGCCACTGGTCGCGGGTCAGCGGCGCGCCCGGCAGCCAGCCGAAACGCGACAGCAAGCTCGCGAACACGTCCGGCATTTCGACGAGGGCGGCCTCTTGTCCGCTGAGCTCGAGGATCGCCAGGTGCAGCTCTTTCATGGTTAGGACCTGCGGCCCGCCGAGCTCGTAGGTCGTTCCGCCGTGCTTGCGCGGGTCGAGCGCGGCCGTCGCGATCGCCTGCGCGAGGTCGCGGACGTAGACCGGCTGGAATTTCCGGCCCGCCGCGATCACCGGCATGATCGGCAGCAGGCGAGCGAGGCCGGCGAAGCGATTGGTGAGATTGTCCTCGGGCCCGAAAACGAGCGACGGGCGGATAATCGTGGCCTTGGGAAAGGCCTTGCGCACGGCGAGTTCGCCCTCGCTTTTGGTGCGGCCATAGTTGGATGGCGACTTGGGATCGGCGCCGATCGCCGAAATGTGAACCAGCGCTTCGGCGCCGGCGTCGCTCGCGGCGTCGGCGATGTGCTTCGCGCCGCCGACATGCACCGCC
>OEKC01000006.1_pt1 | contig 13242 bp, 13 predicted proteins | sample 1487481 | NCBI WGS metagenome assembly OEKC01 (sample SAMEA104379570, study PRJEB20068) | metagenome | biome: 1000743; feature: 77; material: 1998 | place: USA | collected 2012 | depth 25 m
CGCGTAGGCGCTCGTCACCTCGCTTCGGTCGCAACGATTTTGACCGGTCGTACTCATGGTTCGCGTGTTTCCGTAGGCAGTGAGTTGCGTAATTTATGCAGCCCCGAGCGGATGCGCGTCTTGATGGTCCCGAGCGGCTGGTCGAGGCGCCTGGCGGCCTCGACGTGGGTCAGGCCGCCGAAGAAGGTCGTCTCGATGGCTTCGCGTTCGTTGGCGGTGAGCGCGGCGATGGCTGCGCGCAGCAATCGGCGCTGCTCCCGCAGCTCGAGCACGTCCCGCGGATCCGCCCCGGGATCGCACTCCGGTTCGGTATCGCCGACCTGCGCACGCCTCTTGCGACTGTCGAACCGAAGCCGGTCGATAGATCGAGAGCGGGCCTGGTTCATGATCCACGCGATCACCGTTCCGTGCTCCGGGTCGTAGGTCGCGGCACGCCGCCAAACGTCGTGAAAAACATCAAGGGTGAGTTCTTCCGCCGTCTCCCTGTTGGCCGTCAGGCGGAGCGCCAGCGTAAAGACCATTCGGTTCGCGCGGTCGTAGAGCGCATGAAGCGCCACCTGGTCGCCGGCGGCGATCGAAGCAACCAGTTCGGTCCAGTCGCGCTCGGGCACCGGGGTCTTCGGCGTCTGATAGAGCACGTCCCCCAGTGTCGCGGGAACGGCTTGCTCTTCTTCAGCAACGGGCGACCGGATCCTCATCGTCCGTGACTTTGCAGAATGTTACCGCGGCGAATCAAGACGAAAGATGCGCCGCGTCGAATACGGCCATGACGGTCGGTCACCTCGCCAATGCCGAGTTTCGCCGCGTCGCCGCCAGTATCCCGTCCGGCCGATATGCCCAGTGTCGACAGCGAGTTACGCCGGGATTGGCGGCGGCTGGGCCTTGAACTCGGCGGCTTCCTCCGACCCCTTGGTGGCGTCGCCCTCGCTGTAGCTGTGCGCGCCCGCGCCAGCGAGGTGCCCGCCCTCGACGATAAGATATTCGTCCCGGATCGGCCGGCTCTCGAAGAAGCATTCGAGAATTTCGCGGGTGCCCGCCGCATACCGCGTCTGTGCCGAGAGCGACGTCCCCGAAATGTGCGGCGTCATGCCGTGGTTGGGCATGGTCCGCCACGGGTGATTGCGCGGCGCCGGCTGCGGGAACCAGACATCGCCCGCGTAGCCGGCGAGATGACCCCGCTTCAGCGCGTCGGCGACGGCATCGCGGTTGACGATCTTCCCGCGCGCCGTGTTCACCAGGTAGGCGCCGCGCTTCATCCGCGCGATCATCGCCGCGTCGAACAGATTCTCCGTTTCCGGATGCAGCGGCGCGTTGATCGTCACTACGTCGCAATGCGGCACCATGTCCGCGGCGGATTCATGGAAGGTCACTCCCAGCTCCTGCTCGACCTCAGGCGGCAGGCGGTGACGGTCGGTATAATGGAGGTGGACGTCGAACGGCTTCAGACGGCGCAGCACCGCCGAGCCGATGCGGCCGGCCGCGACTGTGCCGATATGCATGCCTTCAATATCGTAGGAGCGCGCGGCACAGTCGGCGATGTTCCAGCCGCCGGCTTTCACGATGTCCCACGACTGCAGGTAATTGCGCGCCAGCGACAGGATCATCATCACCACATGCTCGGCGACGCTGATCGAGTTGCAATAAGTGACTTCGGCGACGGTTACGCCGCGCTCGATCGCGGCCTGCAGGTCGGTATGGTCCGAACCGATTCCCGCGGTGATGACGAGCTTGAGGTTCTTGGCCTTCGCGAACCGCTCGGCGGTCATATAGGCCGGCCAGAAGGGCTGCGAGATGACCACGTCGGCATCGGCCAGCTCGCGCTCGAACTCCGAATCCGGCCCGTCCTTGTCCTCGGTGACGACCAGCGTGTGCCCACCGGCTTCGAGGAACTTGCGCAGGCCCAATTCGCCCGACACCGAACCGAGCAGCGCGCCGGGTTGGAAGTCGATCGCGCTCGGGCTCGGCAACGTCTGCCCGTCCGGATAGCGCTCGATCTTGGGCAAATCGTCGCGCGGATAGCTGGTTGGATATCCGTCGATCGGATCGTCGTAGAGGACGCAGAGGATCTTCGCCATGGAACGCGCCTTTCGTGTTCGCGAAGGAACGGCACGCAACTGGGCCAGGCGGTCGATCGGCCGATGGCCGGACGACGCCCCTATCAGTTTTTCGAAAGGTTAGGCAGTCGGCTTGAACGCGAAACGGCAGGAGCGTTCGCCGCGCGCCATGCAGCGCCGGTGCTCGACGGCCTTGCCGGACAGCGAGCGGAGCAGCGCCAGGTCGACTTCGCAGATCGCCGGATTGGCCATGGCGAGGTCGTGGAACACGCAATTGTGCGCCTCTATCTCGGCGCCCGCCTCACCTTCGATAGAATGGGATTCATAGCCGAGCTCGCGCATCACGCCCGCGATCAGGGAAACGGCCTCGTCGGCATTGCCCCTGACTTCTGAACGAAGGCTGTCGGCCAATGACACTCCGATCCGTGTCAGTGCCTGGTGCAACTCCTCGGGCCCAAGGTGGCGCGACAGTTCCTCGAGGAGCTGCCGGGCGAGCAGGGCATATTGGCGCGGGAATGTCGCCTTGCCCGCTGCGCTCAACCGATAGCCTTGCGACGGGCGGCCCCTGGTCCGGATCGCGGCGGCGCGTTCGACCAGCCCTTCCCGCTCCAGCGAGACCATCTGCTGGTGGGCGGCGTTGCGTGAGATGCCCAATGCGCCCGACAGCGCCTGAACCGACATCGGCTGTTCGGTTTTCAGCAGGAGTTCGAGGATCCGGTCACGGCTTCGTCCGGGTTCAATGGGTTCGATCGCGGTCATCCGGTTAGAATCTAACATCAATCAGGCCTTTGGCAACTTTGTAATGGAAAAAGTTGACAAAGTATCCTGGTTCGCCGCACAACATCGCATCAAAATGAGGAGGGAACGATGCTGAAGATTGCGGTCCTGATTTTCGCAATTGGAGCGCTTGGCGGTTTGGTCATGGCGACGCGCGTCCTGCGCGGACAGCTTGCGCCCTGGGCGCTCTCGCTGCTTCACGCCGCGCTCGGTGCGACCGGGCTCGTCCTGACCGGGTTCGTCGTCCTGCGCGGCACGACCGAAGTAGCGAGCATCGTCCCGATCGCGCTGCTGATCCTGGTCGTGGCCGCGCTCGCCGGTTTCTACCTGGCCTCGATCCATTTGCGGAACGTTCCGCCGCCCAAGGGCGCCGTCGTGGCGCACGCGAGCATTGCCGTCGTCGGCTTCCTGCTGCTTGCCGGCGGCGTGTTCAACCTGATCTGAGTTGCCCCCGGTGCTCGGCCATCCGCTCCATCCGGCTGTCGTTCATTTCCCGCTCGCGTTGCTGCTTTCGGCGACGGCGGCCGACGTGGCGTGGGTGGCCGGCATCACCGGCGACGTCCACATTGCCGCGGTCCTGATGGCAGGCGGGCTCGCAATGGGCCTCGTCGCCATGGCCGCGGGCCTGATCGATTTCGCGAAGCTCGATGAAGCGGTCGTGCCCCACGCCCTGCGCCACATGGCCGCGGTGGGCGTCGCCTGGCTCGGCTATGCGGTCGCCCTCTACCTGCGCCGCGATGCCCTGTCCGGCGCCGACACCCTCGGGTCGATCAGCCTCGCCCTCAGCCTGGCGAGCGCGCTGCTGCTGGCCCTTGGCGGCTGGCTCGGCGGGAGGCTGGTCTACACCTTCGGTGCCGGGGTCGACGCCGTTCGTCGATGAGCCGCTTGCCGGAATCGCCCGAAACGTGAAGTGTGCCGGGCATTCGATTCCGGAGGGGATTCCCGTTGACGACCATTCGCACCCTGGCGCTGCTGTGCGCCGCCACCGTCATTTCGACGCCGGTATTGGCCAAGCCGGCCGACGGTCCGAGCCCGATCTTCACCGGTCGCGACTTGTTCGACCTCTCCGCCGCCTCCGACCCGCAGATCAGCCCCGACGGGCGCACCGTCGCCTATGTTCGCCGCTCGGCCGACATCATGACCGACAAGGCGCGCTCGTCGATCTGGTTGGTCAACGTCGCGACGGGTGAGCAGCGTCCGCTGGCCGCGGGGACCGGCGATCATTTCAACCCGCGCTGGTCGCCCGACGGGCGACGCCTCGCCTACGCCTCGACCGCCGAGGGCGGCACACCGCAGCTGTTCGTGCGCTGGATGGACACCGGACAGACGGTGCGCGTCACCGGACTTCCCGATAGCCCGCAGGCGCTTGCCTGGTCGCCCGACGGACGCCGCCTCGCTTATCTGATGAACGTCCCCGACGAAGGACCCAAGCTCGGCTCCGCGCCGGCCAAGCCCGAGGGTGCGACCTGGGCCAAGCCCCTCGAAATCCTCGACAAGGTCACCTACCGCGCCGACGGCGCCGGCTACATCAAACCCGGCTTCGACAAGATTTTCATCGTCGACGCGGACGGCGGCGCGCCGCGCCAGCTGACCTTCGGCGCCTATCATGACGGCGCGCCGGAATGGACGCCCGACAGTCGCGCGATCCTGTTCAGCGCGGTGCGCAAAGACGATTGGGAAATGACTCCGCTCGACAGCGAGATCTACCGGCTCGACCTCGGTTCGGGCGCAATCACCGCGCTCACCTCGCGCAGCGGTCCGGACGCCGCCCCGGAAGTCTCGCCGGACGGCCGCACGATCGCTTACCTCGGCTTCGACGACCACAAGAAAGGCTTCGAACAGAACAACATTTATGTGATGAGCATCGATGGCGGTGCGCCACGCCAGATCGCCCCCCACCTCGACCGCAACATCCAGCAAATTGAGTGGGCCGCGGACGGCCGCTCGCTTTACGCTGCCTACGAGGAGGCGGGGTCGGTCACCGTGTCGAGGATCGGGCTCGACGGCAGCGTTCGTCCGATCGCCCACGACCTTGCCGCTTCCGGATATGACCGGCCCTATGCCGGCGGCGATTTCAGCGTCTCGAAATCGGGGGCGGTCGCGTACAATGTGAGCCCGTACGACCGGCCAACCGACCTTGCGATCTCGAGCGGCGGGGCCCGGCGGCAGCTGACCCACCTCAACGAGCTGACGCTCGGCGCCAAGAATCTCGGGACGCTGCGAACGCTGGACGTGACCGCGCCCGACGGCGGCAAGGTGCCGTCGTGGATCCTGCTTCCGCCGACCTACAAGACGGGCGACCGGGTGCCGACGATCCTCGAAATCCACGGCGGCCCCTATGCCGCTTATGGCCCGCATTTTTCGACCGATTATCAGCAATATGCAGCTGCTGGCTATGCGGTGCTCTACACCAACCCGCGCGGCTCCACCGGCTACGGCCAGGCCTTCGCCGACGGAATCGAGAAGACCTATCCCGACAGCGATTTCGCCGACCTGATGGCGGCGGTCGACGCAGCAGTCGCGAGCGGCATGGCCGATCCCGACAATCTGTTCGTGACCGGCGGCTCGGGCGGCGGAATCCTCACCGCCTGGATTATCGGCAAGACCAACCGCTTCAAGGCGGCGGCGGCGCAGAAGCCGGTGATCAACTGGACCAGCATGGCGTTGACGTCCGACGGCACGCCCTTCTTCGCGCCTTATTGGATGGGCTCGCTCCCGTGGGAGAATTACCAGAGCTATTGGGCGCGCTCGCCGCTCAGCCAGATGGCCAATGTGAAGACGCCGACGCTGGTGGTCGTTGGTGCTGAGGATTTCCGCACGCCGGTGAGCGAGGCCGAGCAACTCTACGCCGCACTGAAGCTGCAGCGGGTGCCGACGACGCTGGTCAAGGTCCCGGACGCAAGCCACGGCGGGATCGCCGCCCGGCCTTCCCAATCGGCGGCCAAAGCTAGCGCGATTATCGCCTGGTTCGACCGCTACCGGACGAAGAAGACGCCCGCGCCGGCCGCCAGCAATGCCGGGCCTTCCCCGGCGGAGGCCCGCTAGCTAACGGCGACTTGCAACCTTTTGCCGCGCGGTCCGTCCTGAGGCCGTTACGCATCCGTGCACTTGGGGAGTGACCATGAAGAGTTTCCGCTGGCTTGCCGCGACCGCGCTCGCACTGGCTGCAGTTCCGCTCGCCGCCCAATCTACCGTGTCCTTCAGCCCACAGCGGTTGTCGCAACACGTGCAAATCCTCGGCTCGGACGCTTACGAGGGTCGTGGCCCGGCCACTCGCGCGGAGACCAAGACCCTCGGCTACCTCATCCGCCAATTCACTGCGGCCGGGCTCCAGCCCGGCGGCGACATCGTCAACGGCAAGCGGCAGTGGACCCAGGCGGTGCCGCTGCTGCGCTCCGAATTCGCCGCGCCGCCGCAGGTCACGTTGAACGTTGCCGGCAAGGCCGAGGCGCTGACGCAGGGCGAACAGATCGCCGTGCGTGCCCCGTTGAACGGCGAAAAGTCGATGACGATCGACGGCGCCGAGCTGGTCTTCGTCGGCTACGGAGTGAAGGCTCCGGAGCGCAATTGGGACGATTTCAAGGGCGTGGACCTGCGCGGCAAGGTCCTCGTCATGCTGGTCAACGATCCCGACTTCGAAGGCGGCGAAGGCGACTTCGGCGGCCGGGCGATGACCTATTACGGCCGCTGGACCTACAAATATGAGGAAGGCGCGCGCCAGGGCGCCAAGGGCGTCCTGGTCATCCACGAAACCGAGCCGGCGAGCTACGGCTGGGCGACCGTCAAGAACTCGAACACCATCGCCAATTTCGACATCGTCCGAAAGAACCCGGCGGCCGAGCACCCGCTGCTCGAAGGCTGGATTCAGCGCGACCTCGCGGCCCAGCTATTCGCCGCGTCGGGGACGAGCTTCGAAGCGATGAAGACCGCGGCCAAACGCCGGGATTTCCGGCCCGTTCCGCTCAGGGCGACGCTCGACATCCACGGCAATGCGAGCACGCAAGTCGTCACCTCGCAGAACGTGCTCGGTATCGTCCGGGGCAGCAAATATCCCGACGAAACGGTGTTCTACATGGGTCACTGGGATCATCTCGGCATCGGCCCGCCCGACGCCACTGGCGATCGCATCTACAACGGCGCGATCGACAACGGCACCGGGATCGCCCAGCTGATCGAGCAGGGCCGCTCATTCGCCAGGGGCCCGCGCCCGCAGCGGTCGGTTGTGTTCATGGCCGTGACTGCGGAGGAGAAAGGGCTGCTCGGCAGCGAATATTATGCGGCCAACCCGATCTATCCGGCCGGCAAGACCGTCGGCGCGATCAACACCGACGTGCTCGGCGTGCTCGGCCCGGCGCGCGATTTCTCGGTGCGCGGCAACCAGAAGTTCGGGCTGCTCGACATCCTGGTCGAGGAAGGCGCCAGGCGCGGCCGCCGCTTCACTCCCGATCCGAGCGCGGCATCGGGGACCTTCTACCGCTCCGACCATTTTACCTTCGCGAAGGTCGGCATTCCGGCGCTGAGCTTCACGCCCGGCCAGGATCTCGTCAATGGCGGCATCGCCCGGGCCGAGGCGTGGGAGCGCATGTACCGCGACAAGATGTACCACCAGCCGGCGGACGAATTTTCGCCCGACTGGGACTTCACCGGGATGGCGAAGGATGCCGCGCTGCTGCACGCGGTCGGGTGGCGGTTGGCCAATTCCCGCGAATGGCCCAACTGGAGCGAGGATAGCGAGTTCCGCGCCAAGCGCGACGAAAGCGCCTCCGAGCGCGGCGCCGCGCCGCCCCCGCCGAACAAAGGCGAGCGCGGTTGAGCGAGACGCTCGAGCCTGCGCTTCCGGATCACCTGGACGAGCAGGCGGAACGGCTGATGCACCGGATCTGCGACCGCGAGCTCGTCATCGCCACCGCCGAAAGCTGCACCGGCGGGATGCTGGCGGCCCTGCTTACCGACATCGAAGGGTGCGGCCACGGTTTCGACCGCGGCTTCGTCACCTACTCGAAAGAAGCGAAGTCGGAGCTTCTCGGGATCTCGCATGGCCTCCTCGACCAAAATGACGCGGTGTCGGAAGCCGTCGCTCGCGCCATGGCCGAGGGCGCGCTGGATCGCTCGAGGGCGCAGATCGCAATCGCGGTCACCGGCTTCGCCGGGCCCGCCGGTCCAGGACAGGAGGAAGGGCTGGCCCATTTCGCGCTTGCGCGCCGCGACCGCCCGACCGCGCACCGCGAGGAGCATTTCGGCGCGCTGGGCCGGGGCGTCATCCGGGTGAAATCTCTGAAGATCATGCTGGACATGGTTGAGGAGTCGCTCGAACAGGCGTAGTTCGCCTTTTGTTCCGATTCGAGCAGGAGAGCGAAAATGGCGGACCTCGTCTTCTACACCAATCCCCAATCGCGCGGGCAGACGGTGCGCTGGATGCTCGAGGAAGTCGGCGAGCCCTACGACACGGAGATCCTCGACTACGCCTCGACGATGAAGGCCGAGCCCTATTTGTCGATCAACCCGATGGGGAAGGTTCCGGCCATCCGCCACAAGGGCAAGGTGGTGACCGAGGTGGCGGCGATCTGCTGCTATCTCGCCGACGCCTTCCCGCAGGCGAACCTGGCGCCGCCGCCCGCCGACCGCGCCGATTATTACCGCTGGATTTTCTTCACCTCGGGGCCGGTCGAGGCCGCGTTCAGCAACAAGGCGGCGGGCTGGGAACCGACTCCCGAGCGGCAGCGCATGTTCGGCTACGGCAATTACGACCTGTGCATCGACACGTTCGAGAAGGCGCTCGCCGGCAAGGAATATATCGCTGCCGACCATTTCACGGCCGCGGACCTGTTCGTCGGCGCCAACGTCAATTTCATGCTGGCGTTCAACCTGCTCGAGCCGCGCGAGGCATTCATCGATTACGCGCGGCGAATGACCGACCGCCCGGCCTATGAACGGGCCAAGGGAATCGACTCGAAACTGATCGCCGAGGCCCAGGCGGCGCAAGCACCGCAGCCGGCTTGAACCCCCTCCCCTCCCTGCAAGGGAGGGGATAAAGGGGTGGGTGCGAGCGAATGGGCTCGATGCCCATGAGCAGCTTCTTCCGCGGCCTTGAGCCGCTCCGGAAGCACCCACCCCCGACCCCTCCCCTGCAGGGAGGGGAGTGATGGAGCCGCATCATGGACAACACTACCCGCCAGAAAGCCATCGCGCTTTACGACCGCTTCACCCATGAAGGGATGCCGCGCCGTGCGTTCATGGCCGAGATGGCCAAGCTCGCGGGCTCGGTCGCCGCGGCCGAGCTGCTCGTCGCGGGAATCGCCGCCTCGCCTGCCGCTGCGGCGATCGTCGCGCCCGACGACAAGCGCCTCACCACGCGCACCCAGAATCTTGTCGGGGGATACAGGGCCTATGTGGCGGAGCCGCGCACCCGTTCCCTCAAGGCGACGGTGTTGGTGATCCACGAGAATCGCGGGCTAAACGACCATATCCGCGACGTCGCGCGGCGGCTCGCGCTCGCGGGCTATCGCGCGGTTGCTCCCGACATGCTTTCGCCTACCGGAGGCACGCCGGCGAACGAGGATTCCGCCCGCGACGCGATCAATAAGCTCGACTTGGGCAAGTCGGTCGCGGACGCGGTCGCCATCCTGGGGGAACTCGAGAAATCGAGCCGCGGCGGCAAGGTCGGAGCGGTCGGCTTCTGCTGGGGCGGAGGCTTCGTCAACCGGCTCGCGGTCGCCGCCGGGGACAGCCTCAATGCCGGCGTGGTCTATTACGGCCCCGCTCCCGACCCGTCCGAAGCGGCCAAGGTGGTCGCGCCGATGGAATTCCATGACGCCGGGCTCGACGACCGGGTCAACCGCGGCTCGTTCCTGTGGGTCACCGCTCTGCGCCAGGCCGGGAAAACCGTGAAGTTCTTCCTCTATGATGGCGTCAACCACGCCTTCAACAACGACACCTCGGCCGAGCGCTACAACAAGCCGGCGGCCGATCTGGCCTGGACTCGCACCCTCGCCTTCTTCCGCCGACACCTGAATTAGAAACACGCGCCGACCATCGCTTTCCCGAAATTTTGTTCGTAAACTGCGGTTCACGGGGGCTGCGCGATGTCGGACGTCTTCATTTCCTACAAGGCGGAAGATCGGCCGCGCGTCCGGCCGCTGGTCGAAGCGCTGCAAGCCGACGGCCTGTCCGTGTGGTGGGACGAGAATGTCACCGGGGGCGAAGCGTGGCGCGAGACCATCGAGCGGCAGCTCGAAGCCGCCGGCTGCGTCATCGTCGTGTGGAGCAATCGCTCGATCGGGCCGGAAGGGCGTTTCGTCCGCGATGAAGCCAGCCGCGCCGCGCGTCGCGGCACCTATCTCCCGGTCACCATCGACAAGGTCGAGCCGCCGCTCGGCTTCGGCGAAATGCAGGCGCTACCTCTCACCGGGTGGAAAGGCGACCGGTCCCATCCCCGGTACCGCGCCGTCGGCGCCTGCGTCCATTCGATCATCGGCCGAGCGCCGCCGGCCGCCGTCGCGGCCCACTCGCCGGCTCGGGTCAGCCGAAGAGCGCTGCTGGCGGGCGGCGGAGTCGCAGTCGTGGCCGCGGCGGGCGGCGGCTGGCTGCTGCTGCGCCCATCAGGTGCGAAGGCCAACACCGTCGCCGTCCTGCCGTTCGCAAACCTCAGCGGCGATTCATCGCAGAACTATTTTTCGGACGGCATCGCGGAGGAATTGCGCAATGCGCTGTCCGCCATCGCGGGGCTCTCCGTCGTCGCCCGCACCTCGTCCGAAATGCTCCGGAACGCCGATGCGATCACCGCCGCCCGCCGGCTCGACGTCGCGAACGTCATCACCGGAAGCGTGAGGCGATCGCCGTCGACCGTGCGGGTCAGCGCGCAACTCGTCGACGGCCGGAGTGGGCTCGAAAAATGGTCGCAAACCTTCGATCGCCCGTTCGGAGACGTGCTTCAAATCCAATCCGACATCGCCGCCAATGTCGCCACGGCGCTCAGCGTCAAGCTCGGCAGCAGTGCACGCGCGACCCAGTCGCTGGGAGGCACCACGAACCCCGAAGCCCAGGACTATCTGCTGCGGGCCCTTGCGACCGATGGAGACGATAGTTCAGCGGCCATGCTCCAGAGGATCGCCTTGCTCGACCAGGCGACTCGGATAGATCCCAATTATGCCGAGGCGCATGCGAGAAAGGGATTCAATCAGGACATTTGGGCAAGCACATATGCGCGAGATTCGAACGAGAAGGATCGGAACGAAGCTCAAGCTGTTCAATCGGTGAAGCGCGCGATTGCGATCGCCCCCAACATGCCGCTCGGCCACTCGGCGCTCGGACTCATCTACAGCAACCAGCTGCTGATGAATCGCGCGATCGGCGAACTTGAACGGGCGATAGAGCTTTCCGGAGCCAACGCCTGGACGCTCCTCAACGCTGCGATAGTGCTCAGCCAGGTAGGGAGGCAGAGCGAAGCCGAGTCCACGATCGAGCGGGCCATCAGCCTGGATCCCATCAATCCGACTGCTCGGTGGATCCAGTCATGGGTCCTTCTCTTCGGACGACGATACCCGGCGTCGCTCGAGGCCGCTCGCCAGACATTGGCGATTGCCCCGGGAAACATCCGCGCGAGGACTCTGGCGGGATGGAGTCTCATCATGCTCGGCCGGATGGACGAAGCCCTGCGCGAATTGAAAAAGACCCCCGCCGACGATTACCGGCGCTTGGTCGGGGAAGGCATTATCGCCGCTCGCTCCGGCCGGAAGGCTGACGCTCTCGGCGCAATTCGCGCCATCGAGAAGCATTACGGCGATGCCGCCAATTATCAGTATGCGGAAGTTTACGCGCAGCTCGGCATGACCGACGAAGGCATTAAGGCACTCGAGGCAGCGTGGTCGAAGCGAGACTCAGGCCTCGGTTCGATCAGAGTCGACCCCTTCCTCGATCCGCTTCGGAATGATCCTCGCTTTTCCAAGATAGCCGCGCGCCTGTTCGGCTGAGGGATTGGTCCTCTTCACGCGCATGGAAAAAGGGCCGGCGGGATACCGCCGGCCCTTTCCTCGTCATCAACTCGTCCGCGGTTAGCGGCGGTCGCCCATGAACCTCAGCAGGAAAATGAACATGTTGATGAAGTCGAGGTACAGGTTCAGCGCACCCATTATGGCAGTCTTGGCCATGGTTTCGCCGTGGCCCGCGACCGCGAAGTAGATGCTCTTGATCTTCTGTGTGTCGTAGGCCGTGAGGCCGGCGAAGATGAGCACGCCGATCGCGCTGATCGCCAGGTCCAGCGCCGGCGAGCGCAGGAACAGGTTGACCAGCAGCGCGACGAAGATGCCGACGACGCCCATGATCAGGAACGTGCCCCAGCCGGAAAGGTCCTTCTTGGTCGTATAACCCCACAGGCTGAGGCCGGCGAAGGCCGCCGCGACCGCGAAGAAGGTCTGCGCGATCGACATCTCCGTATACGTCAGGAAGATGGTCGACATCGACAGGCCCATGGCGACCGAAAACACCCAGAACAGCGCCTGGAGCGTACCGGCGGACATGCGGTTGAGACCAAGGCTCATCGCAAAGACGAAGCCCAGAGGAGCAAAAGCGATCAACCACCCGAGACCCGACATGCCGGTGCCCGCTTCGTTGATCATCACATTGGCCGCGTAAGGCGCAAACAGCATTGCGACGATGCCGGTTAGCAACACCCCCGATGCCATGTAATTGTAGACCGACAGCATGTAGGAGCGCAGGCCCGCGTCGCGGGCGGCGCGCGGAACGCCGACCGTCGCGGCATTCACGCCGGTCTGGCGCGGGTCAAACTGGTTCTCCATTTCTTCTCCTTTGCAAGGGGGCGAAAGGCCCCTCACACCGCGCAATATATCGTGGATGCCAAGGGGGACTTCAAGCGAAACACGACAAGGCGTCTCGTTGCTGAACGGTTATTCACAATGGCGACATTGGAACCGGGCCGGCCGCCGGGCATAGGAGGGCGGTGAATGCGCTCCTTCGGTTCCTCCTCACCGCGCTCCACGGCGTCCTCAAGCTCAACTGGTTCTTGCGGCGGCCGCGGACCTTCGGCGCGCACGCCCTCGCCTTCACGCCCGAGGGCAAGGCAATTCTCGTCCGGCTGCGCTACGCACCCGGCTGGCGGCTGCCCGGTGGCGGCCGAGCGGAAGATGAGGACCCTCGCGAAGCCGTGCTGCGCGAGCTGCGCGAGGAAATCGGCATGGTCTCGCACGGTGAAGTCCGCCTCGCCGCCGAGCTGGAGGATGCTGCCGACCATAAGCGCGACCTCGCCGCGCTGCTGATCGTCCGTGATGTCTGCTACCAGCCGCGGCGCTGGTCGTGGGAAGTCGAGGCGATCCTCGAAACCCGGGTCGACGATCTCCCGGCCGGCCTCTCGCCCCGCGCCGCGCGCTGGCTCGAGGCGCTCAAGGGGAAGATCTAG
>OEKC01000116.1_pt1 | contig 13140 bp, 13 predicted proteins | sample 1487481 | NCBI WGS metagenome assembly OEKC01 (sample SAMEA104379570, study PRJEB20068) | metagenome | biome: 1000743; feature: 77; material: 1998 | place: USA | collected 2012 | depth 25 m
GAGTGGCGCTGCTCGGCGCGCTCTTGATCCAGGCACCGTGGCACACGTTGCTCGCGGTGGCCGCGCTCTACCTGGCGATGATTCCGCTCAGCCTGCTGAGCTACGAACGGGTCAAGCGGCGGCGCGCCAGCGCGGCTCCGCGCGCATGAGCCGCGACCGCCAGCGGACTCGAACCCGCATCGGCGCAACCCGCAGCCTCGGCTGACGGACGGACTGCCCCTTGAGGGCGGCGACGATCTTCGCGCCGTTTTCCTCAAGGATTGCCGCACCCACGACGACCAAGGTCCACAAAGTGGCGAGAAAAGCGAGGGTGCCCAGAGCTGCGGCCATGACGATCTGTCTCCTTCAAGATGAGTGAATGTTCCTGTTTTGTTCTCATATGTCAAGAGCCGCTTTGACATGCCTGCCAAGCGCTTGAATTGATGCGCCTCTTCGGCTAGGGGCCGCGCCTCAACCCGCATGGGAAGCATCATAACCCGGTCGGCCGGGGCCTCGCGCCACGTCCGCTAACGCTTCCCAGAGGCAGAACCGGAAGGAGAAGACCAATGGCGACGAATGTCGTCACGATGCAGCAATTGCTCGAGGCCGGAGCGCATTTCGGCCACCAGACCCACCGCTGGAACCCCAAGATGAAGCCGTACATTTTCGGCGACCGCAACGGGGTGCACATCATCGACCTGTCGCAGACCGTGCCGCTGTTCGCGCGCGCGCTCGACTTCATTCAGCAGACCGTGGCCCGGGGCGGCAAGGTGCTATTCGTCGGCACCAAGCGCCAGGCGCAGGACGCGATCGCCGAAAGCGCCCAGGCGTCCGGCCAGCATTTCGTCAACCACCGTTGGCTCGGCGGCATGCTGACCAACTGGAAGACCATCTCCAACTCGATCAAGCGCCTCAAGAGCCTCGAGGAGCAGCTTTCGGGGGACACGGCCGGCCTGACCAAGAAGGAAGTGCTCCAGCTGACCCGCGAACGCGACAAGCTCGAGAAAAGCCTTGGCGGGATCCGCGACATGGGCGGGCTGCCCGACGTCATGTTCGTGGTCGATTCGAACAAGGAGGAGCTGGCGATCAAGGAAGCCAATGTGCTCGGGATCCCGGTGGTCGCGATCCTCGATTCGAACAGCGATCCAAGCGGCATCGCTTTCCCGGTCCCTGGCAACGACGATGCCAGCCGCGCGATCCGGCTCTACGCCGACGCGGTAGCCGGAGCGGCCAGCGAGGGCCGGACCGGAGAGGCGCGGGCCAAGGGCGAGGACATCGGCGAAATGGCCGAACCGCCGGCGGAACCGGCACTGGAAGCCTGACGAGAAGACCCCATCTTCCGTTTGGGCTGAGCAAGGTCGAAGCCCTGTCCTTCATTTGGAAGAACAAGGCAGCCCTTCGACAGGGTCAGGGCGAACGGTTTAGTGCAAAGGATTACGATAATGGCTGAGATCACGGCCGCGACTGTGAAAGAACTGCGCGAGCGCACCGGCGCCGGCATGATGGACTGCAAGAAGGCGCTCGCCGAGACCAATGGCGAGATGGAGGCCGCGATCGATTGGCTGCGCGCCAAGGGCCTGTCCGCGGCTGCCAAGAAGGCCGGGCGGACCGCATCCGAAGGGCTCGTCGGGATTGCCGTCGAAGGCACGCGCGGCGCTGCCGTCGAGGTCAATTCGGAAACCGACTTCGTCGCCAAGAACGAGCAGTTCCAGGAGTTCGTCCGCAATGTATCGCAACTCGCGCTGCAGACCGGCGGCGACGTCGAGGCGCTCGGCGCCGCAGCCTATCCGGCGGGCGGTACCGTCAGCGAAGCCCTGACCGAGAATATCGCGAAGATCGGCGAGAACCAGTCGCTGCGCCGTGCGGCGGTGGTTGAAGTGGGCGAAGGTGCGATTGTGTCCTACGTTCACAACCAGGTCGCGCCCGGGCTTGGCAAGATTGGCGTGCTGGTCGCGCTCGAGAGCTCGGCTCCCGCCGAGACGTTGCAGCCGATCGGCAAGCAGCTCGCGATGCATATCGCAGCCGCGCACCCGCTGGCGCTCAACCCGGACTCGCTCGATCCAGCGCTGATCGAGCGTGAGCGGGCGATCGCGATCGAGAAGGCGAAAGAAAGCGGTAAGCCGCAGAACATCGCGGAAAAGATGGTCGAGGGCGGCCTGGCCAAGTTCCGCAAGGAACATGCGCTGACCACCCAGCTGTTCGTAATGGATGGCAAGACCCCGGTCGCCGAGGTCGTGGCTGAGGCCGCGAAGGATGCCGGCACGGAGATCGCGATCGCCGGATTCGTCCGCTTCCAGCTCGGCGAAGGCATCGAGAAGAAGGAAAGCGACTTCGCCGCCGAGGTCGCGGCCGCGGCTGGCACGTCGAAGGCCGAGCCTGTCGCCTGACCCAGCCTCGGCTGCTTTGCAGTTGGCAACCGGGCGGCTGCGCCATAAAGGCGTGGCCGCCCTTGTTACATCTTGAGGACAGCCATCCGCATGACCCGTCCCCGCTTCAATCGCATCCTGCTGAAGCTCTCGGGCGAGGCCCTGATGGGACAGGGTCAATTCGGTATCGATCCCGACGCCGTCGCCGGCCTCGCTGGCGAAATCGCCGCCGGCAAGGCGCAAGGCCATGAGCTGTGCGTCGTCGTCGGCGGCGGCAACATCTTCCGCGGCATGGCCGCCGCCGCCAAAGGCTTCGATCGGGCCAGCGCCGACTATATGGGCATGCTGGCGACGGTGATGAACGCGCTCGCGGTGCAGAATGCGCTCGAGCGGATCGGCATCGACACCCGCGTCCAGTCGGCCATCCCAATGTCGAGCGTATGCGAGCCGTACATTCGCCGCCGGGCGCTCAGGCACATGGAGAAAGGCCGCATCGTCCTGTTCGCCGGGGGCACCGGCAATCCCTATTTCACCACCGACACCGCCGCTGCGCTGCGCGCCGCGGAGATGGGCTGCGACGCCTTGTTCAAGGGCACCAGTGTCGACGGTGTCTATACCGCCGACCCCAAGAAGGTATCGGATGCCACGCGCTACGACACGCTGAGCTTCAACAAGGTACTCGGCGACGACTTGAAGGTGATGGATGCCGCCGCGGTCGCGCTGTGCCGAGACAACAATATTCCGATCGTCGTGTTCAACATCCGCCAGCCCGGCAACCTCGCCGAGGTGATGGCGGGGCGCGGGACGGCGACGATCGTCCAGACCGGGAGTGAGCAATAATGACCACCAGCATCAGCACGGCGGACCTCAACCGGCGCATGCACGGTGCGCTCGAGGCGCTGCGGCATGATCTCGGCGGCTTGCGCACCGGCCGTGCGTCGACCGCTCTGCTCGATCCTGTCCAGGTACAAGTCTATGGCACCAATATGCCGCTCAATCAGGTGGCGACCGTGTCCACGCCCGAGGCGCGCCTGCTCTCGGTACAGGTATGGGACAAATCGAACGTCCAGCCGGTTGAAAAGGCGATCCGCAACGCCGGCCTGGGCATCAACCCGATCGTCGACGGCCAGCTGATCCGCCTGCCGATCCCCGAGCTGACCGAGGAACGTCGCAAGGAGCTCGCCAAGCTCGTCGGCCAATACGCCGAAAAGGCCCGGATCGCGGTGCGCAACGTCCGTCGCGACGGCATGGATCATCTGAAGCAGGACGAGCGCAAGCACGAGATCAGCGAGGACGAGCGCAAACGCCTCGAGCATGAGGTGCAGAAGCTGACCGACGACACGATCAAGGAAATCGACGACCTCGCGCACGGCAAGGAAAAGGAAATCCTCGGCCAGTGATTTCCCGTGTAGGTCCGTTCGCCCCGAGCGACGTCGAGGGGCGTGAGCGGCAAGGTGTCTCGACTTCGCTCGACACGAACGGAGGTCGCGTGATTCCGCGCCACGTCGCGATCATCATGGACGGCAATGGCCGCTGGGCGGAGCGCCGCGGACTGCCGCGAGTCGCCGGCCACAAGGCCGGCGCCGAGGCTGTGCGGCGGACGATGCAGTCGGCGGTCGATCACGGCGTCGAGGTGCTGACGCTCTACGCTTTCTCCTCGGAGAATTGGCGCCGCAGCGCCGAAGAAATCGCCGACCTGACCGGCCTTATGCGCTTCTATGTCGAGCGCGAGCTGAAGACGCTCGACAAGGAGGGGGTGCGGCTGAAGCTGATCGGCGATCATTCTGCCTTCGGCTCCGATCTCGCCACCCGGCTCGAGCAGGCGGTCGCGCATACCGCCAACAACAACCGGCTCACGCTGGTCGTGGCGCTCAACTACGGGTCGCGGGGGGAGATCGCCGCTGCGACGCGGGCGCTGGCAGCGAAAGCCGCGGCAGGCGAGATTGATCCAGACGCAATCGACGAGACGGCGATCGAAGCGGAGCTCCAGACCCATGACCTGCCTGCGCTCGACCTTCTGATCCGAACTTCGGGCGAAGTGCGGCTGTCCAATTTCCTCCTGTGGCAAGCGGCCTACGCAGAACTGCTGTTCCTCGATCTGCTGTGGCCCGATTTCGATGAGCAGGCGTTCAGCGACGCGCTCGATCATTTTGCCGCGCGCCAACGGCGCTTCGGTGGCCGAGGGCAGGCAGGTTGAGCGAGCTCCTGGTCCGCACCGTCACCGGCTTGATGTTGGTCGCCCTCGCGTTGTTCGCGGCCGCGCTGGGCGGGTACGTGTTCGCCGTGCTCGTCGCCCTTGCCGCGACCGCCATCTATTACGAATGGACGCGCATCGTCCGCGGCTGGAGCCTGCGCTGGCAGATCGGCGGCTTCGCCTATGCCATAGTGCCGGCACTGTCCCTGCTGTGGATCCGCGACCGCTCCGACGACCAGGTCATGTTGTTGATTTGGGTGTTCATCGTCACCTGGGCGACCGACATCGGCGCCTATTTCGTCGGCCGAGCGATCGGCAAGCGCAAGCTCGCGCCGGCTATCAGCCCCGGCAAGACGGTCGAGGGCCTGTACGGCGGAATGACCGCCGCGACGCTGCTCGGCGGCGCCTGGGCGCTGTTCGTCGGCCTCAAGCCGGCAGTCCTGGTGCTCGCTCCGTTGTTCGCGCTCGCCTCGCAGGGCGGCGACCTGTTCGAAAGCTGGATGAAGCGCCGCGCCGGCCTAAAGGATTCAGGCAATTGGCTGCCCGGCCACGGCGGGTTGCTCGACCGGCTCGACGGAATGGTCCCGGTCGCTGTCCTTACCGCGCTGGCCCAGCTATCGGGCGTGGTGTGACGCGCAAGATCGCCATCCTCGGCGCGACCGGCTCGGTCGGCAGTTCGGCGCTCGACCTGATCGAGCGTTCGCCCGACCGATTCGAGGTCGTCGCGTTGACCGCAGCAGTGAACAGCGAGGCGCTGGCAGACGCCGCGCGGCGGACGGGGGCCAGGCTTGCCGTCGTTGCCGACGAGAGCCGCCTCGACGACTTGCGGGCGCGGCTCGCCGGTACGAACTGCCGCGCGGCAGCGGGCCACGCGGCGCTCCTCGAGGCCGCCGCGGGCGAGGCCGAGCTGGTGCTCGCAGCGATCGTCGGGTGCGTCGGGCTGGAACCGGTGATTGCCGCGGTTGAAGCCGGCCGCGTGGTCGCGCTGGCCAACAAGGAGGCCTTGGTCACCGCGGGCGCGCTGATGACCGACGCCGCCCAGCGCTGCGGGGCTACGCTGCTGCCAGTCGACAGCGAGCATAATGCTATTTTCCAATGTCTTGCTGGCAGTCGTGCGGATGATATCTCACGAATCATCCTGACCGCGAGCGGAGGCCCGTTCCGGACTGCGTCGGCCGAGAAAATGCGCACGGCGACGCCGGCCGAAGCGGTCGCGCATCCCAATTGGACGATGGGCGCCAAGATTTCAGTCGATTCGGCGACGCTGATGAACAAGGGCCTCGAGCTCATCGAAGCGCACTATCTGTTCTCCCTGCCGTCGGAGCAGATCGATATCCTCATCCATCCGCAATCGGTGATCCATTCTTTGGTCGAGTTCGTTGACGGATCGATGCTCGCCCAGCTCGCCAGTCCCGACATGCGCATTCCGATTGCCTACGCGCTGGCCTGGCCCGAGCGCATGGCCACTCCAGCGCAACGCTTGGACCTCGCGTCGATAGCGAGATTCGACTTCGAAGCTCCGGATTTACAACGCTTTCCGGCGCTCAGGTTGGCGCGCGAAGCGCTCGAGGCGGGCGGCGCCGCACCGATCGTGCTGAACGCGGCCAACGAGGTCGGAGTGGCGAGCTTCCTTGCCGGCAGGATCGGTTTCGCCGACATTGCCGCGATCGTCGAGCGCGCGCTCGATGAGAGTGACTTCGGTGCTCCAACGTCGATCGCCGAGGTGCTCGAAGTCGATCGGATGACTCGCGTTCGGGTCGAATCGGCCATGCAGGCGGTCTGCCAATGACCTTCGCCCATCCGCCTTTGTGGGTCGTCCTCATCGCGTTCCTCTGCGCGCTCGGCCCGCTCGTCTTCTTCCACGAGCTCGGCCATTATCTGGTCGCACGGCTGTTCAAGGTCCCCGCCGAGGTCTTTTCGATCGGCTTCGGGCGTGAGATCTTCGGCTGGACCGACAAGCAGGGAACAAGGTGGAAGGTGGCCTGGCTCCCGCTCGGCGGCTACGTGAAGTTCGTCGGCGACATGAATCCGGCGAGCGCTCAGTCAGCGGAGGACATTCCGCCCGAGCTGCGCGATCGCGCATTCCAGTTCAAGCCGGTGTGGCAGCGCTTCCTGATCGTGCTAGCCGGCCCGCTCGCCAATTTTCTGCTCGCGATCCTGATTTTCGCAGCCTTCTTCACGTTCGTGGGGGCGCCGCTCAGCAACGTTGTCGGCGAAGTCCAGGCAAAATCGGCGGCCGCCGAGGCGGGCTTGCAACCGGGCGACAGGATCCTTGCGATCGGGGGGCGGGAGACTCGGTCGTTCAACGACATTCGCTCGGTCGTCATGCTGCGGGCCGGCGAGCGGGTGATGATCGAGTATCAGCGCGGACCGTCGGTCAGCCAAGTCCAGGCGAGGCTGAAGTCCGACGAAATCAAGGATGTGTTTGGCAGGCCCTTCCGCAAGGGGCTGCTCGGAGTTCTTCCGGCGGCGGGCGTCCTGCGGCCCATGCCGCTGCACCAGGCCATACCCGCGGCCGGCGATTTCACGTGGCGGACGACGCTCTCCATCTTCGACGGGCTGCAACGCATTGTCACGGGCCAGATTTCGCCGAAGGTGATCGGCGGCCCGATCTCAATCGCCAAGGTTGCGGGGGAGGGTGCGGCGGCCGGGGCTTTGGCGTTCGTCAGCCTGCTCGCGCTGCTCTCAATTAATCTCGGATTCATCAACCTCTTGCCAGTCCCGCCGCTGGATGGCGGACACCTGTTTTTCTATCTTGTCGAGGCCGTGCGGCGCCGGCCAGTCAGCGCCGAAGCGCTTGACTGGGCATTGCGCGGTGGCGTCGCGATGATCCTGTTCCTGCTGCTTTTCGCGACCGGGAACGATCTCGGGCTTTGGGACAGTCTTCAGCGCTTGATTGGTTAGGAGGCTTCGGGCAGGGGCTTGAGTGGCGTGACGGCTGAGGGGCGGTCGAATTCTTAGTGCAAAGCGGGGACGCGTGATTTCAGGAACAAATTTCAATAAGCGCGCCGGCGCTGCCTTTCTGGTCGGCACTATGCTTGGCGGATGGGCCGTCCCGCTGGTGGCGCAGCCTGCGCCTGCGCCCGCGCCGCCTGCCGCAGCCGAGCCCTTGGCTCCGCAGCCGCAACCCGAGCAGGCGACGCAGACCATCCGCTCGATCGCGGTCCGCGGCAACCAGCGCCTCGAGCCCGAGACGATCCGCGCCTACGCCAACCTGTCGCCCGGCCAGACCTATACCGCCGGGACGCTCGACCAGGCGCTGAAGGACCTGTTCAACACGCAGCTGTTCGCCGACGTCCAGATCGACGGCGCCCAGACCGGCAACCTGGTGATCACCGTGCGCGAGAACCCGGTCATCAACCGCATCGTGCTCGAGGGCAACCGGCGGTTGAAGAGCGACAAGATCCTGCCCGAGATCAAGCTGGCCCCGCGCCAGATCTTCACCCGGGCCGCGGTGCGTTCCGACGTCGACCGCATCCTCGAACTCTATCGCCGCCAGGGACGCTTCGCGGCGCGGGTTGATCCGAAGATCGTCCAGCTCGACCAGAATCGCGTCGATGTGGTGTTCGAAATCTATGAAGGCGACCTGTCTAAGGTCCGCCGGATCAACATTATCGGCAACAACGAATTCGGCGACGAGCGCCTCCGCAAGGAGATGTATACGCGCCAGGCGGGCGGACTGCTGGGCTTCCTGAAATCCAACGATACCTACGATCCTGACCGGTTGGCGGCCGACCAGCAGAAGCTTCGGGCCTTCTACCTCACTGAGGGCTATGCCGATTTCCGCGTCGTTTCGGCGCTTGCCGAGCTGACTCCCGATCGCCGCGACTTCGTCATCACCTACGTCGTCGAGGAGGGGCCGCGCTACAAGTTCGGCACCATCGAGGCGGACAGCGCGTTGCGCGACCTGCCGAATGCCCGGGTCAAGGAAATCGTCAAGATCCAGCCGGGCAGCTGGTTCAACGCAAAGTCCGTCGAAGATTCGGTCACCTCGCTCAGCGAGGAGGCCGGCAACCTCGGCTACGCTTTCGCCGACATCAATCCGGCCTACGAGCGCGACGCCGAACATCGGGTGATGAACATCACCTTCAAGGTCGCCGAGACGCCGCGTGTCTATGTCGAGCGAATCGACATCACCGGCAACACTGTCACCCGCGACAAGGTCATTCGCCGGGAGTTCCGCCTGAACGAGGGCGACGCCTTCAACGCGCTCAAGGTCAAGCGCAGCCAGGACCGCATCCAGAGCCTCGGCTTCTTCCAGGACAAGCTGGAGATCAAGCAGTCCGAGGGCTCCGCCCCCGACCGCGTCGTGCTCGGCCTCGCGGTTGAAGAGAAATCAACCGGCCAGCTGGCCCTGTCGGGCGGCTATTCGAGCCTCGAGCGGTTCGTTCTCCAGCTCGCGGTCAGCCAGAACAATTTCATGGGCAAGGGCCAGTCGCTCGACGCCAGCGTCAACTATTCGCGCTACGCCAAGTCGATCGAGCTCGGGTTCGTTGAGCCCTACTTCCTCGACAAGTCGATCCTGCTCGGCGCCCAGGTGTTTCGCCGGGATTACCGCAGCTTCAACTTCGTCGGCAACAACCGCAACACGACTTATTCGCAGGTCAGCACGGGCGGTGCTCTGCGGACCGGCTTCCCGGTCACGGAGTATCTGAGCTTCGGCACCCGCTACAATCTGGTCAACGACAAGGTCACGCTCGACAAGACCACTTTCTTCACCGATCCGGACGGCGCCGGCCCGCTGGAGGCGGAGTGCGACCCGCTCAAGGCCGGCCGTTACCTGTGCGACGAAATCGGCACGCGGGTGACCTCGCTGTTCGGCTATTCGGCGGTCTACGACGACACCGATGGCATCCGCCCCACACGCGGCCAGCGGGCCGTGCTCAGCCAGGACTTCGCCGGGTTGGGCGGCGACGTCCGCTACCTGCGCACCCGCATCGACGCGACGAAATACAAGGGCTTCGGCGCCGGCTGGGTGGCGTCAGCCCATGCTGAGGGCGGCTATATCCTCGCGCTGCAGAAATCGCCGGGCCCGGGCCGCGATGCGATCCGCCTGACCGACCGCTTCTTCGGCCCGCAGCTCCGCGGATTCGACATCCGCGGCATCGGCCCGAGGATCCAGCGCGTCAATTATGACCTCGACGGCAATCTCGATTTCGAAAATGCACGGATCACTGACGCGTTGGGTGGCCGCGCCTATTACATGGGCCGCCTGGAGCTTGAGCCACCGACCAACTCGACTTTGCGCAGCGTCGGGCTGCGACCGTCCGTCTTCGTCGACGTCGGCTCCCTGTTCATGATCAAGCAGCCGATTCTCACCGATATCGGCATCGTCTGCACGCCCAATACTGGCGTTGCGGGCGGACAGCTGCTCCAGGCTCCGGGCACGCATTGTCCCGGCGAAGGCGCGGGCGGCACGCTGCCGGGCGACGACTATGCCCGCAGCCCAGGGATCAAGGAATTCTTCCTCGGCGATTCGCCCAAGCCGCGCCTGTCAATCGGCATCGGGGTCAACTGGACATCGCCGTTCGGCCCGCTCCGGATCGACCTCGCCAAGGCCCTGCTCAAGCAGGAGGGCGACGACACCAAATTGTTCAGCTTCAACGTAGGAACCCAATTCTGATGAAAAGATTGCTCGTCTCCGCCGCGATCGCGGCTTCAATACTTGTGCCTACGGCCGCCGCCGCCCAGGCGCTCCCGCCGGCGGTCGTCGCCGTCGTCGACCTCGAGAAGATCCAGGCCACCTGCACCGCATGCAAGGCGGCGTCCGCGGCATTCACCAGCCAGGAGAATGCGATCAAAGCGCGGCAGACCGCGCTCGACACGCCGCTTCAGACTGAGGCCCGGGCTATTCAGACGGCCATTAACGCGCTGCCGCAGGGCGCCGAGCCCGATGCGGCGCTCACCGCGCGGATCAATGCCTTCAAGCAGAAGGGCGAGGCCCGCGACACCGAGCTCAACAGCCGGGCCCAGCAGTACCAACGCAACCGCGCCTATGTCACGCAGCAGATCCAGGCGAAGCTCTATCCGATCTACCAGCAGGTGATGCAGCGGCGCGGAGCCAACGTCCTGGTCGAAATGGGGGCGACGCTGGGCACGGCGGCGGCCCTCGATGTCACCAACGACGTGCTGACCGCGCTTAACACGCAGCTCCCGTCGGTTGTCACCGTCGCCCCGGCGGCGGCGGCGGCGCCCGCGCGGCCGAAGCCGCAGCAGCCGCAAGGCCGCTAAGCCGGACCGTGACCGACCGGCAGGCCAGCGCCGCTTCATCTCCGCTCGACATCCGGCGGGTGATGGCGGCGCTGCCCCACCGCTACCCGATGCTGCTGGTCGACCGGGTCGAGCGCCTCGACCCGGACACCGGTATCACCGCGATCAAGGCGGTGACCATCAACGAACCGTTCTTCCAGGGGCATTTCCCGGGCCGCCCGATCATGCCGGGGGTACTGATCGTCGAAGCGCTGGCGCAGGCCGCCGGCGTGCTCGCGGTCGAATCGCTCGGCCTCGCCGGCACCGGCAAGCTGGTCTATTTCATGGCCATCGAGGGGGCGAAGTTCCGCACTCCCGTCGAGCCCGGAGTCCTGCTCCAGCTCGACGTCGAGTTCGTCCAGAAACGCACCAGCGTGTGCAAGTTCGCCGGGCGCGCCAGCGTCGACGGCAAGCTCGCTGCCGAAGCCAATTTCACGGCGATGATCGCCGACCCGCCGGCAGCCTGATCAGCCGCCGATTCTAAGCCCCGCGAACAGCCCGCGGCCTTCGGTGCGGTAGCCGACCGCGTCCTCGTAGCGCTGGTCGAGCAGGTTCGATCCGCGAACGAACAGGGAGAGGCCCGGGCGCAGCTTGTAGGCGACGCGTGCCCCAAGCAGCCAGTAAGCGCCGAGGCGGACTCGCTGGAACGGCACGACGTCGAAGTTCACGTCGGGCTTGGCCCCGCTGTAGGCGAGCGATGCACCATAGGTAAGGCGATCGGCGGCCCCGTCGAGGGCGATTGCGCCGCTGTGCTTCGGCCGCCTTGTCTCGCGCAGCGGTTTGGCCCCGACCGCGCCAGGCTCGGTTGCGTCGAGGAAGGCATAGTTGGCCGACAGCCGCAGCGCCTCGCCGAGTCGCCAGCCGACCTCTGCCTCGATTCCGTCGCGCTTGCTGTGCGCCGAGCGGTTGACCGTGCTCGAGAGGAAGGTGTCGGGATCGAACAGGTCGACGATCTCGTCGCGCAACCGCTGGCGGTAACCGGTCAGCGCGGCATCGAAATTTGCCCGGCGATAGCGCAGCGACAGCTCGAACCCGCGTGAGCGCTCGGGCTTCAGCGCCGGGTTCCCGACAAACGTCCCGGGGAAGAAGCCATAGAGGTCGAAGAAGGTCGGCTGGGCGATCCCCTCTCCGTAAGAGCCGGCGATGGCGAACCCGCCGCCGAGGTCGGCGAGTAGCGCCGCCTTGACCGTCGTCGCATCCCTGAACCGGTTGAAGATGTCGCGGCGAACGGCGACGTCGCCGGTCAGTGCCCCGGCCTCGCCACGCCATTCTATCGTCACCGCCTGGTGTGAGCGGGTCCGGTCCTGGTTGGAGAAGCCGCCGAAGACGGTGTCGCGGGCGTGGAACTCTTCGCGCTCCGATTCTCCGGCGACGATCAGCCGGTTGGCGATGCCCCCCAGGGTGAAGCGGCGCTCGATCTGGGCGTCGAACGTCCGGCGCTGCCCGCGCGTCCGGTTGAGAAAGTCGTTGTCGAGGAAGTTGCGCTGCGACGAGCCGACCAAAGCGGCGGCGAGCCGCGCTCGCCACGAGGTCGCGTCGGCGCCATATTGCGCCCACACGCGCCCCCCGAGCAGGCGATTGCGCGTGCTGTCGAGCGTGTCGGCATGGAGGAAAGTCGCCGGATCGAACCCGTCGAACTCGGTCCGGCCAGTGAGAGCGAAGCCGGCGACACCGAGTTCCACATCGGCTGCCGGACGCCACGCTCCGCGTAACCGGCCCGACAGGTTGCGATAGCCGTCCTTGTCGCCACCGCCGCCGAAGCTGTCGATGCCGGTTGCCCGTTGCCAGCCGACCGCTCCGGCGAGATTGGCGCGCCCGGAGGCGATGGCGGCCGAAGCCGACGCCCGGATGAAGCCAAATGACCCCGCTTCGGCGGTCGCGCTCGGTGGCTGGGAGGCGTCGGCCAGGCCGTTGACCGCGATCACGCCGCCGATGGCTTCCGAGCCCCACAATGCCGATTGCGGGCCGCGGATCACCTCGATCCGCGAGGCGAGGTCGGCATTGAGCAACTCGAGCCGAGGCGTGTCGTTCGCCGCTGGATCGTTGGCGCGGATGCCGTCGATGAACAGCAGGCTGTGATTGGCCTCCGACCCGCGGATGCGCAGCTCGGTGAAGCTTCCAGCGGGCCCGGTCGTAACGATCGCAGTCGACGGGGTCAGGCGCAGGATCGAATAGAGCAGGGGCTCGCCGAGCCGTTCGATGCGTGTGCGGTCAATGAGCGAAACGCTCGCCGGGGTCGCGGCCTCGGTATCGGGCGCGCGCGAGGCGGTGATGACGATCTGGTTGGTGTCGATGATCGGTACGGGCATGAGGTCCTCCAGTTGACGACTTGTCGTCACGGAGGGACGCGCC
>OEKC01000191.1_pt1 | contig 13049 bp, 9 predicted proteins | sample 1487481 | NCBI WGS metagenome assembly OEKC01 (sample SAMEA104379570, study PRJEB20068) | metagenome | biome: 1000743; feature: 77; material: 1998 | place: USA | collected 2012 | depth 25 m
TCGAGCGTCTGGCTGAACACTTCGGACCAGGCGCGGTTGCTCGGCGCCTCCTCGACCTGGTCGAGGTAGGCGAGCGCATGCGCCAGCACCTGGTCGCCGAGGGTCTTGCGCCCCGCCGCATCCGGCTCGAGCGGCCGCACCTGCTCGCGCAGCTGCTCGATCTCGGCCCGCAGCGCGTCGATCATCCGGCGATCAGCCGGGCGGCGTCGAGCGCGTGATAGGTGAGCACTCCGGTCGCTCCGGCGCGCTTGAAGGCGAGCAAAGTCTCGAGGATCAGCGCGTCACGATCGCCTGCCCCGGCTGCTGCCGCGGCCTCGATCATCGCATACTCCCCGCTTACCTGGTATGCGAAAGTCGGCACTCCGAACGCGTCGCGGACGCGCGCGAGGACATCGAGATAGGGCAGGCCCGGCTTGACCATCACCATGTCGGCGCCTTCGGCGAGGTCGAGCTCGACCTCGCGCAACGCCTCGTCGTCGTTGGCCGGATCCATCTGGTAACCGCGCTTGTCCCCCTTCAGCCGGCCGAGCGAGCCGACGGCTTCGCGGAACGGGCCGTAGAAAGCCGACGCATATTTGGCCGCATAGGCCATGATCGCGACATTCTGGTGCCCGGCGCTCTCGAGCGCTTCGCGGATCGCGGCGACTCGGCCGTCCATCATGTCCGACGGAGCGACGATGTCCGCGCCGGCCTCGGCCTGGACCAGGGCCTGGTCGCGCAACACGGCGACGGTGTCGTCGTTGAGGACGTAGCCCGTCGGGTCGACCAGCCCGTCGTGGCCGTGCGCGGTGTAGGGATCGAGCGCGACGTCGGTCAGCACCCCGACTTCGGGCACCGCGTCCTTGATCGCCTTGATCGCCCGGCAGATGAGATTGTCCGGGTTGAGCGCTTCGTGCGCATCCTCAGTGCGTAATTCGTTCGGCGTGTTGGGAAACAACGCGACGCACGGAATGCCGAGCTCGGCGGCGAGGCGGACGCGGCCGGGCAGCTTGTCGACGCTCCAGCGTGAGACGCCCGGAAGCGACGCGATCGGCTCCTCGCAGTCCGCGCCTTCGCAGACGAACAGGGGCCAGATGAAGTCGCTGGGGTGCAACCGGTGCTCGGCGAGCATCGCGCGCATCCACGGGGCGATGCGGCCGCGGCGCATGCGCAAGGAGGGAAAGCTGGTCATGGGAGGCCCTATACCGTCATTGCGAGCGAAGCGAAGCAATCCAGAACGCTGGCGCCGCTGGATTGCTTCGTCGTTTCCCTCCTCGCAATGACGGCCTCTTACCCCAGCCGCTCCAACGCCGCTCGTAAGCGTTCGGCCTCGGCCGCTTTTGCGTCGTGGTCGGCGCGGGCTTTCTCGACCGCCTCGGGCTTGGCCCGCTCGGTGAAGTTCGGGTTGGCGAGGCGCTGGGCGAGGCTGTCGCGTTCTTTTTCGGCGGCCTCGGCTCCCCTGGACAAACGCTCGCGCTCGGAGGCCAGGTCGATGACGCCTTCAAGCGGCAGGGCGAACGTCGCCTCATCGACGACCACCTGTGCCGCACCCGTTCCGGGAAACGGTGAAAGCTGGATCGATTCCAGGCGAGCAAGGCGCGAGAGCATCGCGTGGTTGCGGTCAAGCCGGCCTGCGGTCGCGTCCGATGCGTCGGCGGCGAACAGGTTGAGCTTGGCAGATGGCGGCACATTCAGCTCGGTCCGCGCGGAGCGAACCTCGCTGACGAGGCGCACCAGCCAATCAAGCTCGGCCTTCGCGTGCGGATCGACCTGCGCCTCGGGCTCCGGCCATTTGGCCACGACCAGCTCGTAAGGCCGCTCGCCCATCGCGGCCCACAATTCCTCGGTGATGAACGGCATCAGCGGATGCAGCATCACCAGGATCTGGTCGAACGCCCAGGCGGCGACCGCCTTGGTCTCGTCGTCGAACGCGCCCTTCACCAGCTCGACATACCAGTCGCAGAAGGTGCCCCAGACGAAGTGATAAATGGCGTCGGCCATGTCGTCGTAGCGCAGCTCGTCGAACGCCCGGTCGAGTTTTCCCAGGGTCTCGACCACCTCGCCGATGATCCAGCGGTTGACCGGAAGCTGAGCTTCGGGCGCGGCGATGCTCGCGCTCGCGCCGACCCCGTTCATCTGCAGGAAGCGCGCGGCGTTCCACAGCTTGGTCGCGAAGTTGCGGTAGCCCTCGACCCGCTTCTCATCGAGCTTGATGTCGCGGCCCTGGCTTTCCATCGCCGCGAGGGTGAAGCGCAGCGCGTCTGCGCCGTACTTGTCGATCAGGCCAAGCGGGTCGACCGTGTTGCCCTTGGATTTGGACATCTTCTGCCCGTGCGCGTCGCGGACCAGGCCGTGGAGGTAGAGCGTCTTCCACGGCACCTCGCCCATGAACTCGATCCCCTGCATCGCCATCCGCGCGTCCCAGAAAAAGAGGATGTCGAAGCCGGAGATGAGCACGTCGTTGGGATAGTGGCGGGCGAGGTCTTCGGTCTGCTCAGGCCAGCCGAGCGTCGCGAAGGGCCACAGGGCTGACGAGAACCAGGTGTCGAGCACGTCTTCGTCCTGGCGCAAGGTCTCGCCACCCGCCTGGAGCTCGGCTTCGTCCAAGGATTCGGCGACGAAGACCTGGCCGTCTTCGGCATACCACGCCGGAATGCGGTGGCCCCACCAGAGCTGGCGCGAGACGCACCACGGCTGGATGTTCTCGAGCCAGTTGAACCAGGTCTTCTTCCACGTCTCGGGGACGATGCGGATTTCACCGGCCCTGGTCGCGGCGATCACGCGGTCGGCGAGCGGCTTCACGTTCACATACCATTGGTCGGTGAGCCACGGCTCGATCACCACACCTGAGCGGTCGCCGTAGGGCGTCGGGATCACCCGGTCCTCGACCGAGACCAACGCGCCCTCGCCTTCGAGCAGCTCGACCACCCTCCTACGCGCATCCTCGCGAGTAAGGCCGATCAGCTCCGCCGGGATCAGTCCGTCGGCGGTCTGGACCACATGCGCGGTCGCGTCGAACATGTTGAGCATGTTGGCGGGCTTGAAACCCGCGCGCTTGCCCACCTCGAAGTCGTTGAAGTCATGGCCGGGCGTGATCTTGACCGCGCCCGAGCCGAGCTCGGGGTCGGCGTGCTCGTCGGCGACGATCGGGATCAGCCGCCCGGTGATCGGGTGCTTCACCTGCTTGCCGATCAGCTTCTTGTAGCGCTTGTCGTCGGGGTGCACCGCGACCGCCATGTCGGCGAGCATCGTTTCGGGCCGCGTGGTCGCGACGAGTATCGCGCCCGACCCATCGGCGAGCGGATATTTGAGCGTCCAGAACTTGCCCGGCGTATCCTCAGTATCGACCTCGAGGTCGCTGATCGCGGTCTGGAATTTCGGGTCCCAGTTGACCAGCCGCTTGTCGCGGTAAACGAGGCCGCGCTTGTGAAGCTCGACGAAGGTGTGGATCACCGCCCGTTGATAGCGCTCGTCCATCGTGAAGCGCTCGTGGCGCCAGTCGCATGACGCGCCGAGGCGGCGGAGCTGCTGCGTGATCTGCCCGCCCGACTCCGCCTTCCACTCCCACACCTTGGCGACGAAATCCTCGCGGCTGTAATTGGTGCGCTTGTCCTGCCGTTCCTCGAGGTTGCGCTCGACCACCATCTGGGTCGCGATTCCGGCATGGTCGGTGCCGACCACCCACAAGGCATCCTTGCCCAGCATCCGTTCGCGGCGGGTGAGCACGTCCTGCAGCGTGATATCGAGCGCATGGCCGATATGCAGCGAGCCAGTGACGTTGGGCGGCGGCATGACGATGGTCCACGGCTCTTTGTCGCCGCGGCCGTCAGGCCGGAACAGCCCGCGGGACTCCCAATGCGCGTACCAGCGCTGCTCGATCGCCGCGGGATCGAAGGTCTTGGGAAGCTCGCTCATCAAGAGGCGCGGTTAGCGATGCCGCGCTGCAGCATCAACCGCTACGGCCCGACGTCGCCCGGCCGGCGCTTGAAGGCGGGCCGCGGCGTACCGCCCTCGAGCCCGAGCGCGCGCGCGATCTGGCCATCCCAGCCATAGACATCGGGGACGAAGCGCACGACGCCGCCATCGAGGAAGGCGGTGTGGTAGAGCAACCGCACCTGGATCGGGGTCGGGAGTTTAACCCATTTCTCCTCGCCGCCCGCCAGCCCCTCCTCGAACTTGTCGAGCACGCCCTGCTGGGCGGCGATCATTCCGGCGAAATCGAGCGCTCCCTCGACGCGGATGCAGCCGTGGCTGCGGTGCCGCTCGGGCTCGGCGAACAGCGGCTTGGCGGGAGTGTCGTGCAAGTAGATCTGCTGCTCGTCGTCCATGTCGAACTTGACCAGACCGAGCGAGTTCTTGGGCCCCGATTGCTGGACGTACTTGCCATTCTCTTTGGTGATCTTGTTGTCGGCAAACCAGCCCGGCCCTTTGTCGGCGAGTTCGTCGGCGACGATCCGGTCGGGCAGGCGCCACTTGGGATTGGCGACCAAATTCCTCATCGGCGCCTGGAGCTGCGGCGTCATCCACTCGGGCGGCTCGCCGACGACCACCCGGCGGCGGTCGCGGGGCGTGCCGCCGATCCAGTAATCAAGGAATGTCGCGGCGGTGTTGACGTCGATCCGGTTGGGCGGCGGCGCGCGCTCCAGCCAGCGCAGGCGCTCGAGCGCAACCGCGGTTTGCCGCGCGTGGAGCCCGGCGCCGCCGTTCAGCGCCGCGATCACATCGTCGCCGATCGTTCCGTCGGGCTTCATCCCATAATCCGACTGCAATTGGCGGACCGCGGCGACGAGCGCGCCGGCGTAGCGCTGCGGCGGCTGGGTACCGGCCGGGGGGATATAACTGTTGGCCGCCAGCGCGGCGGCGATCTGCGGCATGCGCGGGTCACGCTGGCCGGGCCGAATCGGTTTGCCTGCCGGCACGGGCGCGGCCTTGGACTGGATTGCGAGCTTCAGGAACATGAGGTGCGCCTGCGCCAGCGCGCGATATTCGTCAGTCTGGGGCGCCAGCGAGGCGAGCCATTCGCCGACCTTCCCTTCCTGGATCGCCCGTGCCAGTCCCTGGCGCACGTCGTTCTTCGGCCGCGGGATCGTATAGTCTTTGAACAGCGCCTCAGGATCCGTGAACCCGCGAGCCAAAGCGTCGGCGTAACGCAGGCCGGCATCGGTCAGGACCTTCGCCCGCTCGGCGCCATCCTTCGGCAGGTCGCCCTTCAGGAAGAGGTCGGGCCGGAGCCCGTTGGCCGGGGCGTTGGCGATGGCTTGGAGCAGCTGCTCTTCGGCGCTTCGGCTCCATTGGAGCGCTCCGGGCTGCTGAGCGCCCGATTGCGATTGCTCGGCACCCCGCGAGCAGGAGGCCAAAGGGACGCTGCACAGGGCGAGGCCCAGGGCCGCACCGATCCATCTACGATTACTCATGGATTGGCTGAACGGCTGGCACCCCCAACTGGTTTCAGGAAGCGGGTTCAGCCTTCGGCTTGATGGGGTCCCGCAGCCCCTCGGAAATCACGGCGCGTGGGCGCTCGGTCTCGCTGCTGGTGACCGGATAGGCGGAATAATCGGCGGCGTAAAAGGCGCTCGGCCGGTGGTTGCCGGACCAGCCGACGCCACCGAACGGCGCCTGCGACGGCGCGCCGTTGGTCGGCTTGTTCCAGTTGATCACCCCGGCCCGAACCTGCGCCCAGAATTTGTGGAACTGCGCTGGCGTGCCGCCAACCAGGCTCGCAGCGAGGCCGAAGCGGGTTGCGTTGGCCTCGTCGATCGCAGCGTCGAAATCCTTGACCCGAACCAGTTGCAGCACGGGCCCGAAGATTTCTTCGTCCGGCCGGTCGCGAAGATCGGTCAGATCGATCAGCGCCGGAGTCAAATAGGGCAGCTCTTTCTGCGGCCGGTCGAGCCGACGGAGCGGCTTGCCGCCCTTCATCATCAGGTTCAGCCATTGTTCCTGCACGTGATCCGCGGCCGCGAGGTCGATCAACGGCCCCATGAACGGCTGCGGGTCGGCAAACGGCTGGTCGACGATCAACCGGTCGATCAGCGCTGAAATTGCCTCGATCAACTCCTCGTGCTTGCCGTCTTCGACGATCAGCCGGCGGGCGGCGGTGCAGCGCTGGCCGGCCGAGAGATAGGCCGATTGGACCGCGATGATCGCCGCCGCCTCAATGTCCTTGGCGTCCCAAACCACGAGGGGATTGTTGCCGCCGAGCTCGAGCGCGAGGATCTTTTGCGGCATGTCGGCGAATTGCCGGTGAAGCGCTTTGCCCGCGCGGACCGAACCGGTGAACAGCAGCCCGTCGATCCCTGGCTCGGCGGCGAGCGCCCCACCCTGCTCCGGCCCGCCGACGAGCAGCCGCACGGCCCCCTCCGGGATGCCCGCCTTGTGGAAGCAATCGACCAGGAACGCGCCCACTGCCGGGGTTTTTTCCGACGGCTTGAACACTATTGTGTTGCCCGCGATCAGCGCCGGGACGATGTGCCCGTTGGGCAAATGCGCGGGGAAATTGTAGGGCCCGAGCACGGCGAGCACGCCATGTGGCTTGTGCCGCACGCCGATCTTGTCGCCGAGCGCGGCTTCTAGCCGCCGCTGCGGGGTTCGCTCGGCATAGGCGGCGATTGAGATCTGGACCTTGTTGATGACGGACGCGACCTCGGTTCGCGCCTCCCAGAAGGGTTTGCCGGTCTCACGCGAAATCAGGGTCGCGAATTCCTGCTCGCTCTTGCGCACGACGTTGGCGAAGCGGCGCACGGCCTCGGTCCGGAATGACAGCGAGTGGGCCGCCCATTCGGGCCAGGCGGCGCGCGCGGCGGCGACTTCGGCCGCGGCGTTGCCGACCGCGCCCGACCACACCTCCTCGCCCGTTGCCGGGTCCAGCGAAACCAGCTCGTCCGCCATGGGCGCGGCCTTCACGCTGGCTTCGCTTTCGTCAACCTTGCGGTGCATCCTGCTCCATCGCCTGTTGCATGCGCCGAACGGCTGTAACCTTGTCCTCGAACGGCTGCCAGTCGTCGCGTTCGGCGATCGCCGACCAGATCGCCTCAACCTCCTCGATGTGCATCGAGCAAGGTTGCGGGTCCGACCAATAGGGATGCGACTGCCGCCATTCGCGCCCCTCGAGTGCCTTGGCCAGCGCGCGGAAGGTGTCCGACGGATACAGGTCGGCGCCCGGATCGCGGCCGCCCCGCCAGTCGAAGAAGACGCGGTCGATCGGTTGTTCGCGGGTGGCGAGCGCCGCGATCAGCGCCGCCGCGAGCCCGCGGTCAATCCCGCCGACGCCAAGACGCCGCAGCATCGCGTCGACCAGCGCCGCTTCGAACCTACCGCTCCACCGCGCCAGCTCATCCGACAAGCGCGATGCTTCCGTCACCAGCGACAGGGTTCCGGCGAACTGGGCCAGGTCCCAGTGGATCGCCTCGGGCTGTCGGCCGAACGCGTAGAGGCCGTAATGGTCAAAGTAAGCTGCGGTGAAATCGGGGTCCCAGTCGGGCGTGAAGCGCCATGGACCATAATCGAAGCTCTCGCCCGTGACGTTGATATTGTCGCTGTTCAGTACGCCGTGAACGAAACCGGCCGCCATGTAGGACGCGGCGAGCGTCGCGGTCGCCTGGCTGACGAGCTCGAAGAGCCGCAGGGCATTCTCTTTGTCATCGTTCGCCGGTTGCTCAGAATAAAGATGCTCGAGGCAGTAGCGCGTCAGCTTCCGGATGTTGTCGGCCTCGCCGAAGAAAGCGAGGCGCTGGAAGGTGCCGATGCGGATGTGGCCGTGGCTGAGCCGCGTCAGCGCCGATGAGCGCGTCGGCGACGGCTCGTCGCCGCGCTCGAGCGCCTCGCCCGTCTCGAACAAGGCGAAAGTCTTCGAGGTATTGACCCCGAGCGCTTCGAGCATCTCGGTGGCGAGCACTTCGCGCACCCCGCCCTTCAGCGTTAGCCGGCCATCGGCATGGCGGCTGTAGGGAGTCTGGCCCGAGCCCTTGGTGCCGAGGTCGAGCAGCCGATCCGCGCCGCGCCCCGGTTGGTTTGGATGGGCGCGCCACGAAGAATCCTCGCGGAGCTGAGCGAAGGTGAAGCCGCGGCCATCGCCGATGTCGGGATTGTACACGCGGAATTGATGACCGTGGTAGCGGAGCGCGAGCGGCTGGACGAGGTTGCCGGTCAACGGCTCGAAGCGGCAGAAATGCGCCGCCCACCCCTTCTCATCGAGTTCCAGCCCCACCCGTTCCGCCCAGCGCCGATTGAGGAAGCGCGGCATGCATTTGGGAAACACGGCCGGCTCGACCGCGTCATAGAAATCCGGCCCGAGCTCGAGCAGCTTCGCGTCGGGGCGGTAGGCGACCACCGGGCCTAGGCGGTGATCCGCCGCAATTTGTCGAGCGCGGCGCTGTCGGCCTCGTCGGTCGCGATGGTGCCGGCGAGCTTCCCGTCGGCGCCGAACAGCAGCACCGTCGCCGTGTGGTTCATTTGATAGTCCATGCCGTGGCCCGAATGACCCGCCATCGGCATTTTCTCGGCGACGATCCCAAACTGCTTCGTCACCCTGTCGATCTGCGCCCGCGAACCGGTGAGGCCGATAATCGGCGAGTGGAACGCCTTGGCATATTGGCCGACTTCCTTCGGGCCATCGCGCTCCGGATCCGTAGTGATGAAAATGATGGCGAACTTGGTTGCGCCCCCCGCCTGCTCACGCAGCTTGACCAGCCGCGCGAGGGTGGTCGGGCAAACGTCGCCGCAATTGGTGAAGCCGAAGAACAGCGCATACGGTTTGCCCGCGAGGGCCGCGCTCGAGAACGGCTTGCCGTTTGCGTCTGTCAGGGTGAATGGCCCATAGCTCGCCGGGGTGGTCTTGGTGGCGAGTACCGCCGACTCCTGCTGGGTCAGGCGCGGAACCAGGTACAGCGCCGCAGCGCCGGCCACGGTCAGGGCGACGAGGATCCACAAGAGGGTGCGGACCTGCTTGAGATTGCGCTGCGGCGGCTCGGTTTCGGATGGCACGGGACAACCTATCAATGAGGGGTGACTGGAGGAGCGAAAGCGGCCTCGCGCGGCGCCTGTCAACTGCCGCTCGTCGAAAGCCCGGCGCGGACCGATCGCAGCGATCGTCCTCTATCGGGACAAATCGCGGATAATTTCCTCCTCGACACGGAGGGAGAGTTAACGGAAATTAAGACTACGACAGGTTCGAGTCGCCTTTTGCCGCGGAGATCGATCCGCGGTGCACGGCATTCGTGGTTCTGACCTGCGGCGAAATTGAGATTTTTTGTTGGGGGCTCCTTTGTCGGGACCGGATATTTTCATTTCCTACAGCCGCGAGGACCGGCCGACCGCGCGCCAGTTTGCCTCGTGCCTGGCCGACGAAGGCTTCAGCGTGTGGTGGGACAATGCGCTGCATTCTGGCGAGACCTTCGACGAGGTGATCGAAAAGCAGCTGAGGGAGTCGAAAGCGGTCGTCGTCCTGTGGTCGCCGCGCTCTGTGGCGTCGCGCTGGGTGCGCGCCGAAGCGACGCTCGCCGACCGGCGCAACAAGCTGTGCCCGGCGATCATCGAAGCCTGCGACCGGCCGATCGTGTTTGAGCTCACCCATACCGCCGACCTGTCCGACTGGACCGGCGAAACGACCGACGTGCGCTGGCAGACCTTCGTCGAGGACCTCCACCGGCTGGTCGATCGCGGCAAGGAAGCCGAAGCGGCGCAGGCCCAAACCAGCGAAACTCATACCACGGCCAAGAAGATCGCCCCGGCGCATCCTGCACCGGCGAAGGTCGAGCCAGGCCCTGCGGCGAACGGCGGCGCTCGCGCCGCCACGGCCGGCCAATCCGCCGCGGACGAATTCCACTGCCTCGAAATCCTCGACCCGGACCTCGCGCTGTATCGATTCGTGGTCAGCCCCATGGGACTCAAAATCGGGCGCGTGCCGCCCGCCGACATCGTGCTGTCCGACCCGAGCGTATCGCGCGAGCATTGCATCGTAGGGCTGGCCAATGACGAATTGCTCGTTTCCGACCTCAACTCGACCAACGGCACCTTTATCGACGGTGTGCGGATAGGCCGCGCCGCGGTCCTGCCCGTCGCTTCGGTCCTGAGATGCGGCAAGGTGTCGTTGAGCCACGAGATCCGCACCCGGGCGGAGCTCGAATCGGGAATTGATCCGCTGACCACGAAAAGCGAAGGCGACAAGCGCCGCGCGCGGGTCGCAATCTCGTCCTGATTTCGGCCACGGACGCCCTGCTTGCCGCCCAAGCGCACCCCTGAACCGCCCACCGTGAACGTCGGCATCACCGGCCACCGCGCCGGCAGCCTGCCCGCCGAGATCATCGATTCCCTGGAGGCGGTGGTCGATGAAGTGTTCCGTGAGCTGCGGGGTGCGGCCTTGCGGGTCCAGAAGGCCGAGCCGGCGCTTCCCGACCGCGAGCCTGCCAAGCTCGCCCTGCACACGGCGCTGGCAAGCGGAGCTGACCAGCTCGCTGCCAAGGCGGCACACACAGCCGGCTACCATGTCCGCGCGCTTTTGCCGTTCGATCAGGACGAATATCGCAACGACTTCATCGGCGACGAGATCGACGAATATGATCGCGCGCTTGATGCCGCCCACGAGATCTTCGCTTTGCCGGGTGACCGCGCCGACGCGATCGGCGCCTATGTGCTGGTCGGGAGTGTGCTCGTTGACTCTGCAGATATCCTGGTTGCGGTGTGGGACGGCAATGAGGGCAACGGGCCCGGAGGGACGGCGGACGTCGTGGACCGCGCGCTGAAGAACTCGGTCCCGATCGTCCACATCGCCATCGACCGCGAAGGCGCCAATGTGTCGACCCGGCTGCTGATCGGCGGCGATGCGGTCGAGCCGATCGCCGAATCGCTGGCCGAATCCGGTGCCTATGATGGGCTGCTGCGGGGCACGCTTCTGACCAAGACGGCGGTGCCGAAGCCCAAGCGAAAGGGTGGAGCGAAGACTAGCGCTTCGCCGACGACTGCCTGACCAGGAATAGGATGTAGTTGCGGGTCTGGTTCGCCTGCTTGATCAGGCGGTCGGCATCGCGGTCGTTGGTCACGCCGCGGAACGAGTCCTTGAGCGTCTTCAAGTAGGAATCGTAATTCCGCGCCAGCGCCGCGTTGGCGCTGTTGCCCGAGCGCATGACCTGCTTGGCCATGCTGCGCGCGTCGGCAATGATCCCGTTGAACTGCGCCGCCTTGGCCGGCGAAACGCCGCCAGAGGAACTGGCGGTCTTGGAGGTCGTGGTATCCTTCGCTGCGGCGGTTGCAGCCGCGCCAGCCGCAGCCGGCGGGGTCTGCCCCTTGGCGGCCTGCTGGCGCGCCCGCGCCTCGGCGCGCCGCATCTCAGCGAGCCGAGCCTCGGCCGCCTGTGCCCGCGCCGCCTCACGGCGAAGATCATCACTGGGCTGCTCGCCGGGCACGGCCGCGTTGGTCGTTGCGGCAAGCTCCGGATTAGCCGCGGCGGCGTTCACATCGCTGCCAGGCTCGCCGAGCACGAAGTTGGTGGAGGGCGCGTCGCCCGGCGCCGAGGCGTCGATCGCGGTGGGCGCGCCGCCGCCGCGCAGCATCAGCGCGCCGGCCGCACCGACGACCAGAACGCCAGCGCCGATCCCGGCCAGCACCTTGTTGCTGGGCCGCTTAAAGCTCGCCGCCGCCGCGGCCGGTTCCTTGGCCCCCTTGGCCTTGTCCTTCGGCGCCGCGACGATCGGCACGTCCTCTCCCGCGGCCTTGTCCTCCGGCTCCTTGGCCTCCAGGGCTTCGACCGAGGCCGATTTCTTCTTCGCGTCGGTATCCTGCCCGAGCCGTTTGAATCGCACCTGCTTGGGATCATCCGGTACGTTGGTTTCGACGTGCTTGTTGGGATCGACCTCGCCGTTCGGCGGGACGACCGGGACAATCTCCTCGGTCGCGACGTCGCCCATGACAAAGCGTGTCGCCTCGTCGTCGCCCTCGGCTTCCGTCTCCAGGTCGGGTTGCTTGCCGAACATCGCCAGCCAGTCGCCGATCGATTGCGGCCGCTCGTCGGGCTTGATGGTCATCGCTGCGTCGATCGCCGCGAGGAATTTCTTGCTGTAACCCGGCCACTTGCCGTCAGCGAGCGGCTTGCCGACCCCAGCGTGCAGCCGCTCGAGCACCTCGGCCGGCTTCTCGCCGGTCACGCATTCGTACATCACTACGCCAAGTGCGTAGATATCGGTCCACGGGCCCTGTTCGTAGGTTTTTACATATTGTTCGATCGCCGCGTAGGGTGGCGTGTGGAAGGTGACCGTGGTGCTGGTCGCCTCCGCTGCCGCGAACCGTGCCGATCCGAAGTCGATCAGCACCGGGCGGTTGTCCTCGTTTATGAGGATGTTCGGCGGCTTGATGTCGCGATGAAGGACACCGACGCGATGCGCCCTGTCGAGCCCCTCGGCGATCGGCTTGAGAATGCCCCACAGGCTGCGCTCGTTGAACCGCCGCCCCTGCTTGAGCATTCGCGACAGCGAGACTCCGTCCTCGAAGTCCATGACCATGTAAGCGGTGCCGTGGATCTCGAACAGGCTGCGGACGCTGACGATGTTCGGATGACGCGTGGGGGTCGACAGGTTCCACAGGAGCTTGGCTTCTTCGACAAACTTCTTGAGGCCGAGCGCGTGGACCTCTTCGGCGTCCGAGTCGATCGGCACGACCGTGTCTTCGCCGTCGCGCTCGCTGATCGAGCTCGGGAAATATTCCTTGATGGCGACGAGCTCGCCGAAATAGATGCCCTTGGCCCGATAGACGATGCCGAACCCGCCGACGCCGAGGACATCCTCGAGCCGCCATTCGCGCAGGACCGTCCCCGCCGGCAACGCCTTGTTGCTATACGCCTTGTTCACTGCCGGGCCCCCCGACCTTGGTTATTAAAAATGAAATCGCACAAGCGTTAGGCGATTGCTAGTCTGCCCCCTAGCCCAAAACACGGGGGGGCCGGAATGCACTTCGACTGCGTCAGCCGAACAGACGTCGGACTCAAGCGGAAAGTCAACGAAGATTCGGTGCTGGCCCGGACCGAGGCGGGTCTGTGGGCGGTCGCCGACGGCATGGGCGGGCACGAGGCGGGCGAAGTCGCG
>OEKC01000105.1_pt1 | contig 12798 bp, 16 predicted proteins | sample 1487481 | NCBI WGS metagenome assembly OEKC01 (sample SAMEA104379570, study PRJEB20068) | metagenome | biome: 1000743; feature: 77; material: 1998 | place: USA | collected 2012 | depth 25 m
GCTTTCTGAGCGATCTCATTGGCCTGGTCGAGAATTCGGATCGTGTCGCCGTCCAGCGCCGGCGCCTGGGTCGCGCCGCTGCCGGTGACCGCCGGAATCTTCTCGACCAGCGCGTCCACCTCGCGCTTGGCCGCCTTGGCGTCGCCGCCCGCGGCCTGGATCAGCCCTGCCGCCATGCCCTGCTCGTCATCCAGCAGTGCCTTCAGCAGATGCGCGGGCGCGATACGCTGGTGATGCTCGCGAACCGCGATCGTCTGCGCGGCTTGCAGAAAGCCCCGGGCGCGATCGGTCAGTTTGTCGAAATCCATGCACTACCCCTCGTTGTGGGGCGGATATGGTGTTGCACTACGGCAACACAAGAGTCGAGCCTACGGCCGCTGCGGGTGGCCGCGTTCGGGTGTCGGCACCGCCGCGACCGCAGCTGCCGGCGATGAACTTGAATCGGCGGGTGGGGGTGCAGGGCCTGGCGCAGCGGTCGACGGCGGCGGCACCTGACCGACGGAAGCGATATCCGACGGATGGATAATCGGGGGGCATTGCGAGGCGACCGCCGGGTCCATGTTCCAGCGCCGGTATTTGGTCGTGTCGACGTGGAAGCGCAGGAAGGCGTAGAAGCCGAGTCCGACCTGGTAGTCCGGCCCGCGCCGCCCGTGCATCGTGCACAGGGTGCGCATCAACTGCTCACGCGTCGTCGGACGCAGCGGCACCAGGTCTACCGCCGAATAATGCTTGTGCGCGCTCTCGGGCGCGCCGCCCGCACAGGCGTTTAGCACCGGGTTGCGATAGCCCGACACCGGCTCGACCGGGCCGACGGCGGGGATCACATAGTCGTGGATGTAGCGCAGCGTCTGGACGATGTGCGGCCACTCGGTGGTCGGCGGAACTTCAAACGGCTGGGCGCCGCACTTTTCCCACGACGTCGCAGTGCGCAGCAGTTGCCAGGTCGGGACTATTCCGGCCACGCCCCACTGCGTCAGATAGGCGTTGAACGCCCTTACCTGGATCGCGTGCAGTGCCGTCGTGCCGTACCAGGCACGATATCCCGGCTCGTCCTGCCCCGTCGTGATGTAATCGGCCACCGGGTTCCAGACAGTGGGCGTGGCCAATGGTGCGATCGGCATCTGGGGAGCCATCGGCGCGGACATCTGAGCGGCAGCCGGGCTCGCCAGCAGGGCAAGTGCCAAGGGGTAGCTGCGCATCGCGGGATGATACTCTCCTGCGGCTGCTTGAAAAGCGCCCGACTCCGGCCGACATCGCGCGCATGTCACAGCCCATCGAGGTCGACCTGCCGCACAAGCTCGGCAAGGACGAAGCGCGGCGGCGGATCGCCACCAATGTCCACAAGCTCGAAAGCCACATCCCAGGCGGGGCCAAGGTCCAGTCGGGTTGGACCGGCGACCAGCTCAACCTCGACGTCCAGGCGCTCGGCCAATCGGTCACCGCGACCATCGATGTCGAGGAGAGCAAGGTCCATCTGAAGGTGCTGCTGCCGCCGATGCTCGGAATGCTGGGCGGGCTGATTCAGGCCGCGTTGCAAAAGAAGGGCGACCTGCTGCTCGAGGATCGCAGGAATTAATCCGTCATTGCGAGGAGCGCAGCGACGCGGCAATCCAGTCTGGATTGCTTCGCTTCGCTCGCGATGACGGGAGGGAACATGCGCCATTTCGCCATCGTGGGTTCGGGGCCGGCGGGCTTCTACACCGCCGAAGCGCTGGACAAGGCCTATGGCGGGGCCGCGCGGATCGACATCCTTGACCGCTATCCCGTCCCTTACGGCCTGATCCGCTTCGGTGTCGCGCCCGATCACCAATCTCTGAAAGCGGTGAGCAAGCGCTACGACAAGGTTGCTGAGAGCGCCGGCGTCGACTTTATCGGCAACGTCACCGTCGGCCGCGACGTCTCGGTTGCCGAGCTGCTCGACCTCTACGACGCGGTGATCCTGGCGATCGGCGCGCCGCACGACCGCAAGCTCGGCATCCCGGGCGAGGACCTTCCTGGGGTCGTCGGCTCGGGCGAGTTCGTCGGCTGGTATAACGGCCATCCAGATTTTGCCGACCTCGACCCACCGCTCGATGGAACCCACGCCGCGGTGGTCGGCAACGGCAATGTCGCGCTCGATTGCGCGCGCATCCTGTCCAAGACGCGCCACGAGTTTGAAGGATCGGACATCGTCGCCCATGCCCTCGAGGCACTCGACCGATCCGCGGTCCGGACGGTCACCATCCTCGGCCGCCGCGGGCCGCATCAGATTGCGATGACCCCGAAGGAATTGGGTGAACTTGGCCACCTCGAAGATTCAGCGCCGGTCGTCGAGGCCGACGACTTTCCGCCGGTCGAAGCCGATGACGCGCTCGAGCCGGGCCAACGGAAATCGATCACGATTCTGCGCGAATTCGCAGCGACGCCGCCCGACCCCGCCAAGGCCAAGCGCATGGTGTTCGACTTCTTCGCCAAGCCGGTTCGGATCGAGGGCGACGGCAAAGTCGAAAGGATCGTCGTCGAGCGCACCGAGCTGGATGAGAAAGGCGCGGCACGCGGCACGGGCGAGACTTATGCGGTCCCGGCGTCGCTGGTGATCAGCGCGATCGGCTATTGGACCCCGCAAATCGACGGCGTCGCCTACGACGAACGCGGGACGAAATTTCTCAATGAAAACGGCAGGATAGCTGATCGGCTCTACGCGGTGGGCTGGGCGCGGCGCGGGCCGACGGGGACGATCGGCACGAACCGCCCCGACGGCTATGAGGTCGCCGACCGGATCGCGGCCGAGATGCCGGTTGAAGGCGGATTTGACCGGACCGGCGCAGCCGGGCTGAAGCAGCTGCTCGCGAGCCGCGGCGTGATGCCGACCGATTATGACGACTGGCGCAAGATCGAGGAAACCGAGACGGCTCGCGCGCGCCCCGGTAGCCCGCGCGAAAAGTTCGTCAGGGCCGAGGAGTGGCTCCAGACGCTTGGCCGGTAGCTCCGCTTGCTCTTTCCAAAGTGCCCATCTATCTAGCCGCGGCCTTGGCTCCCGCCGCGACCTCAAGTCGCTTCCAGCGGGTTCCGGTCGGGGAGTAGCTCAGCCTGGTAGAGCACTGTCTTCGGGAGGCAGGGGCCGGAGGTTCGAATCCTCTCTCCCCGACCAATCATTCGTAGCGCCCCGAATTTTCGCGATCGCGTTCGTAGTGCTTCCTGAGCGGGAAGGGCGGCAGCCAGGATTCGCGGCGGATGGTCCACAGCTCGTAGGTCGGGATCAGCTGGTCGGGCGCGTCCAGCATTCCAAGGTGGACTTCTACCTCGTCGCCGCTGCGCGAGAAGACAGACGAGCCGCACTCGGGGCAGAAGAATCGACCGGCGTAATCACGGGCTTCGCCTTCGATCGTCACCGCGTCCTCGGGAAAAATCGCGAACCCGGAAAACAGCGCCCCATGATGCTTGCGGCAATCGAGACAGTGACAGAGGCCGACCCTGTAGGGCTGTCCAGCCGCCGCGATCCGTACCCTGCCGCACAGGCAGCCGCCGGTGAATCGGTCCATGCGCGCCTCCTATCCCGCCAGCGTGTCGCGGCCGATCTCGTTGACCTTGGTGCAGCCGGTCAGCGCCATCGCGACGCGCATCTCGGCGTCGATCAGCTCGAGCACATGGGCGACGCCGGCCTCTCCAGCAGCTGCCAGCGCATAGGCCCAGGCGCGCCCCAGCAGCACGAAGTCGGCGCCGAGCGCGAGCATCCGCACCACGTCGAGCCCGGAGCGCACGCCGCCGTCGACCAGGACCGGCAGCCGCCCCGCAATCGCTTCGGCGATCGGGGGTAGCGCTCGAGTAGTCGATAGGACCCCGTCGAGCTGGCGCCCACCATGATTGGAAACGACAATGCCGTCGGCGCCGTTCTCGGCCGCTTGCCGCGCGTCGTCCGGATCAAGAATGCCCTTGATGACCAGCGGGCCCTTCCACTGATCCCGCACCCACTCGACGTCCTTCCAGGTGACGCTTGAATCGAAGTTGTTCGCGACCCAGCCCATCAAATCCTCGAGCGCCGCGCCCGATCCGAGCAAAGGTTCGAGGTTGCCGAGCGTGTGCGGCCGTCCGTGGACGCCCACGTCCCAGGCCCAGCCCGGCCGCCGCAGCACCTGCAGCCGCCGGTTCACTCCGCCAAGCGAGCCCGACAGGCCCGAGCGATAGTCGCGGTAGCGCGTGCCCGGGACGGCCAGATCGACCGTGAGCAATAGCGCGCCGCACTGCGCCGCACGGGCCCGGGCGATCATGTCGGCGACGAAGCCGCGGTCCTTGACGATGTACAGCTGGAACCACAGCGGAGCGGCTTTCGCGACTTCCTCGATCGAGCAGGCACTGAGAGTAGACAAGGCCAGCGGAATCCCGGCCGTGGCGGCGGCTTTCGCCGCCTGCACCTCGCCGCGCCGCGCATAGAGGCCGGACAGGCCGACCGGTCCCAGGCCGACCGGCATGGACCAGCGTTGGCCAAACAACTTGGCCGAAAGATCGATGCTCGAGACGTCGCGCAGCACGCGCTGCCTCAGCGCGACCGCCCGCAGATCCTCGACGTTCCGCCGGAGCGTCACCTCGTCGTACGAGCCGCCATCGAGATACTCGAACAGGAAATGCGGCAGCCGAGCCTTCGCAAGCGCGCGATAATCGCTGACCGATGCGGCCTTCCCCATCCGCGCCGGAATTGCAGTCCGAGCCGATTACCGCAAGCCCGAGGCAGCGCGCCGCTCCGGTCTTCCGTCCATCCTGCTCGAAGCCCATATGCGCCGCCGGACCCGAATCGGAGGATCGTCATGGTCGAACAGCAAAGGATGGACGTCACCAAGCTCGCGCCGGAGGCCTACCGGCAGCTCCTCCAGCTCGAGCAGACGATCGCCGGGAAGATCGAACGCAAGCTCTATCATCTGCTGAAGCTCCGGGCCTCGCAGATCAACGGCTGCGCTTATTGCATCGGGATGCATTCCGACGAGGCGCTGCGCGACGGCGACACGCCCGAGCGGCTGCTGCTGCTCGACGCCTGGCACGAAAGTTCGGCCTTCAGCGAGAAAGAGCGCGCCGCGCTGCACTGGATCGAGGAGCTGACGCTGATCGCCGACAGCCACGCGAGCAAGGAGGCCTTTGACGACCTCAAGCGCTTCTTCTCCGAGGAAGAGGTCGCCTACCTCACCTTCACCGGTGCGGTGATCAACGCCTGGAACCGGCTCGCGATCGCGTCGCGCGGCCAGTACGACCGCGCGCAGTTCCATCGGGTCGCGACCGCCGAGAAGGTGGCGGAGCCGGCCTAGGTCGCGAAACTTGGGTCGAGCCGGTAGGCCTTGCGCTTGAGCGCCGGCCAGGCGAGCAAATTGGCAGCCAGGGCGACCCCGACCTGGCCCTGCTGCGCGGTGATCTCGGGCGAGCCCTGCGGCGGGTTGTTGAGGCTCTCGCCCGCGCTGAGCGCCATGATCTGCGCCTGGCACGCGCGCTCGAGGAAGTAGAGCCGCACGAAGCACTCGCCGACATTCTTGCCGACCGCCAGCGTGCCGTGGTTGCGCAAGATCATCGCATTCTTGTCGCCGAGGTCGGCAACCAGTCGCTCGCGCTCGTCGAGGTCGATCGCGACTCCCTCGTAATCGTGAAAGGCGCAATCGCCGCGCACCAGCATCGCCGTCTGGGTCAGCGGCAACAGGCCTTCGGCATGGGCCGACACGGCTTGTCCCGCGGGCGTGTGCAAATGCATCACCGCCTGCGCGTCCTCGCGCGCCATGTGGATCGCCGAATGGATGGTGAAGCCCGCCGGGTTGGTGATGAACGGCGTCGGCTCGACCGCATTGCCGTGGACATCGACCTTGATCAGCGAGCTCGCCGTCACTTCCTCGAACATGAGGTTATAGGGGTTGAGCAGGAAATGATGCTCGGGACCCGGAATGCGCGCCGACAAATGGGTGAAGATGAGGTCGTCCCAGCCGTAGTGCGCAACCATCCGATAGGCAGCCGCAAGGTCCACTCGGATCGCCCATTCCTCGTCGCTCACCTGGCCTTCAAGGCTCGGAATCTCCACCGATTCCAGCGGCTTCAGTTCGGTCATTCCGCGGTTGATGGTGTCCACGCGGTTCATGCGGGAACCTCCTGCTGGTCCGGATGCGCCTTGACGAACCCGTCGAGCTTATTCGCATTTTCGTCGGCGCGCAGCAAAGTCGGATAGGCGTCGAGGGGGACGTTGAAGCGCCGGGCATGATAGAGCTGCGGGACGAGGCAGACATCGGCGGCGGTCGGCGCGTCGCCCCACAGGAACGAGCCCGCCCGGGGCGCCGCGAGCGCCTCGAGCGCCGACAAGCCTTCCGCGATCCAATGCGCGTACCAGCGGTCGACCTCCTCCTGCGAATGGCCAAGCTGGTCCTTGAGATATTTGAGCACGCGCAAATTGTTGAGTGGATGGATGTCGCAGGCGATCGTCAGCGCCATCGCCACGACATGCGCCCGGGCCTCGGCCGAAGCCGGGATCAAGGGCTGATTGGGATAGCGCAGGTCGAGATAATTGAGGATCGCCAGGCTCTGCGTCAGCCGGTGCCCGTCGATCTCCATCATCGGGACGAGGCCCTGCGGGTTGAGCGAGCGATAGGCGTCAGATCGCTGCGCACCCTCGCGCAGGTCGATCTGGCGGCTTTCGTAGTCGACGCCCTTCAAATGCAGCGCGATCCGGACCCGGTAGGCGGCGGACGAGCGGAAATAATCGTAGAGGATGGGTCGTGTCATGGGCGGCTGCTTACTCTCCGGCAAGGAAGGGCGCCACTACTGCCATCGGCACGCGGATCGGGCGGCCGAGTGCCTTGTCGATGATCGCCCAGTCGGTCTTCGAGCGCACGTGGACTTTGCCGTCCGGACCGATGAATTCTACGTGACGGGTCGAGCGCGCACCGTGCGGCGGATCGGCGATCCAGGTCCGCGCGGCGATCCGCTCGCCGGGGAAGGCGGCGCGGAGGTAGTCGATCTCGTGCCGCACCACGACCCAGTAATAATCCTGCTTGTGCTTGGGACCGGCGACCGCGTCCCAGTGTGCGACCGCGACCTGCTGAATCCACTGCACCCACACGGCGTTGTTGACGTGGCCGAGCTCGTCGATGTGCTCGGGCCCGGCATCGAAGGTCATTTCGAAAATGGGGCTGCTCACGCGCCCGTCTGCGTCAAAATGAAGGCATAGGTCTCTGCCACTTCGTGCAGCCCTTCCCAGCGGCCGGACTTGCCGCCGTGACCCGCGCCCATGTTGATCTTCAGCAGCAACAGATTGCCATCGGTCTTGGTCGCGCGCAGCTTCGCCGCCCATTTAGCCGGCTCCCAATAGGTCACGCGGGGGTCGGTGAGGCCGCCGGTGATCAGCATCGGCGGATAATCCTGCGCCGTCACATTGTCGTAAGGCGAGTAGCTGAGGATGTAATCAAACGCCTTTTTATCGATGATCGGATTGCCCCATTCGGGCCATTCGCCGGGCGTCAGCGGCAGCGTGTCGTCGAGCATCGTGTTCATGACATCGACGAAGGGCACGTCAGCGACCACCGCGCCCCACAGTTCGGGATCGGAATTGACCACCGCGCCAACGAGCTCGCCGCCGGCCGAGCGGCCGTCGATCGCGATCCTCCCCGCACTGGTGAACCGCGCCGCGATGAGGCCCTTGGCGACGTCGACGAAGTCGTTGAACGTGTTGGTCCTTTTGTCGAGCTTGCCGTCGAGGAACCAGCCATATCCCAAATCGTCGCCGCCGCGGATGTGCGCGATGGCGCAGGCCCAGCCGCGGTCGAGCAGGCTGATGCGGTTGCTGTTGAACGATGGCGGGATGGCGTGGCCGTAGGCGCCGTAACCGTAGAGGAACAGCGGCGCATTCCCGTCCTTTGTGAAACCCTTGCGGTAGACCACCGAGACCGGGACCAACTTGCCGTCGCGCGCCGGAACCATCAGGCGCTCGGTCGCATAGTCCGACGCGTCGTAGCCGGCTGGGATTTCCTGCACCTTGAGCGATTCCAGCTCGCCGCTTTCCGGATGATAGTCGAACACGGTCATCGGCGTGACCATCGACGAATAACCGAGGCGGTAGGCGTCGGGCGCGAACTCCGGGTTGCCGAAGAAGGCCGCGCTGTAGCTCGCCTCGGCGAAGGGGATGCGGGTTTCCTCGCCCGCGTAGGTTCGCAGGATCAGCTGGTCGAGCCCGTCGACCCGCGTGGTCAGCGCGAGATGGTCGCGATAGGCGGTCGCCCCCCGCAGATAGACGCGGTCCGAGCCCGCAATCACGGTGCGCCACTCTTCGGGATTGGCCGGGTCGGCCTCGGCGAGGCGGAAGTTGATGTGCTCGTCATTGGTGACGATCCACAATTTCCCGTGCGCGGCGTCGACGTCATACTGGCGGTTCGGCTTGCGGCGCGAGATCAGCGTCAGCTCCCGCATCGGATCGGACGCGGCCACGAAGCGCACCTCGCTGGTCGCATTGTCGCCGGTCGAAACGAAGATCAGGCAGCGATCCTGCGACCGCGACAGGCCGACGCTGAAGCCGAGCTCCTCCGTCTCCTCGTAGAGCGTCACGTCCGCGCTCGTCGGCCGTCCGAGCCGGTGAAAGCGCGCCCGATAGCTGCGCCAATTGTCGTTGACCTCGGTGAAGACGATGCCGCGCGAATCGCTGGTCCACACGGGTTGGCCGATGCCGACTTCGGTCACCGTTTCTAGGTCCTCGCCGGTCGCGAGGTCGCGGATGCGCAGCGCGAACCGTTCCGAGCCGCTGTCGTCGACCAGCGTCGCGAGCAGCTTGCCGTCGGGGCTGACCTCGAGCGCGCCGAGCCGGAAATAGTCCTTGCCCTCGGCCTCCACCGGCTCGTCGAAGATGATCTGGTCAGTGCCGTCCGCGGCAGGCTTGCGGTACCACGTCCGATACTGCGCTCCCGGCTTGAATGCCCACCAGTAGAGGAAGTCGCCGTCGCGGATCGGGACCGAGCTGTCGTCCTCCTTGATCCGCCCCTTCATCTCCTCGAACAATTGGTCGATCAGGCCTTGGTGCGGCTTCATCGCCGCTTCGAAATAGGCATTCTCGGCCTTGAGGTAGGCGAGCACGTCCGGATCATCGACTTGGGGATATTTCGGGTCGCGCAGCCAGTGCCAAGGGTCCTCGATCGTCACCCCGTGCCGCTCGTAGCTGTAGGGGCGCTGTTCGGCCTGGGGCGGGGCGGGGAGGGCGGTCTGCTGGTCCATGCCCGCGCTCTTAGCGCGGTGACCGGCCACGGGAAGAGAAAGCTGGCGAAGGAGGCTATTCCCGCTCCTTCCTCCACGCCGTGAGAGCCTTCGAGCGATCGACCAGGGCGGAAATCTCCCGCGCATCCAGTTCGCGGTCGAAACAAACGCCTAGGGCCCCGCCGGTTTGCCACCGGACCACTGCCGCACAAGCGAGCGTTCCGCAGTCCAATATCACAGCCGTTCCGGTCGGCAGGCTAAGCGGACAATCCAGCTTCGCACCGCCGGCGGACAGGTCGAGGATCTGGACAGCGTGACGCTCTCCTTCGGCCTGAAGGAAGGCCGGCAACGCGACCTCGACCCGCGGATAGGCGCGGCGGTCCGCAAAAGGCGCATCGTCTCGAAGGGAGTGAAGGAAGCTTGCCATGTCTCGCCAGTGGCGATGGCTTACCATCGGGGTGCTGCCAGAATGTAAACGCCGAATTCCGATATGGGCGGAAAGCGGATGCCAGGCAGCTTTGGTCGTTCGGTTCGTTCATCTGCTGACCCGTAACGGCGGCGCTGTTATTGGAGCGCTGAGATCAGACCAGAGGAGGTACGCATGGCCGCTTCCGATCACGACGCCGTGCTGGGCCTTATCGTCCAGAAGGGCAGCGCGCCGTTAGATTTGCCTGAAGGTGGAACTGCGCTGATTGTTGTCGACTTGCAACGAGCCTTCGTGCAGCCCGACGGACGATTTCCGCAGCTGATGAGCGTATTGGCTCCCGGTGCGATTGATCAATACCGTGATCGAGTTGCAACTCAGGTCGTCCCGAACGCGAAGCGCCTAATCGCTGCCTTCCGCCGGGCCGAGCGCCCGGTCGCATTCACTGGAGCGGGAACTCGCACGGGTGATGGGTCAGATCTGGCCGGCTGGCTTCGTGGTTTCGATCAGCTATCGCGCCAGGTCATCGGGACGCCGGTTTGGCCGGGCGTAGAGGATGCGGATTGGGCAATGGACGCCTCGGTCGCCGACCGTGAGGGCGAGATCGTCGTCCAAAAAACGACTGCAGACCCATTCATCTCGACTGATCTCGCCGAGCAACTTCGATCGCGGGGCGTTACCACAGTCGTCGTCTGTGGCCTCACCACGGATGTCTGCGTTGCCGCCACGGCCCGAGGGGCCGCTGACCGCGACTTCCAAACCGTGGTCGCGGGGGATGCATGTGCGACCCTTAGCGACCAGCTGCATCGTGCCTCGCTAGATGTGATTGGCTTGGCTTTCGGTCGGGTGGCAAGAACCGAAGAAATCGTTGGGAAGCTGGAAGATCAGGCCCGGGCTTCAGCGATGTCCGTTTCGAGCACCTAGCTCGACGATCGCGACGGGTTGTCTCCTACGACCGGAATGAGTCAGTCTTGGCCGCCAAGGGTGGAAAGCGAACGCTCGAGGTTCCCTCGGGAGCGGCCTTCAGTCCCCCAGCGCAGCGATTTGGTCAGTCCCGCACCAAGATGTCTCTGCTGTCACATAAATAAAAACTTGGCGTTTCGTGCGTGACCCGGAATAAAAATAAAATATAGGTAGGCCTGCGTTAGTTATTTTTGATAACTATTGTGACTGCATGGCAGAATGCCTATCTAATTCTTGCTGCCTGGCGGTATCGACGGTTCAGGCGCCTAGGCGCGCTTTTCTCCATCTTTAACGCCTCTTAGCCGCGAAGCGACCAATTCTGACCGAACAGACAATGCGCGGCAGCTGGTTGGGCAGGACCGTGCCTTCGTCCTGACATTCGTCGTTGTCGCAGACGCGCTGGCTTTTGTGTTCAGCTGATGTCGCTAACAACCGTAGGAGCATGGATGTGGATCTCAATTTCTTGCTGCACAGGCACCAGCTTTCGTTGATGATTGCCGGGCGGGCGCTGGCCCTCCCCGAGAGGCGAATGCAGGATCAGTTCGCGCGCGAATATGCCGAGCAGATTCGCTTTACGCGCGATGCGCTGGGCGCAAGATGTTCGCGTCCGGGGTCGGTCGCTTGAGACCCTCAGAGCCCGTTGACCGTTCCACGGCCAAGCTCGGCGCTGGTCGAACGAAAACCTTTCGCAGGCACAGCGATGCCCCTCGACTAACGCCCGACCAGAAGAAGCGGCAGAGTGACGTCCTTCGAAGTGCCTGGCGGTACTTCGGTGAGGCGGGGCCGGTCATCGCTTTCCTGAACAACAAGCACGACCAGCTGCATGGTCAGCCCCTCCACCTCGCCGTTGAGAGCGACGAGGGATTGATGCGAGTGGAAAGGCTGCTGGAGGAAATGAAGGCGTAGCCGTCAGCGCAAGCCGAACGAGACGCAGCCTCCGCAATGGCTGTCGGAAGTGGGCTAGGGATGAGTCGTGCCTAGCGGCTCGACCTCGTCCACCGCCGCAATATATGCGTCGCTTGCGTCGGAATGAGTCGGAAGCTGTTACCAGCACGCTTTTCTTAAGCGGGGTCCTGATCGCCTTGGTCTGCGTGGGGGCTTCCCACAATCGCGATCTTTGACGGCGCGGCGTCGTGCTCCCAGAAAGCAACCATAAGCCCGCCCGCCACGATGAGCGCCCCGCCTACCAGAATGGGGAGCGTTGGCACCGACCGGAACACGAGAAAGCTGATGATCTGCCACACGACGAACAGCGTGGCGATGTAGACGCCAACCACCCGGTGAAACTCGATTGGAGCCAGATTGAGGCTCAACCCATAACCGAACAACAGGACCGCTCCGGCGGCGAAGTAAGCGCCCTTGATCGCCGCCACGCTACGTCCGAGGCCAAGGCGAATGATTGCGTCGCCGGTGACCTCCAGCGTGGTGGCAAGGATCAGGAAGCCGAGGATGATGAGCTTGGTTTGCAGTGTCATCGGCGGGCCTTAGCCTAGCCTCAAACCCCCATCACGCGAAATCGGAACGCGTTCAGGTCTTTAACCGCGGCCTTCCATGGACTAGCTGAGGAGCGAACGGAGCTGCCCCATGTCCAGTTACGCCGATCGCCTGAAAGCCCTTCGCGAGCAATTGAAAGCCGATCGGCTCGACGGCTTCGTTGTTCCGCTCACCGACGAGCATATGAGCGAATATGTCGGGAGCTATGCCCAGCGGCTCGCCTGGCTGACGGGCTTCAAGGGCTCTGCGGGGGCGGCGGTCGTGCTGCCCGAGGAAGCGGCGATTTTCGTCGACGGCCGCTATACGCTGCAGGTCCGCCAGCAGGTTAGCGCGACCGAGTGGAGCTACCAGTCGGTGCCGGAGACGAGCACTACGCAGTGGCTCGAGGAGCATGCGCCGGAGGGTGCGCGGATCGGCTACGACCCGTGGCTGCACACCCGCGATTGGGTCAAGAAGGCCAGGGATGCGCTCGCCGGCCGCGGCGCCGAACTGGTGCCCATCAGCCGCAACCCGATCGACCAGGTCTGGACCGACCGGCCTGAAGCCTCGAAGGCCCACCTGGTCGTCCAGCCCGATCGCTATGCCGGCAAGTCGGCGGCCGAGAAGCGCACCGAGGTCGGTGACTGGCTGGCGCAGCACAAGGCCGACGCGGCGGTGCTGTCGGCGCTCGATTCGATCGCCTGGGCATTCAACATCCGCGGCGCGGATGTAACCCACACGCCGGTCGCGCTCGCTTATGC
>OEKC01000201.1_pt1 | contig 12411 bp, 12 predicted proteins | sample 1487481 | NCBI WGS metagenome assembly OEKC01 (sample SAMEA104379570, study PRJEB20068) | metagenome | biome: 1000743; feature: 77; material: 1998 | place: USA | collected 2012 | depth 25 m
GTGCGCGACCTGGCCGAGCTCCTCGAGCTGACGCCGGCGCTGTCCGACTGGCGCGTGGCGGTGATCGACACCGTCGACGAGCTCGATGCGCCTGGCGCCAATGCGCTGCTCAAAATGCTCGAGGAACCGCCGCCCAACGTCCTGTTCCTGCTCGTCAGCCATGCGCCGGGCAGGCTGCTGCCAACCATTCGCTCGCGCTGTCGGCGCCTTGAATTTCAAGCACTTGGCAATGACGCCATGACGTCAATCCTGGAGCGCGAAGCGCCGGCGCTGGACGAATCCGAGCGCCGCAGGATCGTCGCCATGTCGTTCGGTTCGGCCGGGCGGGCATTGGCCTTCGCGGAGCTCGACCTCGCCAGGCTGGAGGAGGCCGCGCTTGCGATCCTCCGGCAGGGCGACCCGACCAACGGCCGTCGTTCCGACCTCGCACTCGAGCTCGGCAAGCGTGGAGCGGGCGAGCGCTACGCGGCGTTCCTGGATCTCGCGCCGTCACTCATCGCACGCGAGGCGCGGGGACTCGAGGGTATGCGCCGCGAACGCGCGCTCGATGCCTATGCCAGGGCGCGTGAGCTGGCGATGATTGCGCCGCGTGTCTCGCTCGATCCGGCCGCGACGGTCTTCCAGCTCGGCGGGATCCTCGCCGACGTCGCCGAGTCCCCTTCCTTGAAGCGCTAGGACGCGGCGGCTAGGGCGGGCACACGCATGTCCGACCCTTTCTACATCACCACCGCGATCAGCTATCCCAACGGCCCCCCGCACATCGGCCACGCCTATGAGGCGATCGCCGCCGACGCGATCGCCCGGTTCCAGCGCGGGCAGGGCCGCGACGTCAAGCTTGTGACAGGGACCGACGAGCACGGCCTGAAGATGGTCCAGACGGCCCGGGCCGAAGGCCGGGATACGCTCGAATTTGCTGACGAAATGTCGCAATATTTCCGGGATATGTGCGAGCGGCTTAACATTTCTTATGACGATTTTGTGCGCACGTCCGAGCCGCGCCACCACGAGGCCAGCATCGCCATCTGGAAGGCCATGGAAGCTGCCGGCGACTTGTACCTCGATCGCTACGAGGGCTGGTATTCGGTTCGCGACGAGGCCTTCTACGAGGACAAGGAGCTCGAAACGGGGGAGGGCGGCGAAAAAGTCTCGCCGCAGGGCACTCCGGTCGAATGGACCGCCGAGGAGACCTGGTTCTTCCGCCTGTCCAAATATCAGCAGCCGCTGCTCGACCATTATGCGGCCAACCCGGATTTCATCCGGCCCGACAGCCGCCGCAATGAGGTGCTGCGCTTCGTCGAAGGGGGGCTCAAGGATCTCAGCGTCTCTCGAACCAGCTTCGACTGGGGCGTGCCGGTGCCCGGATCGCCGGGCCATGTGATGTACGTCTGGGTCGACGCGCTCACGACCTACATGACCGGGGTGGGTTATCCGAAGCTCGACGGTGAGTTCGCGCATTACTGGCCGGCGGACCTCCATCTGATCGGCAAGGACATCACGCGTTTCCACACGGTGTACTGGCCGGCGTTCCTGATGTCGGCCAAGCTGCCGATCCCCCGGCAGGTCTTTGCCCACGGCTTTCTCCTCAGCCGCGGCGAGAAGATGTCGAAGAGCATCGGCAACGTGGTCGACCCGATGGCGCTTGCCGACCGCTTCGGGGTCGACGCCTTGCGCTATTTCCTGCTGCGCGAAGTGCCGTTCGGCCAGGACGGCAGCTACAGCGCCGAGGCGATCGTCGCCCGCGCCAATGCCGAGCTGGCGAACAGCTTCGGCAATCTCGCTCAGCGCACTTTATCCATGATTTTCAAAAATCTGGATGGCGTTCTTCCGGAGCCTGGCGAGACTGGTGCCGACCGCGAACTGCTCGCGGTGGTCGAGCAAGCGTCGAAGCGCGAAGTCCCCGACGCCTTCGAGCGCTACGCGTTCTCGATCGGCATAGAGGCCTGGCTGCGCGCCGTGTTTGCCTGCAACGCCTATGTTGACGCCCAGGCGCCGTGGACTCTGCGGAAGACCGATCCTGGACGCATGGCGGCTGTGCTCGGGACGCTCGTGCCGGCCATCCGTGACCTCGCCGAGGCGATCGCCCCGGTGATCCCCGCGTCCGCGGAGACTCTGCTGACCCTGATCGACGCGGGGAAGGGCGGGGCGCCTATCCCGCAGCCGACTCCGCTTTTCCCGCGCCTCGAGCTCGAAGAGGAGCCGGAGGAAGCGGCGTGACGCTGATCGACAGCCATTGCCACCTCAATTACGAAGGCCTGGTCGATCGCCAGGACGAAGTGCTTGAAAATGCGCGCCAACGCGGCGTCGGCGGCTTCCTCAATATCTCGACCCGGCAAAACGAATGGGGCGACATTATCAGCGTCGCGGAGCGCAACGCCGACGTGTGGGCCAGCGTCGGAGTCCATCCGCACGAGGCCGACGCGCATCCCGACCTCGGCGCGGCGGCGCTGGTCGCCGGCGCGGACCATCCCCGCGTCGTCGCGATCGGCGAGTGCGGGCTCGACTACCATTATGACAACAGCGAGCGCGGCGCTCAGCGTGAGCGTTTCCGCGCGCATATCGACGCCGCCCGGCAGACCGGCCTGCCGCTGATCGTCCACACCCGCGAGGCGGAGGAGGACACGGCCGAGATTCTCGGCAAGGCGGTCCGGGGAGGAGGGGTGACCGGCGTGCTCCACTGCTTCACCGGCACGGCCGAGCTGGCGCGCAAGGCGCTCGATCTCGGCTTCCTGATCTCCCTGTCTGGCATCGTCACCTTCAAGAACGCGCGCGAGCTTCAGGACACGGCCAAATGGCTGCCCTCCGACCGAATGCTGGTGGAGACCGATTCGCCATTCCTCGCACCCGTTCCGCACCGCGGCCAAGTATGCGAGCCGGCCTTCGTCGCCGATACCGCCGCCTTCGTCGCCGAATTGCGCGGAGAGGAGCCCGGGAAGCTCGCCGATGCCACTACGGCCAATTTCTTCAAATTGTTCAGCAAGGCGGCGTGAAGGTCCGGATTCTCGGCTGCGGGACCTCGACTGGCGTCCCCAAGATCGGCAATCAATGGGGCCAGTGCAACCCGGCCGAGCCGCGCAATGCTCGGCTGCGCTCATCGATACTGGTCGAAAGCGGCAATGTGCGCGTGTTGGTCGATTGCGGGCCGGACCTTCGGCAACAGCTCCTGGCGGCCGAGGTTGGCCGGCTCGATGCCGTGATCGTCACCCACGATCATGGCGACCATGTCCACGGGATCGATGAGCTGCGACCGCTCTCGCAGGTGCTGGACGGCCCCGTGCCGCTCTACGGCTCGCACGAGACGCTGGCGAGCCTCCGGCATCGCTTCGCCTATGCCTTCGCCCGGTCCGAATTCTACCGCCCGATCGTGGAGGGGCGGGAGATCACCGGCGACCAGCGCTTCGGCTCCGCCACCGCGCGCTTTGTCGACCAGCCGCATGGCGGACCGACCTCGCTCGGCATGCGCTTCGATCAGAGCCGCCGTTCATTAGCTTATGCTATCGATTTCAATGAATTGAGCGAGGACATGGCGCGGTTGTACGAAGGCGTGGACGTATGGGTCGCAGACTGCCTGACGCGGCAGAGGCACCCGACGCACGCGCATCTCGACGGGGTGCTGGGCTGGGCCAGGGACCTGAAGGTCGGCCAGCTCTACTTGACGCACATGGGCAATGGCCTCGATTACGCGAGCCTGATCGCCGAGTTGCCCGATTGGGCGGCGCCGGCCCATGACGGCCTGGAGATCGAGCTGACGTGAGCGACAACGTCCCGAACGCCATCTACTATGTGATGATTATCGTGTTCGTCGCGAGCGCGCTGATCAGCATGCGACTGCCGGTCGGCAGGGCGGTCAGGATGGCCGCCGCCTGGGTGGCGATCTTCGGGGTCGCTTTCATTTTGTTCGCCTTCCGCGGCGAATTCACTGGCCTGTTCGATCGCTTGCGTGCCGAAGCCACTGGCGCGGCGATCGTCTCGGGAGGCGAGGTGCGCGTTCCCGTCGCCGACGATGGCCATTTCTGGGTCGACGCGACGGTCAATGGTCGCCCGGCGCGGTTCCTGGTCGACAGCGGTGCGTCGATCACGACCGTGTCGGACGAGACCGCGCGTGCAGCGGGCATCCGCACCGACGGGCGCATCCGCTACATCGACACCGCCAACGGGCCTGCGCAGGTGCGCCAATCCTATGCCGACAAGCTTGCCGTCGGCCCGATCGAGCGGACCGATTTTCCAATCGACGTCAATTCGCGCGACCGGACCAACATCCTCGGGATGAACTTCCTCCGGACGCTCCGCGGCTGGCGCGTCGAAGGACATGATTTGGTGCTGAGCCCGTGACCAACAGCCTGCCGCTCGGCGGCCTCTACATCCTGATGGCGGTGATGCTGGTTCTCGGCACCTTGATGTCGCGGCGCGAGCCGGCCGCGCGTATGGCGACGCTGGCGCTGACCTGGCTGCTGGTTTTCGCGGCCGGTTTCGTCTTGTTCACCTTCCGCGATGATTTCGGCTGGGTAGCGCAGCGGCTGCGCGCCGAAGCGATCGGCACGCCCGTGCAGCAAGGTCGCGAAACGCGCATTCCGATGGCGATTGACGGCCATTTCTGGGTTGAGGGCCGGATCAACGGCAAGAAGGTCAAATTCCTGATCGACAGCGGCGCGACCATGACGACGATCGACCGCGAAACGGCGATCGAGGCTGGCGTTCCGGTATCGCTGCGGCCCAATCAGCTGGTACGAACCGGCAATGGCATCATTCGTGTTTCGACCGGCAGCGCGCGAGAGCTCAAGGTCGGGGGGATCCGTCGCACTGACTTGGGCGTCCAGGTGGCCGACAACGACAACCTCAATGTGCTGGGGATGAACTTCCTGTCGTCGTTAAGCCGCTGGGGTGTCGAGGGACGGTGGTTGGTGCTCGTCCCCTGATCTACCTAGGATTTACATAATGCATATTATCATACTTCAAGATTGGGAGGAAAAAGCGCCTTCGGAGGTCCCCCGTGCCGCTTGAACGCCTCGAGCAAATCATGCGTCGCCTCCGCGATCCCGGGACCGGCTGTGAATGGGACAGCGTCCAGACGTTCGAGACGATCGCGCCCTACACCATCGAGGAAGCCTACGAAGTTGCCGATGCAATCGCGCGCGATGACATGGATGCGCTGGCCGACGAACTCGGCGATCTCCAGCTCCAGGTCGTGTTCCACGCCCAGATTGCCGCGGATGCGGGCTATTTCACCCTGGAGGACGTCATCACCCGCATCTGCGAAAAGATGGAGCGCCGGCATCCGCATATCTTCGGCGACGCCGAACATGGCGGCCATCATTTGTGGGAGATCATCAAGGCCGAAGAGCGCAAGAACTCCAGTGATGACAGCGCGTTAGCCGGTGTCGCGCTGGCGCTTCCGGCGCTCGAGCGCGCCGCCAAGCTGCAGCGCCGGGCGGCGCGTACGGGTTTCGACTGGCCCGACATTTCCGGCCCGCGCGCGAAGATCGACGAGGAGCTGGCCGAGCTCGATGCCGAGACCGAGCACGACCGCAGGCTGGAAGAACTCGGCGACCTGCTGTTTGCGGTCGTTAACCTCGCACGGTATCTTAATGTCGAGGCAGAAGCCGCTCTAAGAGAAGCAAACCGTAAGTTCGAGCGACGCTTCCGGGCGATCGAGAAGACCCCCGGCTTTACAGACATGTCGCTGGACGAAATGGAAGCATTGTGGGTCGAGGCCAAGGAGGCTCAAGCCGCACCGAGCGACTGAAACCGCGCCCAATTCTCGGGCGATAGTCGCACCGAGAGCGCGATTTCGTTATCGTCAACGCGCTGATCGAGCACCTCGCCTCGCGCGTGAAGCCAGGCGATCTTGCTCCCTTCGGCCGCCGCCAGCCGAATTTGGTGGACCTGCTCCCCGCTCCTCAGTTTGTTCGCCATTCGTTCGCGCAGGGCCTCAAGCCCCTCCCCGGTCAGCGCCGAGATCGGGACCACATTGTCCCGCCGCTTGGCATCCTCGAGCAGGCGCGTGCGTTCCTCATCCGCCAGCAAGTCAACCTTATTCCAGGCCTCGAGCCGCGGCGGCGCCCCTTCCTCCGCCAGCCCGAGCGAGGCGAGCACGTCTTCGACATCCTCGCGCTGCGCCTCCCGGTCGGGATGGTTCATGTCGCGCACATGGACGAGCAGGTCGGCGGACGCGACCTCCTCCAGCGTTGCCCGGAACGCCGCGATCAATTCGGTCGGCAGATCGGACACGAACCCGACGGTGTCGGACAGGATCGCCTTGTCGAAGCCGGGCAGCCGGATATCGCGCATCGTCGGATCGAGCGTCGCAAACAGCAAGTCCTCGGCGAACACGTCTTCGCCCGTCACCCGGTTGAAAAGCGTAGATTTTCCAGCGTTGGTATAGCCGACCAGCGCAATCACGGGCCACGGCGCCCGCTGGCGCCGGCCGCGGTGCAGCGAGCGCGTGCGCTTGACCCGGTCGAGCTCCTTGCGGATCCGCCGCATACGCTCGCGGATCAGCCGGCGGTCGGCCTCGATCTGGGTTTCGCCAGGACCTCCGAGGAAGCCGAAGCCGCCGCGCTGGCGCTCGAGGTGCGTCCAGCTTCGGACCAGGCGGCCCGCCTGATAGTCGAGATGCGCGAGCTCGACCTGCAGCCGCCCTTCCGCGGTCGCCGCTCGCTCACCGAAAATCTCGAGGATCAGCCCGGTCCGGTCGATCACCTTGGCCCCTGCCTCGTCCTCCAGGTTCTTCTGCTGGATTGGAGTCAGCGGCGCGTCGATGATCACCAGGCCTGCGGCCCCCGCCTCCGCCAGCCGGGCGACCTCCTCGACCTGGCCCTTGCCGAGCAAGGTCGCGGGGCGGATCGTCCGGAGCCGGAACGCCCTCTCCTTCGCGACGACGATGCCGATCGCCTCGGCCAGCCCTTCAGCCTCCTCGAGCCGCGCCTCGGCCGAGCGACGCGAGGCTTCGCCTGGAAGCTCGGGAACCACCAGTACCGCCCGCTCACCGCGAGCGACGTCGGTTTCGCCGTGGCCGTCATACTCTTTCAGGACTCGTCCCCCGCATCATCCTGCGCCTCGCCCTGCGGCTCATCCTGGTCGAGCTTCAACGAGTGCGCGGGCTGCAGCGTCGAGATCGCATGCTTGTAAATCAGCTGGACCTGGCCGCCACGCTCGAGCAGCAGCGAGAATTGGTCATAGGCCGTGACCGATCCTTGAAGCATCACGCCGTTGACCAGGAACAGGGTCATCCGCTCCTGCTCCTTTGCCGCGGCGGCGAGGAACAGGTCCTGGAGGACGGCCTTCGCCCCGTCGGCAGGCGGTTCAGGCGCGACGAAGTCGGGCGGCGGCTGCGCCGGCATGATGGTCGAGATCGAGTGCTTGTAGATCAGCTGCGAAACACCCTCGCGCCTGAGCAACAGCGAGAAAGCGTCGAACCAGGTGATCGCGCCCTGCAGCTTGACGCCTTTGACGAGGAAGATGGTGACCGGCAGCTTGGCCCGCCGGACGCTGTTGAGGAAATGGTCCTGGAGGCTGAGCGATCGCGCGGCCATCGTAACGGACTCCTACTCGTCCCCTTCGCGCTTATCCCCGATTCCCAAAGCCTTGAGCTTCCGGTGAAGCGCCGAGCGCTCCATCCCGATGAAGGACGCGGTGCGCGAAATGTTGCCCGAAAAGCGGCGGATCTGGATCTTGAGATATTCCCGCTCGAAGGATTCGCGCGCTTCCCTGAGCGGGCTGCCCATGATCGCCATGGTCGTGCTCGATCCGCCCGGCGCGCCTTGGTTGTCGAGTACCTCGGACGGCAGCAGGTCGACCTCGATGCACGACACACGGTCACCGGGTGCGAGGATGATCGTCCGCTCGATGATGTTGCGCAATTGGCGGACGTTGCCCGGCCAGTCGTGCGCCTGGAGCGCCGCCATCGCCTCGTCAGAGATGGAGGGGGTCGCCATCCGCCGGTCGGAGGCGAAGCGGGCGAGGAAATGCCCCACCAGTTCGGGAATGTCTTCACGGCGTTCGCGCAGCGGTGGCAGCCGGACCGGCACCACGTTCAACCGGTAGAACAGGTCCTCGCGGAAACGGCCCCCGGCGATCTCGTCGGACAAGTTCTTCGATGTCGCCGACAGGACCCGCACATCAACCTTGACCGGCCGCTGTCCGCCGACTCGGTGATAGCTCTGGTCGGTGAGGACGCGCAGGATCTTGCCCTGGGTGGTCGCGGGCATGTCGGCAATCTCGTCGAGGAACAGAGTGCCGCCATGGGCGTGCTCGAGCATGCCCGGCCGGACCGCCCCGTCGCTCTCGCTGCCGAACAATTCCTCTTCGACCCGGTCGGGGCTCATCATCGCCGCCGGCAGGACCACGAACGGCGCCTTCGCGCGCGGGCTCCACTGATGGATGATGCGCGCCGCGATCTCCTTGCCGACTCCGGCGGGCCCGGTGATCAGCACGCGGCTGCCGGTCGGCGCCACCCGCTTCAGCGTCGCGCGGACCGAGTTGATCGCCACCGACGTCCCGTGCAGTTGCTCTTCGTGGCCGACCTGCCGGCGGAGCGCTTCATTCTCGCGCTTCAGCCGCTCGGTCTCGGTCGCCCGGTCGACGAGATAGATCAGCCGCTCGGCCTCGAACGGTTTTTCGATGAAGTCGACCGCTCCTTCCTTGACCGCCGCCACAGCGGTGTCGAGGTTGCCGTGCCCAGAGATCATCAGCACTGGAATCGACGGGTCGCGACCCTTGATCTCCTGCAGCAGCTGAAGCCCGTCGAGTCGGGAGCCGTGCAACCAGACATCGAGCAGGACCATCGACGGTCGCCGCTCCTCGACCGCCTCGAGCGCCGAATTGCTGTCAGCCGCGGTCCGCACCGCATAGCCTTCGTCTTCGAGCACGCCGCTGACGAGGTCGCGGATATCGGCTTCATCGTCGACTACGAGCACTTCAAGCGCCATCAGCCAGCAACCTCGCCTTCATTGTCTTCGTCGGTGGATTCGTCCCCCGCCCCATCGGCCAGCGCCGCCAAGCGATCGGTATCGAAAGCGATCCTGACATGCGTGCCGCCGCCCGGCCGGTCGAGGAAGGCGATCTCGCCCATATGTTCCTCAACAATCTTCTTGACGATGGCTAATCCGAGGCCGGTGCCGCGGACGCGCGTGGTCATGTAGGGCTCGGTCAGCCGCTCGCGGTCCTCGGGCAGGCCGATGCCGGTGTCCATGACGTCGATGATGAGCTGGTGACCCTCGGTGTGAAGGCGCACCTCGACGCGGTCGCCGGCGAGGCTGTGCTCGCCCCGAGTTATCCGGCTTTCAATGGCTTCGACACCGTTTTTCACAACGTTGGTCAGCGCCTGGGCGAGCTGGCGGCGGTCACCGACCATTGCGAGCTCGCCCTGCGGCGGTTCGAGCACAAAGCTGATCCCGGGGTGCGCGACTTCGTGGAGGAACAGGGCCTGGCGGGCGATGTCGTGGATATTCTCCTCGCGGAACACCGGCTTGGGCATGCGCGCGAAATTGGAGAACTCGTCGACCATGCGCCGAAGGTCGCCGACCTGACGGACGATCGTCCCCGTCAGCCGCTCGAACGTCTCCTTGTCCGCCGCGATTTCTTCGCCAAACCGCCGCTGCAATCGCTCGGCGGCAAGCTGGATCGGGGTCAGCGGGTTCTTGATTTCGTGCGCGATTCGACGCGCGATGTCGGACCAGGCCGCGCGGCGTTGGTCGCTGAGCTGGTCGGTGATGTCATCGAAGGTCAGTACGCTGCCGTCCTGGTAGCGGACCCGCTTGACCGCGAGCGTCCGCTGGCCGGAGCCTGTGACGGCAATCACGTTCGCCTCGGCATGCTCGCCGCGCATGAACTCGTCCAGGTCGGACGAGACCTCGGCGAGCGGCTTGTTCTCCAGCTCCTCCTCCCCTCGCTGCAGCAGGCCTTCCGCCGAGCGGTTGATGAGCAGGATGCGGTTCCCCGAATCGAGCGCAATCACGCCCGCGGTGACGCTCGACAGCACCGCCTCGATGAACGCGCGGCGGGCGTCGAGCTGCGTGTTCGCGGTCCGCAAGGCCCCGGTCTGTTCGTCCAGGCGGCCAGCCATGCGATTGAACGCGGTTGAGAGCGTCTGGACCTCGTCCTCGGTGTCGCCGTCGCCGACCGGCACGCGGGCGGAGAAATCGCCTTCCTCGATCCGTCCGGCAGCAGTGACCAGCTGTCCCACCGGGCGGACCATCCGATCGGCAAGCCGGAGCGCGGCAAGGATGGCGAGGCCGACGATGATCAGCGCGCCGATCAGCAAGGCGGCATTGAACCGCAACTGGATCGCTCGCGAACGCTTGAGCAGCGACCGATAATCCTTGAGCACGTCATTCGCGCGATCGAGCTGCCCGCGGAATGCGGGATCGAATACCCGCGCGGCATAGATGTAGGCCTTCGGTCCATAGTCCAGGCGCGTCAGCGCGCCCACGCGATCCGCGGAGTTGATACTTACGACCTCCTGCTTGTTGAGCTGGTCGATCTTTTCTGCGGTGATCACCTTGTCGAGCGGGCGATCATAGGGGTTGACGAGCGCGTGGGTCAGAATCTCGCGGCGCGGACCGACAGTGAAGATAATCGCTTCCGAAAGCCCGCGTTGATAGACCTGCAGCTTGGCAAAGGCGTCGGCGAAGCGCGGATCGTCGATCGGCACCTGCCGCAGGTATCCGGCGACGTCGGCGCTCATGGTCCGGGTTTCGGATGCGACCCGGTCAACTTCCTGGTTGTAGACGTTCTGCGCGATGGCCGACGCATTTTCGAGCATGCCGCGGGCCCGGTCGGAGAACCAGAATTCCAGCCCGCTCTGGAACAGGACCGAGGCGAAGATCGCGACCAGCACGGTCGGGACCGCCGCGATGACCGAGAAAAGCGCAACCAAACGGGTATGCAGCCGCCCGCTGCCGAGTCCGCCCTTCTCGGCCCGCGCCATCGCGATCCGGCGCGAAAACAGCACCATCAGCGCGATTGCCGGCAGCAGGTTCGCAACCAGCAGCAGCGCGATCAGCGGCGGCGACAGCAAAGTTCCCGGTTCGAGCCCGCGGCTGAGCAGCCAACCGCTGACCGCAAGCATCGCGATGAGGAAGGCGCCGATGAGCCACGCCGCGCGACTGTAGAAGCGTCCGCTCTCGCGCTCCCGCTGCAACCAGCTGCTCTTCGATTTCAATGCCGATTCGGCCACGCGGGCATCCATTGCGGCCGCCCCTAGCATGGCCGCAGCAGCCGTTGCATCAAAAACACACTTGTGTCGTGGGAATTGCGCTCAGGCCGCGGAGCGCGCCAGCCAAGGCGAATAAAAATCACGCAACATCCGCGTGACAACCGTCGGATCGTCCTGCTGATTCACAGAGTTGCGGAGTTCTGCCGAGCCCGGCAGTCCCTTGGTGTACCAGCCGATGTGCTTGCGGGCGAGATTGACGCCGGTGTGGGTGCCGTAGAGCGACAGCATGTCCGCATATTGCTCGAGCATGGTTTCGAGCTGCTCGTCGAGGCTCGGGTCCGGGCGCACACCGCCACCGCCGAGATCCGCCATGATCTGGCCTAGCAGCCACGGTCGGCCGTAAGCCCCGCGGCCGATCATCACGCCGTCGGCGCCCGACTGACGCAGCGCCTCGCGGCAATCTTCAATCGAGCAAATGTCGCCGTTGACGATCACCGGCACCGAGACTGCCTCTTTGACCGAGCGCACAAACGCCCAGTCCGCCTCGCCCTTGTACATCTGGCAACGGGTGCGGCCGTGGACCGTGATCATCCGGACGCCGAGATCCTCGGCGATGCGCGCCAGCTCGGGCGCGTTAAGGCTGTCGTGGTTCCAGCCCATGCGCATCTTCAGCGTCACCGGCACCGTCACCGCCTTGACCGTCGCGTCGATGATCGCCGCGGCAAGCCCAAGGTCGCGCATCAGTGCCGACCCGGCTTCGCCGTTCACGACCTTTTTCACCGGGCAGCCCATGTTGATATCGATGATCGCCGCGCCGCGCTGCTCATTGAGCCTGGCGGCCTCGGCCATCACCCGCGGCTCGCAGCCGGCCAATTGCATGGACACCGGCTCCTCGGCCGAGTCCCACAGCGCCTTCTGCAAGGATTGCCGGGTTTCACGGACCATCGCCTGGCTGGCGATCATCTCGCTCACCGTCAGCCCAGCGCCGTAGCGCTTGACGACCCGCCGGAACGGCAGGTCGGTGACGGCCGTCATTGGGGCCAGGATCACCGGCGACGCGACCTCGACGGGGCCGATCTGGATGGGCTGCAATGCGGTCATGGGGACCGCGCATGTAGTGGAACAGCCCTTGGCGGACAAGGCGAGCGCGCCTAGACGCCGCCGCCGTGACCACGACCGCCCTGATCGTTGCCGCCGGCAAAGGCGAACGCGCCGGCGGCGGCATACCCAAGCAGTTCCGTCCGATCGGCGGCAAGCCG
>OEKC01000122.1_pt7 | contig 12206 bp, 15 predicted proteins | sample 1487481 | NCBI WGS metagenome assembly OEKC01 (sample SAMEA104379570, study PRJEB20068) | metagenome | biome: 1000743; feature: 77; material: 1998 | place: USA | collected 2012 | depth 25 m
CGCGGCGTCTGGTAGATCTCGCCGGCAAAGCCGACGATGACCCGTGGTGTCGGCTGCGCGACCGGCTGGGCGTCGGGCTGGGTGAAGACCATCTGACTCGCGTCGATCGTCAATCCCCAGAAGGGCTCGGTGCCCAGGGCGCGATAGACGCCGCCGGGCGGATTCGGCGTGAGCGGCGGCGGCGGCGGGGCCATCATGCAGCCGGCAGCGGCAAGGATCAGCGGCAGAGCGAGCAGTCTTTTCATGCCTGGAACAACCGTAAGCCGGCCGTGCGGTTCCGTCATCGCCAGCTGGCGCGGATGGCGAAGGCCATCACCGCCGCGGCCATTGCCGCGTTGAGGCTGTCGGCGCGGCCGGCCATCGGGATTTTCACGAGGGCATCGCATTCGGCCTCATAATCCGCCGGAAGTCCCTGCTGCTCGTTGCCGATCAGCAGGAAGCAGGGCGGTCGGTAGTCGGCCTCGAGATAATCCTGGGTCGCCTTGAGACTGGTTCCGACCAGCTGGCCGTCGTCCGACCGCAGCCACGAAACGAATTCAGGCCAGCGCGCGGTCGCGATGTCCTGAGTGAACAGCGCACCCATCGACGCGCGCACCGACTCGACCGAGAAAGGGTCGGTGCTGTCGTCGACGAGAATCAGCCCTCCGGCGCCCGCGGCATCGCCGGTCCTGAGAATGGTGCCGAGATTGCCCGGGTCGCGCAGCGCCTGGACGACGATCCACAGCGGCGCCTTGCCGCGGTCGATGCGCTCGAGGCCGGTGCCGGGCTGCTTGTACGCGCCGAGCAGCATCTGCGGATTGTCCTTGCCGCTCATCTTCGAGAGGATGTCGGCGGTCGTCTCGATCGCCTCGCCGCCAGCGGCTTCGGTCGCTGCGATGATCTCCGCCGCGAGCGGGTGCCGAGCGCCGTCGGCCGAGAAAGCGATGATTTCGGGCAGCCGGCCGCTGTCGCGCGCCTCGGCGATGATCCTCAGCCCTTCGGCCAGGAACAGCCCTTCCTCGCGGCGAGCCTTCTTGTCCCGAAGCGAGCGCAGCCGCTTGACCGTCGGATTGGAAAAGGCGGTGACCTCGCGCGGCATTAGTCTTCGCCGAAGCGGTCCTCGACCAGGCTGGCGAGCTTCTCCAGCGCCTCCTCGGCGTGCAGGCCGTCGACGTGGATGGTGATCGTGTCGCCCATTGCCGCGCCGAGCATCATCAACCCCATGATCGAGGTGCCGCATACGCGGTTGCCGTCCTTTTCGACGTCGATGGCCGCGTCGAGTCCGCTCGCGAGATTGACGAACTTGGCGCTGGCCCGGGCGTGCAGACCACGCTTGTTGGTGATCCGGACTTCGCGGCTGGCGGCGGTCAAGCCGCCGCTTCCCCGAGAATCTCCGATGCGACCGAGATATATTTGCGGCCTGCCTCGCGCGCCGCGGTCACTGCGGCACGGACGCCCATGACCTTGCGCGCGCCCTCGAGGCGGATCAGCATCGGCAGGTTCACGCCCGCGATCACCTCGACATTCTCCGACTTCATCAGCGAGATGGCGAGGTTCGACGGAGTTCCGCCGAACAGGTCGGTGAGGATGATCACGCCCTGGCCCTGGTCAACCTTGCCGATCGCCTTGGCGATGTCCTTGCGCCGCTTTTCCATATCGTCGTCGGGACCGATGCAAATTGGCTCGATCGCCTCCTGCGGGCCGACCACATGCTCCATCGCGGTAATGAATTCGGCCGCGAGACGGCCGTGAGTCACCAGCACCAGTCCAATCATTCGCTCAACTCGCCTTCACTCGTATCCCGCCGGCGATCTGCCTCGATCGTGTCGCTCGGCGGCGAGGCCAGGTCACGGTGGCGCACATTCGGAGAAAAGCCTGCATCGCGCAACCGCTCCGCCATCTCGACTGCCGCGGCCACCGAACGGTGCCGACCCCCGGTGCATCCGAACGCTACGGTCACGTAATTTTTGCCCGCGGCCCAGTAGCGGGGAATCCAGTCGATGAGAAGCGCCTCGATGCGGCCGATCGTATCGCTCCAGGACGGGTCGCTCGCGACATAGTCCCGGACCGCCTGGTCCTCGCCAGTCAGCGACCGCAGCTCTTCCACCCAATAGGGATTGTCGAGAAAGCGCAGGTCAAACACCAGGTCGGCGGTGCGCGAAATGCCCTTGGCGAAGGCAAAGGAGACGAGGGTCAGCACCGGCTGGTCGGAATGGTCGCCGTAACGCCGGCGCAGCTCGCTGCGCAGGTCGGCGGGGGTGAGATCCGTGGTATCGATAACGCTGTCGGCCGCTGCACGCAGCGGCGCGGTGAGGGTCCGCTCGCGCGCGATCCCGTCCTCGGCCGGTCGGTCGGGGGCGAGTGGATGGACGCGCCGGCTGGCGTCATAGCGGCGGACGAGCTCGCCGCCGGCGCAATCGATGTAGAGGATTTCGGGATCGACCCCGGAGATTGCCCCGATCAGCGCGGGGAGCGTCTTGGGGTCGAAGCCACGGCTGCGGACATCCATGCCAACCGCTGCCGGCCCGACGCGGCACTCGGCGCCCCCATGGACGAATTTCTCGAGCAGGTCGGCCGGAAGGTTGTCGACCACGTCCCAGCCCATATCCTCCAGCGCGTCGAGCACGTTCGATTTGCCCGCGCCGGACATGCCGGTGACGAGCAAGAGGCGCGGCGGTCGCCGCGCGACGCTCATTTGAGCTTGAGGCCCACGCGATCGAGCGCGAGGGCGACCTTGGACGGCGCCGACGCGGCCATGGCGTCGATGCTGACCAGCGGGATGGGCACGCCAAGGATCGGCCGCTCCTGGCCGTCGTCGGGTATGCGCTGGATATCGCTGGTGAGCTCGACGAGCAACGCGACGGGCACGTCGCCTGCCGTCGGCATGTCGACGATGCCGATGCCGCGGACCTCGAGCTTGCCCGCGATGGTCGGCGGAGCAGCGGCGATCAGGCGGTCGCCGTCACGGCGGACGACGGTTTGGTCATCGCTGACCAAGGTAAAGCCGCGGTCGATCAGGCGCAGGGCGAGGTCGGACTTGCCCGACCCCGACGGGCCGCCGATCAGCACCGCCCGGCCATCGATCGCTACGGTGCTGGCGTGGATCGACTCCGCCGAAAGCCGCGGGGCGATCATTCGCGATGCGCCGCCGGCAGGCGGATGGTGAACCGAGCTCCCGAGGGCGCGTCGTCGCGGTCCTGCACGTCAATCTCCCCGCCGTGGCCTTTCACTATGGCCTGGGCGATCGCAAGACCCAGGCCCGAATGGCGGCCGAAATTCTCGCCCTCCGGTCTGACTGAATGGAATCGGTTAAAGATCGCTTCGCGCGCTTCGGACGGAACGCCCGGGCCCTCGTCGTCGATCCGGATGCGAACCTCGTCGCCGACCCGCGCCGCGGCGATCTCGACCAGCCCGCCCGCGGGGGAGAAGCTCACCGCATTGTCGATGATCGCATTGATCGCACGCGCCAGGCGGCCGGGCTTGCCCATCACCACCGCGCTCGCCTTGCGCGGCCGGGCAAAGGCGATTCGGGCGTCGCCTCGCTCGCGCCGGTTCTCCCAGCTCGACACCAGCTGCTCGATCAACGGGCCGAGATCGACCGATTCGAAAGTCGCGCGGGCGAGTTCGGCGTCGGTCCGCGCCGCTTCGCTGATGTCGCTGATCAGCCGATCCAGCCGGCCAACGTCGTCGCGCGCGACGGCGAGCAGCTTGCTCTGGAGTTCCGGGTCCCTGACCGATTCCAGGCTGTCGACGGCCGAGCGCAGCGAGGCGAGCGGGTTCTTGAGTTCGTGGGTCACGTCGGCGGCAAAGGCCTCGATATTATCGATCCGCTGCCTCAGCGACTGGCTCATGTCGGACACGGCGCGCGCGAGCAGGCCGATCTCGTCGGTGCGCGAGGGCAGGCGCGGGACCTTGACCTCGCGCGCGCGGCCAAGGCGCACGCGGTGCGCCGCAAGCGCCAGCCGACGCATGGGCCGGACGATGGTCCGTGCGAGGAACAGCGAGAGGAGGATCGACAGCAGGATGATCGCGCCCATGATCGCCGCCAGCGTGGCGCGCTGGCTGCGGACCGTGCGCGTGAAGGCGCGGTCGTTGTCGGTGACCAGCAGGACGTCGGTCCCGACCGGCGCGGCAGCGGAAATGACCGGGGTAAGGTCGGGCGCGTTGCGGACCTTGGTTTCCGCCTGGCCGCTGCGGCGCGCTTCGGCGGCCTCGGGCCAGGCCTCGAGCCGGTCGACCGCCGGCTCCGCGAAATCGTCGAGCGGTTTTGCCCCGACCAGCGCGTTGAAGCCGCGATCGAGCGCGCGCGCGACGTCCTTGGTCCACTTCTGGGTGTTGGGATCGCGAAGCTCATAGGTTGGGCCGGTGATCCGCCAGCTGTCGGCGATCAGCGTGCCGTCCGCGCCATAGAGCCGCATCCGGCTGCTCGTTGCCCGGGAAATAGCGGCCAGCAGCCCGGGTCGCTCTTGCGGCCGGATATGGCCGAGCGCCTCGGCCGTGGTGCTGGTCTCGATCCGTGTCTGGCGCGTGCGCTCCTTGCTCAGCCGGTTGCGGAAGGCGTCGAGATAAAGCGTGCTGAGCGCGAGCAGGGCGAGCGTCAGAATGTTCACCGCGAGGATGCGATGCGCCAGCGTCCAGCGCCCCGACCAGCTCAGCGCCAGGTCGGCTTCGTCACTGGTCGTCGAATCGGTATCCGACGCCATAAAGGGTCTCGATCGCATCGAACTCGGGGTCCGCCGCGCGGAACTTGCGGCGGATACGCTTGATGTGGCTGTCGATGGTGCGGTCATCGACATAGACGTCGTCCTGATAGGCGACGTCGAGCAGCTGGTTGCGGGTCTTCACGACGCCGGGGCGCTGCGCGAGCGCCTCGAGGATCAGGAACTCAGTGACGGTGAGCGTGACGTCCTTGCCGTTCCACAGCACCTTGTGGCGCGCCGGGTCCATCGTCAGCCGCCCACGCTCGATCAGCGGCGTCTCCGATATTGCGCTGGACGCGGCCGCCTCGCCCTTGGCCAGGTCCTGGCGGCGAAGGATCGCGCGGATGCGGGCGATCAGCAACCGCTGCGAGAAAGGCTTGGCGATATAATCGTCGGCGCCCATCGCAAGGCCGAGCGCTTCGTCGAGCTCGTCGTCCTTGGACGTAAGGAAGATCGCCGGCATCGAGCTGAACTCGCGCACCCGGCGCAGCAGCTCCATCCCGTCCATGCCCGGCATCTTGATGTCGAACACGCCGAGGTCGGCGGGGTTCTCGCCGAATGCCTTGAGCGCGGTCGCACCGTCCGAATAAACGCGGGTGACGAAGCCTTCGGCCTGGAGCGCGATCGAAACCGAGGTAAGAATATTGCGGTCGTCGTCGACCAGCGCGATCACGTGGCTCATTCGCTTGGCTTTCGACCCCTTCCGGTGGATGGGCGAGCGGATTAGCCCAGCGCTCAGGGGAGAGACAAGCAGGCCACCCGCTTTTGACCCCGCAACTTTTTTATGACTATAGGCGCACTAGATAGAGGGCGGCGGCACCGGACATGGTCGCCGCCGCTATGGCTTTGAAAAAGGGTGATTACGACCGTGACCGACCGGGCCCCCAAGACCGGCCTTGAGGCGCAGGGCATCGCTACCGGCGCCGAGATATTCTGGAACCTCACCACCGCGCCGCTGGTCGAGCATGCCGTGCGCCGCGGCGAAGGCCTGCTCGCCCGGCACGGGCCGCTAGTCGTCCACACCGGGAAGCACACCGGCCGCAGCGCGCAGGACAAGTTCACGGTCAAGGACGAGCTGACCGAGAATGTGATCTGGTGGAACCAGGGCAACAAGCCGATGGACCCGGCCGCGTTCGATCGCCTGCACGATGATTTCCTGCTGGCCCTGACCGACAAGGACCATCTCTACGTCGCCGACCTCTATGGCGGCTCGCAGCCCGAGCATCGCGTTCGCGTCCGCGTCATCAACGAGCTTGCGTGGCATAACCTTTTCATCCGCACGCTGCTGGTGCGGCCGAGAGCCGACGAGCTCGCCGACTTCGTCGCCGAATATACGATCATCGACCTGCCGAGCTTCCGCGCCGATCCCGAGCGGCACGGCTGCCGCACCGAAACGGTGATCGCCGTCAACTTCTCGAAGAAGGTGATCCTGATCGGCGGCACGGCTTACGCCGGCGAGATGAAGAAGTCGGTGTTCGGCCTGCTGAATTTCATCCTGCCGCCGCGGGGGATCATGCCGATGCATTGCTCGGCCAACATCGGGCCCAATGGCGACACGGCGATCTTCTTCGGCCTCAGCGGCACCGGCAAGACGACGCTGTCGGCCGACCCCAACCGCACGCTGATCGGCGACGACGAGCACGGCTGGTCGGACACCCACGTCTTCAATTTCGAAGGCGGCTGCTACGCCAAGATGATTCGCCTGTCGGCCGATGCCGAGCCGGAGATCTACGCGACCACGCGGATGTTCGGGACGGTGCTCGAGAATGTCGTCGTGGACCCCGTCACGCGCGAGCTTGACCTCGACGATCCGAGCCTCGCCGAGAACAGCCGCGGCGCTTACCCGATCGACTCCATCCCCAACAGCTCGGACGAGAATATGGGGCCGTTGCCGAAGAACGTCGTCATGCTGACCGCCGACGCGTTCGGGGTGCTGCCGCCGATCGCCAGGCTCACTCCCGACCAGGCGATGTACCATTTCCTGTCGGGCTATACCGCCAAGGTCGCTGGCACCGAGATCGGCGTGACCGAGCCGGAAGCGACCTTCTCGACCTGCTTCGGCGCCCCGTTCATGCCGCGCCATCCGTCTGTCTACGGCAATTTGCTCAAGGAGCGGATCGCCAAGGGCGGGGTCGATTGCTGGCTGGTCAACACTGGCTGGACCGGCGGCAAATATGGCGTCGGCAAGCGCATGCCGATCAAGGCCACGCGGGCGCTGCTCAATGCGGCGCTCGACGGCAGCCTCAAGAACGCCGAGTTCCGCAAGGATCCCAATTTCGGCTTCGACGTGCCGGTCGCCGTGCGCGGATTGGAAGAATTGGGCGTCGACGACGCGATTCTCGACCCGCGCTCAACCTGGGCAAACCCGGCGGACTATGACGCCATGGCGGCCCGGCTGGTCGACCTGTTCGTCCAGAATTTCGCCGAATTCGCGCCGCACGTCGACGAGGGCGTCCGACAATCGGGTCCGCGGCAAGCGCAACGCGCGCAAGCCGACCAGCAGGCGCAGACAACAACGGCCTAGGCCCGGCGGTGGATCGGGCCCTGACAAGGACCCGACCAATGATCGACTATCGACCCCGACTGTTCACGTCCGACGCCGAGATCGAGCATCTCGGTGAAGGGCTGCTCGCGCGCACCCTGACCCGCGAGGAATGGACCCACGAAGCCCACCTTGCCGCGACCACCTACCTGCTAACCAGGCGGCCCGACATCGACGTCGATAAGGCGTTGCCTGGAATCATCCGCGCCTTCAACGAGAGCGTCGGCGGCGTGAACGACGACACGCAGGGCTATCATGAGACGATCACCCGCGTGTTCCTCCACGGCGTACGGCTGTTCCTCGCTGAAGCCGACCCGCGCGAGCCGCTCCACGAGCTGGTCAACGAGTTGTTGATGTCGCCGATGGGCCACCGCGACTGGCCGCTGCGCTTCTATTCCGGCGAGCGGTTGTTCTCGGTCGAGGCACGCAGGCATTTCGTCCCGCCCGACCTCGCGGCGCTGCCGTAGAAGTGCTACCGCCGGCCGCGCGACAATCGCGAGCAATGGAGGACGGCATGGGCATTCTCGACGGACTTCTCGGTCAACTCGGCGGCGACAATGCGGACGTGGCGAACCTCGCGGCCAAGGTCGGCCTTTCGCCCGAACACGTCGAATCGGCGGTGCAGGCGCTGGCGAAATTCCATCCGATGGAAGTCGACACCGCGGAAGGCGCGGCGGCCGAGACAGGCCTGCCCGTCGGCAAGCTGCAGGAAATCATCGGCCATATCGGCGGCGAAGGCGCGCTTGGGCGCTATGCGTCGATGCTCCAGGGCGAGGGCGGCCTCGGCAAGCTCGGCGACATGGCGTCGGACCTGCTCGGCCGGAAATGACGCTCCAGCTCAGCCGTCCGCCCACTCGCGGGTCTTCTCGACAATATTGAGCTCGCGCAGCAGCGCGTCGACGCCGCGCGTCAGCTCCGGGAGGAAGCTCACCTGGTGGCGCGCCCCGCGGTAGCTCTCGGCCATCAGGATCGCGTCAACCAGGATCGGCACGACCAGGCTTTCGGGATCGTCGAGCTCGGCCAGGCCGCGCAGTTTCTCGAGCGCCTTGCGCCGCGCCGCTTCCGGGTCCGACAGGGCCTCGATGCGGCCAATATACCAGCTCATCCTGTCTCCTTCGGCCCCGGTGCAGGATAGGCGCGCCGGCGGCGAAGGGGAATTGCGGCGATCGATGAATCGGGGCGCTTGGGCGCAGCTAGGCTGATTTCGTCCGGGCGATGTAATCGTCGACGTTCAACGCGAGCACGTCGAGCGGGACGTTGCCGCCGAGCACCACCGCATCGTCGAACCGGCGCAGGTCGTATTTCGTCCCGAGATCGGCCTTGGCCTTGTCGCGCAGCCGGTTGATCGTCGAATGGCCGACCTTGTAGCCGCACGCCTGGCCCGGCCATGAGCAATAGCGGTCGACCTCGTTCGCGACCTCGAGCGGGTTGGAGCCATTGCGCTGGACGAAGAAATCGACGCCTTGCTGGCGGGTCCAACGCTTGGCGTGGAGCCCGCTATCGACGACCAGCCGGCAGGCGCGGAAGGCGATCGACTGGAGATAGCCGAGTTGAAGCGCCGGCTGGCCCTGGTAGAGGCCGAGCTCGTCGACCAATTGTTCGGCATAGAGCGCCCAGCCTTCCGAGTAGGCGTTGAACGCGAGCATGGTGCGGATAAGCGGCAGCTTGTTGGCATATTCGCCCTGCCACACGTGGCCGGGGAGCGCCTCGTGCGACGCAAGGTCGGGCAGGCTGTATTTGCTGTGCAGCTTGGTGTCGCGCAGGTTGACCCAGAACTTGCCGGGGATCTTGCCGTCGATCGAGCCGGCGCCGCCGTAAGCGCCGGGTGCGCCGGGCTCCTCCTCGGGCGGCATGCGCTTCACCAGGACGTTGCCGCGCACCAATGTGTGGAAGGCGCGCGGCAGCTGCGCGCGGATCAGGTCCAGCCGCTGCTGGATGTAGGCCATGATCTCGGCGCGGCCCTTGTCGCCGTCGCTGAACTGATATGCAGGATCCTTGGCCAGCGCCTGCATCCGCTCGCCGACGGTTCCCTGGGTATATCCCAGGCCCTTGAGGAGCGGGTCCATTCGGCCGTGCAGCTCGGCCAGCTGCTCCAGGCCCATGGCGTGGACCTCGTCGGGTGTGAGTTTGGTGGTCGTCGAGGCCTTGAGCGCCCAGCGGTAATATTCGTCGCCGTGAGGCCGCGACTGCATGCCCGGGCTGTCGGTCGCGATCGCGCGCTCGGCCTGGAGCTCGGCGATCTGGCGCTCGAGCGCGGGCGCGACCTCGCCGGTCACGATTTTGCGGGTAGGGGCATCCCAATCGCCGGCAACGCCCTTCTCCTTCGCTTTCCGAACCAGCGAATCGACAATGCCGTCGCCCTCTCGCGCGTTCTTCGCCGCGAGGGTCAGCGCTCCGAGAGCCTTGTCGATCAGGAAGCTGGGCGGGACCAGGCCCTGGCCGCGCGCGGCTCGCATCCGTTCGAGCTCTCCGTCGAGCTGCTTCGGATATTGCGCAAGACGGCTGAGATAGGCGTCCGCGTCGGCCTTGGTTTCGACCGGATGATCGGTGTCGAGGAACTTGGGCGTGTCGAGATAGGCGCCGACGTTCTGGATCACGACGTAGGGCGTATTGCGCCAGCCGCCGACAGCGACGTCGCCATAGGGCAAAGCGAAGCCCTCGAGCGCGGTCGAATAGGCGCTCTTCACCACCTCGACGCTGGTGCGAACGCCGAACGACAGGTTGGAGACGTCGACCGCCTTGGCGCGCGCGAGGTCGCTCCTGAGGTTGGCGATCAGCCGCTGTTGGCCCACCGGCGAGCGGTCGCCGAGCTCAGCACGCATCCCGGCCCGGTTGCCGGTGTCGATGCCCAGTGACGTGGCGGTTTCCGGGCTCAGCCGCAGAAGATTTTCGCCGATCGAGTCGAGCAGCTTCGACGCATCCGCGTCGCCGGCCCCGGCGCCCGCCCTGGTGGTCTGGACCTTGCAGGCGGACAGCAGGGCGAGGGTCGCGGTCGCCGCGAAGGACGCCGCCATCTCGCGGCGGGTAAGCTCAAATCCTGGCACGAAAACCTCCGTCAGGCAGGTGGCAGCAAACGCTCCGCTTCGACCGTGAGGCAATTGCCCTCAATGCCGGTGATGCGCACACGAGTCCCGGCGGCCGCGGGGCCGCCACGCGCGTTCCATTCGCTGTCGCCGACGCGGACACGGCCGTTATGTTCGTCGACCTCCGACACTACCGTCACCACCTTTCCGACGAGCCGTCCCGCCCGGTCGTTCAAGAGCGGATCGCTGCTGTCAGCCGCGCGATTCGCGTAAAAGCGGCGCCCCAGCATCACTGCCAGCCATGTGTAGATCGCGAACAAGATGAGTTGCAGCGGCAGGCCGAGCCCGAACAGCACCGCAAACAGCCCGGTCGCGATCGCCGCGGCGCCGATGAACACGAGGAAGAAGCCGGGCGCGATCACCTCGGCGATCAGCAGCACGACGCCGGCGATCGCCCACAGCCAGCCGGGTTCGATGCCGTTCATTTCCTGGTGTCCGGGACGCTCGGCGCCGATTTGCCGCGAACCGCCGGAACGGCCGTGCCGCTGCCTTCGCCGAACGCTTCCCTGGCGAGCTCACCGATGCCGCCCAAAGTCCCCATCAACTGGGTCGCCTCGACCGGAAAGAGGATGGTCTTCGAATTGGGCGAGGTCGCGAACTTACCCAGCGCCTCGACATATTTCTGGGCGATAAAATAATTGATCGCCTGGGTGCTCCCGCCCTCGATTGCATCGCTGACCGACTTGGTCGCATTGGCTTCGGCCTGGGCCGCGCGCTCGCGCGCTTCGGCCTCGCGGAACGCAGCTTCCTTGAGGCCCTCGGCCTGGAGGATCTTGGCCTGCTTCTCGCCCTCGGCGCGCAGGATCTCAGACTGCCGCATGCCCTCGCTCTCGAGGATCGCGGCGCGCTTCTCGCGCTCCGCCTTCATCTGTCGCGTCATGGCGTTGACGATGTCCGAGGGCGGACGGATATCCTTCAGCTCGACGCGCGTGATCTTCACGCCCCACGGCTCGGTCGCATGGTCGACCACGGCGAGCAGCCGCGCGTTGATCTCGTCGCGCTTGGACAGGGTCTCGTCGAGATCCATCGAGCCCATGACGGTGCGCAGGTTGGTGGTCGAGAGTGCCATCAGTGCGGCATAGAGGTCACTCACTTCATAGGCGGCTTTCGCTGCGTCGATTACCTGGAAGAAGACCACCCCGTCGACCGCCACCATGGCATTGTCCTTGGTGATGATCTCCTGGCCCGGGATGTCGACGACCTGTTCCATCATGTTGATCTTGTGGCCGACGCGATAGACGAATGGCGTCACCAGGTTCAGGCCCGGTTCGGCGACGCGGACGAAGCGCCCGAAACGTTCGATCGTGTAGCGATAGCCCTGGCTGACGATCTTGACGCTCATCATGACGACGATCAGCACCAGGACGACAACCGTAATCAGGAAATACTCAAGCATGGTTCTTCCCCAAATCTGTCGCCATGATGCAGTCGCTTGGCCCGCGTTGGAAGGGAAATCGGCATGAGCCTCGACGGACTGGGCTGCGCACTCCTGTTCCTGCCAGCCTCGAACCCGCGCGCGATTGCCAAGGCGCGCGAAGCAGGGTCCGATCTCGTCGTACTCGACCTCGAAGACGCGGTGAAACCAGAGGACAAGGACGCGGCGCGAGACGCGGCGGTCGAAGCCGTCGAGACGGCCTGGCCGATGCCGGTTGCGATCCGCATCAACGGTGTCGGCAGCGAGTGGCATTCGCTCGACCTCGATGCCGCCGCGCGGTCGGCGGCCGACCTGGTGGTGGTCCCGCGGGCGATCTCGGCGCACCTCATCCACGGCGTCGCCGAAGCAGTCGGCAAGCCGGTACTGGCGATGATCGAGACGGCGGCGGGCGTGCTTGCGGCGGCCGAGATCGCGCCCGCGACCGCGGGCCTGATCGCCGGGACTAACGACCTCGCCGCCGATCTCCG
>OEKC01000052.1_pt2 | contig 12050 bp, 11 predicted proteins | sample 1487481 | NCBI WGS metagenome assembly OEKC01 (sample SAMEA104379570, study PRJEB20068) | metagenome | biome: 1000743; feature: 77; material: 1998 | place: USA | collected 2012 | depth 25 m
CTGTCGGCTGAGGCGCCTGCGGACCGCCGTCTTGGGGGCAGCCTCGCGTTCGCGCTCAAGGGCGCCGAGCAGGGCGCCCAGGTCATCCGGGCCCACGATGTGTTCGAGACCGTGCAGGCGCTAAAAGTCTGGCGTGGGCTTCGCGACCAGGCACTGACACCGCGCGCCTGATATTACGGCGAATTCACGAAACATTCGTGGCCCTGCAACACTGAGACCGTAGGCTGTTCCGGCTGCCCCAACGGCAGCCCTGGGGAGCAATTTTCGCAATGCGTCTCAAGCCGAATCCAAGTCCGAAGTGGCGCTGGGAGTTGCCGTTGATCGGCCCCAATTCACTTGCAGGGGCTCGCCGATGAAGTGGCTCCGAGCGCATGCGTCCGCTGTCCGATACCGCGTCGGCGGCTTGCCTGGCAGCCTCCGTTATTTCCGCTATCCGGAAGTCCGCTCGCCGAAACAGATTCTCCGCCACGTCGAGGCAAGGCGCTACTGGCGAATACGCAGCTTGAGCGAAGCGCTAGAACTTCTTTTCGCGCTGTCGTTGTCGCCCATGTTCGTGATCGGCGCTGCTGTCTGGCACACGTCACGAAATGCTGGAATCCACGCGCGTCGCACCGGCAGGCCGGCAATCCTGCAGTTCTTCGATCAGCTTCGGATCTACGTGAGTTCGGGCGTCATGCCCGCGACCTATTACATCTTCTCGCTGGTCGATCATCCGACGGGAGCCCGCGCGCGGACCTTCCTGAAGCGCGCGGAAACGAAGGGCATGCTCTACAAGATCGTTCGGGAACATATGCCGCCCTTGTCATCGCTCAACGACAAGGCCGCGTTCGAAAGACATTGCATCGGGGCTGGCCTGCCGACCATTCGGATGATTGCGCAGGTCAGAGACGGGAAGCTGGTCGGCAGCGATTCGCTCCCGCCAACGGACCTTTTCATCAAGCCGTTGAACGGGAAGGGCGGCCGTGGCGCGGAGCGCTGGGAGTGGACCGGCGGCGGCTATGTTTCGCCGGCCGGGCGTGAACTGGCCGCGTCGGCGCTGCTCGATCGCCTGCGGGCGCGCTCGCATCGCGCCGCCCTCCTGATCCAGCCTTGCGTCCGCAATCACGATTCGCTCGCCGACCTCAATTGCGGGGCGCTTGCGACAATCCGCGTGCTTACCTGCCTGAATCGGCTCGGCGATCCGGAAGTGATCGGCGCTGCGATGCGAATGGCGGTGAATCCGTCGAGCGTCGTCGACAATCTCCATCAGGGAGGAATCACCGCGGCCATCGATCCAGAGACGGGCGTGCTTGGCCCTGCCTCCAACCTGGGCAAGGATGCGCGGCTAGGCTGGCTCGGCCGGCATCCGACTACGGGCGCGCAAATCGAAGGACGGCGGCTCGAATGGTGGCCTGTTGTGAGAGACCTGGCGTTGCGCGCTCAGGCGGTTTTTTCCGATCGGCTCTTTGTCGGCTGGGATCTGGCGATGACTTCCGACGGCCCGATCATCGTCGAGGGCAATAGCTCACCCGATCTCGATATCCTCCAGCGATCATCCGGGCACGGCATGGCCAACGGACGCTTCGCGGAGTTGTTGGCGGAACGCCTGGTCGACTGGGGTGAATGCGAGCGCCGCGCTGCTTAGGCGGCGGTGTCGATGCCGAGTTCGCCGAGCTTGCGATAGAGTGTCGAACGACCAATCCCGAGACGGCGCGCGACCTCGGTCATGCGGCCCCGGTAATGACCGATGGCGAGGCGGATGATGTCCGCCTCGATTTCCTCGAGCGGGCGGAGATGGCCGTCGCTGGTGAACAAAGTGACGGGCGAAGCGCCGGCGAGGGCCTCGTCGCTGCTCGATTTGCTGAGCGTCGGCGCATGATCGGTGCGGCGGCCCGAGAAGCGCGACTGGACCGCGATATGCGGGAAATGCTCGGCGGTCAGCGAGCTTCCATCGCATTGCAGGCCGGCCCGGAACAGCACGCCGGCGAGCTGGCGGACGTTGCCCGGCCAGCCGTAACGCATCAGCACCGCGAGCGCGTCATTGCCGATCGACAGTTGCCGCATGCCGGTCTGCTCGCAAAAGCGGGCTAGCAGGTGGCGCGCAAGCGCGGGAATGTCGCCGCTGCGGTCACGGAGCGCGGGCAGGGTGACGGTAGTCGAGGCAATCCGCTCGGCCAGGCCGGGATTATAGTCCTCGGGCAGCGGCCGGCTGCTCGTGGCGATCACCCGGACATCGACCGAATGGCTGCCGTTCAAGCCAACCGGGCGGACTTCGCCGGTAGCGAGCATGCGGTCGAGTCGCTCCTGGGTTTCGGTCGGCAGCGCTCCGACCTCGTCGAGCAGCAGCGTACCGCCGTCGGCCAGGACCAGCTTGCCGGTCTTGGCGGAAAAGGCGCCGGGGAAGGCGCCCATTTCATGGCCGAACAGCTCGCTGTCGATGATATTCGCGGGTATCGACTTGCAGTCCAGGGTCAGCAGCGGGCCGCGGGAGCGGAGGCTGGCGGCATGGATCGCTCGCGCAATGGTTTCCTTGCCGGTGCCGGGCTCGCCCACGATCAGGATCGGCAGGCGGTTGCGTGCGCCCTTGGCGGCGACTGCGAGGGCGGCACGAAATTCGGGCGCGGCGCCGATCAATTGCTCGAGCGACAACACCGGAGCGAGCTTTTCGGCGATCGGCATCAGCTCGCCGGCGGGGCGGCGGCGGTCGACATTGGCGGCGAGCGCCTCGAGCAGCCGCTCGGGCGCGACGGGGCGGACGAGGAAATCATTGGCACCGGCGCGCATCGCTTCGACCGCGACTGCGACGGTCTCGCCGTGACTGAGGACGATCACCGGCAATTTATCGCGCTGGTCGCGCAGGCTGGCGATCAGCTTCGGGCCCTGCTCCGAATCCCAGCTGCCAAGCAGCGCCGCCTGGACTTCGCGTCCATGCGGTCCCTGGAGCAGCGCCACAGCGGTCTCTTCATCGGCGGCGCCGACAACGCTCCAGCCGGACCGCGCGGCGATTGCCGCGACCAGCCGGCGCTCGTCGGCGTCCGAATCGAGCAGCAGCAGGCAACGAGTGCGCTCTTCGGCCATCGCGCGATCTTACCGCCGAAGGCGTAAAGGCGGTCTTAAGGGGGGCTTGGGTGCGGTGCTCCGCCTTGTTATGGAATACCACCCGAGACCGAAGGGACAGTGAATGACCGACGACGAGTCGATCCTGAACAATCCGCCGAACGAGGACGTTGCGGTTCATGTGCGTGACTACACGAAGTTCACGAAACTGCTGACGATTGGGGCGCTCACCTGCCTGGTAATCGGCTTCTTCGTCCTCCTGATCCTCTAGGCAGCACCGAGCAGAATGAAGATCGCCGTATTGAAGGAGACGGCCGCGGGCGAGACGCGCTGCGCGGCGATCCCCGAGACCGTGAAGAAGTTTGTCGCCCTCGGCGCCGAAGTCGCGGTCGAGCGCGGCGCGGGTGAAGCGGCATCCATCTCCGACGCCGATTTCCAGGCGGCAGGTGCGGCCATCGGCGGCCGCGCGGACGCGTTGAAAGGCGCGGATGCGATCCTGTGCGTCACCGGTCCCGAACCCGCTTCGCTGAAGGGGGCCAGGAAGGGCGCGCTGCTGGCCGGCGCGCTCGACCCGCCGCGGCGGCGCGACGTGATCGACGGCTATGCCAAGGCCGGCCTCGAAGCGCTGGCGATGGAATGGATGCCGCGCATCACCCGCGCCCAGTCGATGGACATCCTCTCCTCACAATCGAACCTTGCTGGATACAAAGCGGTGGTCGAAGCCGCCGACACGTTCGGCCGTGCCTTCCCGATGATGATGACCGCCGCCGGCACCGTCAGCCCGGCCAAAGTGTTCGTCATGGGCGTCGGCGTCGCGGGCTTGCAGGCGATCGCGACCGCGAAGCGGCTCGGCGCGCAGGTCAGCGCAACCGACGTCCGGTCCGCGACTAAGGAGCAAATCCTGTCGCTCGGCGCCAAGCCGATCTTTGTCGAGAGCGTCGCGGGCATCGAGGGCGAGGGCACAGGCGGCTATGCGACGGAAATGTCAGCGGAATACCAGAAGGCGCAGGCCGAGCTCGTCTCGGGCCATATCGCGAAGCAGGACATCGTAATCACCACTGCGCTGATCCCCGGCAAACCCGCGCCGCGGCTGATCAGCGACGCGCAGCTCGCGACCATGCGCCCCGGCAGCGTGGTCGTCGACATGGCGGCGGACGCCGGCGGCAACGTCGAAGGCACGATCGCGGACGAGAATGTCGAGAGGCACGGCGTCACCATCATCGGCGCGGCGAACCTGGCCCGTAGCCTTCCCGCCGACGCCTCGGCCCTGTTCGCGCGCAATCTCTACAATTTCCTCAGCGCCTTCTGGGACGCCGACAAGAAAGCGGTGGTGTTGCCGGACGACGACGAGATCGTTCAAGGCGTTCGCCTGACAAAGGGCGGCAAGGTCGTCAACGAGCGGCTGACCGCCGCCTGACACGGTGGCCGCCGCTCCCGACATCCTGGTCATCGGCGGCGGGATCGCCGGCCTGTCCGCGGCCGCAGCGCTGGCCGAACATGCGCAGGTCACAGTGCTCGAAGCCGAGGAGCAGGTCGGTTATCACGCGTCCGGGCGCAGCGCGACCATGCTCCATTACGCGCTCGGCGACCGGCTGGTCCGCGCGTTGACGCTCGCCAGCCGGCTGTTCTTCGACGATCCGCCCGACGGTTTCAGCGAGGCGCCGCTCGGCCGCCGCACGCCGGTGTTGGTCTTCGCCCGCGATGACGAGCGTAATGATCTCGACGATCTGGAAGCAGAAATTGGGCGGTTCGTGAGCCTCGAGCGGCTCGATGCGCAGGCGACCCACGAGCTTTGCCCACTGCTGCGGGACGACGCGACCCACGGAATCGCCGACTGCGACGGCATCCGGATCGACCAGCATGCGCTCCTGCAGGGCAATTTGCGGTCGCTTCGGGCGAATGGCGGCACGCTCCGTACGGGGGCGCGGGTCCAGTCGATCGAGCGGCGCGCTGGCGCATGGCATGTCGCCACAGGGCAAGGCGAGCGCTTCTCAGCGCCGATCCTGGTCAATGCCGCCGGCGCCTGGGCTGACGCCGTGGCCGGCCTGGTGGGCGTCCGGGCACTGGGCCTGGAACCCAAGCGGCGCACCATCATCACCTTCGACGCGCCGCCGGGTACCGAGCTCGACGGGCTGCCGTTCGCCAAGACGGTCGGCGACGAGCTCTATTTTGCGCCCGAGAGTGGGCGGCTGTTCGCCTCGCCGATGGACGAGGTGCCAAGCGAACCGTGCGACGCCCAGCCCGATGAATATGAGGTCGCGCTCGCCGCCCACCGGATGGAGGAACGGACGATCGTCAAGGTCGAGCGGATCCACAGCCGCTGGTCGGGCCTCAGGACCTTCGCGCCGGATCGCCATCCAGCCGCGGGCTTTGCTTCCGACGCCGAGGGCTTCTTCTGGCTGGCGGGACAGGGCGGGTTCGGCCTGCAAACCTCGCCGGCGATGGCGCGGATCACGGCATCGCTGATTACCGGCGCGCCTTGGCCGGTGCCGGACGTTACCGCCGCCGAGCTAAGCCCTGTCCGCTTCGGGTAAGCGGCAGAGGTCGACCCACCGCTCCGCGACCAGGTCGAACAGGCGCTCGGTGGCCACCTCGACCGAGGTGTTGAGCGATCCGCCCGCCGGATAGACGACCTCGAACGCTTGCAGCGAGACGTCGAGGTAGACCGGCAGTTCGGTCTTCAGCCCGAACGGGCACACGCCGCCGACCGGGTGGCCGGTCACGGCCAGCGTCTCCTCGGGCCCCAGCATCCGCGGTCGCGCGCCGAATTCATCCTTGCACTTGCGGTTATCCAGTCGGGCATCGCCCCGAGTGCACAGCAAAAACAGATGCTCGCCGGCGCGCACCGCCAGCGTCTTGGCAATGCTCCCCGGCTCGACGCCGAGTGCCCTGGCTGCCGTGTCGACGGTCGCAGTGCTGCCCTCAACGGTGATGATCGGCAAGTCAGGCGCATGTTCCGCGAGCCAGGCGCGGACCGATTCCGCGCTCATTTTGCGGGGATTTCGCTAACGCCGCGACGACTCGCGCGACTCGGGAGGATGTGGGTTTCCTGGCGCCTCATCGGGCCCGCGCTAGCCTAGCCAGGCGACGCTCGCCAGCGGCTCCATAGCATCCTGGATTCCAAGCACAACGAAAGCGCCCACCGTGCAGCAGGCGCTTTCTAACGCTTTGAATTTTCAGCCCGAAACCCGGACTGCGGTCGGCTGGTTAGCCGTTGCCTCCGGCGGAATCCCAGCCGTGGCCTCCAAGCCAACTCCAGAAACCGCGACCAGCTTTGGTCTTCTTCATTTTCAATCCCCTGTAACCAAACTGCGATTCGGCAGTTGCGAGGGATATTAACCTTACTGATCATGGTTAGCAAACGATTAACCAACCAATCCGGCAGCATTGCGCTACAAATTGTTTCAAGTTGGAAGGATGTAGTCAGTGAGGCGCCGGCCCTTCGGCGACCCCGCTTGTCTTTAGGACTGGCTTGGGACTGGAGCGGCGGCTTCTATGCCGCGCTACGCTTGAGGTCGCTGGCGATCCGCTTCGTTAGGCTTTCCAGGCTCATCGGCCGGCCGACCGCGAAGCCCTGGGCGATGTCGCACTCCATCCCGACCAACAGGTCGAGGATTTCGCGCTGCTCAACGCCTTCGGCCACGACCTTGCGGCCAAGCGAATGGGCAAGGCCGATGGTCGACTGCACCATCAGCCGGTCGCTGCGGTTGTCGATCATGCCTTTGACGAAGCTCTGATCGATCTTGATTTCGTTGGCGGGGATCCGCTTCAGGTAATCGAGCGTCGACAGGCCCGTGCCGTAGTCGTCGATGGCGATGCGGATTCCGAGCTCACGCAGCCGCGTGATCATGTCGAGCGCCTCGCCGGTGCCGGTGAGCGCCGCCGTTTCGGTAAGCTCGAGCGTCAAGTGATGCGGCGCGAGGCCGTGCCGTGCGAGCAGCGCCGAGACCCGAAGCGTGAAGCCCTTGTCGGTCAGCAGCCGCGCCGACAGGTTGACCGCGATCTCGAAGTCGTCGTGGCGCTTATTGAGCGCGGCCGCAGCGGCGACTGCTTTCTCGAGCACGAAGTCGGTAAGTTTACCGATCCGGTCGTGTTGCTCGGCTGCGGCGACGAACTCGGACGCGGCAATCGGGCCCTTCTCCGGGTGAGTCCAGCGGGCGAGCGCCTCGGCGCCGACGATCCGTCGCGTGGCCAGGTCGAGCTTCGGCTGGTAGGCGACCCACACTTCGCCGCGGTCGATCGCCGAATCGAGTTGGCTCAGCATCGACAGCTTCCACGTCGCGTCCTGCAACGTGTCCGGGTCGTGATATTTCCACTTGAGGCCGTCGTGCGCCGCTTCCTCGGCCGCGACCAGCGCGCTTGCCAGCCGATTGGGCAACGAGCGGCTGCTGCCGACCTCGACGCCGAACGCGACCGTGAGGTCGATCGGGCTGCCGGCGACCCGCGCCGGATTGCGGAACAATGAATAAAGCGCGTCGAGATGGTTGCCGAATGGTACCTGCGCGTCCTCGAACCACGCGAAGACCCCGCCATCGCCCTGATAGAGCAGCCGGTCGGGCGTCCCGACGCGGAGCCGCGCGACGATTTGGTCGACCAGCTGCCGTTCGTTGTTGGCGGGCAGGGTCGCGGCGATTTCCTCGTAGTTGAGGACGCGAGCGGCGATCAGCGCCTGCTTGCGGCCGTCGCGGTTCGAGCGCAGCGCGTTCAGGTTGGGCAGGTTCGAGACCGGATTGACGAAGCCGCGGACCCGGAAGCGGCGCCACGCGAGGGTGATTGCGACCGTCAGCAGCACGAACAGCGCGGGCGTGATGTCGAAAAAGATCAGTCGAGCCTCGAGCCACGCGGGAAGGCAAAGAAGCAGGATTCCGGAAGCGCCGAAGACCAGCACCCGTTGCACGAGGCGCTTGCGCGTCGCCCCGAGCGCTGCCGCGGCAAGTCCGAACAGGAATGCCCCGAACCAGCCGAGGTCGACCGGAGCGCCCTGCTTCAGCGTCTCGGCACCAAAGGCATGGACGTAGACACCGGCCGCGCGACCGTAGCCGGGAATGAAATAGCGATCCCCGAGCACGTCCGAATCAACGCCGATCAGTATGTCTTTGCCGGATAGCGCTTGCGCGGATACCCGCCCGCTCAGCACTTCGGCGGCCGAGACAGCGGGAATTGAACGCGCCGCGACCGAATAGTCCACCGGGAATTGGCTGCCTGCCGGACCGCCGACCCCGGAGATGGCAGCCGCGAACGACGGCACATGTTGGTCGTTCATGGTCACTGCGTAAGGCAGTCGCCAGATGGCATTTTGATAATTGTATTGGACGCTTAGCGTGGCGATGCCCGCGTGTTTGGCAAAGGCCGGCAATGGCCGCGAATTCAGCCTGGTACCGTCGGACGGGCCGGCCTTGAAGCGGGCGGCGAGCGTTACCCGACCGGACCGCCTGAGCGCCTCGGCGAACGCCGCGTCGTTGCCCGCGTCGGAGGGGTAGGAGAAGTTGATATCGAAGTAGATCCGCTTGGCGCCCGCATCGGTCAGGCGATCCACAAGCTGAGCGTCGAGACGGCGCGGCCAAGGCCAGTTGCCATATTCCCGCAATGCCGCGTCATCGACTTTCACGATCACGACGTCGCCGCTGGCCTTATGCTCGTGGAAGCTGTTCCGGGCGATGCGCAGCCAGTCCTCGGCGATCTCGCCGAAGCCGATCAGCCCGAAGATGACGCCGGCGAGCGCGGTCCACAGCAGCAGCTTCCACGGCGGCGCGTCGGATCCCTGCTTGCTGCGCTTCGACACTTGCGCGCATTCCTCCCAAATGGTCCCACACGCATGCGCGCGAAAAGGTTATTAATTCGCTAACCGCGTTGCGATTAACGCGTCGCGGGCACTCGACAGCTTCAAAGCGACCCGCCAGAAAAGCCGCGCTGCCGCTGCGGAGGGGTCATGGACTTCATTTCGATCCTGTCGATTTTCGTGCTCGCCTGCTTCGTCGGCTATTACGTCGTCTGGTCGGTGACGCCGGCGCTGCACACGCCGCTGATGAGCGTGACCAACGCCATTTCCTCGGTGATCGTGGTCGGCGCGCTGATCGCGGCTGCCGCGGCGGGAAGCGCGAGCTCGAAGTGGCTCGGCCTGCTTGCGGTGGCGCTGGCGAGCGTCAACATCTTCGGCGGCTTCGCCGTCACCGCGCGAATGCTGGCGATGTACAAGAAGAAGGAGCGGCCCTGATGTTCGCTCTTTCGATTGCTGCGGCGGCTCTGGCACCACCTCCAGCGCCGCCACCTGGAACGCCGCCGACTACGCTTGCCGACCTGATCAGAATTGAAGGGACTTGCAGTCTTTCAGTGCTGATCGTGGGAGATGACGGACTCAGTCAGCAATTCAACAGCGCGGTGATTGACGCGGTCAAAAAGTCGGAAGGCAAATTCTGCCGTCGTGCGATTGGGAATTACGTCATTTTCACCAACAGCAATGTTGTGCCGATTACGTCTCATTCTTTCCGGTACCGGGTCACAGCCCACGACGCGCGTGACTTCATCGCAAATCACGACTCAGGCCGTGAAGCTAGGTTGGGTGAAGCAAAGGGGGAGTGCAAAACACGCATAAAGACCTGTGCCAGTCAGGCCGTCGACGTACTGATTAGGACGTTAGAGGCCCGATGATGACACACGGCCAGGAGACTCCGGCGTGGGTCCTTCTCGCTTACCTGATTGCCGGGGTCTGCTTCATCCTCGCGCTGAGGGGCCTGTCGAACCCGGAAAGCAGCCGCCGCGGAAATTACATCGGCATGGTCGGCATGGCGATCGCGATCGTGACGACGCTTGCCGTCCACAAGATCGCGTCATTGCCAGAGATCGCTGTTGCGATGCTGATCGGCGGCGGGATCGGCCTGGTTACCGCGCGCAGGATCCAGATGACGGCGATGCCGCAGCTGGTCGCGGCATTCCACAGCCTGGTCGGCATGGCGGCGGTGCTGGTCGGCGCGGCGGCCTATTTGAACCCGGAGGCGTTCGGGATCGCGGTCCGCATTACGCCGATCGCCAGCCCGTCGATCGTCAACATTTTCCCGGTCAGCCGGATCGAAATGGGCCTCGGCGTGGCGATCGGCGCGATCACCTTCTCGGGCTCGGTGATCGCCTTCCTCAAGCTCAACGGCAACATGTCGGGCAAGCCGATCCTGCTGCCGCTTCGGCACGTGATCAACCTGGGCACGATAATCGCGATCCTCGGCCTGATCGCTTACTTCACCCAGGACCAGGCGCCGTGGGTGTTCTTCACCGTCGTTGCGCTGAGCTTCGCCATCGGCTTCCTGCTGATCATCCCGATCGGCGGCGCCGACATGCCGGTCGTGATCTCGATGCTCAACTCTTATTCGGGCTGGGCCGCGGCGGCGATGGGCTTCACCCTCCACAACAGCGCGATGATCATCACCGGCGCGCTGGTCGGAAGCTCCGGCGCGATCCTCAGCTACATCATGTGCCGGGCGATGAACCGCAGCTTCATTTCGGTCATTGCCGGCGGTTTCGGGACGGACGGAGCGGCCGCGGCCGGCGGCGAGGTCATCGACCGGCCTTACAAGCGCGGCTCGGCCGAGGACGCCGCCTTCCTCATGGCCCAGGCCGACCAGGTGATCATCGTACCCGGCTACGGCATGGCGGTCAGCCAGGCGCAGCACGCGCTCAAGGAGATGGCCGACAAGCTCAAGGCGGAAGGGGTGCGGGTCAAATATGCGATTCACCCGGTCGCGGGGCGGATGCCGGGGCACATGAACGTGCTGCTCGCCGAGGCCAACGTCGCTTACGACGAGGTATTCGAGCTCGAGGACATCAACAGCGAGTTCGCCCAGACTGACGTCGCTTTCGTCATCGGCGCCAACGACGTCACCAACCCCGCGGCCAAGACCGACAAGGGCTCGCCGATCTACGGCATGCCGGTGCTCGACGTGGAGAAAGCGCGGACGGTGCTGTTCGTGAAGCGCTCGATGGGCGGGGTCGGCTATGCCGGCGTCGACAACGAACTGTTCTACCGCGACAATACCATGATGCTGCTGTCCGACGCCAAGAAGATGGTCGAGGAAATCGTCAAGAGCCTCGGCTAATCACGGCTCATCGCAAGCTCGATTCATTTCGCATAAAATCAGGCGTTTACCGCTTGCCAGCGGCCCTGCACCGGGTTGAAAACATCGGTTAACCGGCGCGATTCTGTCGGTCGGTGCGGGAAGGGGTTGGAGTTGCGCAAGCTTGGAATCATCGGGGGCATGAGCTGGTCGTCGACCGCGCTCTATTACGACCATATCAACCGCGGCATCGCGCAGCGCCTCGGCGGGCTTCACAGCGCGTTGCTGGCCATCGAAAGTGTCGATTTCGCGCAGATCGCGGCCATGGAGTTCGCCGGCGATTGGGACGGAATCGCCAAGATCACCATCGACGCCGCCAGGCGGCTGGAGGCGAGTGGCGCCGAGGGCCTGCTGCTCGCCTGCAATACGGTTCACAAATCCTATGACGCGGTAGCCGCGAATGTGAACGTGCCCGTCCTGCACATCGCCGACGCGGCGGCCGACCGGCTGGTCGCCGACGGGCGGACGCGGGTCGCTTTGCTCGGCTCGCGGTTCACCATGACCGAGGGCTTCGTGCGCGATCGGATCGAGCGGCGCGGGACCGCGCTGGCGCCGATCGAGGCCGGCTGGATGGCCGAGGTCGACCGCATCATCTACGAGGAGCTGGGAGTGGGCCGCGTCGTCCGTGAGAGCCAGCGCAAGCTGAAGACGCTGATCACCGAGCTTGCCAAGCAGAAGGTCCAGGCAGTGGTGCTCGGCTGCACCGAGCTGGTGCTGGCAGTCGACGTCCGCGCTAACGTCATCCCGGTGTACGACACCACGTCGATCCACGCCCGCGCCGCGGTCGAATGGATGCTCGCCGACGAGGAGGAGGCGAGGGCGGCGGCTTAAGTCAAATCCGTCATTGCGAGCGGAGCGAAGCAATCCAGGGTCGGTCTGGATTGCCGCGTCGCCTTCGGCTCCTCGCAATGA
>OEKC01000234.1_pt6 | contig 11873 bp, 13 predicted proteins | sample 1487481 | NCBI WGS metagenome assembly OEKC01 (sample SAMEA104379570, study PRJEB20068) | metagenome | biome: 1000743; feature: 77; material: 1998 | place: USA | collected 2012 | depth 25 m
CCGGAAAGCCGCCGAATAGCTACTTCTTGTTGCGGACCGAGCGGATGTAATCGAGCTCCTGCCTGGCGCCTGCGTCATTGGAGTCGAGCTGGAGCGCCTGACGCAGCAAGCGTTCCGCGTCGTCGAGCTGGCCCTGCTCGATCCGGACATAGGCCATGCCTCGCCACGCGCGGCGCTTGTCGAACGACTTCATGTCGTCCGGCGACAGGTCGGCGGCATCCGCGGCCGTCGAGAAGTCCGCATAGGCCCGCGTCCAGTCGCGGCGCATTTTGAACCACTCGCCGCGCTCGCCCAGATAGTGCGAGTTCATCGGCGCCATCGCGATCGCCCGGTCGAGCAAAGGCTTGGCTTCGTCCGACCGGTTGAGGTCGATCAGCGCAAACGCCTTGAGGAACAAGGCCAGCGACCAGGTCTCGTCGATGATCACCGCGGACTTCTTTGCGGCTGCCGCCAGGCCGCCGTAGTAAACGGTCTCGGCCATCGATCGCGACGTGTAGATCACCCGCGTTTCGCGGGCGTAGCGCGCCTCGGCGCGGCTGATGATCCCGTCGAGAATGAGGATCGCTTGGTCGGGCTGCTTGCGCTGGATGAAGCCGAACGCGGTGTCGAGCAGGCGATTATCGGCATCGTCCGTTTGCTCAACCCGTGGATTGGCCGGTGGCGCAGTCGTGGCCGCCGGGGCCTGGGTTGCTGCCGCGAGCGCGAGAATGAATGAAGCAAGCACGGGCAAATCCCCCTTTTCCCATAGCTCGATGGCTAAGCGATTTCGAACGCGACGCCAAGCGGCCCACTACTAGGCCGCAGCCGATCAGCCCTCTACATGCGCGGCAGGAGAATCGTGGACGATGTGCGGAATTGTCGGGATTGTCGGCAAGGCGGAGGTCGCTCAGCGGCTGTTCGACGGGCTCAAGCGCCTCGAATATCGCGGCTATGATTCGGCCGGCATCTGCACGATCGAGGACGGGCAGCTCGAGCGGCGGCGGGCCGAGGGCAAGCTCGACAATCTCGCCCGCGAGCTGATGGCGAACCCGCTCGGCGGGATCGTCGGAATCGCCCACACTCGCTGGGCAACGCACGGCGCGCCGACCGTCGGCAATGCGCATCCGCACATCGCCGGCTCGGTGGCGCTGGTGCACAACGGCATCATCGAGAATTTCAAGCCGCTGCGCGACGAGCTGATCGCCGACGGCCGCACCTTTCTCAGCGAGACCGACAGCGAAGTGGTCGCTCATCTTGTCGCGCGCGAAATCGAGCGCGGCGCCGCGCCGGAGGAAGCGGTCGCGACGGTGCTGCCGCGGCTTCACGGCGCGTTCGCGATCGCCTTCCTGTTCCGGGACCATCCTGACCTGATCATAGGCGCGCGCATGGGGGCGCCGCTGACCGTCGGCTATGGCGTGGGTGAGAATTACCTCGGTTCCGACGCACTCGCGGTCGCGCCCTGGACTCAGCGCATCGCCTATCTCGAGGAAGGCGATTGGGCCGCAGTACGGCGCGACCGGATCGACATCTTCGACCGTGAGAACCGGCCGGTCGCGCGGGCGATAGTCGAGTCCGGGGCGTCCTCGGCGCCAGTCGAGAAGGGCAATTACGCCCACTATATGCAGAAGGAGATTTTCGAGCAGCCGATCGTGGTCGCCCAGACGCTCCAGAGCTACGTCCGGCCGTTCGAGGGCGAAGTCGCGCTGCCGGTCGGCGACGCCGATCTGGAAAGCATCGAGCGGCTGACGATCGTCGCGTGCGGCACCAGTTACTATGCCGGACTGGTCGCCAAATATTGGGTCGAGCGCTTCGCCCGAGTGCCGGTCGACATCGATGTCGCGAGCGAGTTCCGCTATCGCGAGCCGGTGCTAGAGCCCGGCGGGCTGGCGCTGTTCGTCAGCCAGTCCGGGGAGACCGCAGACACGCTCGCCGCGCTCCGGCACGCCCGGTCGGAGAAACAGCGGATCGCCGTCGTCGTCAACGTTCCGACCAGCTCGATGGCGCGCGAGGCCGATCTGCTCCTGCCAACCCACGCCGGGCCCGAGATCGGGGTCGCTTCGACCAAGGCTTTTACCTGCCAGCTTGCGGTGCTCGCCGCCCTTGCCGCCAACCTTGCCCGCGCGAAGGGGCGCCTCAGCCGCGAGGAGGAGAAAGAGATCGTCGCGCATCTGCAGGAGGCGCCGGCGGCGCTCAACGCGGCGCTCAACCATGACGAGGATATCGCGGCGATGGCGCACCTAATCGCGCCAGCGCACGACGTGCTCTACCTCGGCCGCGGGCCCGACTTCCCGATGGCGCTGGAAGGCGCGCTGAAGCTCAAGGAAATCAGCTACATCCACGCCGAAGGCTATGCCGCGGGCGAGATGAAGCATGGGCCGATCGCGCTGATCGACGATGAAGTGCCGGTGATCGTGATCGCGCCGTCGGGCCCGCTGTTCGAGAAGACCGTCAGCAACATGCAGGAGGTCCGCGCGCGCGGCGGCAAGATCGTGCTGATCAGCGACGCGAAGGGGATCACGGAAGCGGGCGAGGGGTGCATGGCGACGATCGAGATGCCCGAGGTGCATCCGCTGATCGCGCCGCTGGTTTATGCGGTGCCGGTGCAGCTGCTCGCTTACCATGTGGCAGTGCTCAAGGGCACCGACGTCGACCAGCCCCGCAACCTGGCGAAAAGCGTGACGGTGGAATGAGGCATATCGGCATCCTCTCGCACAGCTTCGAGGGCGCGACACTGTGCTACCGCACCATGTGCCTTGAGGGCGTCGCCCGGCTCGGGCCGCATCGGCATCCCGAGATCACGCTGACCGGCGTCGCCATGCACCACATGCTCGACGCATGGGATCGCGGTGACCTGTCGACGCTCCGATCGATGTTCGTGGACGACATGCTCAAGCTAGTCGCCGCCGGCGCGGATTTCTTCGTCTGCCCCGACAATACGGCCCACATCGCGCTCGAAACCGAGGGCGAGCCGTTCCCGCTTCCCGGGTTGCACATCGGAGAAGTCGTCGCCGACCGGGCGCAGGCGCAAGGCTTCAAGAAGATCGCGATCCTGGGCACGAACTGGACCATGAACGGGCCAGTCTATCCCGGCGCGCTCGGCCGGCGCGGGATTGGGTGGGAGATTCCGGACGAAGCCGACCGCCGCCAGATTCACGACATCATCATGGACGAGTTATGCCTCGGCGTGTTCCGCGATGAATCGCGCGATGCCTATGTCCGCATCATCGGCAAGCTCAAGGACCGCGGCTGCGACGCGGTCGCGCTGGTGTGCACCGAAATCCCGCTGCTGATCTCCGACGCGGTCTCGCCGCTGCCGACGCTCGATTCGACCCGGTTGCTGGCCCGGGCGGCGGTCGCGATCGGGGTCGGCGACCAGCCGATGCCCGAGTGGCGGGGAGGTCCGGTCGATCCCGCCGCCAACGCTGACTGGAAGCTGCACCACCGGCTCTAGGCCGCGACGAGTCGGCCTTGCAGATTCCGCACGTGCATGCTCAGCCGCTCGTAAAGGAAGTCGATTACCGCGCGGACCCGTGGCTCGTGACGGACACGTTCGTGGGTTAGCAGCCACAATACTCGACCGTGTCCTTCCTTGGGCGGGATGCAGCGGATGAGCTCGGGGTCCGCATCGGCGACGACGCAGGGCAGCACGGCAACGCCGAAGCCCGAACGGACTGCCGTCAGCAGGCCCCATGACGTCGCGTGATGCATTGCGACGCGATCCTCGAGCTCGAGACTTTGCAGCCAGGCCTGGTAATGGCGCCAGAGCATCGCTCCGCCGCCGCCCACGATCGCGTGATGCCTGAGGTCCTCGACCGACTTGGGCTGGCCATGCCGCGCCGCATAGTCGCGGCTGCAGTAAAGCGTCCAATCGTCGATGCAGAGCCGGCGGCCGACCAGGCCCACGGGTTGCTCGGCCGAGCTGCTGCGCAGCGCGATATCCGCCTCGCCGTCGCCGAGGTCGCGGATGGCGCTGATCGTGTCGAGCTCGATGATGATCTCCGGATAGCGCTCGTGCAGTTCGCGCAGCAGCGGACTTATCAGCGACAGCGCGTAGATCTCTTCCGACGTGATGCGTACCGTACCGCTGGTGTCGCGTGCCTGGGCCTCGGCGGCTTCGGTAAAGGCGTTCGCCGCCGCTTCGACCCGTTCGGCGCGGGCGAGCAGCCCTTCGCCGACGGGCGTCAGGACGTAACCGGCCTGGCGCTTGTCGAAGAGCGGGAAACCCAGCGCCCGTTCGAGCGCGGCGATGCGGCGGGCAACGGTGGTCTGGCTGACCCTGAGCGCCCGCCCGGCAGCCAGCGTGCTGCCTTCGCGCGCTACGGCGAGAAAGAAGCGCAGGTCGTTCCAGTCGAGCATCGCCGCCGAGCCTAGCGCCATATGCAGTGCCCCATGTTCTGCAATTTTGCAGAATCATAGCACGAACTCGTTGCTCACGTAAGTTGCATTTTGAGACTAGATAAGCGGTCGCGCCGGATTTCCCGGGCCTCAACAGGAGGAAGCGACATGAAACAGGCCATCCAGATTGCGGCCGCCGCGTTCCTGATCACCGCCGCCGCTCTCAAGACCGCGCCCGCGCTCGCCGAGCCGGTCACCAGCCCCGCGGTCAACGTGGCACTGGTCCACACCGCCGATCTCGATCTTTCGACCCAGGCGGGCCAGCGCCAGCTCGATAGCCGGCTGGCCCAGGCCGCTCGCGAAGTCTGCGGGACTGCCTCGGACGTCGACCTTGAAGGCAAGAACCAGGTCCGCCGCTGCCGCAACGAGGTGCTGGCGCGGGCCAATGCCCAGCGCGACCAGCTGCTTGCGTCCCGCGGCGGCGGGATCATTGCGGTCAGCGCCTCCCGCTAATCGATTGCAGCTCCCAGCGTCCGCCCGTAGCCTTCGCCAATGAAGGTTGCGGGCGGATGTCATTGCGGGGCGGTGCGGTTCGAGGCGGAAATGCCCGGGCCGCCGGTGCCCGCGCTCGATTGCAACTGCTCGATCTGCCGGATGACCGGTTTCCTCCACATCATGGTTCCACACGAGGGGTTCGAGCTGCTCACCGGCCGCGACGCGCTCACCAGCTACCGCTTCGGCACCGGGACGGCCGAGCATCTGTTCTGCAGCCATTGCGGAGTGAAGAGTTTCTACCAGCCGCGCTCGCATCCCGACGCCTGGAGCGTCAACGCCAACTGCCTCGACACTCCGGTCGAACTTACGGTCGAGCAGTTCGACGGGCGCAACTGGGACGCGGCGGCTGAAAACCTAAACCGCTCGGCCTGAGCCCGTCGAAGGCCTGTTTTGTCCTTGCTGCGCAGAAGAAGGGCAGTCCCTCGACAAGCTCGGGACGAACGGGAATAGGCTTGCACATGCACCGCCCGCTCCGCCTGACCATCGATCTCTCTGCCCTGCAGGCGAACTGGCGCTGGCTGCAGGAGCGGGCTGGCGTGCCCGCGGGCGCAGCGATCAAGGCCGACGGCTATGGGTTGGGCGCGCGCCGGGCGATGGATGCGCTGCTCGCCGCCGGATGCCGCGACTTCTTCGTTTCGACTTGGGCCGAAGCCGCGGAGCTTGGCGAGATCCCGGCGAATTCCTCGCTGTTGGTGCTTCACGGGGTCGGCCCCGACGACGTCGGCGCGGCGCTCGAATCAAGGGCGCGGACGTGCCTTAACAGCGTCGAGCAAGTCACGCGCTGGAGGGAAATCGCGCCCGATCATCTGTGCGACGTGATGGTGGACACCGGTATGAACCGCCTCGGGCTTCGCGCGGAGGAAATCGGCCTGCTCGACGGCCTGGCGATCGACACGCTGCACAGCCACCTCGCCTGCGCTGACGAGGATCATGCGCTGAACGCGGTGCAACTCGAACGCTTTCGCGCGGTCGCGTCGGCGGTTCCGGCGAAGCGGTACAGCTTCGCCAATTCCGCCGGGATCTGCCTCGGCCGTGACTACAGCTTCGACCTCGTCCGGCCCGGTCTAGCCTTATACGGCGGCGTCCCCCGCGCCGAGGCCGAAGGCCACATCCGCCAGGTTGCCCGCGTCGAGGCACAGATCGTCCAGCGCCGCATCATCCGCGCAGGGGAGACCTGCGGCTATGGCGCGACCTTTACGGCAACGGCGGACACCGAGGCCGCGATCCTCAACGTCGGATATGCCGATGGCTATTTGCGCGGCTTCTCGTCGCGCGGCGCGGCCTTCGCCGGGGAATATGCCCTGCCTGTTCTCGGCCGCGTGTCGATGGACTTGATTGCCATCGACGTCGACGCGGCGAAAGAGCTCAGCGAGGGCGATTGGGTCGAGCTTGACTACGACCTGCCGAGCGCTTCGAAGCAGTCCGGGCTTTCTCAGTACGAGCTGCTGACGACGCTCGGCTCGCGGTTCGAGCGGGTGTGGCGCTAGGCGCCGGCGTTTTCGGCTCGTAGCGGCAGAGGTCGATCACGGGGCAGCGCCAGCATTCCGGCCTCCGCGCCTTGCAGGTGTAGCGGCCGTGGAGGATCAGCCAGTGGTGCGCATCGCGGCGGAAGGGCTGCGGCACGATTGTCTCGAGCCTGGCCTCGACCGCTTCGACTGTCTTGCCCGGGGCCAGGCCGGTGCGGTTGCAGACCCGGAAGACATGTGTGTCGACTGCGAACGTTTCTTCCCCAAAGGCCGTGTTGAGGACGACGTTGGCGGTCTTGCGACCGACTCCGGGCAGCGCCTGCAGCGCCTCGCGCGTCCGCGGCACCTCGCCACCATGATCCCGGATCAGCGCCTGGGACAATGCGATCACGTTCTTCGCCTTCGTATTGAACAAGCCGATCGTCTTGATCGCCTCGCGTAGCCGCTCCTCGCCCAAATCGACCATCTGGCGCGGGGACTTGATGCGTTCGAACAGCGGCCTGGTCGCGATGTTGACGCTGGCGTCGGTCGCCTGGGCGGACAGCACGACCGCGACGAGCAGCTGGTACGGGTTCGTTGAGTCGAGCTCGGTCGTCGGCGCGGGATTCGCCTCGGCGAGCCGGCGGAAGAATTCGAAAACCTGCTCGCGCTTCACAGTGCGTCGATGACGTCGCGCATTGAGTAGAGGCCAGCCGGCTTGCCGACCAGGAAGCGCGCGCCGGCAAGCGCACCGCGAGCGAAGATCATGCGATTCTCGGCGCGATGCGACAGGATCAGTCGTTCGTCGGATCCGAGGAATATCACGTCATGGTCGCCAGCGACCGTGCCCCCGCGCAGCGAGGCGAAGCCGATGGCTCCCGCTTCGCGCTTCAGACCCACCCCCTTGCGACCGCGTTCGGCGTTGAGACCGGTTCCGCGAGCGTGCGCCGCCAGAGCGCCCAGATGAATGGCTGTGCCCGAAGGCGCGTCGGCCTTCATCCTATGGTGGATTTCGGCGATCTCGATGTCCCAATCGAGCGCTTTTGCTGCCCGTTCCACAAGCTCGCCGAGCAGGGCGATTCCGATTGATGTGTTGGGAGCACGTAAGACCGCCACCTTTTGTGCGGCGTCCGCCAGATTGTGGTCGGCGTCCTGTTCGAGGCCGGTGGTTCCGACCAGAATCGGAAGGTTCGCGGCGACGGCGCGATCCAAGCTCTCCTGGAAGGCCGCCGGCGCGGAAAAATCGAGCAGCACGTCGGCGTGTTCCTGGTCGATCGCGAACCCCGGATCCTGGTCGACCGCGGCGGCAATCGCTTTCCCCATCCGCCCGTTGGGCGCGATGAGGCTGATGCGGATCGGCTGGTCGGTGGTTCTCACCATGCGGTGGTTAGCGAAGCCGCTCCTGCAGCGCCAGCGCGGCGGCGGGCGCTCGCACTTTGGCGCCATTGATCATGAACACGTAGGCGTCGCCGCGCGTCCGCCATTGGCGTGCCCTTTCAGCGAAGCCGTTGAGCGCGGCGCCGTCGTAGCCGGTGTCGACGTCTTCATGCATGCGCTGGAGCCGGGCGTAGGCGAAGTCGGCCGTGTCGGCTTCGATGCATGGATACTCGTCGGAATCCTCGAATACGACTGCGATGTTCCTGACGCGGCACAGTTCGAAGAACTTCCCATCGTTGAAGCTCGCGTGGCGCGGCTCGATCGCATGGCGGAGCGCGATGCCTTCGAGTTTCTCGGGTAACAGGTCGATGAAGGCCGCGATATCGTCGCGGTCGAAGCGCTTGAACTTCGCGAATTGCCACAGAATGGGTCCCAGCTTCGGGCCGAGCACTTCGAATCCCTGTCCGAAAAAGTTGGCGATGCTGTCGGCGCTTTCGGCGAGCTTCGACCGGCTTACGCAATAGCGCGAGCCCTTGACCGCGAACTGGAAGCCGCTGGGAACGGTCTTCTCCCAATTCTCCCAGCTCTTGGGCTTCTGCCGCCCGTAGAAGGTCGCGTTGATCTCGATCGCGCCCAGGGCGTGGGACGCGAATTCCAGTTCCTTCGACTGCGGCAGCTTGTCCGGGTAGAAGACCCCGCGCCACGGCGGATAGGTCCAGCCGCCAATGCCGACCCTCAGTTGTCCGTCCATCCCGCCTCCGGCGACTCAGTGGAGCTGGGGTATTAGGATCCGATGCGTCGTGCCGCCATCGGTCGACACGGTCTCATGACTCGCATTCAAGTGACGGGCGAAGTTCTCGACCAGTGTGCGCCCTAGCCCGGTACCGGCGGACGGCGACTTTTTCTTCATCCCCGAGCCGTTGTCCGACACTTCGATCTCGAGCCCGCCGTCAATCATGCGCGATGAGACTTGCACCCGGCCCGTGCCGCCATCGCCAAACGCGTGCTTGAGCGCGTTGGTGACCAGCTCGTTGACGATGATCGCGAGGTGAATGGCGGTGTCCGCACTCGCGGTCACGTCGGCCATGTCGCACTCGACCGTCACTTCGCCGCGAGCGAGGCCGCGCTCGAGCTGGGCGCAGAGTTCGCAGAGATGGTCCCGCAGCCGGACCGTGCCCAACTCGTCGCCGAGCATCGTGAGGCGCTCGGTCGCGACGGAGATGGCGGCAATGCGGTCCGCGACCTTGGTCAGCGCCCCTTGGACACTGGCATCCTTCTCGCGGGACGCCTGGAGCTGAACCAGCGACAGCACAGTCTGGAAATTGTTTTTCGTCCGGTGATCGATTTCCCGGCGGGCCTGGTCGATCAGGTCCAGCCGTCGTTCGCGTTCGCGAAGGCCTTTTTCCACCTCCCGCTGGTACAGCGTGATGATGAACAGGATTATGGCTTGCGAGATCGTCGCGATGATCAGCCCGCCGAGGCGCGCGTTCTGAGGATTGGCTGCTCCGAACGCCCCTTCGGCGATCAGCGTCCAAACAAGACCCTGGCCGATCAGGAGGGCAAGGAGGCCGCTGCGCCAACCGGCGATGACTGAGGCGATGACGATGCTGAGAAAAACGAAAGCATAGGGTGCACGGTCGCCGGTGAGAGGCGTCATCGCGACCCGGAGGAGCACAAAAATTCCTGCTACGGTCACGCCGACGGCTAGCTCGACGAGCGGCGACGGCAGTCGGCCGGCGAGTCTTTCGGGTAAACGTGAGCGAAGGATTTTTTTGATATCCACCCCCTTGGCGTCGATTTTGCCCAATCGATTTGCAAAAACAATCATTTATGGTGATCGGATCATGACTGTCGGTAATATCGTCATCCTGACCGGGGCGGGCGTATCGGCCGAAAGCGGTGTGGCGACCTTCCGCGGCCCCGACGGCTTGTGGGAAGGCCACCGGGTCGAGGATGTCGCGACTCCCGAGGCCTTCCGCCGCGATCCGGCGCTGGTCCATGCTTTCTATGACGCGCGGCGGGCGAAACTCGGGACGGTCGAGCCCAACGCGGCGCACCGCGCGCTCGCCCTGCTCGACGCCGAATGGCCCGGCGACCTTTTGCTGGTCACGCAGAATGTCGACGACCTCCACGAGCGCGCCGGATCGACGCGGCTGATGCACATGCACGGCGAACTGACCAAGGGCTGGTGCCTCGCGTGCGACCAGCGGTTTCAGTGGGACGGACCGATGGGCGGCGGCGTCAGTTGCCCGAGCTGCGCCGCGGAAGGCCGGGTTCGCCCAGACATCGTCTGGTTCGGCGAGATGCCCTACGCGATGGAGCGAATCGAGGAAGCACTGCAGCGCTGCGACCTGTTCGTCTCGATCGGGACGTCGGGCGCGGTCTATCCCGCTGCCGGCTTCGTCCAGACCGCGCGTTACTGCGGCGCGCGGACGCTGGAAATCAACCTCGAGCCGAGCATCGGCAGCACCTTCTTCGACGAGAGCCGCATCGGCAAGGCCGGCGAGCTGGTCCCGCGATGGGTCGAAAGCCTGCTAACCGGAAGCTTCTAGCACCCTGATGCGATAGGCGCGCTCGGGCCGAATGACGTCTCGCCAAATGAACGTTTCCGGCAACGCGCCTTCCAAGGTGGCTTTGAGGTCGTCCGCGACCGGCGGGCAGTTGATGAAATAGCTGTGCTGGATCATCGGGTCGCCCTCTCGAGCCACACGGCTGCAATCGACGACGAAGACCTTCTTGGGCAGCAGGTCGAGCATTCGCGGACCGTCGGAGCCGAGGCGGTCGGGATTGCCCTTGGTCTTGTCCGATATCAGCAGTGCCCTGTCCGTCTGATTGTAATAGATCGTCACCCGGCGACAGAGGCCGGGCAGCAACCGCAGCTTGTCATCGGTGTCGAAGGCGTCGTCATCTTCGTCGGGCGCGGCGAGGACGATTTCCTGAAACAACCGAACCATTTTCGTCGGGTCCTTCGCTCGCAGCGCCTGTAGGCCGTTTCGCAGCACGTAATTGCCCATGCTGTGGGCCAGGAGGTGCAGCGCCCGGTTGCAATATTCCTCTTCATCCAGGCCGAGCATGAAATCGTACAGCTTGAGGTAGGTCCGGGCGAGGGCGGCGCCGCAGGTCCGCGCGTCCTCGCGGTCGCTGTAATAGGACATGTACGGGATGGCTTTCCCGTCCGACGGCCAGCTGAACACCACGACGTTGATCGGCTTGTCCTTGATGGTGACCTGCGACGCCAGCGCGCCGCCGGCTTTCAGCGCATCTGTGAAGCTGACATTGAAGCCATGGATAAAAATGAGTGTGTCGGTGCACCCGTCGCGCATCGCGACCCGCAGGTCTTCGAGAAAGGCGCCGCTCCCTGCCTTCGGTTTGGCGTCGGCGGAAGCGGCGGCGCCCGCAGGCTCGGGCTTGGGATCAGGATAGACGTGAACTCGCTGCAGAGAGTTTTTCTGAGCCGCGTCGAAATCGGCCCAACCGAACCGAAGCGCGGCGATGCCATCCGGATTAAACTGGCCCCCGAACACGGCGACCTGATTGTCGGGCAGGTAATTGCGGTTGGTTGCGAAGTAGATGCGCAGCTTGGCCATCGGGTCCCCTTCGACCGAGCTTGCGAAGATTGGGCCAATCAACCGTCGCAGGCAAGTCCGTCGCGCTTCATTCCGCCCACTCCAGCCCGATCTCGCGATAGAGCGCTCGGTCTTCGTCCCACTTGGGATTGACCTTGACGTGCAGGAGCAGGTGAACCTTGCGGCCGAGGTGATCGGAAATCGCCTCGCGCGCGGCCTGCCCGATCGCTTTGAGCCGTGATCCGCCCTTGCCGATCACGATCGCCTTCTGGCTGTCGCGCTCGACTAGGATCTGCTGGCGGATCATTGTGGAGCCGTCGGGCCGGTCCTCCCACGTCTCGGTTTCGATCGCGGCCGCATAGGGCAGCTCGCGGTAGAGCTGGTTGACGACTTGCTCGCGGGTCAGCTCGGCGGCGATCATGCGATCGGTTGCGTCCGACACTTCGTCCGCGGGGTAGAGCCACGGGCCTTCGGGCATGGCAGCGGCGAGCGCCTGCTTGAGGTCGGGGACGCCGTCGCCGTCAGCCGCGCTGATCATGAAAATTTGGTCAGGGCGGAGCCGCTCGGAGACTTGCGTCGAAAGCGCGAGCAGCAGCTCCTTGCGGATCAGGTCGAT
>OEKC01000101.1_pt10 | contig 11761 bp, 11 predicted proteins | sample 1487481 | NCBI WGS metagenome assembly OEKC01 (sample SAMEA104379570, study PRJEB20068) | metagenome | biome: 1000743; feature: 77; material: 1998 | place: USA | collected 2012 | depth 25 m
GGGAGAGTAAGCGAGTCGCTCCGCCGCGAGGACAGTTCATTTGGCCGCAACTAAAGCGTTCGAAACCGGTTTTTATCAGCCAATGAGCGAAAAACTCGAAACGCCGCCGGAACAAACAGCCAAGACTGCCAAAGAGCGGCCGGGGATTCGGCTTCGTGACATATTGGGCCCGGGGCTGATTACCGGTGCGTCGGATGATGATCCGAGCGGAATTGCGACCTACAGCCAGGCAGGCGCGCAATTCGGCTACGGCCTCGGCTGGACGATGGTTCTCACCTATCCGCTGATGTCGGCGGTACAGATGATCAGCGCCCGCATCGGACGGGCGAGTGGGCGCGGGATCGCGGGCAACCTTCGCTGCCATTATCCACGCTGGCTGACAACCTTGCTCGTTCTGTTGCTGCTGACTGCGAACACGATCAACATCGGCGCCGACCTCGGCGCGATGGCGGACGCAACGGCGCTGGTGACCGGCCTGCCATCGGCAATTTTCCTGCTGCTGTTCGCGGCATTTTGCGCGGCCGCCGAAGTTATCCTCCCCTACGCAAAATATGCGCGCATCCTGAAATGGCTGACGCTTGCACTGTTTGCTTACGTGATCACCCTGTTCCTGGTGAAAGTCTCGTGGGGCGAAGCCCTCACGGGGCTGCTCGTTCCCAAGGTCAAGCTGAATGCGGAGGCCATCACCATGATCGTCGCGATCTTCGGGACGACGATCAGCCCCTACCTGTTCTTCTGGCAGGCGTCCGAGGAAGCCGAGGAAGTTGAGAATCACGATGACCGTCATCCCTTGCGGCGCGCTCCCGAAGAAGGGGAGAGCGAGCTCAAACGGATCGAGCTCGACACATTGGCGGGAATGGCGGCTTCGAACCTGGTTGCCCTGGCGATCATCCTGACGACCGCGGCTACGCTCCACGTGAGCGGGATCACCGATATCAACACGTCGGCCGACGCAGCCGAGGCGCTGCGCCCCGTCGCCGGACCTTATGCGTCGCTGATCTTTGCGCTTGGAATCGTCGGAACCGGCCTCCTCGCAGTCCCCGTTCTTGCCGGCTCGGCCGCCTACGGCATCGGTGAGGCGCTCGGGCGGCCCGTCGGCCTGGACCGCAAGCCGCGAAAGGCCAAGGCCTTCTACGCGACGATCATCGTCGCCACCGGGATCGGGGCGCTTATGAATTTCAGCCCGATCAACCCGATCAAGGCGCTGTTCTGGGCGGCCGTCATCAACGGCATCGTCGCCGTGCCGGTCATGGCGGTGATGATGTTGCTGTCGACCAAGACTGCGATCATGGGGCGTTTCACCGTCCACGGCCCCTTGCGGTTCGCAGGTTGGCTGGCCACCGCGGCGATGGCCGCCGCCGCAACCGCCATGGGGATTAGCCTGTTCGGAGCTGCCTAGCGCAGGGCTGCGGTTTTGAAATCGCCCCTGCCGCTTGCTAAGGGCTGCGCAGCCGCCATCCCCATCCGCGGCGCATCTGAGGACAAACGATGATCCCGACCGGCCAGGACAGCCTTAACACCCGCTCGACATTGGCAGTCGGAGGCAAGAGCTACGCTTATTATTCGCTGGCCAGGGCCGCGGAGCAGATCGGCGACATTGCGCGCCTGCCCTTCTCGATGAAGGTGCTGCTCGAGAATTTGCTGCGCTTCGAGGACGGCAAGACCGTCACCCTGGACGACCTCAAGGCGATGGCCGCCTGGCTCAAGGAGCGCAGCATCTCGCGCGAGATCCAGTACCGCCCGGCGCGAGTGCTGATGCAAGACTTCACCGGCGTGCCGGCCGTGGTCGATCTCGCCGCGATGCGCGACGCGATGGCCGGGCTCGGCGCCGACCCGCAGAAGATCAATCCACTGGTTCCAGTGCATTTGATCATCGACCACAGCGTGATGGTCGACGAGTTCGGCAACCCGCGCGCATTCGGACGCAACGTCGAGCTCGAGTACCAGCGCAACGGCGAGCGCTACGAATTCCTCAAATGGGGCGCGGCCGCGTTTGACAACTTCCAGGTCGTGCCGCCCGGCACGGGCATCTGCCACCAGGTCAACCTCGAGCATGTCGCGCAATGCGTGTGGAGCGGCGAGGACCAGACCGGCGAAACCGTCGCCTACCCCGATACTCTGGTCGGGACCGACAGCCACACGACGATGGTCAACGGCCTCGGCGTGCTCGGCTGGGGGGTCGGCGGGATCGAGGCCGAAGCGGCGATGCTCGGCCAGCCGGTCAGCATGCTGATTCCCGAAGTCGTCGGCTTCCGGCTGTCGGGCGAGCTCAAGGAGGGCATCACCGCGACCGACATGGTGCTGACGGTCACGCAGATGCTGCGGCAGAAGGGGGTCGTAGGCCGCTTCGTCGAATTCTACGGGCCGGGACTGGACAGCATGACCGTCGCTGACCGGGCGACCATCGCCAACATGGCGCCGGAATATGGCGCGACCTGCGGCTTCTTCCCAATCGACGCGCGGACGCTCGAATATCTCGAGCTGACCGGACGCGAGCCAGAGCGGATCGCGCTGGTCGAGGCGTATGCGCGCGCTCAGGGCCTGTGGCGCGATGCTGCCAGCCCCGAACCGTTGTTCACCGACAGGCTCGAGCTCGACATCGGCACGATCGAGCCGTCGCTGGCCGGGCCGAAGCGGCCCCAGGACCGCGTGCTGCTGAGCGAGGTCGACGACGAGTTCAACGAAGAGCTGGAAGTCACCTATCGCAAGCACAACGATCCGCGGGTCGCGGTCGAGGGCGAGGCATTCGACCTTGGCAATGGCGACGTGGTGATCGCCGCCATCACCAGCTGCACCAACACGTCGAATCCATCCGTGCTGGTCGCCGCCGGACTCGTCGCGCGCAACGCCCGGTCGAAGGGCTTGATGACCAAGCCGTGGGTCAAGACCAGCCTCGCACCGGGGAGCCAGGTGGTCACCGACTATTTGAAGGAGAGCGGCCTCGCCGACGATCTCGACGCACTCGGCTTCGACCTCGTCGGCTATGGCTGCACCACCTGTATCGGCAATTCTGGTCCGCTTGCCGAGCCGATCTCCAAGGCGATCGCCGACAAGGATTTGGTCGCGGTCAGCGTGCTGTCGGGCAACCGCAACTTCGAAGGCCGAGTGTCCCCGGACTGCCGCGCCAATTACCTGGCCTCGCCGCCCCTGGTGGTCGCTTATGCGCTGAAGGGCACGGTTCGATCGGACCTGGTCAACGAGCCGATCGGGACCGCGACCAACGGCGAGCCGGTCTATCTCAGGGACATCTGGCCATCGAACGCGGAAATCCGCGCGCTCATCGACGCGCACGTCCATTCGGACATGTTCCGCCGCCGCTATGCCGACGTTTACGCCGGGGATGAGCGCTGGCGCGCGATCGAGGTGGCTGGCGGCGCGACTTATGGCTGGCCCCCGCTGTCGACCTACATCCAGAACCCGCCCTATTTCACCGGGATGACGATGACCGCGGTCTCGCCCGGCGATATCGTCGATGCTCGGGCGCTGGCGGTGTTCGGGGATTCGATCACCACCGATCACATCTCGCCAGCCGGGGCGATCAAGCCTGACAGCCCGGCCGGACGCTACCTGCTCGAAAAAGGCGTCTCCCGCGCCGAGTTCAACAGCTATGGGGCGCGCCGCGGCAACCACGAAGTGATGATGCGCGGCACTTTCGCCAACATCCGCATCCGCAACCGCATGCTCGACAATGTCGAGGGGGGCTTCACCCGCTACGCGCCGACGGGCGAGACGATGGCCATCTACGACGCGGCGATGGCCTACAAATCTGACGCTACGCCGCTCGTGGTCATCGCCGGCAAGGAATATGGCACCGGCAGCTCGCGCGACTGGGCGGCCAAGGGCACGGTCCTGCTCGGCGTGCGGGCGGTGATCGCCGAGAGCTTCGAGCGCATCCACCGCTCCAACCTCGTCGGCATGGGCGTGCTCCCGCTGCAATTCCGCGAAGGCGAAGGCGCGAACGTGCTGGAGCTGACCGGGAACGAGAGCTTCACGATCACCGGCGTCGGCGGCATCAAGCCGCGGCAGGACGTCGAAGTGAAGTTGACCGGACCCGACGGAACCAGCCGCAGCTTCACCGCCCGCTGTCGAATCGATACCTATAACGAGCTCGAATATTTCAAGGCGGGCGGCATCCTCCATTATGTTCTGCGGAGGCTGGCCGCCTGATGGCGGGAGCGGAGGAGCAGGTCGCCACCTGCCACTGTGGCAAGGCTCGGATCACTCTGCCGCGGAGGCCAGAGTCGGTGACCCAGTGCAATTGCAGCCTGTGCACCAGGACGGGCTTTCGCGGCGCCTACTTCCCCTCGGACGAGCTGAAGATCGAAGGCGAGTTCGATTCTTATGTGCGGACGGACCTCAAGCAGGCCTATCTCGCCAACCACCGCTGCAGGACCTGCGGGATCCTGACCCACTGGACGCCGCTGTCGGACCCGCCGCACGAACGGATGGGCGTCAATGCGCGACTGCTCGACCCGGCTGTCTTGGAGGGCGTGCCGGTCAAGGAGGTCGACGGAGCGAGCTGGGACGAATGATGCTGGCAGCAATGGCAAGCTGGCCGGCCGAGCGGTGGTTCGTCGAGATCGTGGGCTGGACCGGAGCCGCGCTGATCCTCGGCGCCTACGCGCTGCTGTCGGCGGGCAAGCTGACCGGCCGGTCCCTCACCTACCAAGTGATGAACGTCATCGGGGCGGCGGGCTTCATCGTCAACGGCTGGTGGCACGGCGCCCTGCCGTCCGCCGCGCTCAACGTGTTATGGCTGATGATCGGAGCAGTCGCATCGTGGCGAATCCTGAAGAGAAACGCATCGTCGACCTCAGCCATGTGATCGAGCATGGCATGTCAACGTACCGGGGGCTGCCCGGCCCCCACATCTGCGACTTCTGGACGCGGGAAGGCTCGGCCGCGAATTACGACGATGGCTCGACCTTCCACATCGGGCGCATCGACATGGTCGCCAATACCGGGACCTATCTCGATAGCCCGTTCCATCGCTACGATGACGGCGTCGATTTGTCGGAGCTGAAGCTGCAGTCGCTGGCGGATGTGCCGGGAATCGTCGTCCGACGCCCATGGGAGAACGGCCTGGCCGTTGAGCCTCCGCATTTTGAAGGCCGCGACGTGACCGGCAGGGCGGTTCTGGTTCACACCGGCTGGGATCGGCACTGGCGCACCGACGCCTATTTTGGCGAACATCCCTATTTGACTGCCGCGGCTGCGGACTGGTTGGCAGAACATGGCGCTGCGCTGGTCGGGATCGACAGTTGCAACATCGACAATATGCACGTGCGTACTCGGCCGGTGCATACGCGCCTGTTGGGGGCGGATATCCCGATCTGCGAGCACATGACCGCGCTCGGCAGCCTGCCCGACGAAGGGTTCCGATTCTCCGCGGTCCCGCCGAAGGTGAAGGGAATGGGGACCTTCCCCGTGCGCGCTTACGCCGTGCTCGGCTGAGCGAGCGCGCGCTTCAGCCAATCCGGAACAATCGCCTTGTCGGGAATTGAATCGACGCGCGCATGAACAACCGATCGATGCAGCTGTGGATATTCAACGCGCGCGCGGCCGCCACCGATGACTACGAACAGCCGCCGGTTGACCTTCGCTCGCCAGTTCATTCGCGCGGTATTCTCCTGGCCGACGAAGCAGCCCTTGGTGAAGCTCACGCCGTTCAGTTCGGCGGCATTGCATTCGAGCCAGAGAAGGTCGCCGAGCTCGGCGCGGCCCTCGCAGACGCCGAGGCTCAGGCGATGCTCGAGCCAACCGCTCGCAGGTTCGCTCGACGGCGCAAGCCAGCGGCGGCCAAGGCCCGGCAGGCGAGGGTCGGGCACCCCTTCGTCGCCATTCCCCGACCAATGCACCGCGAGCGACGGATCGACCTCGATCCGGATCGGCCGGCGCAATCGGTACACCGCGAGGCGCTTGACCAGCTCGTCGGCCGCCGCCGCTTCGCAATCGAGCAGCAGATCGGCGCCGGAGTCCCTGTCGGACCACACCAGAAAATCGAACAGGCATTTGCCCTGCGGAGTCAGCAGCCCGGTCCAGACCGGCAACGTGCCGGCGACGTCGCTGGTGACCAGCCCCTGGAGGAATCCGCGCACGTCCTCGCCAGACAGGCGGATCACGGCGCGGTCGGCCAAAGTCGTCGAGAGCTGGGTGGTCGCGGACATGCCCCTTAGCTAAGGAGCCGACCGTGGCATCGCAAACTCTGACCATTCGCAGGCCCGACGACTGGCACGTGCATTTGCGCGATGCCGAGATGCTCGACCGCGTCGCGCCGTACACCGCGCGACAATTCGCACGGGCAATCATCATGCCCAATTTGGTGCCGCCGATTACGACGGTTGAAGCCGCGACCGCCTATCGCGACCGCATCGTCGCCGCGGCCGGTGCCGGGTTCAGGCCGCTGATGACCTGCTACCTGACCGACGACATCAGCCCCGACGAGCTTGCACGCGGGTTCGAGGCCGGCGTGTGGATCGCCGCCAAGCTTTATCCGGCGGGGGCTACCACCAACAGCGCGAGCGGCGTGACCGACATCCGCAAGATTTATCCCGTGCTCGAGCGAATGGAGCGCATCGGGATGGTGCTGTGCGTCCACGGCGAGGTGACCGATCCAGCCGTCGACGTATTCGACCGCGAGGCGGTGTTCATCGAGCGCGTGCTTGAGCCGGCGACGCGCGATTTTCCCGGTTTGAAGATCGTGTTCGAGCACATCACGACGAAGGATGCCGTCGAATTCATTCAGCACGGCAGCACCCTGGCAGCGACGGTCACACCTCAGCATTTGACGATCAATCGCAACGCCATGTTCGCCGGAGGCTTGCGGCCGCATGCCTACTGCCTGCCGATCGCCAAACGCGAAGAGCATCGGCTGGCGGTGCGCAAGGCCGCGACTTCGGGCTGGCCGAATGTCTTTCTCGGCACCGACAGCGCGCCGCACACGCGCGAAGCGAAAGAATCGGCGTGCGGCTGCGCCGGTATCTTCAACGCGCCGTTCGCGCTGGAGTCATACGCTCAGGTGTTCGATGAGGAAGGCGCGCTCGACAAATTCGAGGCGTTCGCCAGCATCAACGGCGCGCGCTTCTATGGCCTGCCGGTCAATGAAGGAACGATCACGCTGGAGCGGGCCGAGGTCGCCGTCCCGGATGAGGTCGAAGGCCTCGTGCCATTCCACGCCGGCGAAACTCTCCGGTGGAAGCTGGTGGCTGACTAGCCGCTTCGCCGGGTCTCGATGACAACCGCATAATGGTCTTCGAGCTGCCGGTAGCATTCGCACGAACGGCGCATGAGTCCGGCCCGGTCGACCACCCGGATGACACCGCGCCCAGTCGTGATCAGCCCCTCCCTTTCCAGTGACTGCGACACAGCGTTAACGGTTGTGCGCTGCGCCCCGAGCAGGCCAGCGAGCGCCTGCTGCGTCAGCTCGATCCGGTCGCCCGTGCGATCCTGGGCGTGGAGCAGCCAGCGAGCGGCCCGCTCCGGGATCGAATGGAAGGCATTGCAGGCGACCGACTGCATTGCCTGGGCGAGCAGGAAATCCGCAAAGCGGCACAGGAGATCGACGACGAAGGGCGAACGGCGCTTGGCATCCTCCAGAGCCGGCATCGGCAAGCGGAAGGCGGATCCACCGACGAGGACGACCGCACGGCCGAAGGCCGGCGCCTGCCCGCAGCTGACAATGCCTCCGACCGCGCCCCGTGAACCGATCAGCCCGACCTCGATCGTGCGGCCGCGCGAGGCCTCTACGGCGACGGAAATCAGCGTTTGGCCGACAGGAAAGAGAGCGGCCTCGACCTCATCACCGCGATCCGCGACGAGTTCGCCTGTCTCGAGTTCGACCATGGCCCCGAACGGCTCGATGAGCGCGCGCTCGCCACTCGACAGGATCGACAGCAGCCGGTTGCCGCCGAAGGCCTGATCGATGCGGTCGATTTCGTCGGCGGTGACGTCGATCATGGGAAGACAACCCCTCCCCGGACGTTCCGTTGCACTCCCGTCAGATCGTCACCGGCTCCACTGCGACGCGCCGTCCGGCGAGCAGGCAATCGGCCACGAGCCGCAGTGGCGCGACGTCGACCTCGCTTCGCCGCTCGTCGATCAGTCGCACGAACTCGCGGTAGACGTCGGGGTATTCGCCGATCCCCGGTTCGGACGTCGGCTCGCCGTCGACGAACAACCGTGCGCCGCCGTCCTCCAGCCGGACCTCGATACCGTCGGCGGTCTCGATGCGAATCGTCCATTCCTCGCCTTCGCTGCGCCGCCAGTCGAGGCTGGCGGCCAGCGGTCCGTTGCTCTTGGGACTGAAGAAGGCGACTTCCGCCGCGATCGGCGTCTGGGCATTCTCCGGAACGTACAGCGTCGCACTCTCGACGAACAGCGACCCCGGGAAAATCCTCGTGACGATCGAGAAAGCGTTGATCCCGGGGTCGAACACGCCGAAGCCACCCGGGTCCCAAATCCAGTTCTGGCCGGGATGCCACTTGTGCACGTCCTCGTGCCAGCGGACCTCCATCGACACGACGCGCTTGCCGGCGAGCGCCTGCGCGGCAGCCGTGACGGCGGGGTGATGCCGGGCGTGCCAGGTCGTGAACAGGCTCCGCCCCTTGGCCTGCGCCAGGCAATCCAGGTCGGCGACCTCGGCAAGGCCCGCGGTGGGCGGCTTTTCGAGCAGGCAATGGAGACCGGCGAGCAGGCATTCGCGCGCCATCTCGTAACGCGGGGCCGGCGGGGTGGTGATCGCCACCGCCTCCAGTCCGTCGATTCGGCATATCAGCTCGCGCCAGTCGGTGAACGTCTGCGCAACGCCCTGCCCTGAGCGGCTCGAAGTGGCCACCAGGTCGAAGCGATCATTTCCGGCGATCGCCGGCACGTGCTGGTCCGCGGCGATCTTGCCGAAGCCCAGGATTGCGATCCGGATCGGCCGCATCAGCCCTTCAGGCCCGCGACATAGGCTCGGGCTTTTTCGGCGGTCTCTTCCGGTGACTGGCCTGCCCGGTAGAGTCCCGAGCCGAGTCCGAAGCCATCAGCGCCAGCATCGATCCACGGGCGCATGGTGTCGGGCCTAACTCCGCCGACAACAATGACCGGAGCTTCATTCGGCAGCACCGCGCGCTGCGCCTTGAGCACCGCGGGCGCAGCGCCTTCGGCCGGAAACAGCTTGAGCCCAGTCGCGCCGGCTTCGAGCGCGACGAATGCTTCGGACGGCGTGAAATAGCCAGGACAGGAGATGAGCCCTGCCTTGACCGTCTCGGCGATCACCTCGGGGCTGGTATTGGGTGAGACAATCAGCCCGCCGCCCGCCGCCTTGATTTCGTGAACCTCGCTCCAGCGGAGGACGGTTCCGCCGCCGACCAGCGCAGAATCGCCGAACTTGGCGGCCAGTCGCGCGATGCTGTCGAACGGCTCGGGCGAGTTCAGCGGCACCTCGATGATCCGGATACCGGCGTCGAAGATTGCCTCGCCGACCGCCTCGGCCTCGTCGGGAGTGACACCGCGGATAATGCCGACGAGCGGGCACTGTTCGAGGTAACTCCTGAGCAATTCGACCGGGGTCATTCGTTCAGCTCCGCTTCGATCGCGATGAACCCATCAGCCCAGCGCATGCGTTCGCTCATGGCGGGTACAATTTTCTTTTGGGAGATGCGTTCCGGTGCAGGTCGAACTGACCATCGAGTGCGTCGCAGACGTCCACTCCATCCTTGGCGAAGGACCGGTGTGGGTCGAACGCGATCAGGCCCTCTATTGGCTCGACATCAAAGGCCGAAAGATATTCCGAATCGATAATGAATATCAGCTCACTGAATGGGATACGCCAATCCGGATCGGGTCGATAGCCCCGCTTGCAGAGGCCGGGTTCATCGCCGGGACCGAAAACGGCATCGCAATCATCCACCCCGACGCCAATCTGTACGACCTGATCCTGCGGCCCGAGGACGATCGCCCGGACAACCGTTTCAACGATGGCAAGGTCGACCGCCAGGGCCGGTTCTGGGCGGGTTCGATGGACGACACCCAACGGCAGGCGAGCGGAGCGCTGTACCGCATCGATCCCGACCGGAGCATCACCCGTGTTGACGACGATTATCGCATCGCCAACGGCCCGGCGTTCAGTCCCGACGGGCGGACGATGTATCACAACGACACGGCCCGAAACGTCACCTACACCTTCGACCTCGCCGGGGACGGCACCGCCAGCAACCGCCGGACCTTCCTAAAGCATGACCCGCAGGGCGGGCATCCCGACGGCATGACCGTCGACGCTGAAGGCAACCTGTGGATTGCCTTCTGGGGCGGATGGTGCGTCCGCCGCTTTTCGCCAACAGGAGAATGCCTGCAGACAATCCGCGTGCCGGTAGAACAGCCGTCGAGCTGCGCCTTCGGCGGGCCAGCGCTCGATCGCCTGTACGTGACTTCGGCGCGCGAATCGCTTTCGGAAGACAAACTTGAAATGCAACCTTCCGCTGGCGCACTCTTTATGTTCGAAACGGGTGTACAGGGGCTCGCCGAACGACCGTTTGCAGGCTGACTGAGGAGATCGAACCATCGCCAACTTCATGTTCGCGACGGGGATCGAAAACAGCATCCCGACCATCAATCATGGCAAGACCCGAATCGACGAGATGGAGGTCTGCGGCCATTACGACCGTTGGCGCGAGGACTTCGACTGCGTTCAGGAAATCGGGATCAATTTCCTGCGCTACGGGCCGCCGCTCCATCGCACCTATCTCGCGCCCAACCGGTTCGACTGGGAGTTCGCCGATCCCACGTTCGCCGAGCTGAAGCGCCGCGAGATCACGCCGATCGTCGACCTGTGCCACTTCGGGGTCCCGGACTGGCTCGGTAATTTCCAGAACCCCGACTTCCCACGCCTGTTCGCCGATTATGCCGGTGCCTTCGCGGAACGTTTCCCCTGGGTGCAGCTTTACACGCCGATCAACGAGATGTTCATCTGCGCGGTGTTCTCGGCGAAATACGGCTGGTGGAACGAGCAGAAGAAGGACGACAAGAGCTTCGTCACCGCCCTCAAGCACATCGTCAAAGCCAATATCATGGCGATGATCGAAATCCTGAAGCGCCGCCACGACGCGATCTTCATCCAGTCGGAATCGTCGGAATATTACCATGCCGACAGCCCCGGAGCGATTGGTCGATCCGAAGTGCTCAACCAGATGCGGTTCCTGTCGCTCGACCTCAATTACGGGCGGCGGGTCGACAGCGGCATGTACGAGTTCCTGATGGACAACGGCATGACCCGGGACGAGTACAACTGGTTTCTCGAGCACCGGCTCAAGCAGCACTGCATCCTCGGCAACGATTACTATCAGCTCAATGAGCACCGCGTGTTCGCTGACGGCCACACCGTGTCGGCCGGCGAGACCTTCGGCTATTCCGAGATCACCCGCCAATATTACAACCGCTACCGGCTGCCGGTGATGCACACCGAAACCAACCTGTGGGAGGGCCCGCACGGCGACGAAGCGGTCAAATGGCTGTGGAAGGAGTGGGCCAACGTCCTGCGCCTGAGAAACGTCGGCATCCCGACGGTCGGCTTCACCTGGTACAGCCTGACCGATCAGATCGACTGGGACACCGCGCTCCGCGAGCAGAACGGCAACGTCAATCCGCTCGGCCTGTTCGACCTCGACCGCCGGATCCGCAACGTCGGCCGCGCCTACAAGCAGCTGATCGCCGACTGGCGCAACGTGCTTCCGGCGCAGAGCGTGTGCCTGATCGTGCCGATCAAGAAGATCGGCGATTATGA
>OEKC01000128.1_pt7 | contig 11519 bp, 10 predicted proteins | sample 1487481 | NCBI WGS metagenome assembly OEKC01 (sample SAMEA104379570, study PRJEB20068) | metagenome | biome: 1000743; feature: 77; material: 1998 | place: USA | collected 2012 | depth 25 m
GTTCGCCGGCGCGCGCTTCTCCTTCCTTGCGGCCAATGTGCTGACCGCTGACGGGTCGACGCTGTTTCCCGCAACCGCGATCCGACAGTTCGGCCCGATCAAAGTCGGCTTCATCGGCATGACGCTGAAGGAGACGGGGTCGATCGTAACCCCGGCGGGGATCGCTGGCGTGACCTTCGCCGACGAGGCCACGACCGCCAACGCCCTGGTGCCGCAGCTGAAGGCGGCGGGCGCCGACGCGATCGTCATCCTGCTTCACCAGGGCGGGCAGACCACCGGCGGCTACAATGACAAGTCGTGCCCGAATTTCGAGGGCGACATCCTGCCTATCATCGCCCGGCTAGATCGGGCGGTCGACCTCGTCATCTCCGGCCATACGCACCGCTCTTACGTCTGCGAGCTGCCGCGCGCCGGCGCACGCCCGCTGCTGCTGACCAGCGCGGGCAGTTACGGCACGCTGATTAGCGACATCCGTCTGACTTTCTCGCCCGACAAGCATATTATTGCGCAGCGCGCCGATAACATTATCGTTCAGGGCGAGCCTTATACGACCGCTCTTGGCACCGTGCCGATCGTGCCTGAGTACCCTGTCTTCCCGCGCGATCCGACGGTTGGTGCGATCGTCGACCGCTACGTTGCGGCCGCCGCGCCACAAGCAAATCGCGTGGTCGGCAAACTGTCGGGGCCGGTCACCCGGGCAATGAACGCCGATCGCGAAAATTCAGCAGGCGAGTTCCTGTCCGATGCCGCCCTGTTCGGCGGGCGCAAGGGAGGTGCCCAGATCGCTTTCACCAACCAGGGCGGGATTCGCGCCGACCTTATTCCGGCGGCCGACGGCAGCGTCACCTATGGCCAGATTTTCGCGGTCCAGCCGTTCGGTAATGACCTGGTCGTCCTGACGCTTACCGGGGCGCAGCTGAAAGCGCTGTTGGAACAGGAGTTTTCGAGCGGCAAGAATACGCCAGACAAGCCGACCATGCTGCTGCCAAGCGCGGGCTTCTTCTATGCCTATGACGCGCGGCGCGGCAACGGCGACCGGATCGTCGAGATGCGCCTGAATGGCCAGCCGATCGACCCCGCGGGCAAGTATCGCGTTGCCATCGGCAGCTTCCTCGCGACCGGTGGGGACAATTTCACGGTTTTCAGGCAGGGCAATGACGTGGTCGACCTTGGGGTCGATCTCGATGCGACCGAGGCATATCTGAGGACAAATCCGAAGGCGCCGACGCTCGGACGCATCAAGAATCTCGCTCCGCCCCAACCAGCGCCCGCCGAAGGCGGCCGTTAACGCAGCGGCGGCTCGTCGAAGCTGCGCAGCTTGCGCGAATGGAGCGAGTCGCCCTCGCGCTTCAGCAGGGTCAGCGCCTCGATCCCGATCCGCAAATGCTGGCTGATCGCCCGTTGGTAGAAGGCGTTGGCCTGGCTCGGCAGCTTGAGCTCGCCGTGGAGCGGCTTGTCGGACACGCACAAGAGGGTCCCGTAGGGGACTCGGAAGCGGTAGCCCTGCGCGGCGACTGTCGCCGATTCCATGTCGATCGCCACCGCGCGGCTCTGGTTGAAGCGACGCGACGAGGCCGTGTAGCGAAGCTCCCAGTTGCGATCGTCGGTGGTGACTACGGTGCCGGTCCGGAGCCGACTCTTGACGTCGTCCTCGTCCTCGCCGGTGACCGTCATCGCCGCCTCGAATAGCGCCTTCTGCACCTCGGCGATGGCCGGGAGCGGGATTTCAACCGGAAGCAGGTCGTCCAAGATGTGATCGTCGCGCAGGTAAGCGTGGGCCAGGACGTAGTCGCCGATCGCCTGGCTCGGCCTCAGGCCGCCGCAATGGCCGATCATCAGCCACACTTCGGGACGCAGCACGGCGATATGGTCGCAGATGGTCTTGGCGTTGGCCGGGCCGACGCCGATGTTGACCAGCGTGATGCCGTCACCGCCCTCGGCCATCAAATGGTAGGCCGGCATCTGGTGTCGCCGCCATAGGCCGGCGGCGATCTCCGCCTCGGCATTTTCGAGCTCGCCCGGCTCGTACAGCGCGCCGGGCACCGACAATGCGCGATACGCGCCGTCCTTGCGGCGCAGCGCGCCGATCGCGAAATCGACGAACTCGTCGACGTAGCGCACGTAATTGGTGAACAGCACCCAGTGCTGGAAATGTTCGGCAGGAGTGCCGGTGTAATGCTTCAGCCGCGCGAGGCTGAAGTCGGTGCGCGGAGCGTCGAACAGCGCCAGCGGCCGAAGCTCCGCCGGCACGCGCAGCCCGTCCGCCACTTCGTCGCCAATGTGGACCAGCTCGTTCGACGGGAACCAGCGCGACAGTTCGGTCGTGCTGGCGCCACCGAGCTCGATCCCGCTATCGTCGATCACATACGGGTAGGGAATTTCGTTCGCCGAGCGGCCGACCGACACATCGACCCCGTAGTCCTCGATCAGGTGATTGAGCTGGACGGTCAGATATTCGCGGAACAGGTCCGGCCGGGCGATGCTCGAGGCGTAGCCGCCTGGGTCGTTGAGCCGGGCGAAGGCGCGGGCCGGAACCGGGCCAGTGTGCGGCGCGGTCGGGTGATAGTCGATCCGAAGCTCGGGGTAGGCGAAGCAGCCCTTCGCGCGCCGCTTGGGATCGGGCCGTTCGCCACGCTCGATGAAGGCGACCAGCGCGGCGCGCAGGTTGGCCACCGATTCGTCATAGATGGCGCACAGCTGATTGGTGATATGCGTCGGATCGGATCGGGCCATGGACCGAAGTAGATGCGACAAGGTGCGTCGCGCAAGCCTGTGCGACGATTCAGGCCCTTCGCCGCTCGCGCTCGCACCCCTCGGCCAGGCGTTGGGCTATGATCTCCGCGATGCGCTCCGACGCGCGTCCGTCGCCGTAGGGCAGCGCCCGACGCGACATTGTGGCGTGGGCCAAGGGGTCGCTCAGCAGCCGCCGCGTCTCGCTAACGATCCGATCGCGGTCCGTTCCGACGAGCAGCATATTGCCGGTCGCGATGCCCTCGGGCCGCTCGGTCCTGGCGCGGAGCACGAGCAAGGGGACTCCAAGCGCCGGCGCTTCTTCCTGCATACCGCCGGAATCGCTGAGGATCAGGTCGCTATCGCGCATTCGGCGGACCAGCTCGCGATGACTGCAAGGCTCGAGCAGCGCGATGTTGGGGCGGCCGCCGACCAGGCCGCGCATCGCAGTCGCGATGGTCGGATTGGGGTGGAGCACGAAGTCGATCTGCGTTCGCGCATCCCCGGCGAGTTCGAGCAGCGCCTCGGCGACCGAGGTCATGCCTTCGCCCCAACTTTCGCGGCGGTGGCAGGTAACCAGGATGCATCGCCGCCCATCGTCGCGCGGCGTGGGCGAAGGCAGCCACGTCTCGACCTTCAGCAAGGCGTCTATCCCGCTATTGCCGGTGACATGGATCGTGCCGGGGACATTTTCGGCGCGAAGATTTTCCGCGGCGAGCTCGGTCGGCGCGAGCAGCAGCTCAGCGCGCGCGTCGATCGCCGTGCGATATTCCTCCTCCGGCCAGGGCAGGGCGGGGTCGTGGGTCCGGAGCCCGGCTTCGACATGGGCGACGGGGACATCCGCCGCGAAGGCCGCGAGCGCTCCGCCCATCGCGCTCGACGTGTCGCCCTGGACCACCAGCATCCGCGGCGGGTCTTCGAGCAACGGGGCAATTGCCCGTGTTACTCGTCGAACGTGCTCGTGCGGGTCACCTTCGCCGGCGCAGCCGAGCCGCACACAGGCAAAGCCCTCAAGGTCGAATGATTGCAGATCGTCCAGCGGATGCTGGCCGGTGAGAACGAGCGCCGGCGGCGAGGCGCGCGCGGTGAGCGCATGGGCGACGGGGGCAAGCTTGATCGCCTCGGGACGGGTCCCGACGACCAGCAGCACTTCGGCGAGCGGCAGCCTTCCCCCTAGCTCGGCCGGCGGAATGTGCGTCCAATTTGGACTTAACGCAACTCAGCGGAAGTTGTCGGCGTAAGCCTGGAGCTTGAGGCGCACCGGCGGCGCCGGGACGAGATGATAGTCGAGCCCGCGGCGCATGCAGTAAGCGATCGCGGCTTCCTTGGTCGGGAACGTCAGGCGCACCTGCGGGCGGGTGTCGCTCGAACCGTTCCAGCCGGTCAGCGGGTCGGGGCGGACCGCTTCATCCCGCTCGAATTCCAGCAGCCAGCGGCCCGAGTTGGCCTTGCCGGACTGCGTGGTGCGGCGATCGAGCTCGGAGATTCGGGCGACGGTCATCACCGCAGCGAGTGGCAAAGCACGCGCGGCAAATCAAGCGCGTGCCGCCCGTGCGGGCTCTGTGGTAGGTCGTGCGGCCATGACCGGACCGAGACGCGCCCGCCTGTCGGCGTGGGCGGTGCACCTGCTGACCGCGAGCGGCGCGGCGCTGGCCATGCTGGCGCTCGCGGCCACGGCGCGCGACGACGAGCAGCTCGCCTTCGTCCTGCTGTTCGCGGCACTGGCCGTCGACGGGATCGACGGGACGCTCGCCCGCCGATGGCGGGTGAAGGACGTGGAGCCGCGGATCGACGGCGATTCGCTCGACCTGGTGGTCGACTATCTGACCTACGTGTTCGTGCCCGCGTTCCTGCTGTGGCGCGGGAACTATCTGCCGGCGGCACTCGCGCCATGGCTAACGGCGCTGATCCTGCTGTCGTCGCTCTATACCTTTGCGCGGACCGACATGAAGACGCCGGACGGCTATTTCCGCGGCTTCCCGGCGCTGTGGGTCGTGGTCGCTTTCTATCTATTCGTGCTTCGTCCCGATGCGGCCGTGGCCGCGGCCGTAGTGGTCGTGCTCGCCGCCGCGACCTTCGCGCCGATCCACGTCGTTCACCCGTTCCGGGCGCGCGATTATGGGGTCGCCTTGCCGGTGCTCGCGCTGCTGTGGGGTGCTGCAACGGCGGCATTGCTCATTCCTGGCTTGAGCGGTGCGGCGCGAACGCCGGCGATCGCCATGTCGCTGCTGGCGGCCTCAATGCTCTTGATCCTGGGCCTCGTGCGAACGCTGCGCGGTGAGCGCCGCTAGCTCGTCTCTAGCTCGGAGGACTGCTCGACGTTTGCTTCGGCGCCGACCCTCGCGAGCGGCCGGATCGCAGGACCATTGAGGACGCTTCCGTCCGGCTGGAATTGCGATCCGTGGCATGGGCAATCCCAGCATTGCTCGAAGCTGTTCCAATGGACGATGCAACCGGCGTGCGTGCAGCTTGCGCTGCGTTCGATTAGCTGGCCGCCCTTGGTCCGGAAGACAGCGTGCTTGGCGAGTCCGCGGCGAACGATGGCGCCTTGGCCGCAGGCGATCTCATCGACGCTGTCGACTTCACCGGCACTGACGTATTCGCTGAGGTTTGCAACGACCGGCCCCTGGCCTCTCACATATTCACCGAGCGAGAGCCGGCTGGTCGGCTTGCGCGCAGGATCGAACAAGTCGGCGAAGCGCGCCTTTTCGTTGCGGTAGAGAGCGACAAAATTGAGCGCTCCGGCGACGGCATTGGTAATGCCTTGGCCACTGTCGCCGCTGTGCACGTAGATCCGGTCGGAGCCGTCGCGCCCCGAGAAAGGCAGGAAGTCGGCTGGCTCCATAACCTGGCCAGACCAACGATGCTCAAATTTGGTGAAGCTCGGAATTCGCTCGCGAGTCCAGACCTCAAGGCGACTGAAGCGCTCGTCCATGTCGTCGGCGGTCCCGGTGCGATGGTCTTCGCCGCCGACGATCAGCCAGTCCTCGCCATCTCCCCCGGGCTGCAGTCGCACGTAGTGATAGGCCTCCAGCGTGTCCCAGACGAGGGCATCTTCGACACTTCCGGCGGGCAGCCGGCCGGCCATCGCATAGGTCCGCATCGGGACCTGCTTGGTGTGGATCGCGATGCGGTCGTTGACCGGCGAGTTGGTCGCGAACAACGCCGCCGCCGCCCGGATCGTCGGCCCGGCCTCGGTATGGATGGTGACCCCGCCGGCATCTTCGTCGTGCGTCACATAAGCGGTGTTGGCGTAGAGCCGACATCCTCGGCGGAGGATCGCATCGATCAGGCCCCGGCAATATTTCAGGGGATGAAACCGGCCCTGGTCCGCGAAACGCAGCGCGCGTGTCCGCGCCGGCAACGGCACTGGAGCGGTGCCGCTCCATTCGACTTCAACGCCGATGCGCCGGCACGTTTCATATTCCGCTTCGAGATCGGCCTGATGCGACGATTCGGCCGCAATCAGGTAGCCGGGGAGCCGCTTGAAGTCGGCGCAGATGCCCTCGTCGCGGCAGATCGCCTCGACGCGGTTGATCGCCGCGACCTGGCTCTCGTGATAGAGACGCGCCTGGTCCTCGCCGAGCGCTCGGCTGAGCTCCGAATAGAAATCGTCGAGCTCTGAGGCGAGATGAGCGGTCGTTCTCGCGGTCATTCCACCGGCGATATCGCCGCGATCGATGACGACGGCGTTCGCGCCGCATCGCGCGGCTTCATAGGCCGATGAAAGGCCGGCAATCCCGGAGCCGATGATCACGAGGTCGCACGTCGCATCGGTCTTCAGCGGTTCGAATTGGAACGGCTTTGTCTCGGCTGTCCACAATGATGGCATGGCGTTCGCCTCCGCGCGAAAAACGCCCGGAGCGCGGATTTGGTTCGACCGGTTTACGGCCGGCGTCCGCGTCGCAAGAATCAGTAAGCGCGGGCGATGGCGAACTCGACCGCTTCGGTGAGCGCGGCCTTGGTCCTGCTTGCCGGGAACATCGCCAGCGCGTCGATCGCCCGGCGGCCGTAGTAGCGCGCGCGTTCGATCGTGTCCGACAGCGCTTCGGTCGATTGCAGCAGAGTGACGGCATGGGCGAGATCATCGTCGGACACCCGCTCACCCGCAATCGCCGAGCGCCAGAAACCGCGGTCAGTCTCCTCCCCGCGGGCGTAGGCGAGAATCACCGGCAGGGTCATCTTGCCGTCGCGGAAGTCGTCGCCGACGCCCTTGCCCATCGTTCCGAGGTCGGACGCATAGTCGATGACATCGTCGGCGAGCTGGAAGGCGATGCCGAGATTCCTTCCGTAGCAATCAAGCGCGAGCTCGGCGTCCTCGTCGGCCTCGGCGATCACCGGAGCGATCCGGCATGCGGCCGCGAACAGCGCCGCGGTCTTGGCGCCGATGATGGTCAGATACTGGTCCTCGTCGGTGTCGATGTGGCGCTGGGTGGTTAGTTGCTCGACCTCGCCCTCGGCGATCACGGCGGAGGCGTGGCTGAGGATCTTGAGCACCTTGAGGCTGCCGTCCTCGACCATCAGCTCGAACGCGCGGGAGAACAGGAAATCGCCGACCAGCACGCTCGCCGGATTGCCCCAGATGAGGTTCGCGGTGCGCTTGCCGCGGCGCATCCCCGAGCCATCGACGACGTCGTCGTGAAGCAGGGTTGCGGTATGGATGAACTCGACCGCGGCGGCGAGCTTGTGATGGCGTGTACCGGGATAGCCGAGCAGGTTGGCGCAGGCCAGGGTGAGCATCGGCCGCATGCGCTTGCCGCCGCCCGCGATCAGGTGCCCGGCAAGCTCGGGGATCAGCGCGACCTTGCTCTGCATCCGCTCGAGAATGACCGCGTTCACGCCGTTCATATCGGCGGCGACGAGCGCCATCAGCGGGTCGAGCGAGGGCTCGCTGCTGGCGTGGAGCGGATGGATGGTTGCGGCCACGGCGCCGCCCTAACCGGACGGCGCCGCTTTTCCTAGCCGCCTACCAGATATGGACGCGCTGCTCGGGCGGCAGGTAGAGCTTGTCGCCCGGCTGAACGTTGAACGCTTTGTACCAGGCGTCGATGTTCCGAACGATGCCGTTGACCCGATATCTGTCAGGGCTGTGCGGGTCGGTCAGAATCTGCTGGCGCAGCGCGTCCTCACGGTCCTTGCCCTGCCACGCCTGCGCGTAAGCGATGAAGAAGCGCTGATCGCCGGTCAGGCCGTCGATCACCGGCGGCTCGCCATGCTTGGCGGTATATTTCTTGTACGCCGCATAGGCCGCCTCGACCCCGCTCAAATCGCCGAGATTCTCGCCGAGCGTCAGCTTGCCGTTGACGTTGACGCCCTGGAACGGACTGAAACCATTATACTGCGCCACGAGCTTGTCGGTGCGGCTCGCATAAGCCGCGGCGGCCGCCGGGGTCCACCATTCGCGCAAGCGTCCAGCAGCGTCGAACTTGCGACCCTCGTCGTCGAACCCGTGACCCATTTCGTGACCGATGACGGCGCCGATCGCCCCGTAATTGACGGCCGGGTCGGCGTTCGGATCGAAATAGGGCGCCTGCAGAATCGCGGCCGGGAAGGTGATCTGGTTCGCGAGCGGATTGTAATAAGCATTGATGGTCTGCGGAGTCATGCCCCACAGGGTCCGGTCGACGGGCTTGGGGAAGCGCGACAGCTCGAGGTTCCAGTCGAACTCGTCGGACCGGATCGCATTGCCGAGCGGGTCGCCGCGAACCACCCTCAGCGACGAATAATCGATATATTTGACCGGGTGGCCGATCCGCGGCTCGAACGCGGCAAGCTTCTCGAGCGCGGCGGCGCGGGTTTGCTCATCCATCCACGTGTTGCTGCGGATCCGTTCCTCGTAGGCCGCGCGGAGGTTGGCGATGAGCTCGGTCATCTGCCGCTCGCTCTCGGCCGGATAATGGCTCTTGACGTAAATCTCGCCGACCGCCTCGCCAAGCGCCCCGTTGACGATGCGCACGCCGCGCTTCCAGCGGTCGCGCTGCTGCTGCACGCCCGACAGCTGCTTGGAGTAGAAATTGAAGCGGGCGTCGTCGATCGCCTTCGGGAGATAGGTCCCGTGGTCCGACACGAAGCGGAATGCGAGCCATTCCTTCCACGTCGACAGCGGCGCCGAAGCCAGGACCTTGCCGGCGCCGGTCACGGCCGACGGCTCTGTCACGATAACCTTGGTAGCACTGCCGAGGCCAACCTTGGCAAGCGTCGAGTTCCACGCGAACTGCGGCGCCAGCCTGGCTAGCTGCGCGCGAGTCATCGGATTGTAGATTTTGTCGATGTCGCGCCGCTGCTCGGCCGGCCACTGCGACCGGGAGAGGGCGGTCTCGAGCGCGATGATGCGGTCCGCCGCCGAGGCTCCCCCGGGCAGCCCGGCGAGCCTCTGGATGGTGATGATGTACTGACGGTAGGCGGCTCGATGGCCCTTCATCTTCGCATCTTGCGACAGATAATATTCGCGGCTCGGCATGCCGAGATCGGCCTGACTGGCGATCGCCGAATAGCGGGTCGGATCCTTGAAATCGGGGATGATCTGGATGTCGACCGGGCTCGCGTAGCCGGGTTTGGTGAACAGCGTCAGCAACTGCCCGCGGGTGCGCACGGCGGCTATTTTCGCGAGATAGGGCCGCAGCGGCGCCGTCCCCGCGGCCTCGATGGCGGCCTCGTCCATGAAGCTGCCGTAAAAGTCGCCGACCTGCTGGCCGAGCGTGCTGCGGTTGGGGTCATTGGCGAGCGCCTCGACGATGTCGCGGACATCGCGTTCGGACTGGTCGGCCAAGGTAACGAACGGGCCGGCCGAGGCGCGGTCCGCCGCGATCTGGGTGTTCCTGTCCCAGGTGCCGTTGACATAGGCCCAGAAGTCGTCGCCCGGCTTGACCGAGCGGTCCATCGCCGCCGGGTCATAGCCCCACGTGCCATAGACCGGTTTTGCGGCATTGAGTGTCGCGGGAACCGCAACGGCCAAAAGACTCGCGGTCGCGAGCGCTAAGAGCTTGGATTTCATGGACTTAACCCTCCGGAAGAGGCGGTTCCATGGCCCAGGCGCGCGCGACTCGGCAAGCCTTTTCGACAAACGGCAGGTGCGGGTCGACCTAGCCGGCGGGCAGCGTCAGGCGCACCAGCAGCCCGCCCAAGTCCTCGCTTTCTTCGAGACTGATCGAGCCGCCATAGATTTCGGCGACGTCGCGCACGATGGCGAGACCCAGGCCGGTGCCAGGCTTGCCGGTGGTGTCGAGCCGCGCGCCGCGGGTGAACAGCGAGCCGCGGTCGGCCTCGGGGATTCCCGGCCCATCGTCCTCGATCTCGACGTCAACCGTCTCACCTTGCGGATGGACGGTCACGAACACCCGTCCGCCGCCATATTTGGCGGCATTCTCGACGAGGTTGCCGATCATCTCGTCGAGGTCCTGGCGCTCGACCCGGACCTCGGCCTGATGGTCGCCGGCGATGTCGACCGTAACCCCTTGGTAGAGGCGGTCGAGCGCGCGCTGCACGGCCTCAAGGCTGTCCCACACTTTCGCTCGCGCCTGCAGCGAGGCGCGTCGGCCGATCGCCCGCGCCCGCGCCAGATGATGGTCGACCTGCCGCCGCATGAGGGCGGATTCGCGGATCACCGTGTCGTCGAGGTCGGGCGAATCCGCGGTCGCGGCGTTGGTGATCACGGTCAGCGGCGTTTTCAGCGCATGTGCGAGGTTGCCGGCATGCCGCCGAGCCTCCTCGGCCTGGGCCTCGCTGTGGGCGAGCAGCTGGTTGATCTCCTCGGTCAGCGGCCGGATCTCGGTGGGGAAATCATGCCCGATCCGGTCCATCTCGCCCGAGCGGATCGAAGCGACGTCGCGGCGCACCCGCCTGAGCGGCCACAGCCCATAGACCGTCTGCAGGGCGGCGAGGATCAGGAGCCCGAGCCCCAATGCGCTGAAGCTCCAGATGAGCGTCCGGCGCAATTGCCGGATCTGCTCGTCGATCGGTTCACGCGACTGCGCGACCTGGAAGCGCCAGCGCACGTCCGATCCGGGCAGGATCGCGTCGCGCTCGGTGATCCGCAGCGGCTCCTCGTGGTCCGCGGCCGAGAATTCGTCGCTGTCGTAGAGGTGCGGCTTGGTGTCGGTGTGGGTGTCGGCCACCCTAAGCCGCCGGTCCCACAAGGAGCGCGAGGCGAAGGTGTCGGCGCCCGAGCCGCTGATCTGGAAATAAAGGCCCGAATAGGGTTCGATGAAGCGCTGGTCTGCGGGCGGGCGGTTGAAGCGCACCTCGCCGTCGGGACCGATCTCCGACGCCGCGATCATCGAGTTCAGGACGAACACCAATTGGTCGTCGAAATTCTTGACGATGGAGCGCGTCAGCACGCGGTCGAGCGCGAAACCGCCGATCAGCAGCAGCGCCACGATCCAAATCGCGGCAATCCCGATCATCCGCCGGGTCAGCGACCCGATGCGTGGCTTCCGCGCCTGCTTCGGGGCGGGGGATCGAGCCTCCGCCGCCGCCGTCGCCGGGGCGGCTTGGTCGTTCACGCGACCGGCTCTTCCAGACTGTAACCGAGCCCGCGGATAGTGGTGATGACGTCGGCGCCGAGCTTCTTGCGGATGCGCGTCACGAACACTTCGATGGTGTTCGAATCGCGGTCGAAGTCCTGGTCGTAGATGTGCTCGATAAGCTCGGTGCGGCTGACCACCTTGCCCTTGTGGTGCATGAGGTAGGACAGGAGCTTGTACTCCTGCGCGGTGAGCTTCACTGGCTCGCCCGCCTTGCTGACCTTGCCAGAGCGGGTGTCGAGGCGGATGTCGCCGGCATTGATCTCG
>OEKC01000101.1_pt4 | contig 11386 bp, 12 predicted proteins | sample 1487481 | NCBI WGS metagenome assembly OEKC01 (sample SAMEA104379570, study PRJEB20068) | metagenome | biome: 1000743; feature: 77; material: 1998 | place: USA | collected 2012 | depth 25 m
AGCCATGATCGAGGCGGCGATCACCTGGGTGCCCGGGTCGAGCGCGCCGAAGACGTAGAGCGGGAGAGCGACGAAGATCGCTCCCCGGACGGCAACCTCGCCAACCATCAGCCACTGCGGAACGCGGCGCCCCGAGCGGCCGATGTGGGTGATCGCCTGGGTCCGGGCGATGTGCATCGCGCCAAGACTGGTGACGCCGACCGCGGCCAGCCAGCCGCCAAGCATGGCGACGGGGACGATGCCCCACAGGCTGGCAGCCATGATCAGTGAGGCGGCGATGTTGGCGGCGGCGAAGAAGGGCGCAAGCTGGGCGCGGGAGATCAACTGGACATCGCGCAGCGGCGAACTGTCCGGCTCATCCCCGCGTGAGGTCAAACCCGCCGATTCACCACCCGGGAGGCGGGCCGAAATCAAGCGCTTATAACGATCTGGAGCTTCGTACATCCGCCCGCCGTTCCACGTGTGCGAGCGGACATAACCAAAGAGCGTTTAAGCGCAGTTAAGGCCGGTGATTATCCCCCCGAAGGCGGAGCGCCCGCGAGCAGCCCCAATTTGTCGAGATCGCGGGTCACCAGCGGGTGGTAGAGCGGCCGCGCCTCGGCATAGATCCGAGTTGCGAGCGGCTTGCCCCACTGCGCATCCTTGGCCAGGGCTTTGATCAGCGGACGCACGAACTTGCCCCGGCCCTGCGACGTAAGGAACTGTTCCAGCGATGGAATTGCCGGATCGTATCGATTGGGGATGATGAGATCGAGCCAGGCGAAACGGATTTCGCGGTTTCCAATCCCGTTGAGGTTGAAGGCGGACTGCAGCGCATCGAGGCGGGTCTTGGGCAGCTTGCGCGGCAGCCGGTTGAGGAACCGCAACCGCTCGGCCGTGTTCCACAGCGCCCAGCCCGCGGGAGCCGCCGCGCCAGTCGCGAAAGTCCTCGCCGCCCGGTCCTGGTCGGCGAAGACGTCTGCTGGCGGGCGCGCCATGTTCGGCGGGACGCCCGGCTGATACACCCAGCGGTCGAGCATCAGCTTGTTTTCCAACGGCTTATCACCCCTGATCAGGTTCGCTCGAAGGTCGGCGAGGAACATTGCCGTGGTCACGGGCTGGAAGCGGTGGCGGTCGAACCAGCCCTTGAGCCAGGCGTCGAAGCGCGGGCGGCCGACATTAGCCTCGATCGTGCGCAGGAAGGCCGAGCCTTTCTCATAAGCGATGTCGCTTATTCCTTCGTCGGGGCTCCGCCCCTTGAGATCGAGATGGAGGCGTGTGTCGCGGCCGGTGGGACCGCCGTTGTCGGCGACGGCCTTGTTCAAATCGTCGATGGCGAGCGCGATCTGCTCGTCGGCCTGGCGCTTGCCGTAAAGTTCCTCGACGATGCGCCGTTCGGCATAGGTGGTCATGCCCTCGTTGAGCCAGAAATCGTTCCAGGTGGCGTTGGTCGCGAGATTGCCCGACCAGCTGTGCGCCAGTTCGTGGGCGACGAGGCTGACAAGGCTCTTGTCACCGGCAATGAAGGTCGGCGTGAGGAAGGTCAGGTTGGGATTTTCCATCCCGCCGAGCGGGAAGGACGGCGGCAGGACGAGCACGTCGTAGCGGCCCCAGCGATAGGGCCCGAACAGCTTTTCGGCTGCCGCGACCATGCGCTCGGTGTCGGAAAGCTCGCGGGCCGCCGCATCGATGGTCGCGGGCTCCGACCAGACGCCGGTGCGGGGCCCTAGCGAGCGGAAGGTGAGGTCGCCGACCGCGATCGCGATCATGTAGGGCGCGACGCTGTGGTCCATGCGGAAGCTGAACGTGCTTTCGCCGCCCTGGGTGATCGGCTCGCGCCCGCGCGGCGCGCTCATCACCGCGGTCATGCCAGCGGGAACGCGGATGGTCGCTTCCCAGCTCTGGCGGATCCCGGGCGAATCCTGGGTTGGAATCCAGGTCCGATTCTGGATCGATTCCCCCTGGCTGAACAGGAACGGTGCCTTCTTCCCCGCGGTCTGCTCGGGCGTCAGCCACTGCAGCGACCCGGCATTGGGCGCGCTCTTGTAGCGGATCAAGATACGCTTCGTGTCCGGACGCAGTGCGATGGCGAGCGGTGCGCCGAGCTCCTGGTTGGTCGCGCCGACCTGGTACTGCAGCGCCTGGCCGGAGGCATCGACGATGCTTTCGAGCTCGAGACCGTTGTCGTCGAGGATGATCTGCTTCGCGTCTGGCCTCCGATCAATGTCGAGCGTCGCCGTTCCGGCGATGCGCTTGCTGTCGAAATCGATCCCGAGGTCGAGCGCGACATGGGTGACCCGCGCCTCGAGCGGGTTGGCGAAACTGTGCGTGTCGACCGCGTCGGGCGTGGTCAGGACGGGGGCGATCGCCGGCTCGGTGCCAAGGGTGTTACCGGGCTCGCTTGCGCGGCAGGCCGTGAGGAGCAAGGCGGCGGCAAGAGCGGCGCGGAGGACGGGCGTCATTAAGGCTTCCTAGCGAGGGTCTTGGCGGGCAACGCCCGTGACAGGCGTTTGGATGCCGCTAGCCGCGACCGTCGGGACGAGACAAGCCCCCCGCTCGCAATGACCGAGGCCTGCCTCTATATCGTCGGCAATGGCGACCGAGAGCGCGACCCTGGACCGGCGGAGCGGGACGCAGCGGCGCACGCCTGCGGCGGAGACGCCCGATATCCGATCGCCGGCGGCCCCGATCGCCCGGGGGATCGGGCTCGACCAGCCCTTCTTCGACGACAAGAACCGCGCTTTCTGGATCCTCCAGTCCATCGGCTGGAGCGGCTATTTCTTCCTGCGGTCCCTAAGCGGCTTTGCGAACTCGATGGGCTGGATGTGGATGGTCCACACCCTGCTGCTCACCGCCACGGGTTACTCGCTGACGCTGCTGCTGGCGTCGCTGTTCCGCCGCCTGATCGCGATGAAGCCGGTGTTCACCCTGGTGCTGTCGCTGGTCGCCGTGATGCTTGCCGCGACCAGCTTCTCGGTCATCGAGACGTGGAGCGTCGCGACCTTCCTGAAGCCCGACATGAAGCCGGTGGGGGTCGAATATTTCGGCGCGATCCTGCTCAATTTCTCGCTGCTCGCGGCCTGGACCGCGCTCTATTACGGGATCAACTATTTCCTGCTGCTCGAGGACCAGATCCGGATGCGCGAGCGGTTGGAGAGCCAGGCTTCCACCGCGCAACTGGCGATGCTCCGTTACCAATTGAACCCGCATTTCCTGTTCAACACGCTGAACTCGATCTCCACCCTGGTGCTATTGAAGCAAACCGAGCGGGCGAACGCGATGCTGGCGCGGCTGTCGTCGTTCCTGCGATACACACTGGTCAACGAGCCGACCGCCAAGGTCACGCTGGCGCAGGAGGTGGAGACGCTGAAGCTCTACCTCGAGATCGAGAAGATGCGCTTTGAGGACCGGCTGCGGCCGCATTTCCGGGTCGATCCGGAGACGATCGGCGCGCGCCTGCCTTCGCTACTGCTGCAGCCGCTGATCGAGAATGCAATCAAATATGCGGTGACCGCGAGCGAGGATGGCGCCGATATCTGGATCACGGCGCAGCGCGAGGGCCAGGCGGTCAGGATCGAAGTTGCCGACAATGGCGATGGCGGATCGGGCGAGCTGACCGCCAGCCCTTCCACCGGCGTCGGCCTGGCGAACATTCGGGACCGTCTGACGCAAGCCTATGGCGCATCGCATCGTTTCGAGACGAGAAAGAACGACCGGGGGGGCTTTAGCGTTATTATCGAAATTCCCTTTGAAACCGGAGACACCGCCTGATGAGCATCCGGACCATTTTGGTCGACGACGAGCCCCTTGCGACCCAAGGCCTGCAACTGCGGTTGCAGGCGCATGAGGATGTCGAGGTCGTCGGGACCGCAGCCAACGGCCGCGAGGCGATCCGGCAGATCAAGACCAACAAGCCCGACCTCGTGTTCCTCGACATCCAGATGCCCGGCTTCGACGGCTTCTCGGTGATCCAGGGGCTAATGGATGTCGAACCGCCGCTGTTCGTTTTCGTCACCGCATACGGCGAGCATGCGTTGCGCGCTTTCGACGCCCAGGCGGTCGATTATCTGATGAAGCCGGTGGACGAGGATCGGCTCGCCGAAACGCTCGACCGCGTGCGCCAGCGCCTGACGGAAAAGCGCAGCGCGGAGGAGTCGGAGCGCTTGAAGGAAGCGCTCGCCGAACATGCGCCCGAAGCCGCCGAGGAGCTGGCCGACGCCGCGCCCGAAGGGCCTGCAGCAAACCGCTACGAGAAGATGATCAACATCAAGGACCAGGGCCAGATTTTCCGCGTCGATGTCGATACGATCGAGCGGATCGACGCGGCCGGCGACTACATGTGCATCCAGACCGGCGACAACACGCTGATTTTGCGCGAGACGATGAAGGATCTGGAAAAACGGCTCGACCCGCGCCGGTTTCAGCGTGTCCACCGCTCGACCATCGTCAACCTCGATCTGGTCCGCCAGGTCAAGCCGCACACCAACGGCGAGTGTTTCCTGGTTCTGGATTCGGGAGCGCAGGTGAAGGTTTCGCGTTCCTATCGGGATGTCGTCGCGAGATTCGTTCACTGAAACGGCGAATGGCCGCGTGCCGGTGATGGCGGGCCTCACCGGCCGCCGCATCCTGCTGGTCGAAGATTCGCCCGTGGTCGGGCCGTTCACCGCCGAGCTGCTCATCGACCTCGGCTGCGATGTGGTCGGACCGGCGCCGAATATGGCCGCGGCGCGCGAGTTGGTCGATGGCGAGCAGTTCGACGCGGCGATCCTCGACGTGCATATCCGCGGCGAGCGCATTTTTCCGCTCCTCGACCTGCTGGAGCAGCGCGGCGTCCCGTTCATCCTCACCAGCGGCTATGCCGACTGGGCCATGCCTGACAAATGGGAAGACCGGCCGCGACTGCAGAAACCCTACACGATCGGCGATATCGAGCAGGCGCTCGACGGCTTGCTTACCGGCTAGACCGTTGCCGCGGGCAGGCGGACGATCACGCTGGTCCCCTCGCCGACCGTGCTCTTGATCTCGAGCGTGCCGCGGTGGCGCTCGATGATATGCTTGACGATGGAGAGGCCGAGGCCGGTGCCGCCGGAATCGCGGCTGCGCGCGGGATCGACGCGGTAGAAGCGTTCGGTCAGGCGCGGCAAATGTTCGCGTGCGATCCCGGGGCCGTTGTCGGCGACGGTGACGGACACCCACTCGCCATCCTGCTCCGCATTGATCCACACCCGGCAGGGCCCGGACCGGCAGCCGTAGCGGACCGCGTTGGTCAGCAGATTATCAAGCACCTGCAGCAGCTGCGCCCGATCGCCGCGAACCGGCAAAAGCGCGGGAGCGATCTCGACCTCCACCTCGCACTGTAGGGGGCCGGCGATGAGCTTGCTGTTCTCAGCCGCCGTCTCGATCACCTCGGCGATCGAGACCACCTGGGGCGGGGCCCTGAAACGATCCGCTTCGATCCGCGAGAGGCTCATGAGGTCTTCGATAATCCGCAGCATGCGTCGCGCTTCGTCGCGGATGACGGCGGTGAATCTCGCGCGCAGGGCGGGGTCGAGCTCGCCGTCGTCCGCCAGTGTCTCGGCGTAGCCGAGGAGCGTCGACAAGGGTGTACGCAGCTCGTGGCTGGCGTTGGCGACGAAATCGACGCGGATCTTCTCGGCCGCCGCGGCCGCGGAGCGGTCGACCAGGCGCACCAGCACGGCGCCGTGGCCGAGCTCGCGCACGATCACGCGCCACGGGCGCCCATGTTCGGCGATTCCAGTGGCATCGATGTCGCCGCCGCGGCTGCCGAGAATCTGCTCCAGTGCCTCGGGATGGCGGATCGCGAAACGCACGTCGCGGCCCTCGATGCCGCTGCCGAGAAGCGAGCGCGCCGCCTCATTGGCGAAGCTCACCGTCAGGCCTTCGACGATCAGCGAAGGCTCCTCGAGAGCATCGACCAGTGCCCGCATGGCGCTGCCATTCTCCAGCATGAGTGGTCGTGTAGCGGATTAAGCGGAGCGGGCGATATCCCGCCCTGCCCTTCGGCGGCTGAGAACAGCCCGTCAGAGGCTCAGGCTCAGCGAAAACGAAGCGACGTGGTCGTCGGTATCCTCTCCGCCGCGGACGAAGCCGTGCTGGTTGAGATAGCCGACCTCGAGACTCACCGCCTTCGTCAGGGGCGTATTGATCGCGATCAGGCTGCGCATTCGGTCGAGCCCGTCCTGGCGCTGGAACGCGGTGCTGTTGAGGTTGATGAAGGTCTCATTGCTGAGCGTCAGCGACGTTTTGGAGCCTTTGCCGAGCGGCAGGGAGAATTTGACGTACGGCCGCATCCGCCAGCCGGTGCCGTCGACATGCTCGCGCCAGCGCTGCTCCATGCGCAGGCGCGCGCTCAGCCTCCCGCGGCCGATCGTCGCGAGATTGTCGAGCGTCACCTGCTCGCGGGCGCGATGCTCCATCACCGTGAAATCACCGTCTGAATATTGCGGGTTGTGCACATAACCGGCGGCTAGGGTCACATCCTTGGCCGGGCGGAACCCGAGCAGGGTGACGGATTCGATCTCGTAAAGGCCGTTGCGATTATCGCTGAACCGCGCGGTGATCTCCTGCTGCAGGCGCCAACTGTCCCTGAGCTTCACGTTTGCACTGGCCGTCGTCCATACCTGCTGATCCGACTTCGCACCGGCTGCGGTGGACGCGGAGAGCGCCGCGAGCGCAATCGCTGCAATGGTTGTCCTGCGTTTCATCGATCCACCTCAATTCGTTCATTACCTCGCGGCCTACGCTGCCAGCCGAACGTTTCGATGACTCGCATGCTGCAGATTTGTGACGGCGCTCAGCGCTGGCTGTCCAACGCATAGCCCGCGGAACGCACCGTGCGGATGAGGTCCGGCTTGCTGCCCTGGTTCAGCGCCTGGCGCAGCCGGCGGACATGGACGTCGACGGTGCGCGCGTCGATGTCAGGATCGTGCGACCAGACCGCGTCGAGCAGCCGCTCGCGCGAGAAGACGTGGCCGGGGTGTTCGAGGAAGTGTCGGAGCAGGCGGAACTCGGTCGGGCCGAGCGGCACCTGCTCGCCGTTGCGGCGGACGCGGTGCGCGGCGACGTCCATCTCAATGTCCGCGTAGGCGAGTTGCTCGCCGGCGAGCGCCGGTCGGACCCGGCGGAGTACGGCCCCCACCCGGGCCATCAGCTCGCGCGGGCTGAACGGCTTGGTGACGTAATCGTCGGCACCGGTTTCGAGGCCGCGGATGCGGTCGCCCTCTTCACCGCGTGCGGTCAGCATCACGATCGGCACGTTGCCGGTGGCCTCCCGGCGGCGCAGGCGGCGGCAGACCTCGATCCCGCTGATCCCCTCGATCATCCAGTCCAGCAGCACGATATCGGGTTTCATCTCATCGGCCAGGATGAGCGCTTCCTCGCCGTCGCCGGTACGGGTGACGTCGAAGCCGGCGCGCTCGAAGTGGAAGGTGATGAGATCGGCGAGCGCGCGATCGTCCTCGACCAGAAGCAGGCGCTTGTTGGCCATCACGTCGGCTTCGGCGATTTGCCGGGCCGGTCGGTCATGTGCTGGCCGGTCGCCGCATAATAGACCATCTCGGCGATGTTGGTGGCATGGTCGCCGACCCGCTCGAGGTTCTTCGCGACGAACAGCAAATGCGCCGCCTGGCCGATGTTGTGCGGGTTCTCCATCATGTGCGTCAGAAGCGCGCGGAAGATGGAATCGTAAAAATCGTCAACCGCATCATCACGCTCGCAGACGCGCACCGCCGCTTCGGCATCGCGGGCGACGAAGGCGTCGAGCACGTCGTGCACCATGCCGGTGGCGATGCGCGCCATTTCCGGAAGCAGCGACAGCGGTTCGACCTTGCCGACATTCTCGAGCAGCGGGATGCGCTTGGCGATGTTCTTGGCATAGTCGCCGATGCGCTCGACCACGCCCGAGATCTTCAGCGCGGCGACGACGTCGCGCAGGTCGCCCGCCATCGGCGCGCGCAGTGCGATCAGCTGCACCGCGCGGCGTTCGGTCTCGACCTCCAGGGCGTCGAGCTTCTTGTCCTCGCGGATCACCCGCTCGGCGCCGTCAGTGTCGCGCTGAACGAGGCAACGCATCGCTTCGCCGATCGCGTGCTCGGCCATGCCGCCCATCTGGCTGATGAGCGCGCGCAACCGCTCCATGTCGTCATCGAACGCTTTCAGCGTGTGGCCGCTAGCCTGCTGCATTGGTTTGCTCCGATCAGCCATAGCGGCCGGTGATATAGTCCTGCGTGCGCTGCTCGCGCGGGTTGGTGAACATTTCCGATGTCTTTCCGTATTCGATCATCTCGCCGAGATGGAAGAAAGCAGTTCGCTGCGACACGCGCGCCGCCTGCTGCATGTTGTGCGTGACGATCGCGATCGAGTAGCGGCCCCGAAGCTCGTGGATCAGCTCCTCGATCTTGGCCGTGGCAATCGGATCGAGCGCCGAGCAGGGCTCGTCCATCAGGATGACCTCGGGATCCACCGCGATCGCGCGAGCGATGCACAGCCGCTGCTGCTGGCCGCCGGAGAGCGCCGTTCCGCTCTCCTGAAGGCGATCCTTGACCTCGTCCCACAAACCCGCTCGCCGCAGCGACTTCTCGACGATCTGCTCGAGTTCGGCTTTGGATCTCGCCAACCCGTGGATGCGCGGACCGTAAGCGACATTCTCGAAGATCGACTTGGGGAATGGATTGGGCTTTTGGAACACCATGCCGACCCGCGCACGTAGCTGGACCACGTCCATGTTCGTGCTGTTGATGTCCTCGCCGTCGAGTTCGATGCGACCGCTCACCCGCGCCGATGGAATCGTATCATTCATCCGGTTCAGGCAGCGCAGGAAGGTCGACTTCCCGCAGCCGGACGGGCCGATGAACGCCGTGACCAGGTCCTCGTAGATTCGGATCGAAACGTCTTTCAGCGCCTGCTTGTGCCCGTAGAAGACATCGACGCCGTTGGCCGACATCTTAGGCTCGCGGTTCGGGTCAATCGCCCCATCCGAGCTGTCCTGGATGTTCTCAAGCTGAGACATGGCAAGAATAGGCGCCGAGTCGGCGGAATCGCTGGAAATGTCAGAATCCTTCGTTCGAGCTTCGCCGGCGCGAGGCTTCTTGCGCTTCGCTTCGGCTGTAATCGCCGCCGAGGCTGCCGGCACCGGCGTCGTCGGCGCGATCGGCTGTTTCTCTTTCATATGCATCACCAGCGGCGCTCGAAGCGGTTGCGAAGATAGATGGCGAGGCCGTTCATCAAAAGCATGAACAGCAGCAGGACGATAATCGCGGCGCTGGTCTTCTCGACGAAGCCGCGGTCGACCTCGTCCGACCAAAGGAAGATTTGCACCGGCAGCACCGTCGCCGGGGCGGTGACGCCGTTCGGCGGGGCGGCGATGAACGCCCGCATGCCAATCATCAGCAGCGGCGCGGTCTCGCCCAGCGCACGCGCCATGCCGATAATCGTCCCGGTGAGGATTCCGGGGAGCGCGAGAGGCAGGACGTGATGGAAGGTGACCTGCATTTTCGACGCGCCGACGCCGAGGGCGGCGTCGCGGATCGAGGGCGGCACCGACTTGATCGCGTTGCGGCCGGCAATGACGATGACCGGCATGGTCATGAGCGCGAGCGTGAGCCCGCCGACCAAGGGTGCCGAGCGCGGCAGATGCATGACGTTGAGAAACACCGCGAGACCGAGGAGACCGAAGATGATCGACGGCACCGCGGCGAGGTTGTTGATCGACACTTCGATCGCGTCCGTCCAGCGGTTCCGCGGAGCGAACTCCTCGAGATAAACCGCGGCGAACACGCCGACGGGAAAGGCGAGCAGCATCGTCACCATGATGGTCAGGAAGCTGCCCTTGAGCGCGCCCCACACGCCGACGGCCGAAGGATCGGTCGCGTCGGATGCCGAGAGGAAGTCGAGGTTGAAGCGGCTGCGCAGCGCCTGCTTTGCCCGCAGCCGGCTGACCAGCTGCTCGCTTTTCGCATCGCCGCCGTGCTTTGCCGCGACGTCGAGGTTGCTCGCGAGCGGCAGCCACACGGTTGCAGTGCCGTTGACCATGTCGGGATTGCGAACGATCGACCGGGTCAGGGAGCGAACCGCGGCGTCGCCGAACATCTCCTTGGCCGCGGGACCATAGGAGTCCGTCGCGGACCTGGCGATCGCGCCCTCGATGTCGGCGCCGCCGACAGCTTGCTCAGCGTCCGGCCCGCGCAGGGTGGCCGGATCGAGAAACAAGTCCGTCTTGGCGAAGTCAATTGGCAGCGCCGCTTCGTAACGCGTGAAACCGCCGAGCCCCTTCGCGGCCATGGTGAACAGCAGGAATGCCAGGAACAGCACCGACACGCCGACTGCCGATAGCCCCAGCAGCCGGAATCGGCGCTCGGCCGCGTAACGCGAGCGAAGACGCTTCTTCATGGCCGCGCCGGTCCAGCGGGATGGCGCAGCGCTACTCATATTGTTCCCGATATTTACGCACCACGTGGAGCGCGATGAGGTTCAGAACCAAGGTGATCAGGAACAGCACAAGGCCCAGCGCGAAAGCGGCGAGCGTCTTCGCGCTGTCGAATTCCTGATCGCCGGTCAGCAGCTGGACGATCTGGGTAGTGACCGTCGTGACGCTTCCGAACGGATTGACAGTGAGGTTGGCTGCGAGCCCGGCGGCCATCACCACGATCATGGTTTCGCCGATCGCGCGGCTGACTGCGAGCAGCACGCCGCCGATCACGCCGGGCAACGCAGCCGGCAGCAGAACCTTGCGAATCGTTTCCGACTTGGTCGCGCCCATGGCGAGGCTGCCGTCGCGCATCGCCTGCGGAACGGCGGCGATCGAGTCGTCAGCCATCGAGCTGATGAACGGGATGATCATGATCCCCATCACCAGCCCGGCTGCGAGCGCGCTTTCGCTGCTCGCCGAACTAACACCGATCGCAATCCCGAAGTCGCGGACGGCCGGAGCGACGGTCAGCGCGGCGAAATAGCCGTAGACCACGGTCGGAACTCCGGCGAGAATCTCGAGGATTGGCTTCAGCCACGCGCGCACGCGCGGGTGCGCATATTGGGTGAGGTAAATCGCGCTCATCAGCCCCAGCGGAACGGCGACGATCATGGCGATGATCGCGCCGATGAAGAAAGTGCCCCAGAACAATGGCACCGACCCGAACGCGCCCGACGAGCCGGCCTGGTCGGCGCGGATCGCCATCTGAGGGCTCCATTCGGTCCCGAAGATGAACTTGCCGGGCGGAACCAACTCGAAGAAGCGCAGGCTTTCGAACATCAGCGACAAAAGGATTCCGAGCGTCGTCAGGATGGCGATGAGGGAGGCGGACAGCAGGACCGCCATCAGCCAGCGCTCAACCCCGCGGCGGGCGCGGAACTGTGGGGCGCTGCGACGCAGCGCGAGCCCGGCGCCGGCCAG
>OEKC01000014.1_pt1 | contig 11242 bp, 9 predicted proteins | sample 1487481 | NCBI WGS metagenome assembly OEKC01 (sample SAMEA104379570, study PRJEB20068) | metagenome | biome: 1000743; feature: 77; material: 1998 | place: USA | collected 2012 | depth 25 m
TAGAAGCGCCCTGGGCAAACGCTGGCGCGAGCACGGCTGCTAAGCGGCCGAGCGTGTCCTCTTTCCACCCAAGGCAGACACTCGCGAAGCGTGCTAGCCCCGCCTCACCCCAACATTGAGCAACGCGTGCAGCCGCGCCCTGACCGCATCGGCAAAGCCGCGGTCGACCGGCGGCGCCGCGGCCACGAACCTGACGCCGAGCGGATTCACCGCGACGCCGTTCTGCCGCACTTCGTAATGGAGGTGTGGGCCGGTCGAGAGGCCTGACGAGCCGACATAGCCGATCAGCTGGCCGGCGCGGACGAAGCTTCCGGGCGAGGCGACGATCCCGCTCATATGGCCATAGACGGTCGTGAGGCCGCCGCCGTGCGCGATCCGGACCTCGCGGCCATAGCCGCCGGCCCAGCCAGCCGCGACGACCTGGCCGTCCGCCGCCGCGACGATCGGGCTGCCCCAGGCGGCGCCGAAATCGAGTCCAGCATGGAAGCGCGTGAAGTGCAGGATCGGGTGATAGCGGTTGCCGAAATAGGAGGTGATTCGCCCCGCGACCGGCCAGGTAAAACCGGTGCTGATCGCCGCGGCCGGCCGCTCCGCATTGGCGGCGTCAACCCATTCGGTGCGGCCGTTCGCGGTCCAGCGCACCAGCTGCAGGTCGGGCGCGGCGACCCGGTCGATGCCGGCATAAAGCAGGCCGCCGCCGCTCGCGCTCCACACCATGTCGAAGCCGTCGCCGGCGCCGACTTCGCCGACGTCGATCTGGGTCGCGAGCGCGGTCAGATACTGGGCGGCGACCTGCGGGCTGCACCCAGCCGCGCGAAGCGACCAGTAGAGACCGTCGCCGACGCGGCCGCGGATCCGGATCGGTCCCGCCTGGAGAGGTGGCGGAGAGGACGGCGAGGGCGCGGCTTCTGGCGCGGGCGTGCGCCTGGCGACGAAGGCCAACCCTTCGACGGCATCGGTCGCGTCCATCCGCATGCCGGTTTTGCCGCCGCTCGCCAACGGAGCGATGCCCAGCGCCTGCCATTGGCGCTGCTGCTGCTCCCCGGGAACCTCGGCCCGCGCCGGAAGCGAGGCCATCGCGATGCCGCTTGACAGCAGGACGATGAGCCCGGCCGCCTTCCACATGCCCCGCCGCGCGGGCGCGCATGCGATCGCGCTGCCCGTCGCGCGTCCAAAGGACGGCGCCTGACTGGGATTCCCTCTCAACACTGCCCCAGTGATGCGCAATCAAGGTTAAGACCGCCCTAAAAACCACTCATCGAATGAACCTTGCGCTTGCCGCTCGCGCTGCCATGTTTGTGAACATGGCGCCGCGTTCTGACGCTCCGGTCCGGGCGATCCTCGGGCCCACCAACACCGGCAAGACCCACTTGGCGATTGAGCGGATGTGCGGCCATTCCTCGGGCGTCATCGGCTTCCCGCTGCGTCTGCTGGCGCGCGAGGTCTACGACCGCGTCTGTGCGATGAAGGGCGACAGGCAGGTCGCGCTGTTGACCGGCGAAGAGCGGATCGTCCCGCCCCAGGCACGCTATTTCCTTTGTACCGCCGAGAGCATGCCGGTGCCGACTGGCGACAGCCACCACGACGGCGAGTTCCGGCGCGACTTCGCCTTTGCCGCGATCGACGAAGCGCAGCTCGGTATCGACCCCGAGCGCGGCCACGTGTTCACCGACCGCATGCTGCGTGCCCGCGGCCGCGAGGAGACCCTCATCCTTGGTTCGGACACGCTGAAGCCGGTCGTCCGCCTGCTGCTGCCCGAAGCCGAGATCGTCAGCCGGCCGCGCTTCTCGACACTGCGCTATGCCGGCAACGTCAAGCTGTCGCGGCTGCCGCCCCGCTCGGCGGTCGTCGCCTTCTCCGCCGAACAGGTCTACGCGCTCGCCGAGATGCTGCGCCGCTTCAAGGGCGGCGCGGCGGTGGTGATGGGCGCTTTGTCGCCTGCCACACGTAATGCCCAGGTGGCGATGTTCCAGCGAGGCGAGGTCGACTATCTCGTCGCCACCGACGCTATCGGCATGGGCCTCAACATGGACGTCGCCCATGTTGCCTTCGCCGGGCTCGAGAAATTCGACGGCCGCCGCGACCGGCGGCTGACGATCGCCGAGATGGCACAAATCGCCGGGCGCGCCGGCCGCCACCAGCGCGACGGCAGCTTCGGCACGCTGGGTCTCGGCGGTGACGAAGGGGCAGCCTTCAGCGACGGCGAGATCGAGGCGATCGAGGACCATCGCTTCCGCCCGCTCGATTCGCTCTACTGGCGCAATTCCGATCTCGACTTCACCGATGTCCGGGGGCTCATTGCCAGCCTCGAGGCGAGGAGCGACGATCCCCTGCTGCGCGCCGCGCCGGAGGCGATCGATCTCGCCGTCTTGAAGCTGATCGCCGAGGATCCGGCTATCGCGATCAAGCGCGCCGCGCAGGCCCGCCGCTTGTGGGCAGCGTGCGGCCTGCCCGATTTCCGCAAGGTCGGACCGATGCACCACGCGCGGATGGTCCGCCGCGTCTTCAGTTACATCGGCGAGGGCGGCCATGTGCCGCATGAGTGGTTCGCAGCGGAAGTCGCCCGACTCGACAATGTGACCGGCGACATCGAGGCTCTCGCCGACCGCCTCGCCGGGATCCGCAGCTGGGCCTACATCGCACACCGCCCCGACTGGCTGCAGGAGCCTGCGAAATGGGCCGACCGCACGCGCGAGGTCGAGGCGCGCCTCAGCGACGCGCTGCACGAGCGGCTCACGCAGCGCTTCGTCGATCGGCGAACCGCGGTGCTGGTCCGCGACATCGGCGCGCGCGGGTCGGACGCGCTTCCGGTAACCGTCGCTGCCGACGGAGAAGTCAGCGTCGGCCCCGAGCCGATTGGCCATCTCGCGGGCTTCGATTTTCGCGTGGATCCCAACGCGCGCCTCGCCGACAAGCGGCTGCTGCTTGCGGCAGCCGAGCGGCGGCTGGGCGACGAGCTCGACCGCCGCGCGCGGACCCTGCTGGACGCGCCTGATCATGCGTTCGCCCTGACGGCGGAGGCTGATGGCGGCGTTGCGGTCGGCTGGGAAGGTCACATCCTGGCGCGCCTCGCCCCCGGACGGTCGCTGCTCGAGCCGGCCCTGCGCACCGCCCGGGCACTCGATCGCCTGTCAGCCCAGAGTCGCGCCGCGCTCCGGACTCGTTTGGAGACGTGGCTCGACGGCCAAGTCAGCCGCAATCTCGGCGCGCTCGAACGGCTCGCCGGAGCGGCGAGCGACCCGGCCAGCTCACCGGGCGTGCGCGCGCTCGCGGCGATGCTGGCCGATGCCGGCGGGCTGCTGCCGCGCAAGGCGATGCTCGGCACCATCGCCCACCTCGAACAAGCCGATCGCCAGGCATTGCACCGCTTGCGAGTGCGCCTTGGCCCGCTCGACGTCTTCCTGCCGGTCCTGCTCAAGCCTGCCGCGCAACACATTCGCGCGGCTTTGACGGCAGTCCGGTCGGGCCAGCCGATGCCGAACCTGCCGCCCGCCGGCGCGGCGATGCTCGGCGCCGACGCTGACCCGCGCGGTGCCGCGTTCGCCTATCGCCGACTGGGGCGCGAGTGGATCCGCGTTGATCTCGCCGACCGCCTGGCGAGCCACGCCCATAGGGTCCGTTCAGCCGGGGGCGACGATCCGGTCGATACCGAGCTCGCGATCTCGGTCGGCCTCGGCGAAGACGCTATCGAGCGGCTGATGACCGAAGTCGGCTTCGCCAGGGCTGGAGACACGTGGCGCTGGCGCGGCCGCCGTCCGCCGCGCGAGGACCGCCGCTCGACGCCGTCTCATGCCTTCGCCGAGCTGGCCAAGCTGAAGAGATGAGCTTTTCTGCGCTCACCCTGAGCTTGTCGAAGGGCAAGCGCTCCATTTCGACAGGGCTCAACGGGAGCGCTTTGATAGGGTGAGGATCGACCGCTACCTTCACTGCATCCGCCTGGTCAAAAGCCGCTCCGTCGCCCAGGCGCTGATCAATGAGGGCCATGTCCGGATCGACGGCAAGCGCGCCCAAAAGCCGAGCGAAGCCGTCCGCGTCGGCAGCGTCATCGCCTTCCCGCTGCACGAGCGCGTGCGCGTGCTGCGGGTGACCGCGCTGCCCGTCCGCCGCGGGCCCGCAGCCGAGGCCCGCGCTTGCTATGAGGAACTGGGAATTGACGGCGCCCGACCTCGGGCATAGCGAAGCGTTCTAAGGGAGCCGCATACCAATGACCTATGTCGTCACCGACGCCTGCATCCGCTGCAAATATATGGATTGCGTCGAGGTCTGCCCGGTCGACTGCTTCTACGAAGGCGAGAACATGCTCGTCATCAACCCCAACGAATGCATCGATTGCGGTGTGTGTGAGCCCGAATGCCCGGCCGAGGCGATCCTGCCCGACACCGAGAGCGGGCTCGAAAAGTGGCTCGAGCTCAACACCACTTTCTCCGCCGAATGGCCCAACATCACGCGCAAGAAGGACAGCCCGGCCGATGCCGACGAGCATAAGGGCGAGGAAGGCAAGTACGACAAATATTTCACCCCGACGCCGGGCGCCGGCGACTGATTTGCCGCATTATCCTGCCCGCTCTTCGTCGCTGACGTTCAACAGGGGAACGCCGATGCTTCGTTATGCTCCGCTGCTCCTGGCGCTGTGCGCCGCTTCGCCGGCCCTCGCCCAGTCGGCGCCGGCGGATGCGCAGCTACCGAGCCCCGAGGAGGTCGCCAACAAGGATACGTTCACCGTTGCGCTCGGAGGCGCCTGGATCCCCGATTACGAGGGCTCGGACGACTACCGGCTGATCCCCGCCGCGGCGATCCGCGGCCAGTTCCACCGGATCTCCTTTTCGACCCAGGGCCCGTATTTTTACGCCGACGTCATTCCGGACGGGGAAAAGTTCGGGTTCGATTTCGGGCCGATCGCGGGCGTCCGGCTCAACCGGACCCGGCACGTCAAGGACGACGTCGTCGACCTGCTCCCGGATCGCAAGACCGCGATCGAACTCGGAGGATTTGCCGGCGTCAGCTTCCACGGGCTGACCAACCCCTATGACACGCTAGCCCTGCACGTCGATGTCGTCCACGATGTCGCCAAGGCCCACAAGTCGACAACCATTACGCCCAACGTCCAATTTTCGACGCCGCTGTCGCGGACGACGTACGCCAGCCTGTCGCTCGGCGCCGAGTTCGTCGGCAACAAATATGCCGACTATTATTTCAGCATCAGCCCGGCCGATTCCGCCCTCACCCTGGGCGCGCTCCCGGTGTTCGACGCCGACGGCGGGATGAAGGATTGGAGAGTTGGCTTGCTCCTCAATCAGTCGCTCACGGGCGATTTGCGGCACGGTTTCTCGATCTTCGGTGCCGCGCGCTATGCGCGCCTGGTCGGCGACTTCAAGCGCTCGCCGATCGTGTCCGACCGCGGGAGCGCCAACCAGTGGCTGCTCGCCGTCGGCCTCGCCTACACTTTCTGATCAGCCCCGCTTCAGCAACTCATCGAGAATCAGGTCGGCCGCCTCGTCGGCGCTGAGCTTGGTCGTGTCGATGCGGATTTCGGGCGCCTCCGGCTCCTCATAGGGGCTGTCGATGCCGGTGAAATTCTTGAGCTCGCCGGCCCTCGCCTTGGCATAGAGGCCCTTGGAATCCCGCTTCTCCGCCTCGGCCAGCGGCGTGTCCACGAACACCTCGATGAATTCGCCTTCGGGCACCATCTTGCGGACCATCTCGCGCTCGGCGCGGAACGGGGAGATGAAGGCGGTCAGCACGATCAGACCGGCATCGGCCATCAGCCGCGCGACCTCGCCGACGCGGCGAATATTTTCGATCCGGTCGGCGTCGGTGAAACCGAGGTCGCGATTGAGCCCGTGGCGGACATTGTCGCCGTCGAGCAGGAAGGTGTGGCGGCCGCGCGCGACCAGCTTCTTTTCGACCAGGTTGGCGATGGTCGACTTGCCCGCGCCGGACAGGCCGGTGAACCACAGCACCGCCGGTCGCTGGCCCTTGATCTGCGCGTGGGTCTCGCGGCTGACGTCGAGGTGCTGGCGGTGGATGTTCAATGAGCGGCGCAACGCGAAGTGAAGCATCCCGCAGGCGACGGTCGCGTTGGTCAACTTGTCGATCAGGATGAACCCGCCGAGCACGCGATTGGGGCTGGACCCCTCGACCGCATAAGGCTCGAACGCGATTTCGCGGTCGGTCGCGATCTCGGCGACGCCGATGCCGTTCAGACCCAACGTCGGCGCGGCGAGATGCTCGAGCGTGTTGACGTTGATCTCGTACTTCGGGTGCTGGACGGTCGCGGTCACGGTCTGCGTGCCGAGCTTCAGCCAGTAGCCGCGGCCCGGCAGCAGTTCATCCTCCGCCATCCACACGATCACTGCCTCGAACTGGTCGGCAGTCTGTGGCGGGTCGCCGGCGGCGGCGACGACGTCCCCTCGCGAGCAATCCAGCTGGTCGGCGAAGGTCAGCGTCACCGACTGTCCAGCAACCGCTTCGTCGAGATCGCCGTCGGCGGTCACGATCCGCTCGATCCGCGTCACCCGCCCCGAGGGGAGAATCCGCACCTCGTCGTCGGGCTTCACCGCGCCCGCGGCGATCTGGCCTGCGAAACCGCGGAAGTCTCGATTGGGCCGGTTGACCCACTGCACCGGCATCCGCAGCGATTTCTCCGCATCCGCCACCGCGCCCAGCGGCACCTCATTGAGATGCTCGAGCAGGCTCGGCCCCTCGTACCAAGGCATCGCCGCGCTGCGCTCGACCACATTGTCGCCGTTGAGCCCAGAGACCGGAATCGCAACCCACGCGTCGATGCCGACCTGGGCGGCGAACGCACGGTAGTCGCTGGAGATCGCGCTGAACGCCGCGCGGTCATAGTCGACCAGGTCCATCTTGGTCACCGCCAGCACGAAGCGGCGCACGCCGAGCAGCTGGGCGAGGTAGGAATGCCGCCGCGTCTGGGTCAGCACACCCTTGCCCGCGTCGACCAGCAGCACCGCGAGGTCCGCGGTCGAGGCCGCGGTCACCATGTTGCGCGTATACTGCTCGTGCCCGGGCGTGTCGGCGACAATATATTTGCGCTTCTCGCTGGCGAAGAAGCGGTAGGCGACGTCGATCGTGATCCCCTGCTCGCGCTCGGCGGAGAGGCCGTCGACCAGCAGGGCGAAGTCGATCGCTTCGCCGACCGTGCCGTGGCGCTTGCTGTCGGCTTCGAGCGCGGCCAGCTGGTCGTCGAAAATCTGCCGCGTTTCATAGAGCAGCCGCCCGATCAGCGTCGACTTGCCGTCGTCGACGCTGCCGCAGGTGATGAAGCGCAGCAGCTCTTTCTGTTCCTGGCTGGCGAGCCAGGCGCGGACGTCGGCCGGGGCGTTCAAAAATAGCCCTCCTGCTTCTTCTGCTCCATGCTCGCACTGCCGGCATCGCGGTCGATCGCGCGGCCCTCGCGCTCGGACGAGGTCGAGACCAGCATCTCGGCGATGATCTCCTCGACGGTCCCCGCATCACTATCGATCGCGCCCGACAAGGGGTAGCAGCCGAGGGTGCGGAACCGAATTTTGCGAACTTGCGGCACTTCGCCCACTTCCAGCCGGAAGCGTTGGTCATCGACCATCAGGATCAAACCGTCCCTTTCGACGGTGGGCCGCTCGGCAGCGAAATAGAGCGGGACGATCTCGATCTTCTCCTTGAGCACATATTGCCAGACGTCGAGCTCGGTCCAGTTGGACAAGGGGAAGACGCGCATGCTCTCGCCCTTGTTCTTGCGGACGTTGTAGAGCGACCACAGCTCGGGCCGCTGGCGCTTGGGGTCCCAGCGGTGGTTGCGGTCGCGGAAGCTGAAGATCCGCTCCTTGGCGCGGCTCTTCTCCTCGTCGCGGCGGGCCCCGCCGAACGCGGCGTCGAACCCGTGCGCGTCGAGCGCTTGCTTGAGGCCCTCGGTCTTCCACACGTCGGTGTGGCGCGGGCCGTGATCGAACGGGTTGATGCCGTCGCGCTCGGCCTCGGGATTCTTGTGCACGATCAGCTCGATCCCCGGCTCGGCCGCGATCTTGTCGCGCAGCGCGTACATGTCCCTGAACTTCCAGGTCGTGTCGACGTGCAGCAGCGGGAAGGGCAGCGGCCCGGGGAAGAAGGCCTTCTTCGCCAGGTGAAGCATCACCGACGAATCCTTGCCGATCGAATAGAGCATCACCGGCCGCGCCGCTTCGGCAACCGTCTCGCGCAGGATATGGATGCTCTCGGCCTCGAGCCGCTCGAGATGGGTCAGCGCGCGCATGCTGCAAACAGCGTTAGGCAATCCGCTGCTTGGGAGTAAAGCACCTCCCGAATTCACCCTGAATTCACGCTGCAGCAATCTGCGCGGTTCAAAGAGCGTCGCGGACTCACTCGAGGAGAGACTAACCCGTGCTTATTCGAATGATTCTAGCCACGACGACGATCGCCATGGCCGCCGGCCTGGTCCCTGCGGCCGCGTCCGCGCAGGCGCCTGCCGCGGCACCGGCGGCTGCCCAGACGCTGACCCGCGCGCAGCTGGCCCAGAAGATCGAGGCCGACTTCAAGGCATCCGACACCAACGGCGACGGCAAGATCAGCAAGGCCGAGATCCAGGCCGCGCTGCAGCGGCGCGCGACGCAGGCGACGACGGCCATCCACCAGCAGCAACAGGCCGAGTTCAACAAGCTCGACACCAACAAGGATGGCAGGCTGAGCCTCGCCGAATATCAGGCCGGCACGGCGATCACTCTCCGTCCCGAGGCCGTCGACCGGCGGATGCAGCAGCTCGATACCAACAAGGACAACGTGGTGACGCCCGCCGAATTCCGCGCCGTGATGCTCGGCGAATTCGACAAGCTCGACACTAACAAGGACGGCGTGCTGTCGGCTCAGGAAGCCGGCGCTCAGCGCTAGCGCAGCCGCGCCCGAGCGCCTAAGGACAATTCTTCCCTGGGGGAGCGCTGACCTGCGCTTGAGAGGCTCGTACGAGCGAGCGACCCATCGAACCTGATCCGGCTGACACCGGCGGAGGAAGAGGAGTCAGACATGGCCGACGCGCCTGCACGCACCGAGCTTCAAGTCACCGCAGGGCCGATCCGCGGCTCGCGCAAGATTTACGTCGAGGGACGCGGCGGGCTGCGCGTCGCGATGCGCGCGGTCGACCTCGAGCCGTCGTCCGGTGAAGCGCCGGTCACGCTCTACGACACCAGCGGTCCCTACACCGACCCGGCGGCCCGGATCGACATCATGGCCGGCCTGCCCGAGCTGCGCCGCGATTGGATCCGCGGTCGCGGCGATGTCGAAGAGGTCGCCCAGCGCGAGGTCCGTCCCGAGGACAATGGCCAGCTCGGCCCCGATCGCTCGGGCGGCGTCCAGTCCTTCCCCAAAGTCCGCAAGCGCGTGCTCCGCGCGAAGCCGGGCGCCAACGTCACCCAAATGCACTACGCGCGGCGCGGCATCGTCACGCCGGAAATGGAATATGTCGCGATCCGCGAGAATCTCGGCCGCGAAGCCGCGCTGGGCGCCGCCCGGGACGGCGAGGATTTCGGGGCGTCGATTCCCGACTTCGTCACCCCCGAGTTCGTCCGCGACGAGGTGGCGCGGGGCCGCGCGATCATCCCCAGCAACATCAACCACCCCGAAAGCGAGCCGATGGCGATCGGCCGCAACTTCCTGGTCAAGATCAACGCCAATATCGGCAACAGCGCGGTCGCGTCCGACGTCGCGGCCGAGGTCGACAAGATGGTGTGGGCGATCCGCTGGGGCGCAGACACGGTCATGGACCTCTCGACCGGCCGCAACATCCACGACACGCGCGAATGGATCGTCCGCAATTCACCGGTGCCGATCGGCACCGTGCCCATTTACCAGGCGCTGGAGAAGGTCGGCGGGGTCGCCGAGGAACTGAGCTGGGAAATCTACCGCGACACTTTGATCGAGCAGGCCGAGCAGGGAGTGGATTATTTCACCATCCACGCCGGCGTGCGCCTACCCTACATCCCGCTGACCGCCGACCGCGTTACCGGGATCGTCAGCCGCGGCGGCTCGATCATGGCCAAATGGTGCCTCGCCCACCATCGCGAGAGCTTCCTCTACGAGCGCTTCGCCGAGATTTGTGAGATCATGAAGGCTTATGACATCGCTTTCAGCCTCGGCGACGGCCTCCGTCCCGGCAGCATCGCCGACGCCAATGACGAAGCCCAGTTCGCCGAGCTCTACACTTTGGGCGAACTGACCAGGATCGCGTGGGCCAACGACGTCCAGGTGATGATCGAGGGCCCCGGTCACGTGCCGATGCACAAGGTCAAGGTGAACGTCGAAAAGCAGATCGAAGCGTGCGGCGAAGCGCCCTTCTACACGCTCGGCCCGCTCGCGACCGACGTCGCGCCCGGCTACGATCACATCACCAGCGCGATCGGCGCGGCGATGATCGGCTGGTTCGGCACCGCGATGCTTTGCTACGTCACGCCCAAGGAGCATCTCGGCCTCCCGGACCGCGACGACGTCAAGGTCGGGGTCGTCACCTACAAGCTCGCCGCCCACGCGGCGGACCTGGCCAAGGGCCATCCGGCGGCCCGCGCGCACGACGACGCGCTGAGCCGCGCCCGCTTCGACTTCCGCTGGCGCGACCAGTTCAACCTCTCGCTCGATCCCGACACGGCCGAGGCGTTCCACGACCAGACGCTGCCGGCCGAAGGCGCCAAGACCGCCCACTTCTGCTCGATGTGCGGGCCGAAGTTCTGCTCGATGAAGATCACGCAGGAAGTGCGCGAATTCGCGAAGGCCAACCCCCGAACCGCTCGCCCTGAGCTTGTCGAAGGGATGCTTTCCCCTTCTGGCGACCGGGACAAGGACAGGGCTTCGACGAGCTCAGCCCAAACGGAATTGGGTGAGGCTGAGGCGGAAGCAGGCATGGCGGAAATGTCCAAGCGCTTCCACGACACAGGCGGCGAGCTTTACGTGCCCGCCGCCGACTGAGCCTCAGCTCGCCTTGCCGTAGGCCGGGCCGGCATCTTCGGCCCGGCCCGGCGGAGCATGAAGTCGCCGCCGGAGACCGTCGGCCGATGCGCGGGTGAAACGACCAACCATCCCTCCGTCGAACGGCCCATCCGTGCGCCGATATTGCTTAGGAGACTCGCCGCGACTGGCGTAGACTGCGCGCGTGTCACTCGAGCGGGGGACTGAAGTGCCCAGGCCGCGCAGCGTTTTGATCCTCGCCTTCGGGCTGATGCTCGCGAGTTTGACTCCCGCACTGTGGGCCGGCGTCGAGCCTCCGCGC
>OEKC01000035.1_pt1 | contig 11007 bp, 11 predicted proteins | sample 1487481 | NCBI WGS metagenome assembly OEKC01 (sample SAMEA104379570, study PRJEB20068) | metagenome | biome: 1000743; feature: 77; material: 1998 | place: USA | collected 2012 | depth 25 m
GATCATGCGCAACCTGTGGATCGACACGGTTCGCGCGCGCGGCCGCAGGGACAAGGTCGAGGCGCCGGCGGAACTCGCCGAGCGGCTCGGCGAGGATTCGGCAATCGAGGCGTCGATCGACCTCAAACGGGTGATGGCCGCGATGCAGCGCCTGCCCGAGGAGCAGCGCGAGGTAGTTTCGCTGATCCTGATCGAGGGCTTCGGCTATCGCGAAACGGCCGAGATGCTCGAGCTGCCGATCGGAACCGTTTCGAGCCGGCTGGTGCGCGGGCGCACCGCGCTTCTGGCAATGGTGGGTGAACAATGACCACGGACGAGAAATTTTTTGCCTGGCTCGACGGCGAACTCAGCGAGTCCGAGTCGGCGGCCATGGAGCGCAAGGTCGCCGCCGACCCGGCACTGGCGTGCCTGGCCGACGAGCATCGCGCGCTGAAGGCGCGGCTCGGCCGGGTCTTCGACCCGATCGCCGAGGCGCCGCTGCCCCAACATCTGCAAGCCGCGCTGCGCGAACCCGAGGCGGAAGTGGTCGATTTTGGCGCGGCCCAACGACGTCGCGCGGCCCGGTTCAGCTGGAGTGTGCCGCAATGGTCTGCGATCGCCGCGACCCTCGCGGTCGGGATCCTCGTCGGCACGATGGTGCCGCAGCGCTCGACCTCGCCGGTCGCCATCGAGGGCGGTCACGTCTATGCCGCGGCCGCGCTCGACCAGGCGCTCAGCGCCGAGCTCGCGAGCGCTCCGGGCAAAGGCGACGTGCGCATCGGCATCACCTTCCGCGACCAGTCGGGCGCAATCTGCCGCAGCTTCAGCCAGTCCGCGGCGAGCGGGCTCGCCTGCCGCGATTCCAAGGGCTGGCAGGTGCGCGGGCTGTTCGCCGCGCCCGAAGGCCAAAGCGGCACGTATCGGATGGCCGCGGGCATGGATCCGAACCTTGCAACGCTGGTCAACCTGACCATGGATGGCGAGGCCTTCGACGCCGCGCAGGAGAAAGCCGCCAGGGCGCGCGGCTGGCGCTAGGCGTCCCGCTCGCCGTAGAAGGCGGGCATGGCGGGCGACCGGCTGCTGATCATCGACGAAGGCACGACCAGCACGCGCGCGACGCTGGTCGATGTCGACGGCCGCCGGCTCGCCATGGCGCAGCATCCCGTAACCAGCCGCTTCCCTAAACCGGGCCGGGTCGAGCAGGACGCCAGCGAAATCTGGAGCCTGACCCTCGCGGCGGCGCGCTCAGTCGTTGCGGACGTCGGGGGCGCGAACGGAATTGCCGCGATTGGCATCAGCAGCCAGCGCGAGACGACCGTGTTTTGGGACCGGGCCACAGGCGAGCCGCTCGGCCCCGCGATCGTCTGGCAGGACCGCCGCACAGCCGATCTTTGCGCCGAGCTCAGGGAGCATGAGCCGCTCGTGCAGCAGAAAACCGGCCTGCTGCTCGACCCCTATTTCAGCGCGACCAAGATTTGTTGGGCGCTCGGCGAATGGCCGGCGCTGCGCGAGGCCGGCGAGCGGCTTTGCATCGGCACGATCGACAGCTGGCTGCTGTTCAAGCTCACCGGCGGGCTTCACGTGACCGACGCGACCAATGCCTCGCGCACGATGCTGATGGACCTCGAAGGCGGCTGGGACGACGAGCTGCTCGACCTGTTTCATGTCCCCCGCGGCGCGCTCCCCGAGATCGTCGACAGCGCCGGCCAATTAGGCGCATCTTTGCCCGATCATTTCGGCATGTCGATCCCGATTTGCGGCGTCGCCGGCGACCAGCAAGCGGCGGCGATCGGGCAAGCCTGCTTCACGCCCGGCGACACCAAGGCGACTTACGGCACCGGTGCCTTCATCCTGACCCATGCGGGCGCGACACCGCCGCATTCGGCGAACCGGTTGCTCGCCACCGTCGCCTGGCAAGTCGCGGGCGAACGCCGCTACGCGCTCGAAGGATCGCTGTTCGTCGCCGGGCGGATGATCCAGTGGCTGCGCGATCAACTCGGCCTGATCGCGACAGCGAAGGAAAGCGAGGTTCTCGCCCGGGCCGTCGAGAACAGCGGCGGAGTGACGATCGTCCCCGCCTTCGCCGGCCTGGGCGCCCCGCACTGGCAGCCGCACGCGCGCGGCGCGGTCCTCGGGCTCAGCCTCGGCTCAGGCCGCGCGGAGATCGTCCGCGCGGCGCTCGAGGCAATCGCCAACCAGACCGCCGAGCTCCAGCGTGCCTTCGCGGCCGACGGCGTGGTGTGGTCGCGCCTCAGGATCGACGGCGGGATGGCAGCGAATGCGCTGCTCGCCCAGGACCTCGCCGACGTCCTCGGCCTGCCCGTCGAGCGGCCGGACGACGTCGAAACCACCACGTGCGGCGCGGCAATGCTCGCCGCAATGGGCGCTGGCCTGTTCGGCTCGCTTGAAGAAGCCGCGGCGGCCGTCAGCCCGCAGTTCGAGTGCTTCGAGCCGCGGATGAAAGCCAAAGACCGCGAGCAGCGCTTGGCCAACTGGGACAAAGCTGTCGCCGCGGTGATTGGCTTGAGCGATTGAGAATGGTGCCCAGGGGCGGGATCGAACCACCGACACCGTGATTTTCAGTCACGTGCTCTACCAACTGAGCTACCTGGGCTCTCGCAAAGCGGGCGGGCGGCCCGTTCGAGCGACCGGCTCCCTAACCGTCGCCCTCGTCGCTGTCCACCCTGTCGGGATCGGCGGAAGGTCCGGGGATGCGATAGCCCTCGCCGAGCCATTTCAGCAAGTCGCGGTCCTTGCACCCGGCGCTGCAGAACGGCGCATGGTCGGGCGCCTCCGGCTTGCCGCACAGCGGGCAGCGCTTGGCTTTAGGGGTTCTCGGCATACCCGCCCGACATGGCAAGCGACGCGTCGGCCCGCAAGCTGATCGCGCTGCCGAGCTGGCGGGCAAGCGCGTCGAGCCAATCGGGCTTCGCGTCCAACATCGCAATCACCGCCGGATGCGCAGCGAGGCGCTTCGCACCAGCCGGCTCGAATGCGGCACGACGGAGCAGCGCACGGGCCTCGAACGCGGCGCGGTCCTGCGCCAACTCGACCAGCGAGGCGCGCAGGCGCGGTCGGACGATCTGGACGAAGCCGAAGCCATTGACCGCGGTGCGTTCGAGCGGCTGCGGCAGATGCTCATCGATCGCTGCCGCGGCGGCTTGCCGCGCCGTCTTGCTGCCAGTCGTCGGCAGGTCGATCCCGATCGAGCCGCCCACGTCCAGCCGGCGGATCGCTTTGGCCGCTTCGGCGGCGCCGCGCCGCGCCAACTCTTCCGGCTGGAGATAGCCGTCGACGTCGATCAGCGTCATGGCCGGCGTTGGCACAATCCGGAGCTCACCGCCCGCGAACTGGACGATTCCGGTACGCGCGTGGTCGGTCAGCTCGTCCCATCCCGCCGCGCCGAGCTCCTCGCGGCCGGCGGGACGCGCTTCGAGCGACGGCGCGTCGCCCAGCGGCTCGCTCGTAACCCGTGCCAGCGGCCGCTTCCACGGCTCGCTGCCGGGGATCGCTTCGCGCGTCACCTCGATATTGAGCGCCGCGCCTTCGGTTACGCCGGGAGCGCCGCGCGGCAGCAGATATTCCGTGCCGCCGGCGACGGCGATGGTCGGACCCGCGGATTGTTTGAGCCGGGCCGCGATGACGCTTCCGGCCCGTGTCGCTCCGTCAAGCTCGATCCGGGCCTCGAGGATTTCGCCGCTCTCCACCAGCGCATAGCGCATCTCCCCGATCCCGCGCTCGGTGATCCACTCAGGCAATCGGATAGCCCGCCGATTTCAGCAGCACCCGCGTCTCGGCCAACGGCAGGCCGACGACGTTTGAATAGCTGCCCGCGATGTGGCGGACATAGACTTCGCCATAGCCCTGCAGCGCATAGCCGCCCGCCTTGCCGCGCCATTCGCCATGCGCCGCATAATATTCGATCTCCTCATCGCTGAGGCGCTTCATCGCGATCATCGTCTCGACCAGCCGCTCGCCTACGCCCTCGCCCGGAATGGCCAGCGCGACTCCCGTCAGCACCCGGTGCCGTCGGCCGGACAGCAGCGTCATGCAGGCGCGCAGCGTCGCCTCGTCCTCGACCTTGGGCAGGATCCGGCGGCCGACCGCGACGACCGTGTCGGCAGCGAGCACCAGCGAGTCCGGCTCCTTTGCGGCGACGGCAGCCGCCTTCTCCCGCGCAAGCCGCAGCGCATGCTCGCGCGGCAGTTCCCCCTTGGTCACACTCTCATCGACGTCGGCGGGCTCCACCGCATCCGGAACCACTCCGATGCGGGCGAGCAGATCGAGACGGCGTGGGCTCGCCGAAGCGAGGACCAGCCTCATCCGGTGTAGCCGGGCGGTCCTGCGCGTCCGGGCATGAAGCGATAGGTGATGCGGCCCTTGGTCAAATCGTAGGGCGTCAGCTCGACCAGCACTTCGTCGCCGGTGAGCACGCGGATGCGGTTCTTGCGCATCTTGCCGGCGGTGTGGCCGAGGATCTCGTGGCCGTTCTCGAGGCGGACGCGGAACATCGCATTGGGCAGCAGTTCCACCACCTGCCCCCGCATCTCGAGCAATTCTTCCTTGGCCAAGCAAATCCCCGTTCGTCTGAGTAAAAAGTCGCGGAGCCTTACTCTGCGAGGCTGCGAATTGGAAGGCGGAGTCAGATCGTCAGGATGGTCGATCCGGTTGTGCGCCGCGATTCGAGCGCGCGATGTGCCTCGGCCGCGTCCTTGAGGGCGAAAGTCTGGCCGACCTCGACCTTGACCTTGCCGCTTTCGACCATCGCGAACAGCTCGCCCGCCGCTTGCTCCAGCTCCGCGCGGGTCGCGACGTAATGGTAGAGCGTGGGTCGGGTCAGGAACAGCGAGCCCTTTTGCGCGAGCAGGCCCGGCGGGAAAGGATCGACGGGGCCCGACGCATTGCCGTAGCTCACCATCAGGCCGCGCGGCGCGAGGCAGTCGAGCGACTGCAGGAAGGTATCGCGGCCGATTGAATCGTACACCACCGGCAGCCTGGCGCCCCCGGTGATCCGCTCGACCTCGGCCACGAAATCCTGCTTGGTGTAGACGACCGGATGGTCGCAACCATGCGCCCGCGCGAGCTCGGCTTTGTCGTCCGAGCCGACGGTACCGATGACCGTAGCGCCCAACGCCTTGGCCCACTGGCAGAGGATCAGCCCGACACCGCCCGCGGCGGCATGGACCAGGATCGTCTCGCCCATTGCCACCGGACGGATCCGCCGCAGCAGCATGTGCGCGGTCATGCCCTTGAGCATCATCGATGCGGCCTGCTTCGAAGCAATCGAATCCGGAAGCCTCACGAGCCGATCCGCGGCGATCAGGCGCTGCTCGGCGTAGCCGCCGGTCGGACCGCCGTAGGCGACCCGGTCGCCCGGCTGGAGACCGGACACGTCCGCGCCGACTTCCTCGACGATCCCCGCGCCTTCGACCCCCGGGATGAACGGCAGCGCCTGCGGGTAGAGGCCGGTGCGGTGATAGACGTCGATGAAATTGACGCCTGCGGCTTCCTGGCGAATCCGGACTTCACCGGCGCCCGGCTCGCCGACTTCGACCGCATCCCACCGAAGGACTTCGGGACCGCCGGTCTGATGGACTTGGATCGCGTTGATCATGGCTGCCTGCTCAACGCGCATCGGACGCAAAAGAAAAGCCCCGCCGCGGCGGACCGAGGCGGGGACCCCTCTTTCATCATGACGCAGGCTTAATGCGTTCCGCCGCCGGCCAACGCCGCGAGCAGCAGCAGCGCGACGATGTTGGTGATCTTGATCATCGGATTGACGGCCGGGCCGGCGGTGTCCTTGTAGGGATCGCCGACGGTGTCGCCGGTCACCGCGGCCTTGTGGGCCTCGGAGCCTTTGCCGCCGTAATTGCCGTCCTCAATATACTTCTTGGCGTTGTCCCAGGCGCCTCCGCCCGAAGTCATCGAAATGGCGACGAACAAGCCCGAGACGATCACGCCGATCAACAGCGCGCCGAGGGCCGCAAAGCCCTGCTCCGGGCCGCCGACCGCGCGGACGATGAAGAAGATCGCGATCGGAGCGAACACCGGCAGCAGCGACGGAATGATCATTTCCTTGATCGCCGCCTTGGTGACGAGGTCGACCGTGCGGGCGTAATTCGGGCGAACCGAGCCGTCCATCAGCCCCGGATTTTCACGGAACTGGGCGCGCACCTCCTCAACCACGGCGCCGCCGGCGCGTCCGACCGCCATCATGCCCATCGCCCCGAATAAATAGGGCAACAGCGCACCAATCAGCAGGCCAACAATGACGTAGGGATTGGCGAGCGTAAAATTCACGTCGGCAAAGGTCACGCCGAGGTCGCCGGCGAAGCGGTACAGATCATTGGTATAGGCCGCGAACAGGACCAGCGCGCCGAGGCCCGCCGAAGCGATCGCATAGCCCTTGGTCACCGCCTTGGTGGTGTTGCCGACGGCGTCGAGCGCGTCGGTGCGGGTGCGCACGTCGGATTCGAGGCCCGACATTTCGGCGATTCCGCCGGCGTTGTCCGTGACCGGGCCATAAGCGTCGAGCGCGACGATCATCCCGGCAAGCGACAGGAGCGCCGTTGCGGCAAAGGCGATGCCGATCAGTCCGGCGATCAGGTAGCTGACGATGATGCCGACGCAGATCACGATCACCGGAAGCGCGGTCGCCTCCATGCTGACGGCCAGGCCCTGGATGATGTTGGTGGCGTGTCCCGTGCGCGATGCTTTCGCGACCGACTGCACGGGCCGATGGTTGGTGCCGGTGTAATATTCGGTGATCCAGACGATCAGCCCGGTAACCGCGAGCCCGACCAGCATCGAGTAAAAGAGGTCCCAGCCGGTGAAGCTTGTCGCATCGCCGTTGAGGTTGGCGGCCGTGCCGGCGACCGCGTTCATGTCGCCGAGCGTGTAGGCAGTAACCCCATAGACCGCCGGGATCGACAGCACCGCCGTGACCAGGAAGCCCTTGTACAGCGCGCCCATGATTGAGCCGCCGCGGCCGAGGCGAACGAAATAGGTGCCGATGATCGAGGTGATGATGCAGGCGCCGCCGATCAGCAGCGGAAGCGTCATCAGGTTCAGGATACTGGCCCCGCCGGCAGTCACGATGAGGGCGAGCAGCACCATTGTTGCGCCGACCGTCACGACATAGGTCTCGAACAGGTCGGCGGCCATGCCGGCGCAATCGCCGACATTGTCGCCGACGTTGTCGGCGATCACCGCCGGGTTGCGCGGGTCGTCCTCGGGGATGCCGGCCTCGATCTTGCCGACCAGGTCGGCGCCGACGTCGGCGGCCTTGGTGAAGATGCCGCCGCCGAGACGCGCGAAGATCGAAATCAGCGAAGCGCCGAACGCGAGCGCGACGAGCGCGTCGATCACCTCGCGGTCATTGGGCGCGAGGTGGCGAACGTCGACGAGGACATAGAAGAAGACCGAGATGGCGAGCAGGGCGAGGCCCGCGACCAGCATGCCGGTGATCGCTCCGGCGCGGAACGCCACGGTCAGCCCGCTCTGCAGGCTGGTGCGCGCGGCCTCGGCGGTGCGCACGTTGGCCCGCACCGAGATGTTCATGCCGGCGTAGCCGGCGGCGCCCGACAGCAGCGCGCCAAGTGCGAATCCAATCGCCTGAAGCGGTCCGACGACGAAGAACAGCAGCACTGCAACGACCACGCCGACGAACCCGATCGTCGTATACTGGCGGCCGAGATAGGCTTTGGCGCCTTCCTGGATCGCGGCCGCGACCTCGATCATGCGCTGGTTCCCGGCCGGCGCCTTGAGCACCTGGCTGCTGGTGAAAATACTGTAGAGCAGCGCGATGACGCCGCAGGCGATCGCGATCAAAGTCAAGTTCATCACTTTCCCCAGTTCGGAGGCAAACGGAAAAGGCCGGCGGTTAACGCCAGCCGAAGAGTCGCGTCCCTTTATTGGCCGCGCGCGGAGCTTGCAACCGGGTGGTTAGCGGATGAGGAAGGCGGTCGCGGCGCCCGATACGAGGCCGCTAAGGGCGATCAGCCAGGGGCGCAGCGGGATCGCCGTGATCGTGATGGCCCTGATGCTCAAATCCCAATCTCTCCGGCAGCTCGACCGGTCGCCGGGCCGAGGTCAACTGCAGTTGCGGCTCACCGGTCTCGAGGCGGCCGATGCGCGCTATCGTCGTCCCGGACGGTAAAGAAAGCGTTGATGGATCCGCGTCGGCGGCGAGCGCGGCGAGCAACGCATAGTCGTCGCCGGCGGTTGCCGCGAACATCCGCGCCTCCATGCCACCGCCGCGCAGCTGGACGAAGGCCTCGGACAGCGGCAGCATGTCGAGCTCGATGACCGCCGTGAGGCCGCTGGCCTCGGCCATCCGCTGCGCGTCGAGCAACAGGCCGTCCGAGACGTCCATCATCGCGTGGGCATGGGGCGCTAGCGCTCGCCCAGCGGCGAGCTGCGGGACCGGGCGGCGGTAGACATCGACCAGTGGACCGGCCGTGCGTGGATCGTCGCGCAGTTGCGCCAGCCCGGCGGCCGAATCGCCGAGCGTGCCCACGAGCCACAATGCATCGCCGGCCTGGCCGCCGGCGCGGGCCGGCACATGGTCGCCGGCGCGGCCGATCGCGGTCATGCCGAGTACGCGCGTCGCGCCGCGCGGCAGCGCAATGGTGTCGCCGCCGACCAGCGGCACGCCGTAGCTCTCGCACGCGGCCTCGAGACCGGTCAGGAACTCCATCTCCCATTCGCCGTCACCGGCGATGGTCAGTGACAGCACGGCGGCCGCCGGTTCGGCGCCCTTGGCGGCGAGGTCGGACAGGTTCACCGCGACCAGCTTCCAGCCGACGCTGGCCGGCGGGTCGGTCGCCAGGAAATGCACGCCCTCGGCGATACTGTCGTGGGTGACGACCAGCTGGTCGAGCACCGCAGCGTCGTCGCGCAGGCCGCGCGCCGCTTCATGCGTCGCGATGCGCCGGAGCCGTTCGATGACCTCGTCTTCGCGCATCACTCCCCGCGCGCGGGCCGAAGCCCTCCGTCTTCACTTCGCGCTTCCTTCGCAATCGAATCGAGCAGGCCGTTGACGAACCCGCTCTCGCGCTTGTCGTAGAAGGCGTGGGCGACATCGACATATTCGGAAATAACCGAACCAACCGGAACATCCGCCCGGGCGATCAGCTCATAGGCGCCGGCGCGCAGGATCGCCCGCATCGGCCGGTCGAGCCGGTCGAGGCTCCAGCCGTCGGCAAGGTGCGCGGCGATGGCCCGGTCGACGTCGGTGCGGCGCGCCTCGACGCCGCTCACGATGTCATCGAAGAAGTCGCGCTCGGCGTCATGATATTGCGCGTCCTCGATCGTCGCCCCGAGCCGGTGATCGTGAAATTCCTTCAACAGTCGCGCGACGGGCGTTCCCTCCATCTCCTGCTGGTAGAGCGCCTGGACGGCGGCGAGGCGGGCGGCTGAACGCGAACGGGAGCGGGGCTGGGTCATTTGGCTAGTGCGCACTAGCCGGGGCTTTCTCCGCAAGGAAGGGCGCGAGCGCGGCGGCGACCTCGGCCGGCGCCTCCCACGGCGCGAAATGGCCGGCGTTGGGCAGGCGGACGATGGCCAGGTCCTCGACCAGCTCGTCGAGGCCGTCGAGCTGGATCGGCAGCAGCGCCGCGTCGCGCATCCCCCAGATGACCAAAGTCGGCACCTGCACCTTGGGGAATGGCTTCAGCACCCAGCCGGGCAGCGGGACAGTCATGCCCGGCGGCGGGACGACCAGGCGGCTGGCGCGATACCAGTTGAGCATCGCGCACAGCGCTCCGGGCTGCGACCAGTCGGCGAGATATTGCCGCTTCTCCTCCTCGGGGATTCTCGAGAGCTCGACATGCTTTGAAAAGCTTTTGTCGAAGAAGGTGGCGAAACCCATTGCCTCGACCGCTCGTTCGAAGCCGGGATCGCGGAAGGCGTTGATATATTGCGAGGCCGCGCGCTGCTCGGAGTCCTCGATCAGGCTCTGCTGCATGATCAGCGGATGCGGCGCGTTGATGATCGCGAGCCGCGTCAACCGCGGATCGTTGCGCAGCGCCGCCGGCCAGGCGATCGCGCCGCCCCAGTCGTGGCCGACCAGCGCGAAGCGCTCGAGGTTCAGTGCATCGGCGAGGGCGAATATGTCGTCCACCAGCCTATCGGTCTCATAGGCCTCGACCTCTGGCGGCCGGTCCGACCCGGCGAACCCACGCTGGTCCGGCATGACGAGAAAGTGCTGGTCGTGCAGCCGCGGCGCGATCTCGCGCCAGGTGCGGTGCGATTCCGGGAAACCGTGGAGCAGGATCACGGCAAGGTTCGCCGGATCACCCGCCAGCGCGACGTTGAGCGTCACGCCGGCGCTGAGCGGAATGCGCCGGAACTCGGTCATGTGATCACGATGTCCTGCATCTTTCGGACGTTGAAGCATCGCTTGTGGAAGTCGACCGCGGCGTCCCTGGATTGCTCTTCAGCCGCGGCCACGGCTGCTCGACTGTCCACCAGAATGGCAGGATCAACCAAGAGCCAAGCGATCATTGTCCCCTCCTCGTCCAGGCCGACAACCCAAATCGGTTCCTTGCGTGCCAATGCCGACTCCAGCGCGACGACAGTTGGTCTGACGACGAAGTGCTGCGGGGACGACCACTTCGTCAGAAAGCTCTCCTCGGTGGCTGATTTTTCGATGCTGCCTGTCCGAATCTCAACGCTCCGGATTCTCGCAAACAGCTCACGGTCTGCGGATGCGAGCAACTCGAGGTCCGGACTCGAGTTCCACAGGCGACGAATCGAAACTCGGAGAGTCGTAGACCGGGACTGCCAACTCCAAGATTCAGACTGGTCGACCTGCTGGCCAAGTCTGTTGAGATTCCGAAGGCTGCTCGCACTCACCCCGCCGGTTTGTGTCGACGCCGAGCACTGCCAAACGACGTCGAGCCGGCCCTTGTTGTCGAGCACGCAGCCGCTCAAAAGCGCGGCCAGCGGCAATAGAGCGAAGGGCCATCGCCTCACGGGTAGCTGACCGTCCGGACGACCTCGGGGAACGGGATGAATTCCTCCTCG
>OEKC01000198.1_pt3 | contig 10802 bp, 13 predicted proteins | sample 1487481 | NCBI WGS metagenome assembly OEKC01 (sample SAMEA104379570, study PRJEB20068) | metagenome | biome: 1000743; feature: 77; material: 1998 | place: USA | collected 2012 | depth 25 m
GAGCGACAGCGGCTCCGACACGCCGATCGCATAAGCGAGCTGGATGGTGCAGCGGCGCGCCAGACCCGCGGCGACGATGTTCTTGGCAAGATGGCGCGCGGCATAAGCCGCCGAGCGGTCGACCTTGGTCGGGTCCTTCCCCGAGAAGGCGCCGCCGCCGTGCGGGGCCGCGCCGCCATAGGTGTCGACGATGATCTTGCGGCCGGTGATCCCGGCATCGCCTTCCGGGCCACCGATCTCGAAGCTGCCGGTCGGGTTGATGTGGTAGACGGTGCGGTCGCTGAGCAGCTCCGGGGGAAGCACGCCCGCCACCACCGATTTCACATAATCGTGGAGCTCGGTCTCCTGGGCGCCCTCGTCGTAACCCGGCTTGTGCTGGGTCGAAACGACGATTGCGGTCGCCGCGACCGGCTTGCCGTTCTCGAACCTGAGGGTGACCTGGCTCTTGGCGTCCGGCTCCAGGAACGGGGCAGTGCCCGCATGGCGGTCCTCGGCCATCTTCATCAGGATCTTGTGCGCATAATCGAGCGCGGCCGGCATCAGGTCGGGCGTTTCGTCGCAGGCGAAGCCGAACATGATCCCCTGGTCTCCGGCGCCCTCGTCCTTGTTGCCGGCGGCGTCGACGCCCTGCGCGATGTCGGACGACTGCGGGTGGAGGTGGTTGGCGAAATCGAGACGGTCCCAGTGGAAGCCGTCCTGCTCATAGCCGATGCGCTTGACGGTATCGCGCACAGCGGCCTCGATCTCTTCGCGGATGCCGGGTGCCCAATTGCCCTCGCGGTCCATGATGCCCTCGCCGCGGATCTCGCCCGCCAGCACCACGCGGTTGGTGGTGGTCATAGTCTCACAGGCGACGCGCGCCTCGGGGTCCTTGGACAGGAACAAATCGACGATCGCATCGGAAATCTGGTCGGCGACCTTGTCCGGATGGCCTTCGGACACGGATTCGGAAGTGAAGAGATAAGAGCTGCGCATTGGCGGAGAGCGGTCCCTAAGATCAGGATATAAGGAAGTCTTTATATGCGGTTCGCCGCCCTAGCGGCGAGTCCGGCCCACCGCAATGCCGCCAATGAGCAGCGCGAAGCCCAGCAGCAATGGAATCAGGTTGCCGAGCCGGGCGAAGGGCGTCGGCGTCGTCGGCGAGGGCAGGATCGCGTCGATGACTCCCGCGCGGTTCCACGGGACCGAATTCAAGACTCGGCCGTGGGCGTCGATCACCGAGCTGATTCCGGTTGGGGTCGAGCGGATCACCGGGAGGCCTTCCTCGGCGGCGCGCAGCCGCGCCTGCGCGAGATGCTGGGGTGGTCCCCAGCGCCCGAACCAGGCGTCGTTCGACGGGTTGAAGATGAAGTCCGGCCGGTTGCGGCGGTCGACGACTTCACCCGAAAAGATGATCTCGTAACACAGCTGGAAGCCGGCCTTGCCCCAGCCGGGAATGTCGATCGTGCGCGGACCGGGCCCGTCGTTGAAGTCGAAGTCGCCGGGCGCCAGCCGCGACAGGCCGATCGCTGAGAGGACGGGCCGCATCGGGAGATATTCGCCGTAGGGGACGAGATGGGCCTTGTCGTAGCGGCCAAGCACGCGCCCGCTTTGGCCGAGCACATAGATGCTGTTGGCGGCGCCCTCGATCCTGCGGCCGTCACGCGAGAAAACCGCGAGCCCGCCGGTCAGCAGATATTCGCCGGGCCCGATCGTCGCGGCGGCGCGCTGGCGCTCGAACTCGGCATAGGGCTGCTCGGCGATGCGCCCGTCCTCGAGCGGATTGGTGACCGCCGCTTCGGGCCAGAACAGCAGGCGCGGGCGCTCGCCGCCCGGTTTCAACGACAAAGCCGCGAGCCTGCGCGCCGCTTCGTCGGAAAAGCCCGGGCTCCATTTGACCTCCTGGCCGATATTCGGCTGGACGACGCGGATTGGGCCGGCGCCGTCGCTTCGTGGAAGAGCGAACATTGGACTGACAATCGCAGCGATAAGCGTTCCAACTATGGTCGCTGTCAGAGGTATCCAGCGCTTCTTGGTCAGCAGCCACAAAGTCCCGGCGACCCAAGCTACGAGCGCGGAAAGCCCATAGGTCCCGATTAAGGTGGCGATCGAAAGGATCGGCGTGTCGACCAGCGTCACCCCAAGCGGATTCCACGGGAAGCCGGTGAACATCGTGCCGCGCAGCCATTCGGTGACGGCCCACGCTCCGGCAAAGACAAAGATTAGCCTTTGAGGACTTTGACGCCCGTATCGCCACGCAAGGCCCGTCGCGAGCGCCGGATAGATGGCGAGGTAGAGGGACAGCAGCACCACCGCGACCCATCCCAGCCACGCCGGCATCTTGGCCTGGTAGGTGAAGGCGGTCGCGATCCAGTTGAGGCCGACGACGAACTGCCCGAGCCCGAACCCCCAGCCGAGCCCAAGCGCCTGCTTGAGGCTTTTCGAGCGCCAGATCAGCTCACACAGGCCGGCGAGCGCGAGCGGCATCAGGATCCACAGCCCGACCGGCTGGAAGGCGAACGCCGAGAGGGCGCCGGCGGCGAGCGCGATCAGGAGAAGCTTCATGCGCCCGGGTCATTGCGGGCAGCCGCGCCCGGTGGCAAGTCGGGTGAATGGCCCTGCCGCCGTTCCATCTCGCCTTCCCGGTCGACGACCTCGCCGCGGCGCGACGCTTCTACGGCTCCCTGCTGGGTTGCCGCGAGGGACGGAGCGCGGACCAGTGGATCGACTTCGACCTCTCTGGTCACCAGATCGTCGCGCATCTTGCGCCCGACGCGGTGCGACGCCGCGCGTCCAACCGGGTCGACGGCGACGACGTGCCGGTGCCGCATTTCGGCCTCGTCCTGCCGATGGACGAATGGCGCGCCCTCGCTGAGCGGCTGACGGACGCGGGCGTAGAATTCGTGATTCCGCCGACCGTTCGGTTCGCCGGCCAGCCAGGCGAGCAGGCGACCATGTTCTTCCTGGATCCAGCCGGCAACGCGCTCGAGTTCAAGGCGATGGCCGACCCGGCCAAGCTTTTCGCGACGGATTAGTCGGCCTGCACCGAAACCTGTTCCGGGGCGTGGAGCCGGACCCGGCCGATCCGGCGCGAATCCGAATCCACAGCCTCGAGCCGCCAGCCTGACGGGTGAACGACGCATTCGCCCTGCTCCGGGATGTGGCCGGCCATCAGGAATATGAGCCCGCCGAGGGTGTCGACCTCGTCGTCCTCGGCGGTCAGGCGCGGGTCGACCGTTTTCTGCAGCTCCTCCAGCTCGATCCGCGCATCGGCCTCCCACAGCCCGTCGTCGAGCAAGGTCAGCATCCCCGCCTCGGCCTCGTCGTGCTCGTCCTCGATGTCGCCGACGATCTCCTCGACCACGTCCTCGATCGTCACCAGCCCCTCGGTCCCGCCGAACTCGTCGACGACGATGGCGAGGTGGATCCGTTCGGCGCGCATCCGCGCGAGCAGGTCGAGCACGCCCATCGATTCGGGGATGAACAAAGGCTCGCGCAGCAGCGCCTTCAATGAGCGTTCACGGCCCTCCTCGATGCTCGCGACGAACACGTCCTTGACGTGGACCATGCCGATGACTTGATCGAGGCTTTCGCCATAGACCGGAAGCCGGCTGTGGCCGGCCTCGGCGAAGGCACGGACCAGCTCCTCGAAGTCGATCGTCGAAGGCACGGCGATGATATCGCCGCGGGTGACCGCGATCTCGCGCGCCGTGAGGTCCCCGAAATGCAGCAGGTTCTTGAGCATCTGCCGCTCGTGAGGCGAGAGGTCCCCCGCGACCGGTCGCGAATCCTCGGCTTCCTCGATCGCTTCTTCAATCTGGTCGCGCAGCGTCGGTTCGGCGTCGTCGCCGAAAATCAAATGCTGGATCCCGCGCCACAGGCGCGAGCCGCCGTCCTCGTCGTCGTCGCGGCGAGTCGCCATCAATGATCCACCGCGTAAGGGTCGGAAATGCCGATCCGTGCGAGCGCGCGCACTTCGCGTGCCTCCATGTCGGCAGCGTCGCCGTCCGATTGATGGTCGTAGCCGAGCAGGTGAAGCGTGCCATGAACGACGAGGTGCGCGGCATGATCTTCGACGCTGACCCCATTGTGCTCGGCCTCGGCTTCGCACACCCCGCGGGCGAGGATGATGTCGCCGAGCATCAGCGACGGGCCGTCCTCGTCCGCCGAATCTAGCTCATAGTCTTCGGACATCGGGAAAGAGAGGACGTTGGTCGGCTTGTCCTTGCCGCGCCAGTGGGCGTTCAGCGAACGGACTTCTTCGTCGCTGGAGAGGCGCACCGACACTTCGACCTTGCGGCTGGCGCGCGACAGATCGGGAAAAGCACTCTCGGCAATCGCCGCCTCGGTCGCCTTGCGGACCAGCGGCTCCCACGAATGGCTACTGTCCCATTCGCCGTCGGCTTCAAGGGCGATTTCGAGCATCATGTCGTCAGGCTCCCGGGCCCTCATACGCTTCGACAATGCGTCCGACGAGGGGATGGCGGACGACGTCGGCGGCGGAGAAGCGGATCACGGCAATGCTCTTGACGTCGGACAGCCGCGACACGGCGTCAGCGAGTCCCGACTTGCTCTGATCGGGGAGGTCGACCTGACTGGGATCGCCGCAGATCACCATCCGGCTGCGCATGCCGAAGCGGGTCAAAAACATCTTCATCTGCAGCGGAGTCGTGTTCTGCGCTTCGTCGAGGATGATGAAGGCGTCATTCAGCGTCCGCCCGCGCATGAAGGCGAGCGGTGCGATTTCGATTTCACCGCTCGCGATCCGCCGCTCGACCTGCTCGGTCGGCAGCATGTCGTAGAGCGCATCGTAGAGCGGCCGCAAATAGGGGTCGACCTTGTCCTTCATGTCGCCGGGGAGGAAGCCCAGCCGCTCGCCGGCTTCGACCGCCGGGCGCGACAGGATCAGCCGGTCGACGCTCCCGCTGATCAGCTGCGACACCGCTTGGGCGACCGCAAGATAGGTCTTGCCGGTGCCCGCCGGGCCAAGCGCGAAGATCATGTCGTCGCGCGCCAGCGCCTCCATGTAGGCGGTCTGCACGGTCGAGCGCGGGACGATGGTTTTCTTGCGCGTGCGGATCATCACCCGCGGCGCTTCGGTCACCTCATCGGCGATGATCCCGTCGAGATGCGGCTGGGCGGCCATGCCGAGCACGGCTTCGACCGACTCGGTATCGACGTCGTGGCCGGAATCCAGCCGGTTGTAGAGGCCGACCAGGACATCACGGGCGCGGCCGGCGGCGTCAGGATCGCCCTCAATCTGCACGCGGTTGCCGCGCGCCGCGATATGTACACCGAGCCGCTGTTCGATGGTGATCAGGTGGCGGTCGTAATCGCCGAACAGCGGTCCCAGGAGGTAGGGCTGGTCGAACTCGAGCTCGAGCCGCGCGCGCTCGGGGACGGCCTGTAATTCGCGACGGGCCATCAGGCGGCTGCCTTCCGGCGGAGCGCGCCGGTCACGCTGTTGGGACCGGCCGCGACGAGGGTCACGTCGACGATCTCGCCGGGCCGCGCATCGGTCTCGACGTGCACCGACTGCAGCCAGGGCGACTTGCCGATCATCTGGCCCGGATGTTTGCCGTGACGTTCGATCAGAATCTGCGTGTCGAGTCCCAGCTTCAAGCGGTTGAACGCCAGTTGGTGTGCGTTGATCCGCTTTTGCAGCCGCTGCAGCCGCTCGTCCATCAACTCGCGCGGAATCTGATCCTCCATCGCCGCGGCCGGAGTGCCCGGACGCGCGCTGTACTTGAACGAATAAGCCCCGGAGTAGCCGACCGCGTCGACAATTCGCAGAGTCGCTTCGAAGTCTCCGTCGGTCTCCCCGGGAAAGCCGACTATGAAATCTCCGGACAAGGCGATGTCGGGGCGGGCGGCGCGTATCTTCTCGATAATGGCGAGATATGTTTCAGCCGTATGGCTGCGGTTCATTGCTTTGAGGATTCGGTTGCTGCCCGATTGCACCGGCAGGTGGAGGTAAGGCATCAGCTTGCCGACCTCGCCGTGCGCCTTGATCAGCGCGTCGGTCATGTCGGCGGGATGACTGGTGGTGTAGCGGATGCGATGGAGCCCATCGATCCTGGCCAGCGCCCGGATCAGCTCGGCGAGGCCGCGCCCCTCATCTTCCCACGCGTTCACATTCTGGCCGAGCAGGACGATCTCTTTCGCGCCCGCATCTACCAGCGCGTGCGCTTCCGCGACGATGTCGCCGAACGGCCGCGAGATCTCGGCGCCGCGCGTGTAGGGCACGACGCAATAGGTGCAGAATTTGTCGCAGCCTTCCTGCACCGTCAGGAACGCGCTCGGGTTCGCTCGCCTGCGCGTGGGAAAGTCGTCGAACTTGCTGATCGCCGGCATGTCGGTGTCGACCGGGCGCGCGCCCCGCATCGCCTCACGCACCATCGCTGGCAAGCGGTGATAAGCCTGCGGGCCGACGACCAGATCGATCATCGGTGACCGGCGCATCGCTTCGCCGCCCTCGGCCTGCGCGACGCAACCGGCAAGCGCGATCAGCGGCTTGGAGCCGTCCTCGCGCCTCAGCCGCCCCACGTCCGAATAGGCCTTCTCGGCGGCCTTTTCGCGGATGTGGCAGGTGTTGAGGACGACGAGGTCGGCGTCCGAGCCGTCGATGGCCGCGGCCATGCCCTCGGCGGCCAGCAATTCGGCCATCCGCTCGCCGTCATAGACGTTCATCTGGCAGCCGAAGCTTTTGATTCTGAAAGTCTTGGGAGTCATTCGGGCCCGCCTATAGGCGAGCGTGCGTCCAACTTGAAGCCGAGCTTCGCGATGATCGCATCGCGCGCGTCCTGCGCGAGCTGTTTGCGGTCGCCGGCGCGATCGAGCGGCGCGAGCACATGCACCGTAACCGGCAACGTGCCGTGTTTCCCGAGGATGCGCAGCACATTGTTCCGTCCGCTTTCCTCGAACCAGGCGACTTCGCCAGTGGCCGCGCCATAGTCGATTGCCAGCGGCCGGATCGAAACGTCCTTCGCGGCATAATTGGCGGCTTCGAGCAAGGTCGAGCGGAAGGGGAGCAAGTGAGTCCCGGGCCCGGTTGTGCCTTCCGGGAAGACCGTCACCGGTTTGTCGCCTTCGAGCGCCTTGGCCACCGCTACAGCCTGGTCTCTGGCGCCTTTCACGTGCGTGCGTTTCACGTAGACTGTGCCGTTTTGGTCGGCGAGCCAGTGCAGGAACGGGTGGCCAAGCTCGTCCTTGGCGACGAAAGCGGCGCCGACTGAGCCGCCGAGCACGACGATATCGATCCAGCTCAAATGGTTGGAGATCAGCAGCGTGTGGCTTTCGATCGGATTCCCGTCGATGCGGACTCGCGCGCCCACGATCCATGCCGCCCCGGCGAGGAATCGCTGTGGCCAATGTGATCGGCCGAACAGCGCCTTCGTCAGAAGGTGGATCGGGCCGAGCACTCCGAACAACGCGAACAGGCTCGTGATGCGCAGCGCCGCGCGCGCATTCAGGCGAACGCCCGGAGACTCAGCGGTCGCGGTCGAGGGTGACGCCGTACAGCTCCATGCGATGGTCGACGAGCCGGAAACCGAGCTTCTCGGCAATCCGTTTTTGCAGCGCCTCCAATTCGTCGTCGACGAACTCGATGACGTTGCCGGTTTCGACGTCGATCAGATGATCATGGTGGGTTTCCGATGCGGCCTCGTAGCGCGAGCGCCCGTCGCCGAACTCGTGCCGCTCGAGGATCCCGGCCTCCTCGAACAGTCGCACTGTGCGATAGACGGTGGCGATCGAGATGTTCGGATCGATCGCCGCCGCGCGTGAGTGAAGCGTTTCGACGTCGGGATGGTCCTCGCTGTCGCCGAGTACCCGCGCAATGATCTTGCGCTGCTCGGTGATGCGCAGGCCCTTGTCGGCGCACAGCGCCTCGATGTCGATCTTCCGTGTCACCCGGCCAAGTTAAGCACCGGCGATGCCAAAGCCAAGCTGACCCTTACTTCTTGGTCCGCCGGCGCTTGGTCCCGAGGCCGATCGACTTGGCCAGCTTGCGCCGCTGTTCGGCATAATTGGGCGCGACCATCGGATAGTCGGGCGATAGCCCCCACTTCTGCCGGTACTGGTCGGGGGTCAGGTTATAATGGGTCATGAGATGTCGCTTGAGCATCTTCAGCCGCTTCCCGTCCTCAAGGCAGACGATGTAATCGGGCTTCACCGACGAGCGGATCGGCACCTTCGGCTCGGGCTTGGGCTCCGGCGCGGCGGACCGCCCCGAAATGCCGTTCAGCGCGGCGTGGACGTTCTGAATCAGGGTCGGCAAGTCATTGACGGCAACACTGTTGTTGCTGACGTGAGCGGCGACGATGTCGGCGGTAAGAGTCAGCAAAGTATCTTCGGCACCTTGATCTTCAAGCATCGGTATTGTCCTAGAATCGAGCAATGGCGCGTCGCAGTCGAGCGGCTGGACGTATTCTCAGGACTAGCCCCGGCCTATTCGCCACGCAATAGTTGGCGGTAACGGTAAAGAACTAAATCGACTTGGCGAAGGTCAGCGCGTCGAAATCGCGGCCATCCTCACCATGATAATATTTGCGGCGCCGGCCGACCGGCTCGAATCCGGCTGCCCGATACATGGCGATCGCGGGGTTGCGGTCGCGTACTTCCAGATGGACCCGACTAACGCCATCTGCTTGAGCGCGCAGCATAAAATCATCGAGGAGAAGTCGCCCGATGCCCTGGCGGTGGTGGCTAGGGAGCACCGCGATCAGCAACAGTTCGGCCTCGTCGGCGACGCTCCTGAACAAGGAGAAGCCGACCGTCTCACCGTTGCAGCGCGCGAGCATCAGCGACACGCCCGACATCGGCAGGATTCCGGCGCACTGTGATCGGGTCCACGCCTCGCCATAGCGGGTCCCAAATGCCCGTTCCATCACCACCATCACCGAGTCGAAGTCGCGCGAGTTGCCGGGCTCGAGGCAGACTGCGCGGGTTTCGGCGGCGGCCGCCATCATGCGGCCTTCGCTTTGGCGTCGGGCGCTCGCGCATAGACCGGCTTGGGCGACAGCGATCGCAGCGGTTCAGGGAGCCGCAGTGCATCGTCCGCTGCCGGCCACGCCTCGCGCGCTTCGCCCCAACCACGGGCCTCGACCAGCTGCCCTGCGCCGGATCCGACGACCAGCGGCGCATTGATTGCGGCGGCCGCCTCGGCGGGGGGCAGGTTGAGCAACTCAGAGACAGGCTCAACCGTCATGGCGTCGAAGCTCTGGACGAACAGTTGGCCGTGGCCGCCGATCACCGCCGCCGCCACTTCGCCGTCCGCGCCGGTTCCAGCCGCGAGCAGAGCGAGCGAGGACATGCCGCACAGCTCGGCACCCCAGCCGATCGCGAGCCCGTGCGCGGCGGCAACGCCGACGCGGATGCCGGTGAAGCTTCCCGGTCCTATTCCCACGAGGATGCGATCCGCGCTGCGGCCGTCCAGCAGCTCGGCAAGCATTGGTACCAGCCGTTCGCTGTGGCCGCGGCCGATGATCTCGTCGCGCTGCGAGACGCACTTTCCGGCGCCGTCGAACAAGGCGGCGGTGCAGGCGGCACTCGACGTGTCGAATGCAAGGATCATGGGTGGGATAGTGGACATATGCGGAGCGAAGCCGCAACCCCCTGAAAGTCAGACTGCTTCGACGGTCTCGACCTCAGGGACATAGTGCCGGATGAGGCTCTCGATCCCGCGCTTCAGCGTCACGGTCGACGACGGGCAGCCCGAGCAGGCTCCGTGCATCGACAGGTATAGCCGCCCGTCCTTGTAGCCTTTGTAGACGATGTCGCCGCCGTCCTGTGCGACCGCCGGGCGGACGCGGGTCTCGATCAGCTCCTTGATCTGGTCGATGATCTCGGCGTCCTCAGGATTCTCTTCGATGCTCGGCGGTTCATCGGCGACGTGGATTCCGGCGGCCGTGCCGGGCACGAACAACGGCGCGCCGCTGACGAAATGGTCGAGCAGGGTTTCGAGCACCAGCGGCTCGAGATCGGTCCAGGAGGTTCCGGGTGCTGCCGTCACCGAGATGAAGTCGCGGCCGAAGAACACGCCCTCGACCATTCCGCTGTCGAACAGAGCGCCGGCGAGCGGAGAAGCTTCGGCGCTTTCAGGGTCGGCGAAATCGCGAGTGCCCGCCTCCATCACTGCCTGTCCAGGCAGGAACTTGCGCGTCGCGGGGTTGGGCGTCTGCTCGGTGCGGATCAGCATGGCGGCGATGTGGGCCCGCAACCGGTTGCGATCAAGGACCAAACGGTGGCGCGCCGGCGACTATCCAGCGGGCGATGCCGAGCGCGATCGCAAGGCAGATCCACGCGAGCCACCATTTGGCTGCCCGCATTGGTGCAGCCCCGGGCGCAAGCTCGGCACGGCCGGTGATCATCGCTTTGGTCAGCCGTTTTCCGCGCAGCCGATAGAAGAGGATGGCCGCGACATGCAGCAGGATGAGGCCGAGAAGCACGTAGAACCACAGTTCGTGGATGTCGCGGGCCTGATCCGACGTATCGGAACTCACCAGCGTCGAGAGCGGGCCGGCATAGATTCCGTCCTCGTCCTCGGAGAACAGCCCCAGCCCGACCTGCACGCCGATCGCCAGGAACAAAGCGACGATGCTGAGCGCGCCGAGCGGCGTATGGCCGATCCCGACCCAGCGGCCGCGCAGATATTCGGCGACTGCGCGCGGCCCGCGCACGAAACTCGACCAACGCGCTGTCGAGCCGCCGATGAACCCCCACAGCAGCCGGAACAGCAACAGCGTGAGGATCGCGATCCCCGACCAGATGTGCCAGTCGGTATGATCGTATTTGACCGACCACCAGCTGAACGGAATCAGTGC
>OEKC01000250.1_pt1 | contig 10770 bp, 11 predicted proteins | sample 1487481 | NCBI WGS metagenome assembly OEKC01 (sample SAMEA104379570, study PRJEB20068) | metagenome | biome: 1000743; feature: 77; material: 1998 | place: USA | collected 2012 | depth 25 m
ACCATCGCCTCGGCATTGGCGAACCGATAGTCGCGATACTGGTCGCGCAGGTCCTTCTTCGAAAGCTTGCCGGTTGCGGTGTGCGGCAGCTCTTCGACGAATTCGATCGCGTCCGGCAGCCACCATTTGGCGACCCGGCCCGACAGGAAGTCGCGGACGTCTGTGTCGGTGACTTCGCTGCCCTGGTCGCGAACGATGAGGAGCAGCGGCCGCTCGTCCCATTTCGGATGCGGGATTCCGATCGCCGCGGCCTCGAGGACCCCGGGACAACCGACCGCCTCATTCTCGAGTTCGATCGAGCTGATCCATTCGCCGCCCGACTTGATCACGTCCTTGGCGCGGTCGGTGAGCCGGAGCGTGTTGTCGGGGTGGATCACGGCGATGTCGCCGGTGTCGAACCAATTGTCCTTGTCGACGCAATCCTCATCCTTCTTGAAATAGCGGCGAACGACGGCGGCACCGCGGGTCTGCAGGTGACCCGAGCTGGCGCCGTCGCGCGGCAGGACGTTGCCGTCGTCGTCCACCACCCTGAGCTCGACCCCGAACATCGACCGGCCGGGCCGCGACAGATAATCGACCTGCTCATCCTCGCTCATCTCGTCCCAGTTCGCCGGCGGCGCACCGACGGTTCCGATCGGCGTCATCTCGGTCATGCCCCAGAGATGCTTTACGGCGATCCCGCGCTTGCGGAACCAGCGAATGGTGGCCGGCGGCGCGGACGAGCCGCCGACGATGATGGTGTGCAGCTTGCCGAGGTCGGCGCCAGTGTCTTCGACATGGTCGATGACGTTGAGCCAGACGGTCGGCACCCCGGCAGAATGCGTGACGCCTTCTTCCCCGAACAGGCGGCAGATGCGCTCGGGATTGTTGTCGGCGCAGATCACCAGTTTGAACCCGACCAGCGGCGCGGCGTAGGGTATGCACCAGCTGTTGGCGTGGAACATCGGAACGATCGGCAGCATCGATGAGCGGACCGACACATCGAAAATGTCAGGGGCTACAATCGACATCGCGTGCAGGACGGTCGAGCGATGCTCATAGAGCACGCCCTTCGGATGGCCCGTGGTCCCGCTGGTGTAGCACAGGCCGCACGGGTCGCGCTCGTCGCCCTCGTACCAGCGGTAATCGCCGCTTTCCGCCGCGAGCGCGTCGTCGAACTCATTGTCGAAGCGGACGTACTGCCGGACCGAGGTGAGCTGCGGCTTGAGGCGTTCGACGAGGGGGGCGAACGCCGCGTCGTACAGGATCACGCGATCCTCGGCGTGATTGATGATGTAGGTCAGCTGGTCATCGAACAGCCGCGGGTTGAGCGTATGCAGCACCCCGCCCATGCCGACGACGCCAAACCAGGCGGTCAGATGCCGATCATGGTTCATCGCCAGCGTCGCGACGCGGTCGCTTGGCTGGACGCCCATGCGCACCAGGGCCTGGGCAAGACGCCGCGCGTCGAGCGCAACGCGCTTCCAGTCGGTCCGGTGAACCGTCCCGTCAGCGCGCGCTGAAACGATTTCGCGACCGCCGTGCTCGCGCTCCGCATGGTCGAGGATCCGCATGATCCGGAGCGGAAAATCCTGCATCGCACCTAGGCTCATGCGCGCCTCCCCTTGGAGGGCATCATGACTCAAAAGCAGCGGCGCACAAGCGTTTAGAAGGGGAGCTTGAACCCCGGGGGCATCGGGAGGGCGCTGCTCATCTTGTTGAGCTCATGCGCCGCCGCCGCGTCAGCCTTGGCCTTGGCATCGTTGAAGGCGGCGGCGATCAGGTCTTCGAGCATCCCCTTTTCGCCCGGCTGCAGCAAGCTGTCGTCGATCGCGATACCGAGCACTCGCCCCTTGGCCGTGGCGCGTACTGTCACCAGCCCGCCGCCGCTGGCGCCTTCGACCTCGACCTTGTCGAGATTGTCCTGCGCCTTCTGCAGCTCGGCCTGGGCATTCTGCGCCATTTGCAGGATTTCGTTGAGATCGGGTGTCTGGGGCATGTCAGGGGCCTTTGTTTGTGCCGAACGATTCAAGCTCGGAATCGGGAAAGGTGTCCATCACCGCGCGGACGTTGGGGTCATCGAGAACTTCCGCTCGAACGCGCTCCTCGGCCATTTTCTCCTGGTCGAGCAGCGAGGGCTCGCCGGGTTCGTCGGACAAAGTGACCTGCCAGCTGGTGCCGGTGATTGATTTCAATTCGGCCGCCAAGGTCCGCGGCCAGTCGCCTCCCAAGGGCCGCATCGGCCTCAGCGCCAGCTCGGGCGGGGCATAGCGGACCAGCCCGACCTGGTCGTGGAGCTGGACAGCCAGCTGATGCCTGCCACGACTCTCCAGCAAAACGATCAAGGCGGGGAAGTCGGCCGGCAGGCTAGCCATCGGGCCTGAGGATTTGGCCACCGGGGCGGTAGCGGTGGCCGCCGCAGCGCCCTCTCCGCTCAGCTTCGCCAGCAGCGCCGCCGGATCGGGCAGGTCGGCAGCGTGAATCAGCCGCAGCAGCGCCATTTCCGCCGCTTCGCGCGGGTCGGGCGCGATGTCGACGTCCTGCAACCCCTTCAAGAGCATCTGCCACAGTCGGTGGAGCGTGCCCCACGACAATTGCCCTGCCATCTGCTCGGCGCTCTCGCGCTCCTCGGCCGATTGCAACACATCGGCGCCGGCGCCCGCCTTGGCCCGGGTCGCCGCATGCAGCGCTTCCATCAGTCCGCGCAGCAGCTGGGTGGGATCGATGCCCAGCTCATGGGCCTGGTCGAGCTCGGCCAGCGCGGTCGTGGCGTCGCCCGAGAGCACTAGCTGGAGCAGCCGGCGAATCCGCCCGCGGTCGGCAAGTCCGAGCATGTCGCGCACCTGCTCGACAGTGACGGTGCCGGCACCATGGGCAATCGCCTGGTCGAGGATCGAGAGGCCGTCGCGCGCCGAGCCTTCGGCAGCCCGGGCGATCATCGCAATGGCTTCGGGCTCGGCCGCGACCGCTTCGGCCTCCGACACCGCGGTGAAATGCGCGGCAAGCTTCTCGCCCGGGATGCGCCTGAGATCGAACCGCTGGCAGCGCGACAGCACCGTCACCGGCACCTTGTTAACCTCGGTGGTCGCGAACAGGAACTTCACATGCTCGGGCGGCTCCTCAAGAGTCTTTAATAACGCATTGAAAGCGCTCTTCGAGAGCATGTGAACTTCGTCAATGATATAGATTTTGTAGCGCGCGTTGACCGAGGCATAGCGAACCGCCTCGATGATCTCGCGAACGTCATCGATGCCGGTGTGCGAGGCGGCGTCCATCTCGATCACGTCGATATGCCGCCCCTCGGCAATGGCGCGGCATTGCTCGCAGACGCCGCACGGAGTGATCGTCGGCCCACCCTGCCCATCGGGCCCGATGCAGTTCAGCGCCTTGGCAATCAGCCGGGCGGTCGAGGTCTTGCCGACCCCGCGGACGCCGGTGAGCAGGAAGGCGTGCGCGATCCGCCCGCGCTCGATCGCATTGGCGAGCGTCTTCACCATCGCGTCCTGGCCGATCAGCTCGGCGAAGGTCTGCGGCCGGTATTTGCGCGCCAGCACCCGATACGGCGATGCGCTCGCGGGCTTCGGTGGCTCTTCAGGGAGGTCGAGCCCGAGGCCGGGCGATTCGGCGTCATCCATCGGTTTTGGTTTAGGCGGAGACGTTGCCGAATGCGAGGTGGGAGCCGAACGACCCGAAGCGATATCGTTGTGGCTGCTTCCTTCCGGACCTGACCAGGTTGGCGACGGCCTCGTCCGCCCGACTCCCGGCGCGCATATGGGCAAAGCCTGGACGGCGTGCAAGTTAATGTCCCTGATGGCGCTGTTTTCATGCCCCGTTCACCTGTTCGGCATGACCTCTCGGGCCCGTTGAGCAACGAGGGCCCTATTCATGCCTCTTCCAGCCCTGATCCTGACCTTTGCCGCCGCTGCCGCCCAGCCTTCGCCGGCTGGCCCTCACCGCTTCGACCGACTTTTCATCAGCCCGATGGGAGAGCCCTTCATTGCACAGCATGGTGACGCGCTCGCCGACTGGTTCGGCCAGGCCGACCGCAACCATGACGGCCAGATAACCTCAGCTGAGATGCAGCAGGATGCCGACCGGTTCTTCGCGGCGCTCGACACCAACCACGATGGCGAGATCGATCCCGACGAAACGACGCGGTACGAAACCGTCATCGCGCCGGGGAGCGGCGCCGGCTTTCGCCTGGAAATGGGTGTTGACGGAGGCGGCGGGCCGATGGGCGGACCTCATCGCAAGGGTGGAGGGCATCGTCGCGGCGAATGGCGCGGCGGAGGCCTTGGCGACGACGGCGCCCAGGGCCGTGCGCGGTTCGGCTTACTCGACCTGCCCGAGCCGGTCGTGGCGGCGGACACCGACTTCAATCGCGGCGTCTCGCGCGACGAGTTTCGCCGCGCGGCAATGCTGCGTTTCCAGGCGCTCGACGTCACTCACCAGGGGCGGTTGGCCCTGGCTGTCCTCGAGTCATTGCGACCGCCGCCTCGCCCCCATCAGAAGCGCGATCCGGATGCGCCGCACGATCTCGATCCGAACGCCGATACCGGCGGCTAGCGGCCCATCCAGTTGGTCGCGCCGGCCGGGATGCGCACGCTGAGGCTCTCGAGATCCTCGGTCAGGAGGATCTGACAGGCCAGGCGCGACGTGCGCGTGGCGTGGGCGGCGAGATCGAGGAGGTCTTCCTCTTCCTCGCTCGCCGGCGGCAATTTCGCGAAATCCTCGGCTTCGACGATCACGTGACAGGTCGAACAGGCCATCACCCCCTCGCAGGCGCCCTCGAGCGGCTGGCGTTCGGCCCAGGCGACATCGAGCAGCCGCTGCCCGGGCGCCGCATCCACTTCCTTGTCGAGGGTACCGTCCGTCTTGAAGAATCGCACTCGAGTCACGCGTCGAGCTTCTCCTGCTCGCGGGCGGCGGCGGCGATCCGCTGGCAGGCGTCGACCAGCTCCGCCGGCTTGGTATAGCGGCCGAAACCCAGCCGCAGCGAAGAACGCGCCTCGCGGTAGTTGAGCCCGAGCGCCTGGAGCACATGGCTCGGCCGCCCGGAGCCGCTGGCGCAGGCGCTGCCGAGCGAGAAAGCGATGTCGCGCAAGTCGGCGATCAACCGAGCCCCGTCGACGCCTTCACGTCCGATGTTGAGGTTGCCGCGGTAGCGATGGGCGACGCTGCCATTGATGGTCCAGCCCGGGCCGAGCGCACGCACTGCGGTCGCCCATAGGTTCTGGACATGGTCGAAGTCCTTGTCCGCGCGCTCCTGCGCAAGCTTGGCCGCGGCGCCGAAGCCCACGCATAGCGCGGGCGACAGCGTTCCCGAGCGCATGCCGCGCTCCTGCCCGCCACCATGAATGAACGGCGCCGGTTCCGCGCCATCCTTCATCCACAACGCGCCGATGCCCTTGGGACCGTGGATCTTGTGCGCCGAGACCGCGACCAGGTCGGGCCCGGCCGGGATGTCTACTCGGCCGAGCGCCTGGACCGCGTCGCACAGCATCAGCGCGCCGGCCTCATGGGCCATGCTGGCGATCTCGGAAACCGGCTGCAGAACTCCGATCTCGTTGTTGACGAGCATCACCGAAACCAGCAGCGTGCGCTCATCGAGCTCGCCCGCAAGAGCTTCGAGGTCGATCAGGCCGTCCCTGCCGACCGGGAGCACGCGAACGTCCGCGCCATGTCCCGCCAGCCAGTCGCAGCTGTCGAGCACTGCCGCATGTTCGGTGGCGACGGTGACGATCCGGTCGCGGCCCTTTTTCCCTTTCTCGACCGTGCCCTTGAGCGCCCAGTTGAGCGCTTCGGTGGCGCTGCCGGTGAAGGCGATGCTGCCGCCCTTCAGTCCAATCGCCTTTTCGACGCGCGTGCGGGCGACGTCGATCGCGGCGTCGGCTTCATGTCCCCAGCGCGACGGCGAATGCGGATTGGCGAAATTCTCCTCGATCCACGGCTGCATCGCGACCGCCACTTCCGGAGCTATCGGCGTCGTCGCCTGATAGTCGAGATAGATCATGCGGCGACGGACTTGGCACGATTTGCGACCTCACGCCACTGGGCGAGGAAGCGGTCGATATCGGCCTCGCTGGTCGCCGGCCCGAAGCTGACCCGGAGAAAAGAAGACGCGAGGTCCGACGCCGCGCCCATCGCCGCGAGCACGCGGCTGTGCTTCATTTTGCCACTCGAGCAGGCGCTCCCGGCGCTGACTGCGATCCCGGCCAGGTCGAACTGCACCAGCAGGCTCGCCTGGTTCGCGCCGGGCAGCGCGACTGCGCCAATGTTGGGGACGCGCGGGCTGTCGTCGGCGATCACCACTCCGCCCGCCGCCTTCACGCCTTCGTCGAGTTGCTTTCGCAGGTCAGCAAGGCGCGGCATGGCCTCGGCGAAGGCACGGCTGGCGAGCGCGGCGGCAAAGCCGGCCGCCGCCGGCGCGTCCTGCGTCCCGCGGCGATAGCCTTTCTCCTGACCGCCGGTCGGTTCCAGAACCGCCAGGTCGCGCACGAGCAGCGCCCCGATGCCGGGCGGGCCGCCGAGCTTGTGCGCGGAGATGGCGATCAGGTCGGCGTCGGGCAGTGCGATCTTGCCCGCGCTCTGAGCACAGTCGCTGAGCAGCAGCGAGCCTGCGGCCCGCACGCGCTCGGCGATCTCGTCGATCGGCTGGATCACGCCAGTCTCATTGTTGACCTGCTGGATCGCGACCAGCGCGGGCTCGCCGCCAAGCGTTGCGTCGAGCGCGTCGAGATCGATCAGCCCGTCTGCGCCAACCGTAATGACCTCGGCATCCGGGCCCATCTCATGCGGCACGATGTCATGCTCGGTCGCTCCGACCAGCCGCCGTCTCATTACCGCCCGGTGAGACGCGATCGCCACGGCTTCGCTCGCGCCGGAGGTGAAGATGACGTCATGACGCCAGCCGAGCGCTTCCTTGATCCGCTCGCGCGCGTCTTCGAGCACCGCCCGCGCCTTGCGCCCTTCGGCATGGGGTGAGCTGGGATTTGCCCAGACGTCGAACGCGGCGGCCATCGCCGCGCGCGCTTCCGCCAACACCGGCGTGGTCGCCGCATGGTCGAGGTAGAGGCGCGCTGCTTCGCTCAAAATCGCTGGATTCCTGCCGATTGCCACATGAACGCGCGCCCCTATATAGGACCCGCTGCCGACGCGCACCCGTCGGCATCGCCGTATCCCGTTTACGCGAGCATTTCACCACCCATGCCAGAAGTCATTTTCCCAGGTCCAGAAGGCCGCCTTGAAGGCCGTTTCCATCCCGGAACCCGGCCGCGCGCGCCCGTCGCCCTGATCCTCCACTCGCATCCGCAGGCCGGCGGCACGATGAACAACAAGATCGTGCAACTGCTCTACCAAACCTACGTCCGGCGCGGCTTCGCGACCTTGCGCTTTAACTTCCGTGGCGTCGGCAAGAGCCAGGGCGTGTTCGACAATGGCATTGGGGAGCTATCCGACGCCGCGTCCGCGCTCGACTGGGTCCAGTCGATACACCCGGAAGCCGAGACCACCTGGGTCGCAGGAGTCAGCTTCGGCGCCTGGATCGGGATGCAACTCCTGATGCGCCGTCCCGAGATCAAGGGTTTCATCTCGATCGCTCCGCCCGCGAACATGTATGATTTCAGCTTTCTCGCCCCCTGCCCTTCGTCGGGCATCATCATCCAGGGCGAGGCCGACGAGGTGGTGACTCCGAGCGCGGTCCAGAAACTGGTCGATAAGCTCCGCACACAGCGGCACATCACCATCCATCACGACGTGATCCCGGGTGCCAATCACTTCTTCGCCAACGAGCTCGACTTGCTGATGAAGAGCGTTGACGACTATCTCGACATGCGCCTCGCGACCGACGTGATCCCCCCGCCGAAAACCGGGCGCTGACCGGGCCTCTGCGTCCGCTCGAAGAGCGCCCGCCTTCACTAAGGCTTAACTAGCGTTCTGCCATAGCTGGGCCATGGCGACTGCAGAACGAGAAGTGCGGCTCGAAGAGGCATTCGAGCGGATCGAAGAGACGATCCTGCCGTGCATCGCCATGATGCTCGACACGCTCATCGATGCATCGGAATGCGTCGCCGAGAACGAGCGCCGGTTCCTCGTCGGCGAGCTCAAGACGCTCGCCGCGGAGCTCGAGGAGCTGACCCGGACGGTCGAGGAATCGAGCCCGGCGCACGTCGAGCCGGGCGAATATAAAACGCGCAACGCCGCTTAGATCCTTCGAGACGCGACTTCGACAGGCTCAGCCGCTCCCCAGGACGAGCGGTTTGGGTTTCCGCTCATGCTGAGGAGGCATTGAGCGAAGGCGAAATGCCGTCTCGAAGCACGATCTCGGCGTGCAGCGCCGGGTCGATATTCCCTCCCGACAGGATCGCGACCGTCCCTTCGCCGGCGCCGGCCTTGCCTGCGAGCAAGGCGGCAAGCGCAGCCGCGCCGCCCGGCTCGACCTTCAGCTGGTGCCGCTCCCACGCGAAGCGGATTGCTTCCTTCACCTCCGCGTCGCTCACCGCCAGCGCCCTCGCGCCGCGGCTCTTGAGGATGCCGAAGGTGATCGGCGATACGCGCGGCGTCTGCAGCGCGTCGCACAGCGTCGGCGGAGCATCCGGCGCTACCGGCACGATCTCCCCCAGCCCGAGCGACCGTCCCATATCGTCCCAGGCCTCGGGTTCGACGATCACGATCTCGGCATCAGGACAGGCGAGCGCGATTCCCGACGCCAGCCCGCCGCCGCCGCACGGCACCACGATACGTCGCGGCGGAGTCTCCATTTGCTCGACCAGCTCGAGTCCCACCGTCCCTTGCCCCGCGACGATCATCGCATCGTCGAAGCTCGGCACGACCGTGGCCCCGGTCTCAGCAGAAATGCGCGACGCGATTGCCTCGCGGCTCTCGGTCGCCCGGTCGTAGAAGATGATGCCCGCGCCTTCCGCGCGCGTCCCCTCGATCTTCACCGCGGGCGCGTCGGACGGCATGACGATGGTCGCCGAGATGCCCAGGCGCTTTGCGGCGATCGCTACCCCACGCGCGTGATTGCCTGAGGAAAAAGCGACCACGCCGCGCTCCCTCTCCTCGTCGCTGAGCTGCAGCAGCCGGTTGCTCGCGCCGCGCAATTTGAACGCGCCACCGGTCTGCAGGCACTCGCATTTGAGCAGCACCGGGGCCCCGCGGATCGCGCTTTCAACCAGCGGCGTCCGTTCGACGCAGCCGGCGATCCTCAGGCCGGCCTCGATTACATCTTCGCGGGCGACTTCACTCACGGGGCGCAAACTCCTGATTTCGCGATGTTGTTCGGCAAACTGTGGTTGTTGAGGGACGGATTGTGTCAAATGCTCACCGAAACGGCTGTTAATCCTTTACTTGGAATATCCCCGCACATATATCGCGCGCCGCTGCCCCATGGGACTTCCAACCGCAAGGCAGCTTCGTCTGAAACTACCCAGTTGGAGGTCCCTTGCGTTGCACCAACATCATCGCCCGCTGGGGCTAGCTTCCACCCAGAGCGGCGCCCGGGGGGGTGTCGACATCGCTAAGCTGCGGCCGGTCCAGCCGGTCACTTTGCTGCGTCCGCACGCCGCGCGTCGCGCCGCCCGCTTCTTCGTCGAGAATTTCGCGGGCCGCTCACTCTATGCGGTCAAGGCCAACCCGTCGCCCGACCTGCTGAAGATCCTGTGGGACGCGGGCATCACGCATTATGACGTCGCTTCGATCGGCGAGGTGCGCCTCGTTGCCAAGATGCTGCCGAAGGCGGTCCAATGCTTGATGCATCCGGTCAAGGCCGAGGAAGTGATCGCCGAGGCCTATTTCGAGCATGGGGTGAAGACCTTCGCGCTCGACACGCTCGACGAACTCGAGAAGATCGTCCGCGCGACGGCGACCGACGGGATCGCGGCGAGCGACCTCAACCTGCTGGTCCGCATCCGGGTCAGCTCGGACCATGCGCGGCTCAGCCTCGCGTCGAAGTTCGGCGCCGAGCCGGGTGAGATCAAAGCGTTGCTGATGGCCGCCCGCCAGGCGTCTGACGCGCTCGGCATCTGTTTCCATGTCGGCAGCCAGGCGATGAGCCCGGCCGCCTTCGCGGAGGCGATGGCGCGGGTTCGCGACGCAATTGTCGAGGCCGCGGTCACGGTCGACATCGTCGATGTCGGCGGCGGTTTCCCCTCCGTCTATCCGGGAATGGAGCCGTCCGCGCTGGAGACCTATTTCTCGGTCATCCACGACGGATTCGAGGCGCTTCCGATCAGCTACTCGGCCGAACTGTGGTGCGAGCCGGGGCGCGCGCTGTGCGCCGAATACGGCAGCCTCGTCGTCCGCGTCGAAAAGCGCCGTGGCAGCGAGCTCTACATCAACGACGGGGCCTATGGCGCCTTGTTCGACGCCGCCCACCTCGGCTGGCGCTATCCGGTGAAGCTGTTGCGTGACAAGCGCTCGCGAGTGAAGCCGATGAGCTTCAGCTTTTACGGTCCAACCTGCGACGATCTCGATCATATGGCCGGACCGTTCGAACTGCCCGGCGACGTCGGCCCCGGCGATTACATCGAAATCGGCATGCTCGGCGCCTATGGCTGCGCGATGCGCACCGGCTTCAACGGCTTCGGAGTGGACAGCGCTATCATCGTCGATGACGAGCCGATGGCCAGCCTTTACGGAGCGGCCGCCGCCCCCAGGCGTTCCAACGTCGTGAAATTGTAGCGTTCCCAAGGAACGCGTCATCGCCGACCACGCGGGGAACCCGCTTTGTTTTCTTCACCGGCGCGAGTAGCGGGTTTCCCGCTTTCGCGGGAATGACGAGGATTTCCCATG
>OEKC01000241.1_pt2 | contig 10461 bp, 9 predicted proteins | sample 1487481 | NCBI WGS metagenome assembly OEKC01 (sample SAMEA104379570, study PRJEB20068) | metagenome | biome: 1000743; feature: 77; material: 1998 | place: USA | collected 2012 | depth 25 m
CACGCCTGCTCCCCGCCGCGGCTCTTGGCCCAGTCGTCGCGCAGCCGGCGGATCATCAGCTTGCCCATCGTATAATTGAGGTAGGCCGGGTCGTAGGTCCCACGCGCGGCCTGCTGCTTGGCGTTGCCCGGGTCCTGATAGCATTGGTTGCGGAACAGATCGTAGCTCTGCTGCTGGGTCATCGATCCGGTGTGCATGCCGATCGCCGACAGGAAGCGGCAGTCGCGCAGCAGCGCGTTCGACAGCTGGCCGATCATCACTTCGTCGGTGCCTCCGCCGACCCCTTTCACCCGCATCATCTCCTCGCCGTAATGCGCCCAGCCTTCGGCGAAGGCGTAGCCGACGAACACCCGGCCGAAGATGTCCTTCGAGCGGTTGGCGTGGAGGAAATTGAGGAAGTGGCCCGGCCACACTTCGTGGACCGAGGTGAAGAGCAGGTCCGATTTGCCCGGGACGAAGGCGTCCTGCTCGGCTTTCGGCCAGCTCGGGTCGGGCGGCGCGATATAATAGACCGACGGCAGCCCCTTCTCGTACGGTCCGGGGATGTTGATGTAGGCGGAGTTCTGCCGGTTGTAGGGCGGCGATTCCTCGACCTTCGCTTCCTCCGGCCCCGGAATCGTGACGATGTCATGGTCGATGATGAACTGCTTCAGCATCGGCAACTGACGCCGGGCTTCGGCAACCGGGCCACCGACCGGCTTGTCTGCGTTCATCTTCAGCATGCAGTCGGCGATGGTCGCGCCCGGCGCGTAGCGCGAGCAGGCCTGGCCGAGCAGCTGTTGATTCGACGCGAGGTCGGCGCGGCCGATCCGTTCGAGCTCCGCGATCGGCGTGGTCACCATCTCGGTGTCGGCGAGCATGCGCTGGAACTTGGCCGTGCCGAGCGCGAAGTTGGGCTTGGACGCAGCGCGCTGGCCCTCGACCCAGGTGACTGTCTCCTGCATCGCCTTGACCGCATTGTCGGTCGCGGCCTTCAGCGCCGCCTGGTCCTCGGGCGTGCCGACACCCTTCCACGCCGCCGTCCCGTCGCCCGGGTAATAAGTGACGAAGCCGCCAAATGCGTTCTTGGCATATTCGACGAAGCTGGTCGCCATCGGCGTCTTGATGTTGGCGCGCATCTGCTCGAGCGCGCGCGGCACGTTCTGCAGGAACTTGATGTACGCCTTTAAGCGCTGCTCTTTCGGCGCATAGGGCACAGTCACGTAAACCGATGGATCGAGGAAGCCGAGATAGGCTGCCGGGTTGTTGTGCAGCTGGTCCGCGCCGGCCGGGTCGATCCAGAACAAATTCCCCTTGGCGACGGCGACCAGATAGTCGCGCTGGTAGCGCTGCTCGGGCGTCAGCTTGGCATCGGCGAAGCCTTGAGCGTCGTTGATCGCGGTCTTCAGCCGCGCGACCTCGGCGTCGATTCCGACCTGCGACAGATCGCCGATCTGGCCGTCATATTCATGGCGGCCCTGCACTACAGCGAAGCCCGGGTTGGCCTTGAACGTCGCTTCGATGAACGCATTGACGAAGGCCGGCCAATCCCCCGCGGTGGCCGCGGCGTGGGTCGCGCTATTGTCCGGGGTGTTCGACACGCGGCAACCGGTTACGATCAAGGCGGCCGCCATGGCCGATGCCACCAGATACCTTCGCATGATGCTCTCCTCCTCGGGAACGCGGCTGCCTAATTGCCGCCTCGAGACTGGGCAATAGCCACTCTACGAACGACAGGAAGAGCAGGGCAGACCTCCGCGGTCTGGTTGCCGCTCCGGCCGCCCGCCGCTAGGCGCAGGGCTGTGAGCTGGCTCCCCGAACCGCTGAGAATCTCCCAGTTCCGCGCATTCTGGCTTGCTCGCCTCGCGACGACGATCGCGCAAATGGCGATGGTTATCGTCATCGGCTGGCAGGTTTATGACATCGCGCGCCAGACGATGAGCATCCGCGAGGCAGCCTTCCAGCTCGGCCTCGTCGGGCTCGTCCAGTTCGTGCCCCTGTTTTTCCTGACGCCCATCAGCGGCTGGACCGCTGACCGGCTCGACCGGCGTTACATCGGCTGCGCCGTTCTGATGCTCGAAATGCTTTGTGCGGCCGTGCTGTTCATTGCGACCTGGCGCGGGTTCATCAACCTGCCGATCCTGTTTGGGGTGGCGGCGCTGCTTGGCATCGCGCGGGCCTTCGCCGGGCCGGCGTTCAGTGCGCTCGCCCCCAATCTCGTGCCACGCGACCTGCTGCCGCGAGCCATCGCGCTCAGCTCGACGGCCTGGCAGACAGGCGCGATCGCCGGGCCCGCGATCGGCGGAATCCTCTACGACGTCACCCACTTCCTTCCGTATGCGGTCAGCACGATCCTGTTCGCCTTCTCGCTCCTGTGTTTGTTAAGGATCGGGCCGATCAATCAGACCACGCTGCGGCGCGGAAGCCCGTTCAGGCAAATGATCGACGGCCTCGCTTATGTCCGCCGCAACCGGCTGGTCTTCGGCGCAATCACGCTCGACCTGTTCGCCGTGCTGCTTGGCGGAGTGACCGCGATGCTACCGCTCTATGCGCGCGACATCCTGCACGTGGGCGCGAACGGCCTTGGGCCCTTGCGCGCCGCCCCGGCGGTCGGCGCAACCCTGACCGCCATCTTCTTCTCGGTCCGTCCGCTGAGGACGAACGTTGGCGTGAAGATGCTGACCGCCGTCGTCGTGTTCGGCGCGGCGACCGCGATGTTCGGTATTTCCAGGTCGTTCCCGCTGTCCCTGACGATGCTGACTCTGCTCGGCGCCGCGGACATGTTTTCGGTCTACATCCGCCAGTCGCTGATCCAGCTGCACACGCCCGACGAGATGCGCGGCCGAGTCGGCGCCGTCTCGACACTTGCGATCTCGGCGTCGAACGAGCTCGGCGAGACTCGTAGCGGCTTTACCGCCGCCCTGCTCGGCCCGGTCACCGCGACGGTCGCCGGCGGTCTTGCCGCAATCGCCGTGACCTTGCTGTGGGCGGGACTCTTCCCCGAGCTGCGTCGCGCCCGAACGTTCGAGTTGCTTGAGCGTCCCCCAGAAGAAGCGGACGTGGTCGCTGGTGGCGTCTGAGGTTGCAAATCAGCTGGCGCATCGCGATTTGCCCGCCAGCTCAATCGAGGAGAGCGCCGGATGAAAGCCGCCAATATCCTGGAAACCATCGGCGACACGCCGCATGTGCGCATCAACCGCCTGTTCGGCGACGCCGAAGTGTGGATCAAGCAGGAACGGGTCAATCCCGCTGCGTCGATCAAGGACCGCATCGCCCTGTCGATGGTCGAGGATGCGGAAGCCTCGGGCAAATTGAAGCCCGGAGGGGTGATCGTCGAGCCGACCTCGGGCAATACGGGCATCGGGCTGGCGATGGTCGCCGCGGTCAAGGGCTACCGGCTGATCCTGGTGATGCCCGACAGCATGAGCATCGAGCGGCGGCGGCTGATGCTCGCCTATGGCGCCGAGTTCGAGCTGACTCCGCGCGAAAAGGGCATGAAGGGCTCGATCGCCCGGGCGCAGGAGATCATCGATTCCACGCCTGGCTCGTGGATGCCGCAGCAGTTCGAGAATCCCGCCAACGTCGACGTGCACCGGCGCACCACGGCCCAGGAGATCCTGCGCGACTTTCGCGATGCGCCGATCGACGTGCTGATCACTGGCGTCGGCACCGGTGGCCACATCACCGCCTGCGCCGAGGTGCTGAAGGCGGAATGGCCGGGCCTCAAGGTGTTCGCGGTCGAACCGACCCTGTCGCCGGTGCTCTCCGGCGGCGAGCCCGGTCCGCACCCGATCCAGGGCATCGGCGCCGGCTTCATCCCCGCGATCATGGACGTGAGCCGGCTCGACGGCGTGATTCAGGTCAAGCCCGATGACGCCAAGGAAATGGCCCGCCGAGCGGCCAGCGAGGAAGGCATGCTGGTCGGCATTTCGTCCGGCGCGACCTTGCAGGCGATCGCCCAGAAGCTGCCCGAGCTGGAACCTAACACGCGCGTCCTCGGCTTCAACTATGACACCGGTGAGCGCTACCTTTCGGTGCCCGAGTTCCTGCCTGAATAGGGCCCTGGGCCAAGCGATCCTGAGCTGACGATCCGGGGGTGAATCGATGAGAAAGATGGTGATTTTTGCGGCAACGCTGCCAGCCCTTTTCGCGGCCGAGGCAGCCGCGCAATTTCAGGAGATCACGCAGCCGGGGCCCTTTCGGCACGTCGGCAGCAATACCACCTTCCCCGAGCAAGTCGGTCCCTTCGAACGCGGCAAGGTCGTCAAATTCGACGACCCGGCGGGCGAGAACGTAGCCGTCGGCTACGAAGGCAAGACTCCCGGCGGGCCGGTTCTCCTCATGGAGTTTGTTTATCCGCCGCAGGGCGAACGGCCATCGCGCGAGAGCAGCTGCCAGGCGGATTTCGACGCCTCCATGGCCGCGATCGACAAATATGCAAATGCGCGCAAGCTCGGTGAATCGACCCCGCCGTCCATGGCGGGCGTGCCCGCCGGCCTCAGCCACCAGGCGAGTTACACGTTCAGCGCGGAGTTCGCCGGCAAGCCGGTGACGCTGCGGACGGACGTGGTCATCTACTGCTATGTCGCCGCCAATTGGTTCGTGAAGTATCGCGCCACAAGCCCGGTGGGGACCGACCTTCGCACGGCGCTAGACCAGTTCATCACGACCACCGGCCCGTGGCCGGGCCGCAAGTAGGCTTAAGGCGCCGCTAACCGCCTTCGTTCGACGGTCGGTAAACCGCTTCCGGTAAAGACTCCCTGCTTTCGGGCGTGGACGGTCCGACTGTGGGGAGTGGACATGCGTCGAACTCTGTTCGGCAAATCACCTGAGTTGAAGCGTCTTTCGCCCGCGCGCGCGTCGTCGCGCGAGGCGCTGACGTTCGACATCCTCGACCATGAATCGAGCGCCGACCAGACGCTGGTCGAACGGCGGGTGAGCAGTTGGGGCCTGGCGCCGTGGCTGCTGCTCGCCGGACATTTGGTCATTACGGTGTGCCTGCTGCTACAGGACCGTCCTCCGGCCAGTTGGGCTGCCCTGGCCGCGGTCTTCGTGCCCCTCGCCCTGTCGCTCGCGGCCGACGTCCTCGCCGGCCTGGTCCTGATCTACCGTCGGCGGCTGCGGCTTGCGCCACATGTCACCGCCCGGTTGATGTGCGGTTTCATCGGCGCGACCGGGATCCTGTGGACCCTGTCGAGCGTCGCCACGGGATCGCTCCAGCTAAGCGACGCGAGCTTCGTCACGCTGGCGATGGCCACCGGGTTTTTCGTGCGGTCGATCGTCGCCGTCGCCGCACCGCCGCTGGCAATCGTTAACGCCTTCGTCGCCGCGCTCACGACATTGTTCTTTTCCCGCAACCCGCTCATCTCGTTCGCGATCAACTCGCTTGCCATCGCGATGGCGGTCTACAGCGTCGCGGTGACCCGCAAGGCTATCGCCGGCGGCCGCCGCCGGCTGGCGATCGAATGGGAAGCGCAAAAGGCGCTCAACTTCGTCGACGAGTTTGAAAACAGCGGCCGCGGTTGGTTTTGGGAAACCGATTCGCGCGGCACCCTGTCTTACGTCTCGCGGCAGCTCGCCGAAGACTTCCAGTGCGAGCCGCAGGCGTTGCTCGGCCGCCAGTTTACCGACCTGCTGTCGGTCGATTCCCACCACGCGGACTCGGTCGAGGAGCGCAAGACGCTGGGTTTTCACCTGTCGGCGCGCTTCCCCTTCTCCGACGTGGTGGTGCGGCCGGCGAGCGAGCAGGACGTCCACTGGTCGCTGTCGGGCAACCCGATCTTCGACGAGCGCGGCCGCTTCCTCGGCTTTCGCGGCATTGGCACCGATTTGACCGAGCAGCGCCGCTCCGAGCAGGAGATCAGCCGCCTCGCGCGCTTCGATTCCCTGACGGCGCTGCCCAACCGGGCGATGATGCGCCAGACGCTGGATGAAGCGCTGCGCAATGCCGCCCACAGGCAGAAGGGCTGCAGCCTGTTCCTGATCGACCTCGACCGGTTCAAGAACGTCAACGACACGCTCGGCCACCCGATTGGCGATGCCCTGCTCCGCCAGGTTGCCGAACGGTTGAAGTCGGTGATGGGCAACCACGGCCAGGTCGGCCGGCTTGGCGGCGACGAGTTCGAGGCGGTGCTTCCGGGCTCGGCCGACATCGGCCTGCTCGAATCGCTCGCCCGAACGCTGATCGAGCAAGTGTCACGACCCTATTCGATCGAAGGCCACAAGGTGACCATCGGCGCCTCGGTCGGGATCGCGATCGGCGACCCCGGGCGGAGCTGCGCCGACCGGCTGGTCCGCAACGCCGACCTCGCGCTCTACGCCGCCAAGGCTGCGGGGCGCGGCAAACATTGCTTCTACGAACCGTCGATGCACAGCGAGGCGACCGAGCGCCAGTTGCTCGAGAATGACCTCCGCGGCGCGATCGATCGCGGCGAATTGTGGGTCGCCTTTCAGCCGATCGTCCACACCGCCGGCGAAGAGGTCTCGGGCTTCGAGGCGCTGGTCCGCTGGAATCATTCGACCCGCGGTCAGATTTCGCCCGATCGCTTCGTCCCGTTGGCCGAGGAATGCGGACTGATCGGCAAGATTGGCGAATGGGTGCTCGAGACCGCGCTCGCCGAAGCGGCGCGCTGGCCCGACCAGGTCCGCATCGCCGTCAACCTATCGCCGATCCAATTCAACGATCCCGGCATCGTCGAGCTGGTCCAGGCTTTGTTGAAGCGCAACGGGGTCCGGGCCGATCGGCTCGAGCTCGAGATCACCGAGGGCGTGTTCCTCGCCGACGGCGATTCCACCGACGAGACGTTCGCGAAGTTGAAGAAGCTCGGAGTCCGCCTCGCGCTCGACGATTTCGGCACGGGCTACAGCTCCCTAGGCTATTTGAAGAAGGCGCCGTTCGACAAGATCAAGATCGACCAAAGCTTCGTCCGCGGCGCGGCCTCGACCAGCGCGACCAACCGCAACGCGGCGATTATCCGCGCCATCGTCACGCTCGCCGAAACGCTCGGCATGGACACCTGCGCCGAGGGGGTGGAGACGCATGACGACCTGCAGCTCATCCGCGAGCTCGGGGTCAGCATGGTCCAGGGCTACATCTTCGGCCGGCCGAGCAACGCCGAGACCGCGCGCGAGCTCGCCAACCGGGTGACGGTCGAGGCTGACGGCTATCAGTGCATCCGCGAACCGCGGCACCGGCTGATCCGCCTTGCCGTGGCAATCCTGGACGACGAGCGAGTCGAGCTGAAACTGCGCAACATCAGCTCGATGGGCGCGCTGGCCGAATGTCCGATCCCGGTCTCGCCGGGGCTCAGCCTGACGCTCGACATCGTCGGCGTCGGACCGGTCCGCGGCGTTGTCCGCTGGGCGCAGTCGGGCAAGTTCGGCATCCAGTTCGGCGAGCCCTTCAACCTCGCCCGCCTCGCCTCCCGCAAGGAGCAGCCGGCGAACGAAACGACGATGCTTAAGCCCTGGTACATCACCGACCGTCGCGCGCAGGAAGGCTAGATGCGCAAGAAGGCCCGCAGCGTGTGGACGATGCGGACCTTCCTACTAGAGGGAGTTTTGCGCGGCCCCCACCGCACGCGACTCGCAAAGGGGTAAGCGAGCCCGTTTTCCCGCAGTCTCATGCCCGCCCCCGCCGCCGCAATCGGCGGCTTCGGCCCTGTCCCGAAAGGGGACAGTATTTCACCTTCTGCCAGCGCGCCGCTGCTGGTATTTTCTTCGGCCCAACGGACCTGGGGAGGGCGACCATGGAACAGACATTCGGCGTCAGCTGGAGATCCGCCGCGGCGGGGTTCGGCCTGACCGTCCTGGTGTTTGTGAGCGCCTTCGCGCTCGCGCTCTACTAGGACAGGCCCGCCACCCCGCCGGCCCGCTAGTGGTCGGTGCTGGTTTCAATCTCGCCGGTGTCGGCGCGGCGGATGACGCCGTCGGCGCCGATCGTATGTCCGTGCTTCTGGCACACCCAGCTGTTCATTTCCTGCGTCGTGCCGGTCTTGCATTTGTCGGGCGGGGCCATCTTGTCCATCCGGTCGGATACGGTCTCGATCACCGCGACCTGCGCGGCCACCGGGTTGCTCGCGATTCGCCGGCGGATCTCGGCCTCGATGCCGGAGCGATCGACCGGCTGGCCGGCCAGCGCGGCCTTGATGCTGGCATCGCCTGCACTCCGGGCAATGTCTCGCAGGAAGGGCAGGCTCGAATCGTCGCCATTCTCGAACCAGGTACGGACGGTGGTCTTGTTGGGCCCGTCGGCGGAAAGCTCGGCGACGTAGCGGCCATATTCCCCGGCATCGCGCTTGAAATGCCAGACGATCTTGTTGTCCCCGGACGGCTCGGCCCAGTAGCTGGTGCCGGGGAAGGCCGAGGTCGCGATGCTCATCGCGTCGGCGTCGGCCGGCAGGCTCGACAGGGTCGCATGGACCTCGCCGATCGGCTTATCGACGCTCTGGCTCTGGCCGCACGCGGCCAGGGCCAACGCCAGCAGCGGCACCAACCACGCGAATTTCCTCACCGTCCCTGCCCCCGTCGAATCCCCGTAACCTCATGCAGTCTCACATCAATTTGCCGCAAGCTCAAGCGGCCCCGGGGGCGTCTGCGGCTCGCGCCGATGGAACTCCGGCGCGGCCGGAGCGATTCATCGCCAGGGGAGAGAATCAGGGAGAGACAAGATGTATATCGGTATCGGCGGAATCATCGTCCTGCTGCTGATCCTGTGGGCGTTGGGAGTGATTTGACCACCGGCGACTAGGCGTCTCGTTGCTCACCTTGGGCGCCTGCTCTACAGCAAGCGCTGCAGCGACGGTCGCTCGGGGGGCGTGAAGCGATGTTCGGATGGTTTCAGCGGCTGCTGCCGCATCGCGGCGATTTCTTCGGGATGTTCGAGTCCCATGCCGCGACGCTGGTCGCGGCGGCCGAGGCGCTGCACCTGATGGCCCAAGACGGCGCATCGACGCGCGACTCGCTGCAGACGATCCGCGATCGCGAGCATGATGCCGACGAGTTGATCCGCCACGTGCTGACCGCGGTGCGCAAGACCTTCCTCACCCCGTTCGATCGCGGCGCGATCACCTCGCTGATCGGGGCGATGGATGACGCCATCGACGAGATGCTGGCGGCGGCGCGGGCGATCGATCTCTACGAACTCAGCGAGCTCAGGCCCGAGATGAAGCAGATCGTCGATCTGATCTCCGAAGCGGCGGCGACCACGGCGCAGGCGGTGCCGCTGCTGCGCAACGTCGGCGCCAACGGGGTCAAGCTGCACGAGCTTACGGGCAAGGTCGTCAGCCTGGAGGGCGATGCCGACGAGATTCACGCGACCGGCCTCAAGAACGCATTCCAGATGGCGCGGGCCGATCCGCTCCAGTTCGCGGTCGCGCGCGAAGTGTTCAAGAATCTCGAGCGGGTGATGGACGCCTTCGAGGACGTCGCCAACGAGATCGACGGCATCGTCATCGATCATAGCTGATGCACGAGCTGGCGCTTCCACTGCTGATCGGCCTGATCGTCGTCGCGCTCGCGTTCGACTTCCTGAACGGGCTTCACGATGCCGCCAACTCGATCGCCACGGTGGTCGGCACGCGCCTGATCAGCCCGGTGTGGGCGGTCGCCTTCGCCGCTTTCTTCAACTTCGCCGCTTATTTCCTCGCGCTGCAATGGCCGGCGCTGCACAAGGTCGCCGACACGATCGGCAAGGGGCTGATCGACAAGGACCTGGTCACCCCGGCGGTCGTTTTCGGAGCGCTGGTCGGGGCGATGTTCTGGAACGTTGTCACCTGGCTGAAAGGCATTCCGTCGTCGTCGAGCCACGCCCTGGTCGGCGGGATCATCGGCGCGGGCGTTGCGCACTCCGGCTTCAGCGGGGTCCAGTGGACCGGCCTCAACAAGACCCTGATCGCGATCGTGCTGTCGCCGCTGCTCGGGCTGATCCTGACGATGGCGATCGTGCTGGCGACCAGCTGGCTCGGCACTCGTGCGAGCGCCCGCGGGGCCGAGCGCACGTTCCGCGGCCTGCACCTCGTCTCGGCCGGCGCCTATTCACTCGGTCACGGGCTCAACGACGCTCAAAAGACGATGGGCGTCATAGCCGTGCTGCTCTACTCGACCGGCTATCTCAAGGGCGAGTTCCACGTCCCCAATTGGGTGGCATTGAGCTGCTACGTGGCGATCGGGCTCGGCACGTTAACTGGCGGCTGGCGGATCATCGAAACGATGGGGACGCGGATCACCAAATTGTCGCAGCACCAGGGCTTCTCGGCGTCCGCGGGCGGGTCGGTGATGCTGTTCGCCGCCTCCTATTACGGCATTCCAGTGTCGACCACGCATACCATCACCGGCTGCGTGATCGGCGCCGGCGCCGCGCGGCGCGCGTCCGCCGTCCGCTGGGGCGTCGCCCGCAACGTGATGGTAGCGTGGATCATCACCATCCCCGCGTCGGCGACCGTTGCGGCGTTGTTCTACCTGCTGACGCGGCTGTTCGACTGA